>Ga0207873_1000863_pt1 | contig 31682 bp, 26 predicted proteins | sample BGWIniCompost_FD_187373 | JGI IMG/M metagenome (GOLD analysis project Ga0207873, IMG submission 187373) | Cellulose adapted compost microbial communities from Newby Island Compost Facility, Milpitas, CA, USA - BGW Initial Compost (SPAdes)... ... | reverse complement strand
GACGCCGGGTGCCGAGGTCGGCCCGCTGGAGCAGGTCACGCTGCTGCCGCCGGTTGCGCCCAGCAAGATCGTCGCGATCGGCCTCAACTACCTGGACCACATCACCCAGGACGTGCAAGGGTTCGAGAAGCCGGAGAACCCGATCATCTTCCTGAAGCCGCCGAGCTCGCTGCTGGCGCACGGCGGCAACATCGTGCTGCCGCAGGGCACCGAGCGGGTGGAGAGCGAGGCGGAGCTGGCGGTGGTCATCGGGCGGCGGGCCCGCTACGTGCCGGCCGAGCGCGCCTACGACTACATCCTCGGCTTCACCTGCTCGAACGACGTGAGCGCCCGCGACTACCAGTTCAAAGACGGCCAGTGGGCGCGCGCCAAGAGCTTCGACACCTTCACCCCGATCGGCCCGGCCATCGCCACCGGCCTGCGCGCCGACGACCTGGCGATCGCCTGCCGGCTCAACGGCGAGGTGCGCCAGCAGTCGACCACCGCGCAGTTGCTCTTCGGCGTGCCGTACCTCGTGGAGTTCATCAGCCGGGTCATGACCCTGGAGCCGGGCGACGTCATCATGACCGGCACCCCGGCCGGCCCGCCGCGCATGGCCCCGGGCGATGTCGTCGAGATCGAGATCGAAGGCGTCGGCGTGCTGCGCAACGGCGTGGTCGCGGAGGAGCTGCCGGGGTAGGGTGCCCCTTACCCCCGACCCCTCTCCCACAAGGGGAGAGGGGAGTGTCTCTTCGTCTCATTCCCCCTCTCCCAAGATTGGGAGAGGGGGGTAGGGGGTGAGGGCCGGCCTATGCCTCACTCCGTGCCGATGATGTCTTCGATGGAGCGGAGTCCTTCGCGGTCGAGGTAGGTGACGAGATCGCGGAGGATGCGGCCGGGGAGGGCGGGGCCGCCGTAGACGAAGGCGGTGTACATCTGGACCAGGCAGGCGCCGGCACGCATCCGCTCGATAACGTCGGCGGCGCTGCTGATCCCGCCGACACCGATGATCGAGAGCCGGTCGCCCGCGCGCCGGTGGACCTCACGGACGAGCGCGGTGGCGCGGGCGCGGAGCGGCGGGCCGCTCAGCCCGCCGGGGACGTCCGGCACCGGCCCCCGCAGCCCGCTCCGGTCGACGGTGGTGTTGCTGACGACGACGCCGGCCGCGCCCCCCTCGATCGCCCCGGCGAGCACATCGTCGAGCGCGGCGTCGTCGAGGTCGGGCGCGATCTTCACCAGCACCGGGTGGGGGCGGCGGCGGTGCAGCGTGGCGGCGCGGGTGTTCGCCTCGCCGACGGCCCGGAGGATTTCCACCAGCGCCGTGCGCTGCTGCAGGTCGCGCAGGCCGGGGGTATTGGGCGAACTGACGTTGACCACGACGTAGTTCGCCACGTCCCAGAGCGCGTTCAGCACGTCCACGTAGTCCTTGGCGGCGCACTCGGGCGGCGTGTCGCGGTTCTTCCCGAGGTTGATACCGACGACACCGGGGAAGCGCCGGCCGACCAGCCGGGCACGGACGGCCGCCGCGCCCTCGCTGGGGAACCCCATGGCGTTGATGAGGGCCTGGTCCTGCGGCAGGCGCCAGAGGCGAGGCTGCGGATTGCCGGGCTGCGGGCGCGGGGTGACGGTGCCGACCTCGACCGCGCCGAACCCGAGCGCCAGCAGGGCACCGACCGCCTGGGCGTCCTTGTCCAGTCCGGCGGCGACGCCGAGCGGGTTGCGGAACGTCAGGCCGAAGCGCTCCACGCGGAGCCGCTCATCGATGGGGCCGGCGAGCCGACCCAGGAGCGCTGCCCCACCCGGCATTCGGTCCGCATCGCGCAGCAGCCGGAGCGCCAGGTGGTGTGCGCGCTCCGGGTCCATGCGCTGCAGCAGTGCCGGGTAGAGGACCGCTCGGTACAGCCGCTCCATGCTGGTGGACTCCTTCGGCGTCATGCGTCATGCGTCATACGTCATGCGTCACGCGTGTTCCGTGTTGCGTGTTTCGTGTTCCGTGGTTCGTCATGGCGAGTCGGAGCCCAAGCTAACGGACCGCGCGACACGCAACACGGAACACGCATCACGCATCACGCACCAGTATGACGCATGACGGGTGACGTATGACGAATGACGTCTCGGATTCCCCTACCCCGTCTCACAGACCCAGGCGCGCGGCCCGCCGGGCCGCTCGGGGTGCCATCACTGGTTGCCGCTGGGGTAGGAGATCTCGTAGCCGGTACCGCGGCGGGGGATGGCGAGGGCGACGAGGCGCCGGGTGTCGTCCAGCTCGGCGCGCAGCGTCGCCTGCGCGGCGCGGACCTGCTCCCGGTCGATCCCCTCCTCCGGCACGCTCAGGGTGATGTAGGCGGAGTCGGGGGCCACGTCCACATACTCGGCGGCGACGGGGTCGTCCGTCCAGGGCTGAAGTGCAGCGGTCAAGTCGAGGCCGGGCGGCGGCACGATCTCGACTCCGACCAGCCGGCCGCCCTCTCCGACGTCGACGTAGCCCGGCAAATCGACCGTCCGGCTGGTCTCCCCCGGCTCGCGGTCGAGTGAGAGGCGCAGGGAGTTGGTGGTCGGGTCGTAGCGGAGACGCATGGCGTGTCCTTATGTCCAGTGACCAGGGGCGGGTCGCGCTAGCCGCGCGGCGCGGTCAGGCCGATGCGGGCGTCGGCGTCGTAGGCGGCGAGCCGGCTCCGGTTGCAGCGGACGCGGACGCGGGTGCCCGGCGCCAGGTCGACGTGCGACGGCTGGTTCGACAGGAGCTGGACGCCGCACGGGAGCTGCACCAGATAGGTGTACTCCGCGCCGTTGAAGGTGCGCGAGGTGATGACGGCGATGCCCTCGGGGTCTTCCTCCAGGCTGACGTCGCGCGGGCGGATCAGGAGTTCGACAAGTTGCGGCCCGGCCGGGTTCTCCAGCCCGAAGCGGCCGAGGTCCGACTCGGCCACGTCCCCGGCGACGCGGGCCGGGACAAACGTGCCTTGCCCGACGAAGCGGGCGACGGCGCGGGTCGCGGGGAAGTGGTAGACCACGTCCGGCGTGTCGATCTGCTCCACGCGCCCCTGGAGCATCACTGCCACGCGGTCCGCCACGGTCATGGCTTCCTGCTGGTCGTGCGTCACCAGGATTGCGGTCGTCTCGGTCGCCTTGAGCAGGGCGCGCACCTCGGCGCGCATCTGGGTGCGCAACTCGGTGTCGAGGTTGGAGAAGGGCTCGTCGAGCAGCAACACGTGCGGGCGCGGCGCCAGGGCGCGGGCGATCGCCACGCGCTGCTGCTGGCCGCCCGAAAGCTGGTGCGGGTAACGGTGGGCGACGCCTTCAAGGCCGGTCAGCGCCAGCAGATCATCCACGCGCGAGCGGCGCTCGGCTGACGAGAGGTGCCCGAGGCCGAAGGCGATGTTGTCGGCCACGCTCAGGTGCGGGAAGAGGGCGTAGTCCTGGAAGACCATACCGACTCCGCGGCGCTCCGGGGGCACGAAGGTGCCGTTCCCGTCGGCGACGCAACGGCCGGCGATGGCGATGGCCCCGGTGTCGGGGCGCTCAAAGCCTGCGATGAGCCGGAGCGTGGTGGTCTTGCCGCACCCGCTGGGGCCGAGGAGCGCCACGATCTCGCCCGGCGCGATGGCGACACTCACCTCGCGGACGGCCGGCTCAGCGGCGCCCGGGAAACGCTTACTGACTTGTGTCAGCTCGATCGCCGCGTGCATTCCTCTCCCCCGCCTGTCTGCCGGTCACTGCTGGGCGACCGGTCTGGGTTCAGTCTACCATTCGGGAAGCGGCCTTCACTTCCAACCCCTCTCCCAAGATAAAAAAGGGGCGAGATCCGTCGTCGTATTCCCCCTCTCCCAACTTTGGGAGAAAGGGCCAGTGAGTAAGGGCCGACGTACGCGCGTGCGAATCACCCATCGCTCTTGCCCTCGCGCCAGGCAGTGACGGCCATCGGGACGGCCGAGAGCAGGATCAACAGCAGGGCCGGCGCGGCGGCCCGAGCCCAGAAGCCCTCGGCGGTCGCGCTCCAGACCTGTGTCGCCAGGGTGTCGAACCCGGTCGGTCGGAGCAGCAACGTCGCCGGGAGTTCCTTCATCACGGTCAGGAAGATGAGCGCCCCGGCGCTCAGGATGCCGGGGTAAGCCAGCGGCGCCGTGACGCGCAGCCAGACGCGCGGCGGTGAGTGGCCGAGGCTGCGGGCAGCCTCCTCCACGCGCGGGCTGACCTGCATCAGCGCGGCTCGCAGGGTGGCGAGCGCCTGGGGCAGGAAGCGGATGATGTATGCCACGAGCAAGATGCCGAGCGTCTGGTAGAGCCAGGGCGCGTAGCGGGCGCCGAAGAAGACGAGCGCGAGCGCCACGACGATGCCCGGCAGGGCGTAGCCGAGATAGCTGAGCCGTTCGAGGACCCGGCTGAGCGGGCTCGAGTGGCGCACGGCCATGAGCGCGATCGGCGCCGCCGCCAGCACGGCGACCACGGCTGCGGCCAGCGAGACGGACACCGAGCTGAGCGCCGCGGACCAGACCAGCCACAGCGGCTCGCCGGCGCGCAATCCCCGGATCAGCCAGTGGATGATCACGCCGATCGGGATCAGGAGCGTAACGCTGACGATCGCGGCGCAGTAGGCGAGCGCCAGCGGTGTCCAGCGGCCCAGGCGCACGCGGGTCGGTGGGCGGCTGACGCCCACGGTGCTGCGGTGGTAGCGGGCACGGCCGCGGGCGCGCGCCTCCAGCGCCAGCACCACCCCGGTCATGGCGACGAGCACGAGTGACAGCCCTGCGGCCAGGGAGCGGTCAAAGGCGCCGCGGTACTGGTTGTAGATCGCGCGGGTAAAGACGTCGTAGCGCAGCAGTGAGACGGCGCCGAAGTCGCCCAGGACGTAGAGCGCGACGAGCAGCGAGCCGGCCAGCAAGGCCGGGCGCAGGAGCGGCACGGTCACCCGCCGGAAGCTCTCCCACGGGCCGAGCCCCAGCGAACGGGCTGCCTCCTCCAGTGCCGGGTCAAGCCGGGCCATCGCCGAGCGGACTGCCAGGAGAACGTATGGGTAGCTCAGTAGCGTCAGCGTCAGCCAGGCGCCGAAGAAGCCGTAGATCTCCGGCAGCCGCTCGATGCCGAAGATGACCTCCAGCAGGCCCTGGAGCGCCCCGCGCGGCCCGAGCGCGGCGATGAGGACATAGCCCCCAACGTAGCTCGGGATCACCAGCGGCAGTGCGGTGAGGACCGACCAGAGGCGCCGGCCCGGCAGATCGGTCCGCACCGTGAGCCAGGCCAGCGGCAGCGCGATGGCCGCCGAGGCGGCAGTCACAGCCGCTGAGAGGAGGAGCGAGTTGCGGATGAGCATCAGCGTCCGGTCGCGCCAGAGCAGATCGAACAGCTCGGGGCCGGCCTGGGCGGCGCGCAGGACGAGGTAGACCAGCGGGGCCACCATGAGCAGCGCCACGACGAGCGCCGGGAGCACCAGCAGCGGCGGGACGGGCGCGCCGTCCCAGAGGCGGCGGCTTGCCCGCGCCGGTTGGGTGCTCGGCGTCGCGGTCGGTTGCGGCATTGAGGCCCCGCTGGTCGTCATGGCTACAGCAGCCCCACGTCGCGCAGCATCTCGAGCGTTGCCTCCAGGTCGGCCAGATCCGACAGGTCGATGTCGGGTGTCTGGATCTCGCTCAGCGGGACGAGGTTCGGGTCGGTCGGCACGCCCGCGACCAGCGGGTACTCATGGGTCTCCTCGGCGAAGTAGGTCTGCGCCTCGGGGCTGAGCATGTAGCGGATGAAGGCGATGGCCTGCTCCTGGTTCTTGGCCGTGGTGAGAATCCCGGCACCGGCCACGTTGACCAGCGCGCCCGGGTCGCCGTTGCGATAGATGTAGTTCCGTGCCGGCAGATCCCCGCCCGCCTCGGCGAGCTGGCGCATGAGATAGTAGTGGTTGACGAACCCGGCGTCGATCTCCCCGTCGATGACGGCGCTGACGATCGCGTTGTTGTTCTCGAACACCCGGGCGCCGTTGTCCCGAATCCCCTCCAGCCATGCGCGGGCCACGTCATCGCCGCGCAGCACGCGGATCGCCGTGACTGCGGCCTGGAAGGAGGCGTTGGTCGGCGCCCAGCCGAGCCGGTCCTTCCACACCGGGTCGGTGAAGTCGAGGATCGAGGGCGGGATGTCCGACTCGCTCAGACGCTCGGTGTTGTAGACCACGGCACGCGCCCGGCCGCTGATCCCGACCCAGAGACCGTCCGGGGAGCGGAAGCGCGCCTCCACCAGGTCCAGCACGTCCGCCGGGAGTTCGGCCAGAAGCCCCTCGCGGGCGACCGCGCCGAGCGCGCCGGCGTCCTGCGCGAAGAAGATGTCGGCAGGGCTGCTCTGCCCCTCTTCCAGGATGGCGGCGGCCATCTCGGCCGTGTCCCCGTAGCGCACCTTGACCTCAACGCCGGAGGCCGCGGCGAACTGGTCGACGATTGCCTGGATCAACTGCTCCGAGCGGCCGGAGTAGACGGTCAGCGAGCCGCCGACCGTGCCGGTGGCCGGCGCGCCGGCCGGAGTGCCAGCCGGGGTGCTCGCCGGCGTCGCGGCGGCTGACGTCGCCGTGGCTGCCGAACCGCCGCTACCGGTACCGGCCTGGCTGGTGGCGGTCGGCGCCGCGGTCGATGCTGGATTGTCTTCTCCACCGCAGGCAGCCAGCACCGGTGCAGCGAGCGACGCGCCGGCCAGACCGGCCAGCGCACGGATGATGTCGCGTCTACTCACTGAGCGGTTTGTGTTCACGTCCCCTCCGCGCCTTCGCGCCTATGCGCCCCTCGCGCGGGGCGCAGCACACAGTCTCACTTACAATGGGATGCGCAATCCCGACCTGCGCAGTCGGGATTTAGAGTACGAGGCGTGGTGTGGCCTTGTCAAGAGGGCACGGCTCACATAGGGCAGCCTAGGGTTTGGCACTGCGGCGCGGAACACGACCGCGATTCGGCGGTGGATACGTGGGCCGGTCGGCGGCTCGCGACGATACACGGGGTAATCGCGTCGGCGAGCGCATCGAACGCGTCGCGGATCGCGACGCCGGGCGTGCTCCCCTCGCCGGTGGCGGTCAGGTCGCGGTCCTCCAGCCGGAGGAGGAGGTGGACGGTGTAGTCCTCCTGATCGGGGCGGTGGGTAAGCGTGACGTCGATAAGCGGCGGATCCTGCAGCGCCCCGCGCAGGCGATGCGTGAGGAGGGCGGCCTCGCGTGCCAGGGTGGCATGGAGGGCCGTCGTCAACAGGTCCGGGTTGTTGCTGTGGATCCGCATCGGGTCATCTCCAGGCGTTGTTGGCGGGCTTGTACCCCGGCGCCGGTGCCGGGCTGGAACTATCGTGCGGTAGCGGGCGCGGCAAAGGCATCGACACCGCACCCAGCGACGCGACAATGCCGTGCACGTTTGGCTGGTGTTACTCCGAGGTGGGCAGTGCAACGCGGTGGGTCTGCCGGACCCAGTGGGGGAATGCAGCCGCGACGGGGGCAGCGGGTGCTCCGCCCGCGACGGTGAGCCTCAACCGCTCCTCGTTCGTTCTAGCCATGGGCGGGCACCGGCTCGCCTGGCACGCAGCGGACCGGTGCCCGCCAAACCTGGAACGGATCGGAATCGGAGGTTGTTCGTGCGCAGACCGAGGTCGCAACCCCGGATCGCGCGCATGCTCGCTCTCATCGTCATCCTCAGCGCGCTCCCCTTTGCACCGTCTCTCGCCGTCACCGCTGCCAGCATCCAACCGTCCGGCCTGGTCGCCTACCTGGACCGCGGCAACAACCTGTGGGTCAGCCAGGACAGCGGCGCAGGCGCAGTCCAGCTCACCACAGCGGGCGGCTACACGGGGTTTGTCTGGTCGCCCGACGGCACCCGCCTGGCCGCCGTCGGCCCGGTCAGCGGCGGCGCGGGCGTGTCGCTGGTCGGGACCGACCCGAGCTTCGGCGTGCGTGAGCTGCACACCGGCACCGCGCCCGCCTGGTCCCCGGATAGCCGCCGCGTCGCGATCATCGACGGGGGGACGGTCCACATCTACGACCGCGAGGGAGGCTACCAGCGCAGCGTCGGTGTCGGAGCCGACGCCATCCAGTGGTCGCCCGACGGCCGGCGCATCGGCTTCACCCGCTGGCTGAGCGACCCCTACGGCACCGGCTGCGCCATCCGCGACCTCGGCTGGATCGACGCTGACACCGGCGCGAGCCACGGCGTCGCCCGCACGTTCGGCAAGTTCGCGTGGGCCGGGGACGGCGCTCGGCTCCTCTACGTCTCCGCGGACGACGGCACCGTTCGCGCCTTCGACACCCGCTCCGGCTCCGGGCAGCGCCTCTCCTCCCGGTCGGCCAATCCCTGCGGTGGGCCCTTCTTCACCAGCAACGACGGCCGCACGCTCTTCTTCCTGGACTACGGCGCGGGTGGGCGCGACCTCGTCGCCGTCAACCTGTCGTCGCTCCAAGAGCGGGTCTACCGGAACCTGCCGATCGGCTACCCGGCGCGCACGCTGCCCGACAGCTACGTCTCGGTCGACCCGCTGGCGCGCTTCGCCTACGTGGTGCAGACGTATCCGACCACCATCACCCGGGTCGATCTCCAGTCCGGCGCGCTCCAGCAGATGCTCTTCAACGACTACCGCATGGTGCTCGGCTTCTCGCCCGACCGCGACCGGGTCGCCCTGCTTGCCACACCCTACGGTGAGCCGAGCGTGACCTACATCCGCGATCTGACCACCGGTGAGGAGACCGCCTTCACCAACGTCGGCTGGCTCGCCTGGCAGGGGACGCCGATCACCGCCTCTACCGTGGATGCCTGGACCCGCGTCTGGGATCGGGAGGACCGCCCGGTCGCGGCGCTCGCGGCACACCGCACCTGGATCTGGGGCCCGGCCCCCTTCGCCACCCGCCAGGAGCCCTATCTCGAGGCGCCCGGTGGCCGTCGCGCGGTGCAGTACTACGACAAGAGCCGTATGGAGGTGACGCATCCCGACGGCGATCAGAGCAGCCGCTGGTACGTCACCAACGGCCTGCTGGTCAAAGAGTTGATCACCGGCCAGATGCAGGTCGGTGACGCCAGCTTCGTCGAGCGCGGCCCGGCACATGTCCCGGTGGCGGGGGACCCGGACGACACGCTCGGCCCGACCTACGCCACACTCCAGGGTGTGCTCTCGGCCCCGCCGACCCCGGCCGGCACCGAGATCCGCGCGACCATCGACCGGCACGGCAACGTCGGCAGCGACGGGCCGGGTGGCGTCTTCGCCCAGGAGTACATCCCGGACACCAACCACACCATCGCCGACGTCTTCTGGGCCTACCTCAACTCGCGCGGACTGGTCTGGGACGGGGCGAACTTCGTCGACGGGAAGCTGTTCGAGCCGACCTTCTTCGCCACCGGCTTCCCGATCACCGAACCCTACTGGACCAAGGCCAAGGTCGGGGGCGAGGTGAAGGACGTTCTCGTGCAGTGCTTCGAGCGGCGCTGCCTGACCTACACGCCGTCCAACCCGGAGGGGTGGAAGGTCGAGATGGGCAACGTCGGCCGTCACTACTACGCCTGGCGCTACGGCGGGTGATGCGGGCGCGGGCGGCGGGTGGCGGCCGGCGCCCGGACCCATCCACTGGCACCGGCCGCGGCCACCGTGCGCGCCGGGGCCAGCGTAGAGGGCCCGGGGCTCAAGGCCCCGGGCTCACAACAAAAGCCGGCTGAAGCCGGCTGGGGCAGCCCTGGGTTACATCCGGGTGACACGGTGTCTACCGGTCTGCGGGGTGCCTGGGGGTTTACCCCCGGGCTGAATACTGAATAGGGGTAAGCCCACTGAAGGGGCTGTGGCGGCGACATCCGGGTGTATCCGGTTCGGCCTCCCACCGGGCACCGAGTCCATAGCCCGCTTTAGCGGGCTTCGTATTGTCAGCCCGGGGGTTTACCCCCGGGCACGGACCAGGCGCGGGGCTCCTTGCACCACCCATCCCGGCACTGCTGACAAGATGCCGGGCGAGGCTCCGTCCGACGCCAGCGCGTCTTATCAGGTGCAGGGTGTTCCCGTGCGAACTTGCGTATTGAGAGGGGAAAGCCTCATACTAACCGATGCTATGACGTGCGTGTCGGTCGTCATTGTCAATCACAACACGGCGGACCTCCTCGCTCGGTGCCTGGAGCACCTGCGCGCCAGCGTGGTCGATCGCCCGCTCGACATCTGGGTGGTGGACAATGGTTCCCGCGACGACAGCGCGGCGCTGGTCCGGGAGCGGTTCCCCGATGTCCGCCTGATCGTGTCGCCGCGAAACCTGGGCTTCGCCGGGGGCAATAACCTGGCACTGCGCCAGATCCTGGCCGAGGCGCCGCCCGGTCCCGCCCGCAGGAACCACTACGTCCTCCTCCTCAACACCGACTGCTTCGTCGAGCCCGATACCATCGCGCGGACGGCCCAGTTCCTCGACCGGCAGCCCGACGTCGGGATTGTGGGCCCCAAGGTGCTGCTGCCCGACGGCCGCCTCGACCTCGCCTGCCGTCGCTCGTTCCCCACGCCGGCGAGCGCCTTTTGGAAGCTGACCGGGCTGAGCCGGCGTTTCCCGAACTCGCCGCGCTTCGCCCGGTACAACCTCACCTACCTTGACCCCGACAAGACCTATGAGGTCGACTCGGTCATGGGCGCCTATATGATGGTGCGGCTCGCTGCGATCGACGACGCCGGGCTACTCGACGAGCGCTTCTTCATGTATGGCGAGGATCTCGACTGGGCGTACCGTATCAAACAGCATGGATGGCGCGTTTTCTATTATGCGGACGCCCGCGTCCTGCACGTCAAAGGTGCGACAAGTTCGCGCCAGAGCTACCGGCTGATCGTTGAGTTCTACCGGGCGATGTATCTCTTCCACCGGAAGCATTACGCGCCCGGCACCTTCGTCCTGCTGAACTGGCTGGTTACCGCGGGGATTATCGTCCGGGGCGGCTACGCGCTGTTCCGCAACCTGCTCCGCCCGGCCGGCGCCAAGCGCGTGGCCTGACGACGGAGGGGATGGGAACCTCTGGGAGATCGGGAGTGACCAAGACGAGCCTGCCAGCCGGGATGTCGGCCACACCGGGCGCACGCGATCACGCCCTGACGCGGCGTGCCACGCTGGCCCGGCGTCGCTGGACCGAGACGCTCTTCCTCGGCACGCAGGTGGCGCTCGACGCCCTGCTGGTGGCGCTGGCCTGGTTCATCGCCTACCGAGTGCCGGTGGCGCTCCACCTGCTGCGCCTGCCGCGCGAGTTCTCGACGATGCAGGGGTTGATCGTCCTCGGCATCATCGTCGGGACGACCCTGCTGGTCTTCGCGATCGGCGGTCTGTACCGCCTCGGGCGCGGCGCATCCCGCGTGGACACGTTCTACAAGATCTGCACCCATCTCTCGCTCGCGGTGCTCCTTGCCATCGCCGCCAACGCGATCGTCCTGCATGAGAACGTTGTCCTCTCGCGGCGGGTCCTGGTGCTGGGCTGGCTCCTGGCCATCGCCATGGTCACCACCGGGCGCTTGCTCCACAGCTTCGTCGTCGGTCAGGTGCGCCTGCGCGGGGTCGCGGTCGACCGGCTGTTGATCGTCGGCACCGGGACGAACGCGCGCATTGTCCACGACAAGATCCGCAAGATGCCGGAGCTGGGCTACCACCTGGTCGGCTTCCTGGCGCACCCGAGCGAGGGCACGCCGCCGGACACGGTCAATGGGGTGCCGGTCTACGGCACGACCGGGCGGCTGGCCGAGGTGGTGCGCCGCCACCGGATCGACGAGTTGATCTTGGCGCTTGAGGGAACACCGCACGCCGAGGCGCTCGATCTGGTCTATCAGGTGATGGACCTGCCGGTGAACATCCGCGTCTATCCCGACCTGTTCCGGCTCATCACCAACGACGAACTCACCGTGAGCGACCTCGGCGGACTGCCGATGGTCACCGTGCGTACCGCCGGGCTGCGCACCTGGAGCCGCATTGTCAAGCGTGCGGTCGACCTGGCCGTGAGCAGCGCCGTCCTCGTCTTCTGCTCCCCGCTCATGCTGCTGCTCGCCATCCTGATCAAGCTCGACTCTCCCGGCCCGGTCTTCTTCGTCCAGGAACGGGTGGGGCACGACGGGGTCCCGTTCAACCTGCTCAAGTTCCGCTCGATGCCGGTGGACGCCGAGAAGGAGACCGGACCGGTCTGGGCCACGCCCGATGACCCGCGCCCGACCCGGATCGGCCGCTTCATGCGGCGCTACTCGTTGGACGAGCTGCCGCAGTTCATCAACGTCTTCCTCGGTGAGATGAGCGTCGTCGGCCCGCGTCCGGAGCGACCCCACTTCGTCGAGCAGTTCCGCCAGACAATCCCCTACTACATGGCGCGCCACCGGGAGAAGTCAGGCATCACCGGCTGGGCTCAGGTCAACGGCCTGCGCGGCGACACCTCGATCCAGGAGCGGACCCAGTACGATCTGTACTACGTCGAGAACTGGTCGCTGCTCTTCGACATCAAGATCATGATCAAGACCCTCGCCCGCATCATCAACGACGAGAACGCGTACTAGCCGGCCGGGAAGGATGGGAAAGCCATGCGAGTGCTGGTGACCGGTGGCGGAGGATTCATCGGCAGCCATCTGGTCGATGCCCTCCTCGCCCGCGGCGATGAGCCTGTCGTGCTGGACGACTGGTCCGGGGGCAGCCGTGACAACCTGCCGCCCGGCGTCGAGACCCTGGACATGGATGTCGCCGACCCCCGCACTGTCTCCGCCATTGCCGCGCTCCGCCCCGACGGCATCATCCACGGTGCGGCGCAGGTGAGCGTTCCCCGCTCGATGGCCGACCCGGACCGCGACCGCGCGGTCAACGTCGTCGGCACGGCGCACGTGCTGGCGGGCGCGCGGGAGGCGGGCTCACCGCGGGTGGTCTTCCTCTCCACCGGCGGCGGCATCTACGGGGAGAGCGACGGCGCCGACGAGATGACCCTGCCCCAACCCAAGAGCTACTACAGCGCGCACAAGTACCTGGCCGAGCGATACCTGGAGTACTCCGGCCTCCCCTACGCCATCGCCCGGCTGGCCAACGTCTATGGCCCACGCCAGCGGTCGGACCTGGAGGGCGGCGTGGTGGCGATCTTCACCGAGCGCCTCAGCGCCGGCCAGCCGATCACGATCTACGGCAGCGGAGAGCAGTACCGCGACTTCGTCTACGTGGCCGATGTGGTCGATGCGGTGCTCACGATGCTCGACAGTTCGGTCGATGGCATGTGGAACGTCGCGACCGGGGAGGCGACAACCGTGAACGCGCTGCTGGCCGCCCTCCAGGAGCGGCTCGGCTCGGCCTCGGCCATCGTCCACGAACAGCCCCGACCGGGCGACGTCTTCGCCTCGCGCCTGAGCATCGACCGCATCAAGGCCGACCTCGGCTGGTCGCCCCGCTACGACCTCGCCGCCGGCCTCGATGCGATGTTGAAGTGATGCGTGATGCGTGTTGCGTGTTCCGTATCACTCCCCTCTCCCCTGGTGGGCTCCGTCCGAGAGGGGGCGGGGGTGAGGGGGACGTATGACGCATCACGCACGACTCTCATCCCCCGGACCGGGTCAACCGATCGAGCGGCGGCAGTGCCTGCTCGATCTCGGCCCGCCGTGGCTCGTACCAGGGCGGGAGCTTCAGGCTCGTGCCCAGCTCCTCCACCGGCTCATCGACGGTGAAGCCGGGCCCGTCGGTGGCGATCTCGAACAACACCCCGCCCGGCTCGCGGAAGTAGATCGACCGGAAATACTGCCGGTCGCGCACCGGCGTCACGCGGAAACCGGCGTCCACCAGCCGCTCGCGCCAGGCGCCTTGTGTCGCGTCGTTCGGCGTGCGCCAGGCGATGTGGTGCACCGTGCCCGTGCCCTCTTCCCCGCGGGGTGCTGACGGCCGGCTGGCGACATCGATCACCGCCCGGCTCGCGCCCTCGCCCACTTCAAAGCGCAGCCGATCGTTCTCCTCCGACACCAGCCGGAATTCCATCAGGTCGGTGAGGAGTCTTGCCGTCGGCTCCAGCGTCGTCACCCAGATGGTCGCGCCGTGGAAGCCGCGGATGGCGTGCTCGGCCGGTACCGGCCCGCCTGCCCAGACGCTCTGTGCCGGGCCGTCGTCGCGCGTCACCAGCTCGTACTGCAGACCGTCGTGGTCCGTGAAGGCGATAACCTCCTCGTCGTGCCGTGCCGCCGGGCGCTCGACGGTCACGCCGTGGCTGGTGAGCCGATCCACCCAGTAGCCGGTCGAGCCCGAGGGGATGGCGAAGGAGGTCACCACTACCTGCCCAGTGCCTGGCGGGCGCCGGGAGAGGTGCGGCCAGGGGAAGATCGTCAGGATCGTGCCCGGTGTCCCCACCTCGTCGCCATAGTAGAAGTGGTACGTGCCGGGCACGTCGAAGTTGACCGTGACCTTGATCAGGCGCAGCCCGAGCACCTCGGTGTAGAAGTCCAGGTTCCGCTGGGGGTCGGAAGAGATCGATGTGATGTGGTGGATGCCGGGGATGGTGTCGGCCATGTCCGCTCGCTCCCTCCATACACTGCACGATGTTCGGGGTGTCATCGGAACTCCCCCGTATCATACGCGCAGCGCCGGGGCCACGGTGTGCCCCGGCGCTACAGTCTTCGGGGAGGGATGGAGAGCGGGATGCGCCTAGGCGGCGCTGCGGGCGGGCGGTGCGTCAGCTTGCGGCGCACGGTGCGCGGGCGTGACCCGCAGTCGGTGCCCCTGGCCGCCGCGGAGGATCACCAGATCGAGGTCGCCTCCGGCCGGGGTGCGCGCCAGCGCCTCCAGCAGGTGCCGCGGGTGGCGCACCGGCTCCTCCGCGATCGCGACGATCACATCGCCTGGCAGCAGCCCGGCCGTCTCGGCCGGCCCGCCGCGCTCGACGGCGGTAATCATCAACCCAGCCGCGACGCCGACCCGGCGCCGCAGGGCAGGCGGGAGCACCACGGGCAGTGCCGTGATCCCCAGCCATGGAGTCGGCTCGCCGATGTGTTCGACGAAGTCGGCCACCACGTGGCTGGGCACCGCCAGCGCCACCCCCGGTGAGGCGACCATCGCGTTGATCCCGACCACCCGCCCGGCGGCGTCCACCATCGGCCCGCCGGAGTTCCCGGGTGCCAGCGCCAGATCGGCGCGGATCAACTCGCGCTCGTCATCGTCGGAGGGCAGCGCACTCACGATGCCGAGGGTCAGCGCGTGGCTGAGCCCCATTGGGTGCCCCATTGCCAGCACGATCTGGCCGGGACGCAGGGTGCGGGAGTCGCCCACCTCGGCGGGCGCCAACCCTTCGCGCGGGACGCGGAGCGCGGCCAGGTCGTTGAGCCGGTCCCGCCCGACGACCCGCGCCAGCACGACGTCCTGGCTCCCGAGCCGCACGCGCGCCCGCTCCCCCGGCACGACATGGTCGTTGGTGATGATCAGGCCGTCGTCCGACCAGATGACGCCCGCCCCGGCGCCGCCGCTTCCGTTCTCGATGGTGACGACACTCGGCCGCAGGCGCTCGGCGACGGCCGTCACCGCCGCCCCGAGCGGTGCCAGCCGCCCTTGTGTGCTCAAACCGGTCATGGACTTACTCCCTACCGCTCGCCGACCGTCACCGTGGTGTCGGCGATCGCGCCGCCGCGGACGACCCGCACCGGCTGCTGCGTGCCGGCGCTGCCCGGGCCGAGCAGTGCCTGGAGCGACTGCGGGTCGGTCGTCGGCTGCCCGCCGAAGGCGATCACGATATCACCCAACAGCAGCCCACCCCGCTCGGCCGGGCTGTCCGGCTCCACGCCGACGATCAGCAGCCCCGACTCCTGCGTCAGACCCAACTGGGACCGCAGCGCCTGGGGCAGTGCCACCGGCTGCGTCGCGATGCCCAGGTAGCCGCGTGTGACCTTACCCTTCGACACCAGCGCCTCGACCACCCGCTCCACCATCGCGGCCGGCAGCGTCACCGACAGGCCGCGCGAGAGGAACGACGTGTTCATGCCGATCAGTCGGCCCTCGGTGTCGATCAGCGGCCCACCGGAGAAGCCGGGGTAGAGGGTGGCGTCGGAGCGGATCGCGTGGTCGATCGTGCCGCCGCGCCAGGTGCGCCACGGGCCGGACACCGCCCCGATCACGCCCAGGGTGGCCATCGGCTCACTCCCACGCGGTCGGCCCAGTGCCAGCACCAGATGGCCCAGGCGGGCCTCGACCGGTGAGATGGTTGCCGCCGTCAGCCCGTCGGCGTCCACCCGCAGCACCGCGATGTCGGTCCCGGGATCCCGGCCGACGATGCGCGCCGGCAGATCTCGGCCGTCCGGCAGGCCGACGGTGATATCGTCCTCCCGCTCGAGGACGTGGTCAGCCGTGACGATCAGCCCATCGGCGCGCCAGATGATGCCGGTGGCGCCTATCCGTCGCCGAGCATCGATCCGCACGATCGACCGCGCGCCGGCAGCGACCGCGTTGGCGAGACTGTCGGAGAGTTCGGTCAAGAGGTTCGTGCTCCCTGTGTTCCCAATGCTCATGAGGGGACTCCTTTCTACGCCCTAGCATAGGTGCGGGCGCGCCGGCGCGAATCCCCCGATCCGGCAGCGGCGTACCTACCCGAATGGGGAGGTAGGGCGACCGACCTCGTCATCTCGGCGGCAGAGGAGGAATCAGTCGCTCGGGTGAGGGCTGGGCTTGTCCCCGCCCGCGTAGGCGCTACCGCGCACCGGGCTGCCTCGATTCCCACCCATGTCCCCGTTTATGTCATCCTGGGCGGAGCGAAGGATGACAGCGGGGGATTGCGGTGAACGACGGTGGATACGCGAGGCCGAGCCAGAGCGGGCATCCGGATTAGGTCGCACTCCCTCACAGCACGATCAACCCGGCCCGTGCGGCGCGGGCCAGGGCTTCGGCGCGGCTCGAAGCACCGAGCTTGTCGAGGATCGAGCCGACGTGGAACTTGACCGTGTGCTCGCTGATCCCGAGCTCAAGAGCGATCGACTTGTTGGGCAAGCCCTGTGCGATGAGTTGGAGGATCTCGCGCTCTCGCGGCGTGAGTGGCTCGCCGGCGTCGGGGGGTGTCCGCGGCGCTGCGTCGGTCGTCAGGAAGGGAACGGCACGCGGGTCCAGCACCGTGAGGCCCTGCCCGGCCGCCCGCAGTGCCGCTACGATCTCGTCCGGGTCGGCGTCACGGAGGAGCAGCCCGGCGACCCCGGCGCGCAGTGCCTCGGGCGCCAGTTCGGGCGTGTCGACCAGGAGGAGAACCGGCGGGGCCCCGCTCTCCCCGGCCAGCCGGGCCAGGTCGTCCAGCCACTCCTCTACATCGTCGCCGGGCGCAAGGAGGATCACATCCGGCGCGGCCGGCTCCATCTCAGCCACCGCGGTGGCCACGTCCTCCACCGTCGCGGCCACGGCAATCTCCGGCGTCTCAGCCAGGAGTGCCGCCAGTCCGGCACGAGTCATGGGGTACGCTGCGGCGACGAGGACGCGAAGCATGGCCAGCCAATCTCTGGGCCGGACCGGAGCCAGGCACCGACCGGAACGCGGGTTTCTCCGTACGAATTATAGGGGCGCGCCAAAGGGGCACGCCGAGCGGACGGGAGGCGGGGCGATGAACCTCCGTGCGGTGATGCTCTGGGGCTTCGCCGGGACGACGGTGCTGACCACCATCCTGCGGGGCGCGGCAGCCATCGGGCGAACGCGGGTCGATCTCCCGCTCATCCTCGGGCTGATGGTGACACCCAACCGCGACCGTGCCAAGATCTACGGATTCCTGATGCACCTGGTGAACGGCTGGCTCTTCGCGCTCGTCTACGCCGCGACCTTCCAGTACTTCCAGCGCGCCACCTGGTGGCTCGGCGCGGCAATCGGCGCAGTGCACGCGCTCTTCGTGCTCGTCGTCGGCCTCCCGGCCCTGCCGGGTCTCCACCCTCGCATGGCGAGCGACGCCCGCGGCCCCGAGCCGACGCTGGAGCTGGAGCCCCCCGGCTTCCTGGCGAGCAACTACGGCCACCAGACCGCGATCGTCACCTTCCTCGCCCACCTCGCTTTCGGTGCCATGCTCGGCACCTTCTATCGGCTCAGGCGGTAGGGATGCATGGCGACCAGGGAGCGCCGCAGACGGCGGATCCTTCGACGTGCCGCGTGACATCAGGCATAATGAGCTCGTACGGATGATGAGAAGACTACAGCCATCATCCCCGCGGTATCGCACATACGACCCGGGAGCGCCCAGTGGTGCACAGGGAGCGGCACGAATATATCAGCGTCTCAGAGGCGGCCGACTACCTGGCGGTCAGTGCCGCAGTCGTGCGCCGGTGGGTCAAGGCAGGGCGACTCCGGGGCCATCGCGTGGCGCGTCTTGGAATCCGTCTGCGCCGGGCGGAGGTTGTCGCCTTTGCCCGGGAACTGCGGGCGAAAGATGATACGGGGTTGCACACCGGTCCGAAAGACAGCGCCGAGATCTGGGCAGCGTACGATCCCGAAGCGGTCCGCGCGGCCCTGCAGCGGAGCGCCGGGACGCTTGTGGGCGTGGACCCCGACACGCTCATCCGCGATATCCACGAGGCTCGGACGCAGGGCGAGTCCGAGAGTCCCCGCTGATCGATGGCCTACCTCATAGACAGCGACTGGGTCATCGACCATCTTACCGGTATCCCCGATGCAAGCGAACTCCTGCTTCGTCTGGCCCCGGCGGGAATCGCCATCAGCATCATCACCTACATGGAGGTCTACCAGGGTGTGCTCATGAGCACCGATCAGGCGGCTGCCGAGTTGCGCTTTCGCGAACTGGTTGAGACCCTGCCGCTGCTGCCCCTCTCACCGGCGGTAGCGCGTCGTTGTGCGGCGGTCCGGGCAGACCTGCGCAGGCAAGGCAGGCGAGTCGGCGGCCGGGCGCTCGACCTCATCATCGCGGCAACGGCTCTTGAGTTCAACCTGACGCTCGTTACCCGCAATCTCCGCGACTATCGAGACATCCCTGGCCTTTCTCTCCTCGACCTCCCCACAACCCGGGAGTAGGCGCCGCGCTGGGGCTGCTGTTCGACCTCGTGGAGGGTCACGGCGGCGTTGATCAGGCCGATGTGGCTGAAGGCCTGGGGGAAGTTGCCGAGTTGCTCCCCGCTCACCGGGTCAACCTCCTCGGCCAGCAGCCCAAGCGGGTTGGCCCGCGCGAGAAGACGCTGAAAGCGCTCGTGGGCCTCGTCGAGCCGCCCGGTGCGTGCCAGGGCTTCCACCAGCCAGAACGAGCAGATGAGGAAGGCACCCTCTTCGCCGGGCAGCCCATCCTCCCCCAGGTAGCGATGGACCAGATCGTCGCGCGTGAGGCGTCGCTCGATTGCCCGGACTGCTTCGGCAACGCGCGGGTCGCGCTGGTCGAGGAAGTCCACCAGTGGCACGACCAGGAGCGCGGCGTCCAGGTCCCCACTACCGTAGGTGCGGGTGAAGGCGCCGAGGCCGGGATCGTACCCGTGGCGGAGCACCCACGCCTGGATCTCGTCGGCCGTGCGCTCCAGGTGGGGCACGGAGATCGGCAGCCGCTCATGCTGGGCAATCTCAATCGCCGCCTGCAGTCCGACCCAGGCCATCACCTTCGAGTGGATGTGCTGGGCGCGGCCCGAGCGGACCTCCCAGATGCCGTCGTCCGGCTCATGCCAGCGGCGAGCGATGACCTCCGCCAGTCCCGCGATCAGGCGCCGCCCGTCGCGGTCGAACGAGCCGCCGACCCGATGGTAGATCCGGAGGGCATCGATGACCTCGCCGTAGACATCGAGCTGGAACTGCTCGGCCGCGGCGTTACCGACCCGTACCGGCCGTGAGCCGCGATAGCCCTCCAGGTAGTCCAGCGTGCGCTCCGGGATATCGGCTTCGCCGTACAGGGTGTAGAGGACTTGCAGCTCCGGGTGCGTGAGCCGGGTGACGTGGAGCAGCCACTCGGCGAACGCGTGGGCCTCCCGCTGGTAGTTGAGACTGAGCAGCGCGCGGATGGTGAAGGCCGCATCACGCAGCCAGCAGTAGCGGTAGTCCCAGTTGCGCACGCCCCCGATCTGCTCCGGGAGTGAGGTCGTCGGTGCGGCGATGATCGCGCCGGAGGGGGCGTACGTGAGGAGCTTGAGAACGAGCGCGCTGCGGCGCACTGCCGACTGGTAGGGCCCGGTGTACCCGCATTGCCGGATCCAGGCCTCCCAAAACTCCACGGTCAGCCGCTGCATCAGGTCGAGGCTGCCGAGGGTCGGCAACTCGGCCGGTGACTCGCTGGAGTAGGAAAGCACCAGGTCCACCCGCTGGCCCGGCACGAGGTCGAAGGACGCCGTGAGTGTGCCGGGGTCGATGTGCAGCGGGACACTGGCGGTGACGTGCAGCGCCTGGTCGCGCCACTCGATGACGTAGCGGTCCGCGCGCGTCTGCCGCACCCGCGGCGTCAGGCGGCCGTAGTCCGGCCGCGGCCGCAGCAGCAACTGCATCGGCACGCGTCCCGAGATCCCCTCCACTCGGCGCACGATCTCGCGGAAGGGGATCGGATAGCGCCGCTTCTGCGCCTCCGTCAGCGCTGGCATGAAGTCCACCACCCGGGCTTCCCCGGCATCGGTGGTGAAGGTGGTCGCCAGCACGTTGGTTTCGCCCAGGTACGCCTGCCGGCCGTGGAAGGAGCAGCGCGGCTGGATCACGCACGACCCGCCGACGCGCGTGTCGAGCAGCCGGGCGAAGATCGGGTCGCCATCGAAGCGCGGCAGGCACCACCAATCGATCGCGCCGGTATTGGCCACCAGCGCGATGCTGCGCCCGTCCCCGATCACGCCATAGTCAGCCAGTGGAAGGTATCCGGCCGGCGCTGGGTGGACTGCATCCGGCTCACTCGGCACGCTGCACCCTCGTCTCCTCGGTGCGCCTGGACGTTAACGCCACCACGCGAAAGCTGTTCCATCGCCGAGCTCATGGGTCCCACGGGGGGCGCACACGTCGCCGATCGCGCACCGTCCACGGAGGGTACGTGCGAGGCGCTGGAGAGGTTTTGCGCAGCTCTGGTGCGCGCTACTGCTCAATGAGCTGAGCCAGCGCGGGACTCGCCGGATCGATCCACTGCAAGCGAAAGATGATCCGGCAGCGTGGTCAGGAGGGGAAGTGCCACAGCCTCGTTGCGAGCGAGCACGACTGCGTCAGCACGGGATCGCCACCGGGCACGAACTAGGTGAACACGGTCGTACCGATGATTGTCGCTCAGCGGTGTCGCGCGCGGTATCCAACTCCCGGCGCAGGTCCGCCGGATCGTCGGGGACCGGCATCGGCTCAGCCGCCAGGATCGCCTCAATCGCCGCGCGCCGGGCTTCGCTGTCCGTCGGCAAGCGATCGATCGCCTCGCGGATCACAGCCCCAATCGAGATACCGCGGCGCCGCGCTTCCCGCGCCACCTTCTCATAGCGTTCGTCGTCGAGTAGCACTTGAACTCGGTGGTCCAACATACACATACGATAGCCCATGTGTCAGTCAGGCGGCCAACGGTTGCCTTTCCCGCTACCTCTTGCGAGATCTTCGCCATGTGTCTAAGATGGGACGCACCAACCAAACTAAATGTTCAGTTCCCGGGGAAGGAGGCTCCCATGACGACCTCAGCACCCCCACCCACCATTATCGGTGAGCTGGGTAAGCAGGAGTTACTCCACGCCTATCGTGTCATGCGCACCATCCGCGAGTTCGAGGAGCGCCTGCACATCGAGTTCGCGACCGGCGAGATCCCTGGGTTCGTGCACCTCTACGCGGGTGAGGAGGCGATCGCCGCCGGGATCTGCGCCAACCTCCGCCCGGACGACTGGGTGGGCAGCACCCACCGTGGCCACGGCCACGCCATCGCCAAGGGCTGTGACGTCAAGGCGATGATGAAGGAGATCTACGGGAAGCGCGACGGGCTGTGCAAGGGCAAGGGCGGCTCGATGCATATCGCCGACTTTGACCAGGGCATGCTCGGCGCCAACGGCATCGTCGGCGGCGCGCCCCCGCTCATCTGCGGCGTGGGCCTGATGGCTCGGATCCGGGGTACCGACCAGGTCGGTGTCGCCTTTGTCGGCGACGGCGGATCAAACCAGGGCACCTTCCTGGAGAGCCTGAACCTGGCCGCCGTCTGGAACCTCCCGGTCCTCTTCGTCGTCGAGAACAACGGCTACGCCGAGTCCACGTCGAGCCGGTACCACCAGAAGGGTATCGATGTCGCCAAGCGCGCCGACGGCTTCGGCCTGCCCGGCGTGATCGTCGACGGCCACGATTTCTTCGCCGTCTATGAGGCGGCACGCGAGGCGGTCCGCCGCGCCCGCAGCGGCGGTGGTCCGACCCTGCTGGAGTGCAAGGTCAACCGCTACTACGGGCACTTCGAGGGCGACCAGCAGACCTACCGCGCGCCAAACGAGGTCGAGAACATCCGCCAGACGCGCGACTGCCTGATGCGCTTCGCCCAGCGCGTCACGTCCGCCGGGGTCATCGACCAGGCCGAGCTCGACGAGATCGACCGCGATGTCCGGGCGCTGATCGACGACGCGGTGCGTGAGGCCAAGGCCGCGCCCGACCCGGATGTGTCGGAACTCGTGACCGATGTCTACGTCGCCTACTAGCCGCGCGGCGGGCGTCATCGCTCCGGCTGCGGCGGGTGCAACCCCGTCCGGCGCCGGTGTGGTGGCGGCGCGGGAGGGTGGATGCCTCCCTCCCACCAGCAGACGGAGGTGAAGAAATGGCTCGACGGCTCACCTTCCAGCAGGCGATCAACGAGGCGCTCGCTCAGGAGATGCGGCGTGACCCAACCGTCGTCCTCCTGGGCGAGGATATCTCCGGCGGCGCCGGGTCCGACGGCCAGCAAGGCGACTCCTGGGGCGGCCCGCTCGGCGTCACCAAGGGGCTCTGGACCCAGTTCAACGACCGCGTGCTCGACACCCCGATCAGCGAGTCGGCCTTCATCGGCGCCGCGATCGGCGGGGCCATCAGCGGCATCCGGCCGGTGGCGGAGTTGATGTTCGTCGACTTCATGGGTGTCTGCTTCGACCAGATCTTCAACCAGGCCGCCAAGTTCCGCTACATGTTCGGCGGCAAGGCCAAGACGCCGGTCGTGATCCGCACCATGTACGGCGCGGGTATCCGCGCGGCGGCCCAGCACTCCCAGGCCCTCTACCCGATCTTCACCCATATCCCGGGGCTGAAGGTCGTCGTCCCGTCCAACCCGTACGACGCCAAGGGCCTGCTGATCCAGGCGATCCGCGACGACGACCCGGTCATCTTCTTCGAGCACAAGGTGCTCTACACCATGGAGGGGGATGTCCCCGAGGAGTCCTACACCATCCCCTTCGGCGAAGCCGCCTATGTGCGCGAGGGGGACGACGTGACCATCGTCGCGCTCGGCCGGATGGTCAGCATGGCTCAGCAGGCCGCCGAGACGCTGGCAGCCGAGGGCATCGAGTGCGAAATCGTTGACCCGCGCACGACCTCGCCGCTCGACACCGAGACGATCTACGAGAGCGTCGAGAAGACCGGCCGGCTCGTCGTCGTCGATGAGGCCTACCCGCGCTGCGGCTTCGCCAGCGATGTCGCGGCACTGGTGGCCCAGGACTGCTTCTCGGCGCTGACGGCCCCGATCCGCATGGTCACCGCGCCGCACGCGCCGGTCCCCTTCAGCCCGACGCTCGAGGATGCATTCGTCCCGAGCCCGGATCGCATCGCCGCGGCGGTGCGCGAGGTCGTCGGCAAGGGGGCGGAGGTTACGGCATGACCACGGAGACCCAGGTCATCAAGCTGACGATGCCCAAGTGGGGTCTATCGATGACCGAGGGGCGCCTCGTGAGCTGGCTGGTGGAAGAGGGGAGCACCATCCGGCCGGGAGACGAGGTGGCCGAGGTCGAAACCGAGAAGATCAACGGTGTGGTCGAGGCGCCGGCCGGGGGCATCCTGCGCCGGCGCGTGGCTGAGCCCGGCCAGGTGATCCCGGTCGGCGGCATGCTCGGCATCATCGCCGACGAGGCGACCCCGGACGAAGCGATCCAGGAACTGATCGCCGAGTTTGAGGCCACCTTCGTTCCACCGGCCGAGGCGGGCGATACCGGGCCGGTGCCCGAGCAGGTGACCGTCGGCGACCGCACCATCCGCTACCTACGGCACGGTGAGGACGGCCCGGCCGTCATCCTGATCCACGGATTCGGTGGCGACCTGAACACCTGGCTCTTCAATCAGGAGGCGCTGGCCGGAGGCCGCACGGTCTACGCCCTCGACCTGCCGGGGCACGGCGGGTCGAGCAAGGACGTGGGTGACGGATCGCTCGACGTGCTGGCGGGCACCGTCGCCGGGTTCATGGACGCACTCGGGATCGAGCGCGCCCACCTGGCCGGCCACTCGATGGGTGGGGCGACGGCGATGGCTGTCGCCACGGCCCATCCGGAGCGCGTCGCCTCCCTGACCCTGATCGCCAGCGCCGGGCTCGGTCCCGAGATCAACGGGGACTTCATCGAGGGCTTCATCGCCGCCGGGTCGCGCCGGCAGATGACACCCGTGCTCACGATGCTCTTCGCGGACCAGTCGCTCGTCACCCGCCAGTTCGTGGAGGATACGTTGCGTTCAAAGCGGATCGACGGCGTGGACCAGGCCCTGCGAACGCTGGCCGACCGGCTCTTCCCCGGCGGTCGGCAGGCGACGGTACTGGCTCCGGCGCTGGCCGGCCTCGATGTCCCGGTGCTTGGCATCTGGGGTCGGGAGGACCAGATCCTCCCGGTCGACCACGCCAACGCGCTGCCGTCCCACGCCCGGGTGGAGATCATCGAGGGTAAGGGCCACTCGGTCCAGATGGAGGCCGCGAGCGAGGTCACACGGCTGATTGACCGCTTCCTCGCTGAGGTGGATGCCTGACGCCATGCCTGTGACTGTTGGCGTCATCGCGAACCCTGCCTCGGGCCGGGACATCCGGCGCCTCGTGAGCGGCGCGTCGGTCTTCGACAACGCCGAGAAGGGGCGCATGATCTACCGCCTCCTCGTCGGGCTAGGCGCGGCCGGGGTCGAGCGCGTACTGCTCATGCCGGCCGGGGCGGGTGTGGGCGACAGCCTGGAGCGCAACCTCCGCGCACACCAGACCGACCCCACGCCGCCCCGCCTCCCGGAACTCGAGGTTCTCGACCTGCCGCTGCAGGACGGTCCGGAGGACAGCGCCGCGGCGACCGAGATGATGGTCGCCGCGGGTGCCTCTGCTATCGTGGTCCTCGGGGGCGACGGCACCCACCGGATCGTCGCCGGGCACTGCGGCGACACACCCCTCTGTGCCCTCTCCACCGGCACCAACAACGCGTTCCCCCAGGTGCGGGAGGCGACCATCGCCGGTCTGGCAACCGGCTTCTATGCCACCGGCCAGGTGCCGCCCGATCTCGCTCTGCGGCAGGAGACACTGCTCACGGTGCGGGTCGACGGGGCGAATCCGCGTGAGGAGCTGGCGCTGGTGGACGTCGCACTCAGCACCGACCCCTGGATCGGCTCCCGCGCGCTCTGGCGGGCCGAGACGATCTCCCAGATCATCGTTGCCTTTGCCCAGCCCGGTGCGGTCGGGCTCTCGGGCACCGCTGCCCTGGTCGATCCGCTGCCGCGCGGGACAGGGGAAGCGCTCTATCTCCGCCTGACCGATCCGGCAACGGCACCGCTCGTGATCCACGCCCCGCTCGCGCCCGGCCTTATCGCCCCGGTCGGGGTCATGGAGTGGCGCCGGATCGCTCCCGGCGAAGAGGTGTTCCTGGAAGGCTGTCTCGGTTGCCTGGCCCTCGACGGCGAGCGGGAGATCGAGCTGACCCCCGCCGACCGCGCCACCGTCCACCTCCGTCGCGACGGCCCCCGCACCATCGACATCGACGCCATCATGACCCACGCTGCCCACCACGGACTCCTCCGCGCTGTGGCCACGCGGCGGTAGCCGTACCGGGGCGGGGGCGGTTCTGGGAGTGGCCCTCACCCCCGACCCCTCTCCCAACGTTGGGAGAGGGGAGTGGCGGGCAGGAGGGTAAGGACGCCCACGCTTGTGGCTGTGGGAGGGCGGAGTGGTCGTGGTTGGGTGAGTGGCAGGAGGGGTTAGGGACGTGGTCGGTGCCCGGGACTAACGCCACCGGGCTCACAACGAAAGCCGGCTAAAGCGGGCTGGGGGTCATGAGCCGACCGGGTGATGGGAGGATCCAGCGCCGTGGTCTAGGCCCGGGGGGTTACCCCCGGGCTGAATATTGGGTAAGCCCACTAAAGGGGCTGTGATGCCGACTTGCAGGCATATTCTGTTTGGACTCCTACCGGGCCCAGCGCCCTCAGCCCCTTCAGTGGGCTTCGCCTTGTCAGCCCGGGGGTTTACCCCCGGGCACATGTCCGGACGGTGGATATCGCATGATCGAGGTTTGAGTCCGGCCGCGCCCCAGCCGGCTTGAGCCGGCTTCGCGTTGTCAGCCCGGGGGTTCACCCCCGGGCACGTGCCGACCGCGGGACTCTCACACCACCCTCTCCGGGCATGTGTCACGGTCTAGGATCCTACGCACTACTCGCCTCCTGCACCGGACACGCTGAATGCGTCCCTATGGGTCGGCCACGGATAGTGGCTACCCTTCACGCCCGGCGGCGGAGGCGGGGGTCGAGCAGGTCGCGGAGGCCGTCGCCCATGAGGTTGAGGCTGAGCACGGTCACGGTCAGGGCGATGCCGGGCAGGATCATCATCCAGGGTGCCTCGCGGATGAACGGTCGCGCCTCGCTCAGGATCGTGCCCCAGCTCGGGTAGATCGGCGGCGGTCCGACGCCGAGGAAGCTCAGCGTGGCCTCGCCCAGCACACCCTCGGCGAAGACGAAGGTGCCCTGCACGATGATCGGGGACCAGGAGCTGGGCAGGATGTGCCGGCCCAGCAGGCGCCAGTCACGCACCCCGATCGCGCGGGCCGCCTCGATGAAGGCCTGCTCGCGGACGCTCAGCACCACGCTGCGCACCAGCCGGGCGACCCGTGGGATGTAGACGACCCCCAGCGCGAGGATCACGTTGGCGATGCTCTGGCCGGTCGCGGCGACGATCCCGATCGCCAGGATGATGCCCGGGAAGGCCATGACTGCGTCCATCAGGCGCATCAGCGGCGCGTCCAGGCGGCGGTAGTACCCTGCCAGCAAGCCGAAGATGATCCCTCCGAGCAGCGCGGCGAGGCTCACGCCGAAGCCGACGCCAAGCGAGATGCGGGTGCCGTGCACCGTCCGGCTGAAGAGGTCGCGCCCGAAGTTGTCGGTGCCGAAGCGATGGGCCGCGCTCGGCCCGGCCAGCCGCTCGGCCGGGTTGAGCGCGGTCGGGTCCTGCCCCGCGATCTGGTTGGCGAAGATGGCGATGAGCACGATGAGCAGCACCAGCGTCGAGCCGAGCACGCCGCCGGGGTGTCGCCGCACGTAGTGGCCGACGCGCTTGCCGAATGACGGTTCCGGTCGGATCTGGTCCGCGAGCGCTCGCGGTCGTTCGACGACCGTCATCGTTGCCTCACTCTGCACACTCCCCCGATGCCCTGCGTGGCTCCCCTAGCTGTAGTGGATGCGCGGGTCCAGGAAGACATAGATCAGGTCCACGATCAGGTTGATGATGACGTAGAGAAGGGCAACGATCAGGACGATCCCCTGGATCAGGGGGAAGTCCCGCCGGTTGACGGCCCGGATCAGCAACTGCCCGGCGCCCGGGATGCCGAACACCTGCTCGGTCACCACCGCCCCGCTGATCAGGACGGCGAAGGTGAGGCCGATCACCGTCACCAGCGGGATGAAGGCGTTGCGGAGTGCATGGCGCAGGATGACCCGGCGCTCGCTCACTCCCTTGGCCCGCGCCGTCCGTACATAGTCCTCGTGCAGCACCTCGAGCATCATGGAGCGGGTCATCCGGGCAAGCAGTGCGCCCTGGGCCGCGCCGAGCGTCAGCGCCGGCATGATCAGGTAGCGCAGGCTCGTCCAGAGACCCTCTGAGAGGGGCTGATAGCCCTGGACCGGCAGCCAGCGCAGCTTGACGCCGAAGATGAAGATCAGATTGAGCCCGAGCCAGAAGGTCGGCATCGAGATGCCGACCATGGCCGCGAGCATCGCCCCGACGTCGATCGTCGAGCCGCGCCGGACTGCCGAGATCACGCCGAACGGGAGCCCGACGCAAATCGCCACGAGCGACGCGAGGAGCGTCAACAGCAGTGTCGGCTGCGCACGCTCGGCGATCGCCTCCGTGACCGGCTTGCCGAGGAAGATGCTCTCGCCCAGATCACCGCGCGCCAGATCCCGGAACCAGTTCAGCAACTGGATATGCACCGGGTCGTTGAGCCCCAGCGCCTCCCGCATCTCCTCGATCTGCTCGACCGTGGCGTCCGGGCCGAGGAGCACGGAGACCGGGTCACCCGGGGTCATGTGCAGCAGCAGGAAGGTCGTCACCGCTACCAGCAGCATGACCGGGATCGCGAGCAACAGGCGCCGGATGATGTAGCGCGTCATGGCTCCCGCTCAGCTCTGGTCTATTCCTCGAACCACGCGTTGAAGAAGTGCCAGTCGGTCGGGTTGTTGTAGCCCTTCAGTCGCGAGCGATAGCCGCGCAGCGTGGCGCCCTCGCAGACCTTGATCATGCACGCTTCCGACCACCACAGCTCCTGGAGCTCGGCGATGTACTCCAACTGCTTGGCGGGGTCGGTCTCCTCGATGATCAAGGTCATCAACTCGTCCTTACGGGAGTTCACCCACCAGCCCGGCCAGGTTTCCGGCAGGAAGACCTGGAGGATCGGGTGGTTGTAGCTCGGGTGGCCCGTGATGAAGATGTCCCAGGCGTCCTTCTGGCTGCGCTGGCTGACCAGGGTGGCCCAGTCCATCACCTGGAAGTCGATGACCGCGCCGGCCTTCTCCATCTGGTCCTTCAGGACGAGTCCCATGTTGTAGTTGTAGGAGTACTCCTTGGTGGCGATCCAGCGGATCGGCGTGCCGTCGTAGCCGGCGGCCTGGAGCATCTCCCGGGCCTTGTCGGGATCCTTCAGGTCGTAGTACTGCTTGCCGGCGTCGGTGTACCAGGCCGACTCGGGCGCGCTGATCTCCGGCCCCAGCCGCCAGAACCGCTCGTCCCCAAACCCGGCGCGCGCCACCGGCTCCATGTCGATCGCCGTCAGCAGCGCCATCCGCAGGTCGCGGTTGGACATCATGCTCTCTTCGGACTTGTTGAAGTGCGCGCCGTAGAAGTAGTAGGGCAGCGTGATCTGCAGCTCGACCGACGGCTCGGCCTCGAGAGCTTCGAAGTTGTCCTTGCTGAGGTCCTCGGCGAAGTCGAACTCGTCGGTGATCAGGCCGTCGGAACGCACCGCCTGCTCCGACACCGGGATGAAGCGGATCTCGTCGAAGTAGGCCGTCTTGCCGCCCGCAAAGTAGTTCGGCGGCTCGTCCCGCTTGGCGTAATCCTCGAAGCGCACCAGACTGATGTAGCGGTCCGGCAGGCGCTCCTTCACCATGTACGGCCCGGTCCCGATGAACTCGCCCATCTCGCTATCCGGCGCGGCATCGGCGATCGACTTGGGGATGATGATCGCGTCGGGCATCTGGAGGAACACGGGCGCGATGCCAGTCGGCGCGTTGAAGGCCAAGCGGACGGTGTAGTCGTCGACTTTGTCCAGCCCCTCGACGCGCTCGAACAACGTCCTGCCGCGGCCTGACAGCTTGGCGTAGCGCTCCAGCGAGGCGATGACGTCGTCGGCCTTCATCTCCTCGCCGTTATGGAACTTCACCCCCTGGCGGAGGTTGAGGACGAAGACCTTGCCCTCCTCCTGGATGTCGGCGCTCTCCAGCAACAACGGCTGAGGAGAGAACTCGTTGTCCTGAGCCCAGAGGGTCTCAAAGACGTGGGCCGTCGTGTTCTGCGTGATGGTTGCGGTGGTGAAGGTTGGGTCGAACGCGGGCGGCTCGCCGATGATCGCGACCCGGAGCGTTCCGCCCGGTTTCCCTTCGCCTGCGGCCGGTGACTCGGTCGTGGCGGGCGTCTGCGCGGCGCCGCCGCCGGTGCTATCGCCGCCACCCCCCGGTTCCTCCTCGCCGCCACCACAGGCGGCCAGGAAGCGGGCGAGCGCTCCGGCGCCGAGTGCGGCGGCAGTGCCACGCATCAGCATGCGCCGGTCGACGGTCCGGTGCAGCATCTGGCGGAGTTTCTCACGTTCGGGATCATACTGGGGGGTCATGGCGCCTCCTCCTCGAACGACAACTCTCGGCCACACTCGATGAACGGGAACGACACGCTCGCCACCCTGCGTGGATGCCGGGATGGCATTGAAAAAGGCCCGCGGGGCTGCGAGCCTCGGTTACGCGGATCGCGGCCACCGTTCGCGCCAAAATCCCTTTAGATGAAGGTATGGGGCGGACGCGCATCGCTCGCTAGCGACTGACGCCGAGTCCGCAAAGCTGGAACCTTTAGTTACCGAGTACGTGAAACTGGACCTTAGATAACATGGGCGATGAAGGTCTGTCAAGCGGTGGCGCTGCGCGCCGTCCAGACGGATGCCACTTGCCATGATGGGCTCGAGGTGTAGAATAGCGAGCACACGGGCGACTGTTCGACGCGCTCGCGGCAAGCCGCGGGTTGCTGGAGGACGCGATGCTGTACTCATCCGACCTCGCTGACCACCACACCCTGTGCTACGACCGCGCACGTCTGCACGGCGCGCCGGCATCCCCTGCCCGCGCGCTGTCCGCCCCTAGCCCGATCCCTGCCCCGGACCCTACCGGCGGCCCTCAACCCGCTTCCCTCGGAGATCTTTGCTGAGTCGATCGTCACGGTTTCCGAGTGGGGCGGGTGCCGACGGGCACCCGCTTAGCGTTTGAGGGCCAGAAACCTACCCACGCACAACCGGTAGCTCAATAGCGGCGCCGCACGCGTGCGGCGCACCATGGAGGAGCCAGCAATGGAGGGTACGGTGCAGGACATCCTGCGCGACGCACGGATCGCATTCATCGGCTGCGGTGTGATGGCGGAGGCCATCATGGCGGTCTTGCTGCGCGGGGAGCTGGTCCACCCGCGGCAGATCACCGGCGGCGAGCCGATCCCATCCCGCCGCGAGGAACTCGCCGCGCGCTACGGGGTTCGCATCGTCAGCGACAACCGGGAAGCGGCCGCCGAGGCCGACCTTGTCATGCTCAGTATCAAGCCGCAGACGCTCGACGTGGTCCTGCAGGAGCTCGCCGGCACGCTGCGGCCGGAACAGGTCGTGGTTTCGATCATCCCCGGCGCCACAATCGCCCGTCTCAGCCAAGGGCTCGGGCACGCCGCGGTTGTGCGCTCGATGCCGAACACCCCGGCGCAGATCGGCAGCGGGGTCACCGCCTGGTACCCGGCACCGGCCGTCGATGAGCGGATGCAGGCGCTGGTCGAGGCTGTGCTCAGCGCCATGGGCCTGTCGGTGCGCGTCGACTCCGAGGACCAGATCGACATGGCGACGGCGCTGAGCGGCACCGGGCCAGCCTACGTCTTTCAAATGATGGAAGCACTGATCGATGCCGGGGTCCACCTCGGGCTGCACCGGCGCATCGCGGAGCAACTCGTCTACCAGACGATGCTCGGCTCGGTGCTCTTCGCTCGCGAGTCGGGCAAGCACCCGGCCGAACTTCGCAACATGGTGACGACGCCGGGCGGCACGACCGCGGCCGCGCACTACCAGATGGAGAAGGGCGGGTTGCGCACCGTCATCGCCCAGGCTGTCTGGGCGGCCTACAAGCGCGCAGAAGCCCTCGGCGCCGGCCGCAAGAACGGCGGCCCGGAGTTGCTGTAGGTGATCCGGCCCTCACCCCCGGCCCCTCTCCCAATGTT
>Ga0207873_1000860_pt1 | contig 31750 bp, 25 predicted proteins | sample BGWIniCompost_FD_187373 | JGI IMG/M metagenome (GOLD analysis project Ga0207873, IMG submission 187373) | Cellulose adapted compost microbial communities from Newby Island Compost Facility, Milpitas, CA, USA - BGW Initial Compost (SPAdes)... ... | reverse complement strand
CGTTATGGATTTTCAAGATCATCTTCACAGCTTGAAGAGCTTGGAAGCCGTTATGGATTTTCAAGATCATCTTCACAGCTTGAAGAGCTTGGAAGCCGCTATGGTTTCTCAAGATAATAGTACTGAAGATAGCGAAATTTGACACAGTTGAACTAATTATCTGTTTGCAAAAAGATAATTAAGCCTTCAACGAAAAGTTGAAGGCTTTTTTATTATAGTTTTAATAGTTAGTGATGATTAGTTATTTTAGATTGGATTTTTTGAGAGATTATTTTTAATGATACGGCTGACTATTTTATTAACTCTTCTTTTAGCATTTACTCAAACAAATTCCCAGAATCATGAGTTAGAAATTTATTACGGCAATAAATTGTTTAAAGTACCCGCCTCTGAATTTCATAATAATTTTTATTTTTCCCTAACTCATTTTGCTGAACAACTCTCCCTTCCATTTAAGAAGAAAAATAATTCTTCATCTATCGAAATAAATTTTCCAGCTTCTAAGTTAACTGCAACAGCAGGTGTTCCCTTTCTAATTCTGAAAAAAAATAATAACGAAAAAGAGAGGATATTTCAGCTGCCGGTATCAATAATAAGTTTTGATGATGATTTATTTATACCTGTTGAATATAGTATAACTCCATTATCTAATGCATTTGGTAAAAAAGTTTACCTGACAGGTAAATTGAAATTGGAAGTCAGGGAAGAAAATTTATCTGAACAGGAAATTGTTACGCTGCCGGATGAAAACAGCAGATCTGAAATCTCAAAAATCCTGGTTTATGAAAAGAGTGGTGGAGTTGTAGTTAAATTATTTTCTGAAAATAAAATTAATATCAACAAAAGCTTTTATAACAAAGGTGAATTCAAAATTATTCTTTATAATGCTTATTTCAATTCAAAAAATATAGAGTTGAATACAGATCTTGTTTATAATGTTCGGACAATAATAAAGGATAATAATCTTGAAGTCACTTTGATAACTGATTTTGATTATCTCTTTAGTGATATAATGGAAATCCCGGGAACAAATGATATAGCTGTATTAATTAATGTTCAGCCGGACCCATATGATTGGTACAAATCAGAGAGTGAACACTTTACAGTTATTTACCGTGAAAGTCATTCAACATTAGTTCCATATATTATCCGCTCCGCTGAAAATTCGTTGAAGATGCTGATGAGTATTTTTGATTATCAGCCGTCAGAAAAAATTATTATTAATACTTATGATGTTAGTGATTACGGCTTTGGAGCAACTACTACTATTCCGCAGAATTATATTAGAATTGAAATTGAACCGCTTGAACCGGGTTATGAAAACATTCCTTACAATGAAAGGCTGCAATGGCTTATTAGTCATGAACTTGTACATATAGTTGTTAATGATCAGGCATCAGGCATAGAGAAATTTTCAAGAAAAATATTTCAAAAAGTAACTCCCGAGCAATACCAGCCGATAACAGTTTTTTACAGTATCCTTACTAATTACAGCCGTTATACTCCAAGATGGCATCAGGAAGCTGTTGCAGTTTTTCTGGAGACATGGATGAGCGGGGGTTTTGGAAGAATACTCGGCAACTTTGATGAAATGTATTTTCGTTCAATGGTCCTGGAAGAAAAGGAGTTTCCAAATGATTTGAAATTAGATGCTGTAACTACTCATAATTCTTTTCTTATAGAAACTCTTTTTTATTTATATGGTGCCCGGTTTGCAGCTTATTTAGCTTTAAGGTTTGATTCACAAAAACTTATTGACTGGTTTAAAATTTCTTCGGAAGATTTTTATCATTCATTTAAGAATAAATTCGAAATAGTTTTTAATGAAGACTTTGATGATGTATGGAATGATTTTATTGTTTATGAAAAGGAATTTCAACAGAACAATATTAAAAAACTTAAATCATCTGAAATTACTTATTTAAAAAAATTAATAGATAATACATTCGGTTTTGCAACACAACCTCACTTTGATCCGGTTGCAGAAACAATTTTGTTTGGTTATCATAAACCTCATCACCTGGCAAGCATACTTAAGCTTGATCTGGAGTCATTAAATGCTGAGGACATTGCTTCACTTCCTACACCAAGTCAGTTTCAGGTGGCATCAACAGCTTTTGATTATAACACCGGATTATTCTTTTATACAACAAATAATAATCAGCTTTACAGGGATGTTTTGGTTCTTGATATTGAAACCGGTGAAAATAAAATTCTTTTTAAAGATGCAAGGATAGGAAATTTAACGGTTTCTCCTTTAACACATGATCTTTGGGGAATTAAACATTCAGTCGGAAAGGCATCAATTATTTATTCACCATATCCGTATAATACAATTCAGCAGCTTACCGAATTTCCTTTTGGACATGAAATTCAGCAAATGTCTATTAATCCATCAGGTAAATATCTTGCTGCAACTATATTGAATAATTCCGGTGAACAATCTATAGTAATAATATCTGCAGACAGTTTATTAAATTCAGGTAAATTCATTTCCAAAGTAATTACAAAAAGCGGCACCCCCGAAAATCCATCATGGAGTTTTGATGGAAAGACATTGTATTGGAATGCTTTTACAAATGGTGTTTCAAATATTTATAAAACAGAGTTTACAGATGATTTCTTTTCAAACTCTGCACCTGTTGCAGTTAGTCATACTTTAAGAGGATTATTTAAGCCAATTGAAATAGGTGATGACCTTCTGTTTGCTTTTGAGTTTACTTCTGAAGGATTACTGCCAGTTGTTCTTGAGAATAACCCTGCAGAAGTATTGCCTGCTATTAATTATCTCGGACAGGAAGTGATAAAGAAAAATTCAAATGTTTATAACTGGTATGTTAATCCATCCGTCGAAACAAGTTCTCTAAAAATTAAAGATGAAGAGGAAGAGTATAACAGTTTAGCAAATTTAAAAATTCAAACTTTCATTCCGGTGATTACCGGATTTCAGAAGCAGAAGGTACTCGGTATTTATACACACATTTCTGATCCAATGTTAAATCATGATATAAGTATTGAAGCGGGTTATTCTCCATTTAATGAAAATCCTTTTGGACCCAAATGGCACTTCAAGGGGAAATATGAATATAAAAAACAATGGCAGGTAGGAATTGAACATAATGCTCCTGATTTTTATGATCTTTTCAATGAAAGGAAAAGGGGACTTATAGGATCAAAGTTTAGTTTGGGTTATACTTATTACTGGTTGTATGATAATCCACTGAAAATAAAACAGCAGAGTGAAGCAGCTTACTATACTAATCTTATATTCTTAAATGATAACCTCACTCCGGTTTCTGAACCTGATTTTGGTACTATTCAAACTAATTTCAATTCACGAAATTTGAGAAGAACAATTGGCAGTTCAGACTATGAGTATGGAGACGAATTTAGTTTAACATTATTGTTTTTCGGAACAGAAGCTGACCATAATTTTGAATATGTGGGACAGGTTTACGGAGAGTGGGATCACTTTACAACATTCTTTTTTAACCATAATGTTTTTCATTTCAAACTCGGTGCTGGTTACCTTAACAATAATGAAAAATTATTTCAGGGAAGATTTTTCTTCGGTGGCTTCGGAAACAGAGCATTGGAAAATGTAGATGTAAAACAATACAGGAAAGTTTTCAGATTCCCCGGTTTACCTATTTATTCTCTTGATACAGACAGGTTTATAAAGGTAATGATTGAAAATAATCTTCCGCCTTTAAGGTTTAGTAGCTTAGGATTAGGCAACCATTATCTCAGTCATCTTGATTTTGCCGTATACACCCAGGCACTTTATACAAAATCACCATTAGGTGAAAAGCTAATTGATTTGGGTGCACAGGTAAATTTAATTTTTAAGCATTGGTTTAATCTTGAATCTACTTTATCTGCCGGTATTGCTAATGCGTGGTTTAAGGGGGGAGAGGATTGGGAATGGTTTATTTCTTTCAAATTGTTAAAGAATTAACCTTTATTTTTCGGGAAAAAATACCAAAGGTTAAATTTTTTCCACTTAATTCTCATATAAAGCTGTTTTAACTTTGTGGAATGTATTTTGTTAAAAATTGTTATGTTTGCAGTAAATATCGACTAATTATATCTATTTTATAAAATTCCCTGATTATGAAATTTTCTGATTTTAAAAAGAATATTGATGAAACACTTGTAAATGCAGAGCCCCATGTAACTGAAACAAGTGAGAAAGTAAAAAACCTTGAAGTAATTCTTGATATCGTTAACAGCATTAACAGATCATTAATACTTGAGGATGTTTTAGAACTTGTTCTTAAAAATGCAATTACTTTAACCAACTCAGATCGTGGTTTTATTGTATTAAAAAATCAATCGGGCAAATTAGAGTTTAAGCTTGGACTTGATGCTAAAGGAAATGTTCTTCCGGAAAGTCTTTTTAATGTAAGTAACACAGTTGTAGAAAATGTTTTCGAAGAAGGCATTTCAAGATTTATTGAAGGGGCACAAAGCGATACTAATTACGATCCCAGTAAAAGTATACTTCGCTTGGATCTTCAGACAATTCTATGCTCACCTCTTATTACCGATGATAAAAAAATCGGTGTTATTTATGTAGACAGTAAGCACTTCCATAAAATTAAAGTCAGAGAGATTACAGATACTTTTGAAATACTTGCCGGACAGGCTGCTACTGCTATCCGGAATGCTCAGCTTTATCATGGACAGGTTAGTGCATACAATGCACTGCAGGAAGCTAATACTCTTCTTATAAGAGCAGAACGTAAAGCTTTAAAATCGAGTATTGATGCAGAGATAGGTCAGGCTTTGCAGGGACTTGTACACATTGCACTTCTCGAAACAGAAAGTCTTTTAAGAACAATTGAAAAAACTCAGAAAGAATTTGAAGAGGAATTAAAAGATAAATATACAATTCTATTCGACAGGCTTAAGTTAAAATCTAAAGTAGCATCAGATAGTATCAGGAATATTCAGAAGTATGCACAGGTTCTGATGGAAACTTCGGTGATGAATCTTAATAAAGACAGCGGGGATCTTAATGATACTATCCGCTCGGTGATAAAATATATATCACCAATGAAAAAGTTTCATTCAATTAAATTTCAGACGGATTTAAAAAAGCTTCCGTTATGTCATTATGATTCAGAACAAATACAGCATCTGCTTGTTCATCTTTTTACAAATTCAGCAGAAGCAAAAAAAGATGCGACAATAACAATAAACAGTTATTGTGAAAATGATAAAATTATAGTTGATATAATGGATGATGGTCCCGGTTTCCCGGTTGAAAAAATTGAAAACTTTGCAGATCTCTTAAATATCAGATCAGGAAGCTATGGTTTGTTCCTTTGCAAAAGCATTATTGACCAGCATAACGGGGAGATAAATATAATGGAAAATCAACAAGGTGCAGCAATAAGATTTTCATTGCCAGTTAAATAGTGATATGAAGGATTCAATTAATTATTTTACATCGTTATATGAACCTCTTCAATTCCCTGTTCAGGTTGTTAATGAATCAGGTAAAATTATTTTTATTAATTCCGCATTCAGTAAATTGTGGGGTTACCAGCTTGAGGAATTAAAAGAATATTCGATGTATGAGGACCCTGAATTAAAAAGAAATGGTGTATCTGCATCCCTGAAAAAAGTATTTGAGAAAAAAGAGAATATTGTTCTTAATAATTATTCAGATTCTCTTTTAAGAAATAAAGAAGTTACAGTCCCTGTTTTTAAAACATACCTGATGTATGTCAATATTGATAACAACTTTGTTGTTATTCTGCATAATGATCAGACTGAATTAATTTTAGCTGAAGAAGAAGTTAAAAAAGCTCGTGATGGTTATAAAGAAGCAGAAAGATTAAAAAATAATTTTCTTAATGTTCTTTCACATGAATTAAGAACACCATTAAATATTATTCTTGGTTATGCTTCAATAATTAAAGATAATCTTAAAGATAAAATATCTCCAGAAGATATAGTTTATATTGATAATCTCTACAGCGGAAGTGAAAGATTGTTTAAAGGCATAACACAGATGCTCGAATTTGCCCAGCTCGACGCCGGCAATTACAAATTAAACATTGAACCGCAGGATATTACAGCTCTTCTAAAAAAATCAATCGACTTATATACTATCCAGGCTAAAGAGAAAAAACTTGAGCTTAGAAATAAATTTCCATCAGTTCCTGTTTTTGTTGATGTTGATTACCAGTGCCTTGAAAATGCAGTCAACAATATTCTTAGTAATGCAATTAAATTTACAAATCAGGGATTTGTTGAAGTTGAATTAAAAGTTCTGCAGGATAAAGAACTTGTTATATGTAAAATTAAAGACTCAGGTGTAGGTATATCTTCAAAATATATGGATCATCTCTTCCAGCCTTTCAGCCAGGAAGATTTAAATATCGGAAGACATTACGAAGGAAATGGTTTAGGTCTTGCACTAGCGAAAAGGTATATAGAAAAAATGGGAGGCTCTCTTCTTGTTGACAGTATAAAGGGGGTCGGTTCAACATTCTCTTTTACATTGCCGCTTTCACAAAATGTAAAACTGAATCAGGCAGTTAAAAAACAAAATAAAAATCTCAAACGTATATTAATGCTGGATGATTCAAGCGAATCTTATGATCTCTTAAAAGCATTCTTAAAAAATAAATATGAAATTGAAGCTCATAACTTCAGGGATTTTAAAATTGATTTAATAAACCAGGAAGATCATGGTGTAATTATTTTTGATGTAAGCCATAATCACTGGGTACAAAGTTTATTAATCTGCAGAGACCTTAAGAAGAATGATTCAATGAAACGCCCGCTTATTGTTATATCAAGTGAATTTGTTGAAGAAAGAATAAAAGAATTTTATGAAGCAGGAGTTGACCGTTTTATAGTTAAGCCTTTCTCAAGAAATGATCTTGTTAAAACCCTTGAGGAAGTTACATCATCCAGTTAATATTTTTACACATTCCTTAATACTTCACATTTGTCAATCAATATTTAACCATCCAGACATCTTTAATAAAATTAATATCTGATTTTTTTTGTAATTTTCGATAGTAAAAATCACAGGGGAGTGATCTTTCAAAAGAAAGAGAGAAAAATTTTATGAAAGAAAATGATGAACTAAAGAATAAAGTACAGAATGCTTTCAAAAAATGGGAAGAAGATTTTTACAATAAGACAATTCAGAAAATACCTGAAAGAGAAAAAGAATTTACAACAGTATCATTCACTCCGGTAAAAGCATTATACACACCGCTTGATTATTCCGAAAAAAATTATCTTGAAAACATTGGATTCCCGGGTGAATATCCCTATACAAGAGGTATTCAGCCAACAATGTACCGGGGCAGGTTATGGACTATGCGTCAGTATGCCGGCTTTGGTACTGCTAAAGAATCAAATGAGCGATACCGTTATTTACTTTCTCAGGGTACTTCCGGTCTTTCTGTTGCATTCGATCTTCCGACTCAAATAGGATATGATAGTGATGATCCTTTGGCTTATGGTGAAGTAGGCAAAGTTGGAGTTGCTATTGATACTCTTGCGGATATGGAGATTTTGTTTGATAGGATTCCGCTCGATAAAATCTCAACATCGATGACAATAAATGCGTCAGCTTCTGTGCTGCTTGCAATGTATATTGCTGTTGCAGAAAAGCAGGGAATAACACCTGATAAAATCAGCGGAACAATTCAAAACGATATCTTAAAAGAATATATAGCCCGCGGAACATACATCTTTCCTCCAAAGCCATCAATGAGGCTTATAACAAATATCTTTGAATATTGTGCAAAAGAAGTTCCTAAATGGAATACTATTTCAATATCGGGTTATCATATAAGGGAAGCCGGTTCAACTGCATCCCAGGAAGTTGGTTTTACTCTTGCCAATGGTATTACTTACGTGCAGGCAGCATTAAATGCCGGGTTGAATGTTGATGATTTTGCCGGGCAATTATCCTTCTTCTTTAATTCTCATAATGATTTACTTGAAGAGGTTGCAAAGTTCAGAGCTGCAAGAAGACTCTGGGCAAAAATTATGAAGGACAGGTTTAATGCTAAAAAACCAAAATCGATGATGCTTAGGTTTCATACACAAACTGCCGGATCAACATTAACTGCCCAGCAGGTAGAGAATAATATTGTTCGTGTAACTATTCAAACACTTGCTGCAGTACTTGGGGGTACTCAAAGTCTGCATACAAATTCAAAAGATGAAGCTCTTGCACTTCCAACAGAAGAATCTGTTAGGACTGCTTTGCGTACACAGCAGATTGTTGCTTATGAAAGCGGTATAACCAACACTGTAGATCCATTGGCTGGCTCTTATTATGTTGAAGCAATGACAGACTTGATTGAAAAAGAAGCTGAAGATTATATAAATAAGATTGAAGCTATGGGTGGAATGATTGAAGCAATTGAAAACGGGTATGTTCAAACAGAAATTCAAAAAGCATCTTATGATTATGAAAAAGAAGTTGAATCAGGAAAAAGAATCATCGTTGGTTTAAATAAATTCCATGTTCAGGAGGATAAGGAGCCTGATCTTCTCAAAATTGATATGAAAGTTCAGGATAACCAGGTCGCTTTTCTTAATAAGATAAGGAATGAAAGAAATCAACAGGCTGTTGACGAAGCACTTGAAAATCTTAAATCAGCAGCATGTGATGATAGTAAAAATCTAATGCCCTACATTCTTGAAGCAGTTAAAACTTATGCAAGTGTTGGGGAGATCTGCAATACATTAAGAGTTGTGTTCGGGGAATATAAAGAGAATATTGTAATCTGACTTTCACTCAGTGGAAAGGCTGCCCATAACAATTCTTATAAAAATCATTTTAAAATTATTTTTGGAAAATTAATTATGGCAATAACAGATAAAATTAAAGAACTATATGAACTTCGTAATCAGGCTAAACTTGGAGGCGGAGAGAAACGAATAGAGGCTCAGCATAAAAAAGGAAAAAAAACAGCGCGCGAGAGACTTGACTTGCTGCTTGATGAAGGAAGCTTTGAAGAGTTTGATATGTTTGTATCTCACAGGAGTATAGACTTTGGTCTCGATAAAGAAGCTTATCTCTCGGATGGTGTTGTAACAGGTTACGGTACAATTGACGGCAGGCTTGTTTATGTTTTTTCCCAAGATTTTACAGTATTCGGCGGCTCTCTTTCTGAAATGTATGCCCAGAAGATTTGTAAGATCATGGATAAAGCAATGAAAGTCGGTGCCCCAATAATTGGTATAAACGACAGCGGGGGGGCAAGAATCCAGGAGGGAGTTAAAAGTCTTGGCGGTTATGCCGAAATCTTTCAGAGAAATATACTTGCTTCAGGTGTTGTTCCTCAAATATCAGCAGTATTTGGTCCTTGTGCCGGAGGTGCTGTTTATTCTCCTGCTCTTACCGATTTTATAATTATGTCGAAAGATACGAGTTATATGTTTGTTACAGGACCAAAGGTTGTAAAGACGGTAACAGGTGAAACGGTTAATGAAGAAGAACTTGGCGGAGCTTCAGTTCATTCTACAAAATCCGGTGTAGCACATTTTGTTGCTGAAGATGAGGAGGAGGGGATTCAATTAATAAGAAAGTTATTAAGTTTTCTTCCGCAGAATAATTTGGAAGATCCTCCTGTTGTTAATTGTACTGATCCTATAGACAGACTTGAAGAATCGCTAAACGAACTTGTTCCTGAAAATCCTAATAAGCCTTATGATGTTAAAGATATAATTCATGCAGTTGTTGATGATGGTGAATTTCTGGAAATACAAAGATTATATGCTCCTAACATTGTAATTGGCTTTGCAAGATTTAACGGAATTCCTGTAGGCATTGTAGCTAATCAGCCGAATTATCTTGCAGGAGTTCTTGATATTAATGCATCACGTAAAGCTGCCAGGTTTGTCAGGTTCTGCGATTCTTTCAATATACCAATCGTTACTTTTGTTGATGTTCCCGGTTTTCTTCCGGGTACCGCACAGGAGTATGGAGGGATAATTATTCATGGAGCAAAACTTTTGTTTGCTTATGGCGAAGCAACAGTTCCTAAAATTACAATTATTTTAAGAAAAGCTTACGGCGGTGCTTATGATGTTATGAGCTCAAAGCATCTGAGAGGAGATATTAATTATGCATGGCCAGGAGCTGAAATCGCGGTTATGGGTCCTAAAGGTGCAATTGAGGTTCTTCATTACAAACAGCTTCAATTAATTCAGGATGTAGAAGAGAGAATTAAATTTATGAAAGAAAAAGAGGAGGAATACAGAAAGAAATTTGCAACTCCTTATGTTGCTGCAAAGTATGGTTATATAGATGATGTTATTGTTCCGAGAAATACAAGGTTCAGAATAATTAGAGCTTTGCAAATGTTGTCTACAAAGAAGGATGTAAATCCTCCCAAAAAACATTCTAATCTTCCGTTATAGGTGATAATATGATTTTTCTGTTTCAGGCTATTGATACATTAAAAACTGCCTCAGATACTTTAACCACTTTTTTTAACCAGGAAGATGTTTTTAATAAAATTCAGTTTGATCCATCAAAAATTCTTGAAGGGGAAGGGTTGCTGATTCCAGTTGTAGGATATGTGGTTGTATTTATCGCACTCCTCCTTCTTTATATGGTATTTATTAATCTTACAAAATTTCTTCAGTTAAGATTAAAGAAAAAATTAGTAACTGAGGGTAAAGAAGCAGAAGAGATAAAAGACCTGTCAGTTTCAGGTGAGATAAATGCTGCAATTTCTACTGCCCTTTATCTCTACTTTGAAGAGATAGAAAACCAGGATGATACAATCCTTACAATAAAAAAAGTTCAGAAAATTTATTCGCCATGGAGTTCAAAAATTTATGGGCTCCGGCAATTTCCAAAAAAGGTGAGATAAGAATGAAAAAATTTAAATTTACTATTCAGGGGAACGAATACGAAGTTGAAATTTTGAATTTTGAAGATAACATTGCTGAAGTAGATGTTAACGGTTCAGTATATAAAGTTCAGGTTCATAAAGAAATAAAAACAACTAAAACTCCCCGGCTTGTACGTACTAAAGTAGAACCTTCGCCCATTGCCGATGTACCAAAAACAAGCCCTCCTTCTGAAAAGAAAGGTGTTGGTGTGATAAAAGCACCCTTACCAGGAACTATCCTTAGTATAAATGTTAAAACCGGTGACAAAGTTAAAATAGGAGACCGGCTTCTGGTTATGGAAGCTATGAAAATGGAGAATAATATTAATGCCGACAAAGAAGGTACTATTACTGCTGTTAAAGTAAATGTCGGGGATTCTGTTCTTGAAGGTGATGTTCTTGTAGAGATTGGAGTATGACTTATGGAAGGTATAAATAAGTTTCTGGAATATACAGGTTTTGCAAACCTTACCTGGGGTCATCTTATTATGATTGCCATAGGTATATTTTTTATTTACCTGGCAATTAAAAAAGAATATGAACCTCTTCTATTAATTCCGATTGGGTTTGGTATTTTGGTAGGCAATATTCCTTTTGTAGAAAATATTGGTTTACAATTGGGCATATATGAAGAAGGAAGCGTTTTGAATTATCTTTACTTTGGAGTATTAAAAGGAATATATCCGCCATTAATATTCCTTGGAATCGGAGCAATGACAGATTTTTCAGCTCTTCTTTCTAATCCCAAACTTTTGCTGTTAGGTGCGGCTGCTCAGGTTGGAATATTTATAACATTTCTGGGAGCTATTTCATTAGGGTTTTCAATGCAGCAGGCAGCAGCAATAGGAATAATTGGCGGTGCCGATGGCCCAACTGCAATTTTTCTTTCTTCAAAACTTGCCCCTGAATTAATAGGACCCATAGCCATTGCAGCTTACTCTTATATGGCTCTTGTTCCTGTAATTCAGCCACCGATAATGAAACTTCTCACAACAAAAAAAGAGAGACTTATAAGAATGAAGTCTCCCCGCTCTGTATCTAAACTTGAGAAAATAATTTTTCCTATTGTCGGGCTTCTTCTTACTACTTTTATTTCCCCTGGTGCTTTGCCTTTGCTGGGTATGTTGTTCTTCGGAAATCTTTTGAAAGAATGCGGTGTAACAAAACGTTTGGGTGATACTGCCAAATCTGCACTGATAGATATTGTTACAATCCTGTTAGGACTTACTGTAGGGGCATCAACCCAGGCAACAATATTTTTAACACCTCAATCAATTTTAATATTTATACTTGGTGCAATATCTTTTGCAGTGGCTACAGCCGGAGGAGTTTTGTTTGCAAAAGTTATGAATATCTTTTTGAAAGAAGGAAATAAAATTAATCCGTTAATTGGTTCTGCAGGGGTTTCCGCAGTACCGGACAGTGCTAGAGTATCACAGATTCTTGGTTTGAGAGAAGACCCGACAAATCATCTTTTGATGCATGCTATGGCTCCGAATGTTGCGGGAGTTATTGGAAGTGCAGTAGCTGCTGGTATTTTACTCAGCTTTTTATTAAAAGTAACATTTTGATTATGAAATCATAATAAATTATTAAAGCATAAATGATTTTAAATTTGTAATTTGCAACCTAAAAAATTATCACAATAGCTTAATAATAAAGGTGTTTATGAATTCTGCTAAATTAATTCTGAATGATAAAGAATATGAATTGCCTGTTATTGTTGGCAGTGAAGGTGAAATTGGTATAGATATAACCAAATTAAGATCTTCAACAGGGGCAATTACACTTGATACAGGTTATGCTAATACCGGTGCCTGTAAAAGTTCTATAACTTTTATTGATGGCGAAAAAGGTATTTTAAGGTACCGCGGTTACCCGATTGAGGAACTTGCAGTCAAATCAAGTTTTATTGAGGTTAGTTACCTTCTTATTTTCGGTCATCTTCCTACACAAAAAGAGCTTGATGATTTTAAGCATGATCTTACACATCATAGCTTAATTCATGAAGATATGAAGAAATTTTTTGAAGGCTTTCCTCCCACTGCTCATCCAATGACTGTTCTTTCATCAATGGTTAATTCTCTGTCTGCATACTATCCTGAGTCAGAATATGAAGAAGATCAGTACCTGAACATTATAAGACTTCTCGCTAAACTTAAAACCATTGCCTCTTTTTCATATAAGAAATCGATTGGGCAGGCATATGTTTACCCTCAAAACCATTTAAACTATTGTGCTGATATTTTGAATATGATGTTTGCGGTACCGTCAGCACCATACCAGGTTTCTAAAGTGCTTGAAGATGCTCTCGATCTTCTTCTTATTCTTCATGCAGATCATGAACAAAACTGCAGTACAGCTACAGTTAGAATGGTCGGAAGCAGTGAGGCAAATCTTTTTGCATCAATTGCTGCGGGCATAAATGCTTTATCAGGACCTCTTCATGGAGGTGCAAATCAAAAAGTTATTCAAATGCTTCAGGCAATTAAGGATGATGGCGGTAATTACAAGAAATATGTTGATATGGCAAAAAGCAAAGATTCTAAATTTAAATTGATGGGCTTTGGTCATCGTGTTTATAAAAACTTTGATCCCCGTGCAAGCATACTTAAAAAATCTGCTGAAAAAGTTCTTAATGAATTAGGAATAAATCATGATCCTTTGCTTGAGATTGCCAAAAATTTAGAAGAAGTTGCGCTTAAAGATGATTTCTTTATCGAAAAGAAATTATATCCAAATGTTGATTTCTACAGCGGAATTATCTACAGGGCAATGGGTATTCCGACTAATATGTTTACTGTAATGTTTGCGCTTGGTCGTTTGCCCGGCTGGATTGCACAGTGGGTTGAAATGAAAGAAACTCCAGGTACAAAAATTTACAGACCAAGACAAATTTATACCGGTGAAACTAAACGTGAATATGTCCCAATTGAAAAAAGAAAATAATCAGAAGATTAAAAATGATTCCCGAATATATCGAACATATAGGCATAGCAGTAAAAAGTATTGATGAAGCTCTTCCTTACTATGAAGGTGTTCTCGGTTTGAAATGTTATGCTATTGAGGAAGTTAAAGATCAGAAAGTTAAAACTGCTTTCTTTAAAGTTGGCCAGACTAAAATTGAATTGCTCGAATCAACCGACCCCGAAGGACCTGTTGGTAAATTCATTGAAAAAAGAGGAGAGGGCATTCATCATATTGCTTTTAATGTTACTAACCTTTCAGATAAACTAAATGAAGTTGAACAAAAAGGGATTAAACTTATAGATAAAGTTCCGAGAAAAGGTGCAGAAGGACTTGACATAGCATTTCTTCATCCCAAATCAACCTTTGGTGTATTAACAGAGTTTTGTGAACAGGTAAAGTAGAATTATCAGTTTAGGCAGATAATTCATCCCATCGGGTTATTATATCTTAACCAAGGAATATATTCTTTAAATTTCCTTTAAAGGAGAAGTATATGAGGAGAGAGATTCACAAATGGTGGAGTCCGGGTTTGCACAAGGATATGGAGATAGTAGTATATGGTCATTATGGCTATGCACTTCTTATGTTTCCCACTGCTGCCGCTGATTATCTTGAGTATGAAAGATTTGAGTTGATACACAGCATTTCCCATCATATTGAAAGCGGAAAGGTTAAGGTATTTTCAATTAACAGCATTAATATGGAAAGCTGGCTTAATAAGGAAATGCATCCCGCACATAAAGCTGTAAGGCATCAGCAGTATAATGATTACATTTACAATGAAGTTGTTCCATTCATAAAAAATTTTACATCACCTGAAACTCCTATTATTACAACGGGTGCATCACTTGGTGCATTTCATGCAGCTAATAGTCTTTTCCGCAGACCTGATCTATTCCAGGGCGTTATTGCAATGAGCGGAACCTATGATATAAAAATGTACACCAATGGTTATTACGATGACAATTGCTATTTCAATTCTCCCGATGATTATCTTCCAAATTTATCCGATGAACATATACTTTCACAGTTAAGAAAAAAAACTATAATTATTGCCAGCGGGCAGGGACCTTATGAAGATCCTGAATCTTCAAGAAGATTATCAGGTATTCTTCATTCCAAAGGAATACAGCATTGGCTGGATATCTGGGGTTATGATATGAGTCATGACTGGCCTACCTGGCGGAAAATGCTTCCTTATTTTCTGGATAATGTAAATCTTTAATGAATAATAAACCTGCTTTCAATAACAAAAAATTTAAAAATGAATTTATTGTTTCTGTAGCACTTCTAATTCTTGTTTTATTTCTGCTTACTCGATTTTTAAATTATGTTGAACTTCGCAGCGGCTTTTCTTTTAATGATCCTATATTAAATTTATTTGAACCTGTTGATTTAACATGGTTTACATTTGGTATTATTTATTTATCTATCATTGTTGCAGTAATTTTATTTTTCAGGAATTATGAAATATTTTTGCTTGCTGTACAAAGTTATACAATTATGGTTCTGTTCAGAATCACGGCAATGTATCTGCTTCCTCTTGACCCTCCTGTTAAAATGATTCCTCTAACCGATCCTTTTGTAGAATTTTTTGGAACAGGTCAGCTTCTTACAAAAGATCTTTTTTTCTCAGGTCATACTGCAACAATGTTTCTGCTTTTTTTGATTACTGAAATAAAAAGTGTAAAGTATCTTTTTTTAATCTCAACAATTCTTATTGGTTTATTTGTATTATTGCAGCATGTTCATTACTCAATTGATGTTTTTTCTGCTCCTTTCTTTTCATACTGCAGTTATAAAATTGCTTTTATTATCAGGAAAAAGGTATCTGTATCCTGAATCAGAATAACTTGCACTATTTTTTATTATTAATAATTAACAAAACAATTTTATATGAAACTTCAGCCTGCAAAAAGCAGAACAGCAAGACTATTTTTTCTTACACTTGGATTTATTTTTTTATTTATTGGTTTAGCCGGACTGCTTTTACCTGTCCTGCCGGGATGGTTATTCCTGATTCCATCTGTCCTGTGTTTTGCAAAAGCTTCATCAATATTAAACAGATGGTTAAGAAAAAGAAAATCTTTGCAGAAATATTTTTCGGATAATGAAAATGTTAACAGCAGTTTTATTTGAGTTAAGAAAGGAGAATCGTGATGGCTAAGCTTAATGGTAAAAAAATTCTGATGTTTGTTGAAGATTACTTTGAAGATTTGGAATTATTTTATCCCAAAATATTTCTCAAAGGGGAAGGTGCAGAAGTTGTGGTTGCAGGGAAGGATAAAAGTAAATCTTACAAAGGAAAAAATGGTTTGCAGATAAAACCTGATGCATCATTAAATGAAGTTAAAGCAGAGAATTTTTCAGGACTTGTTATACCCGGTGGTTACTGCCCCGACAGGTTAAGAAGAATTGATTCTGTTCTTCAGCTTACAAAAGATTTTGATAAAGCAGGCAAAATGGTTGCATTTATTTGTCATGCCGGCTGGGTTCCTATCTCTGCAGGTATTATTAGAGGAAGAAAAGCAACATCATATCATGCAATTAAAGATGATATGATTAATGCCGGATGTGAGTGGGTGAATAAATCTTTAGTTATTGATAATAATTTTGTTTCAAGCAGAAGCCCTGATGATCTACCCGATTTCTGCCGGGGCATTGTGGAAGTACTTTCAAAATAATTAATATATTTCTAAAAATTATTTCTTCTTAAAAAACTAAATTCAGATTTTAGCAGGGATTATTCTAAAATTTTATGAAGAACCGGAGTAAATAAATGTTAATGCATATCATCAGAAGAGAATCACTAATTCTTTTAATAATTTTTTTCTTTGCTTCATTTTCATGTTCACAAAAAGTTAATTCTGCTGCTGTCCATCCTGATTGGAGTTACAACAGTGTTATATATGAAGTGAATCTTCGGCAGTATACCGAAGAAGGAACCTTCAAAGCATTTGAAAAACATTTACCTGCATTAAAGGAGATGGGGATTGATATTCTCTGGTTTATGCCTATTCATCCCATTGGTGAAAAAAACAGGAAGGGCAGTTTGGGCAGTTATTATTCTGTTAAAGATTACCTTGCAATAAACCCTGAACATGGTACTCCTGAAGATTTTAAAGCACTGGTTGATAAAATACATGAAATGGATATGTATGTTATAATTGATTGGGTAGCTAATCATACTGCGTGGGATAATGTTTTGGTAGAAGAGCATCCTGAATTTTATACAAGAGATTCGCTTGGCAATTTTGTTCCCCCGGTTGCTGACTGGTCTGATGTAATTGATCTTAATTATGACAATAAAGAATTATGGGAAGCTATGATTGATGCTATGAATTACTGGGTTGAAGAATTTGATATAGATGGCTACAGGTGCGATGTTGCAGGGATGATTCCTGTTGAATTCTGGGAGGAAGCAAGGAAAGAACTTAATGATATTAAACATGTTTTTATGCTTGCCGAAGCATGGGAACCTGAACTGCATCCCGCATTTGATATGACTTACTCTTGGGATATTCATCATCTTATGAGTGATGTTGCTAAAGGAAATAAAACGGCAAGAGAACTTGTAGATAGAATTAAAAAAGAAGAAGAGATGTACCTTCCTTCGGCATTCAGAATGCAGTTTACTTCAAATCATGATGAGAATACCTGGAACGGGACCGTATATGAAAAATTTGGTGAAGGTGCAGAAGCTTTTGCTGCATTTACTTTTGTAATCCCTGGTATGCCCTTAATTTACAGCGGACAGGAAGCAGGACTTGATAAAAGACTTAAGTTCTTTGAAAAAGATCCAATTGAATGGAAGGAAGATAAATTTTATGATTTTTATAAAATTCTTTGCGACTTAAAAAAGAATAATAAAGCTGTGTATTCAGGAGAAAAAGGAGGTAAAATTAATTTCTTATCACTGAATGATTCCTCATCAAATCTTATAGCATTCGAAAGAGAAAAAGATGGAGATAGAGTACTTGCATTGTTTAATTTTTCCGGAAATACAATAGAAAATATTTCTTTAAATAATTTTAATGATTTAAAAGATATCTTCACGGGTGAATTAATTCCTGAAGCAGTTTCGCTTAAAGGGTGGGAGTATAAAATATATAGCAATTAGTTTTTAGAATTTCCGAAAACTTTATCAAGGAAATCTACAATTTTTTCTGTGGTAATTGGTTTTGCTACGATAGCCACAGGATTTAATTTTTTAGCCTTTTCTAATATTGTATCGTTTGTTGAAGCAGTAATAAAAACAAAAGGAATTTTTTTACGATTTAAAACTTCTGCAATATCCAGTCCGGTAATATTATCTTTCAAAAAAATATCAAGAAGCACCAGGTGAGGCTTATATGAATTTATTTTATCAAGAGCTTTTCTTCCTGTTAAAATATGATTAAGGGTATCATACCCCATGCTTTCCAATGTTTCTTCAATATCTAAAGCGATTATGAATTCATCTTCAACAATTAATATTTTCTTTTTTTCTGTCATAAATGAAATTTGGGTTAGCTAACATAAGCAAAGGGAATGAAGGATAATAATGTTTCAAATCACACCTATAACCATCCCTGAAATTAGCCATTCATTTAAAATTCAGCACATATTAAAATGATCCATACTATTTTTTGAAAAGAAAAATAGAACATTATATCTATTGAAATATCAGTATTTCATAGAGATCTTTGAAGAAGCAATTAGTAATAAGGAGAAATAAATGATAAAAAAACTAATACTATTCATTGCATTAATTTATGGCGGAAATTTATTTGCCCAATCGGGAGGTTTAAATTTTACACTGGCATTTCCCCAGGGGGAATTTAAAGAAAATATTGACAGGCTTGGTTTTGGAGGCAGCCTGCAGTTCTTATTTTTTGATCCTACTCCTGAACTTCCGGTTTCATTTGGAATTAACCTTGGCTATATAAATTATGGAAGTGAATCCAGGAGAGAACCTTTCAGCCATACAATACCTGATGTAACTGTTGATGTTGACAGAACAAATAACCTTGTGAATTTTCACTTATTGTTTCAGATAATTCCTGCAACAGGTTCATTCAGGCCATATGCAGAAGGATTGTTTGGAGGGTCTTATTTATACACAGAAACTTCAATTAAAAGCAGGGATGTTGAGGAAGTTGCAAGCTCAACCAACTTTGATGATTTTGCATGGAGTTATGGAGCAGGAGCAGGTTTTTTAATTCTTTTGTCAGATAATGTAAGCGAGGGTATCGGCTCATTATATCTCAATCTTAAAGCAAGATATATCTTTGGTTCAGAAGCTGAATATTTAAAAGAAGGTTCGGTAAGAATTGAAAATTCACGGGTTCATTATGATGTATCTAAATCAAAAACTGATCTGCTTCAGATTCATCTTGGTGTGACTGCATATTTTAATTCATTCAACTAAAAATTTATAATGAGGCTGTCGTAGGATAGCCTCTTTAATTAGCCTCAGGTTTTAAAATAATCCCTTTATTTAATCTTCCATTAATTTTAACAGAAACAGGATAATTAAAACGAATATGTTTTACATAACTTAACTCTTCTTCAGGGAGGCAGCTATTCAGCCATTCCCAATCTATAAAACCTGTATTTTCTAAAATGTTAACTGTGAAATATCCAACCCTGAATGAGGTAATATTTTGAAAGAAATGAGATCCCTGGGAGGGAGTTACATTTAAATCTCTGAATCCTGATTCAACAATAACACTTGCACCGGCTATCTGATCCCAGGTTACGGGAATTCCAAGCCAGGGATCAAGGCTGCCCCATCTGCCAACACCAATAAGAATGTATGGTCTTTGCAGCGACAGTAATTTTGAATTTAACCGGCTTACTTCTTCGGCGGCAACCCTGCTTTTTGATCTGTCGAATTTTTGTATATCAACATAAACTATATCATAAATATCATTTATTGCTCCGTTACCTAACACATGCTGACTGTAACATATAAGTTCTTTTTGATCAACATTATCAACATTTAGTTCTTCTGCTTCGCGGCTGATTACAAGAGGTCTCATTTGAAGAAGAGCAAATTCTTTTGGTTTGTCCGGCGGAACATTCATATTAACTGCAAATTCAATTTCTACAGGAACCCCCATTCCCCACGTTCCTAACTCAAGCAGAAGATCCAGTATTTCAGCAAGAGGGAATACCTTATGTTTTAATATAGGAGCGAAAGTTATTACTCTAATACCTTTCCGTGAAATACCATCATAAACTGCATCATTCTCAGGTGAGTATGTTGAACCAACTGAATAAAGTGTTTGATCTTCTTCTGCTTTTGCCAGTTCATATTTTACAACAAAACTATCCGGGTTAATGTTTTCTTCATCATCGTGCTTATTATTTAACCTGAGTGCATAAAAGTCTTGCTGTGCAGTTCTGATTGTTTCTTTTGTTGAAAAAAACTGAAGAAGATGTTTCGGATACTTAGGACAAAATCTAACAGTATTTCCTCCGTCAACTACATACCTTCCCAAACCCAACGCTACATTTGCAATACCGTCTGTAGGTTTTTGAGGAGGTACAGGATAAAAATTATAGGATTTTGCCACACCTGCAAAGTTTGGATAAAACTTTTGATTATGTACAGAGCCAACCAGCCTTTGAATAATTACAGCCATTTTTTCCTCTTCAAGGCTGTAAGATGTAGCTTTCATATAATCTCTTGCTTTCTTTAGAAATGTAGAAGCATAAACTGTTTTTATTGCAATTAAAAGCTCATTCAACCTAACTTTAATATCGGGATTATTATTTGGCAGCATGTAAGTATTATAAACACCTGCAAAAGGAAGAAACTGTGAATCCTCGAGCAAACTTGATGAGCGTACTGCAAGAGGCTCTGAATTCATTTCGAGAAACTCTTTAAGTTTTGAAGTAATTTCTTTAGGAAATTTTTTTGCTTTCTGAAATCTTCTGATTATTTCTTCATCACTTAAGGATTGAAGTTCAACAAGATCGAGTTTATTCTTTTCAAGAAAATAATCGAAAGCATCTGTCGCGACTACAACAGCACCCGGAACAGTTATTTCAACACCATCAAATTTATTTCTGATCTTTTTATGATTAATAAGAATATTCACAAAACCAAGTCCTCTTGCTTTTCCACCTAAAGATCCTGTACCTATTCGCGCAAAACTCAGTTTTGGATCAAAAGTATCTTTATTGAATTCGGTTATAATTCCTCTCTGCCTGTATTCTATATAACTTTTAATAGCTTCAATTAATTCTTCTCTGAGATGTTCGAGTGATTGGAAATCGGATACCTGCCGGGGTCTTAACTTGTGTGCGAGCCAGAATTCGGTTCTTGCTTTTAACCATTTTGAAAAATGATTTCTTTCTGCATGATACTGCAGACTTTCGAGGGGGATTGTTTTTAGATATTCACCTAAAGAAAGTAAATCATTAACTCTTCCAATCTCAGTACCATTGGGTAGCCTGAAGATAAAATCTCCAAAACCGAAATTATCAAGCATAAACTGACGGAGATCGTGAAGAAGTTTTGGTGAACCTTTATGAAGAAATTCAGCGCCAGCTTCTCTGGCTTTATCAGCATAATCTTCATTACTTGACTGAAGAAGAATTGGTATATCTTTCTGCCGTTCTTTAATTTGCCGGATAAGTTTAAGACCTGCTTCCGGATCTCTCACTCCGTTTCTTCTAAAATTATTGTCTGTTATTACACCGAGAATATATTCTTCATACTTTTCAAAATAACTCCAGGCTTCTTCATAATTTGTACAGAGAATAATTTTAGGACGGGCACGCATTCTTAAAAATCTGTGTGTAAGATTTATACCTTCTGAAATTAATCTTTGTGATTGAATGAATATTTCATTGTAGATAAGCGGAAGGTATGATGAATAAAATTTTACATTATCTTCAACAAGAATAATGGCCTGAACACCTACACTTTTAACATCATTCTCGATGTTCATTTTATCTTCGATGTGTTTAATTATTCCAATCAGAAGTTTATAATCTCCCTGCCATATAAAAATTCTGTCGAAGATAGAAGTATCGTAATTAGAAGTTAATTCCTTTCTCTCTTTATTATCATAAGCAAGAAGAATAATTGGAGTGTCGAGTCCCATCTGCCTGAACAATTGAGCAAACCTTACGGCATGCATATCTTCAATATGAAGAGTAATAATAACAAGATCGAACCTGTCACTCTGAGCAATTTCCAGTGCTTCTTCACCTGTTGTAACATGAGTTAATTCAGGAGCCTGGCTGAGGTTCAGGTTTTGATACTCCTGCCTGATCAGCTCGTAAAGTCTTCCATCTTCCTCGAAGAGATAATAATCATAAAGACTGGAGACAAGAAGTATCTCACGAATCTTATAATTCATTAATTTCTTAAATCTTTTAATGCGGTTGGTGAAAATGTCTTCGAGATGGAACTGTTGAATTTTACTCATTAGGTTTAATCTTTTTTTATGCAAAGCTAAACCTAAAGTAATAACTTTTCAATAAAAAAAATTCCGCAAAGAAGAGAGTTTCTTTGCGGAATTTAAATTTGAATAGTGGATCAGTTATTAAACTAATCCCTGATCAAGCATAGCATCAGCAACTTTTAAGAAGCCTGCTATGTTTGCCCCGTTAACATAATTTTTAGGTGTACCGAATTGTTCTGCTGTATTTAAACAGGTATCATGTATCTTTTTCATTATCTGATGCAATTTAGAATCAACTTCTTCTTTAAGCCAGGGAAGTCTCATACTGTTTTGAGTCATTTCAAGTCCTGATACAGCAACACCGCCTGCATTTGCAGCCTTGCCCGGGGCAAAAGGAATACCTGCTTCTTTAAATACTTTGTAACCTTCGAGTGTTGTAGGCATGTTTGCAACTTCGCAGACACATATAACACCATTTTTTACAATTTCCTTTGCATCTTCTTCATAAATTTCATTTTGAGTAGCACAAGGCATAACAACATCAACTTTAACACCCCAGGGTTTTTTACCGGGATAAAATTCACATTTAAATTTATCGGCATAATCTTTAACCCTGTCGTTAGCACTTGCTCTTAACTTAAGCATGAAGTCTATCTTTTCACCTCTAACGCCATCCTTATCATAAATAAATCCATCAGGACCGGAGAGTGTAACAACCTTACCACCTAACTGATCTATTTTTTGAACTGCACCCCATGCAACATTTCCAAATCCTGATATTGCAAAAGTTTTTCCTTCAATATCATGTCCAATTGTTTTTAACATTTCCCGGACAAAATAAACAGCACCATAACCTGTTGCTTCGGGACGTATAAGTGAACCACCCCAATTTAAACCTTTACCTGTTAATACCCCGGTAAATTCATTTCTTAATCTTTTATACTGACCGAATAAATAACCAATTTCTCTTGCACCTACACCTATATCTCCGGCAGGAACATCCGTATCTGGCCCGATATGCCTGAATAACTCAGTCATAAAACTCTGGCAGAAGCGCATTACTTCATTATCGCTTTTGCCTTTAGGATCAAAATCAGAACCTCCCTTACCACCACCCATTGGAAGTGTAGTTAAACTATTTTTTAATACCTGTTCGAAAGCTAGAAATTTTAAAATACCAAGGTTAACAGAAGGGTGGAATCTTAATCCTCCTTTATATGGTCCGATTGCACTATTCATTTCTACACGGTAGCCGCGATTTACATGAATGTTACCCTGGTCATCCATCCATGGTACCCGGAACATTATAACTCTTTCAGGCTCTACCATTCTTTCAAGAATTTTTGCCGACCTGTATTCAGGGTGACGTTCTAATACGATATCTAATGATTCAACTATTTCTTCAACAGCCTGATGGAATTCAGGTTCCCCAGGGTTTTTTGCCTTAACTTCTGCAATAAGATTTTTTACATATTCGGACATAATTTCTCCTATTATATCTTATTAATTTTTTGAAATTCCAGGGAAGTAAGCTGTAGGTTCATTTTATTATCAGTTAATTTATACTGCAGTTTACCTGCGAGCATCATTCCCCTCTTTTTATTTCCGGAAGAGATTAAACATTCTATTTTCTTCCAAAAGAGTAATTTTTGGTATTTCAAAATTAGCAATAATAAAGATAAAAACCTTATTTTAATTAAATATATTTACTGTTAATTATTGTTTAATGTATTATTATTTGCGGTTTTACTTCGGAACGGAAGTTGTTTAAGCAGTATAAAATCATAAATATTAAAAATAAACTTGTAACACTTGCTCAGTAAGGATAAATTGAAAAATAATTCTTGAAATTTTAGGAGTCTAAATGGTTTCCTCAATAGTTAAAGAAAAAATTGAACAGGCAATTAAAATATTAAATGAAAAAAATGTTGATACCTGGATTACATTTGTAAGAGAAAGTTCAACAACAAGAGACCCCATACTTGATATGATAGCAGGAATAAATTTTACCTGGCATACAGCACTCATAATTAATAAAGATGGGGATACCACAGCTATTGTTGGTTCGATTGAAACAGATAATCTTAAAAATTCTCCTTATAAAAATGTTATCGGTTATTTACAGTCTATACGAGAGCCGTTAAATGATTATCTCAAAAAGAAAAATCCTGAAAAAATTGCAATTAATTTTTCTAAGAATTCTGTTCTTTCAGATGGTTTAACTCATGGTATGTATCTTCTTCTTCTTGATTTCCTTAAAGGAAGCGGATTTGAAAATAAATTAATTACTTCAGAGGAAATTATTTCTACCTTAAGAGGAAGAAAATCTCCTGCTGAGCTTTCCTTAATGAGAGAAGCAGTTAAAGAAACTTTAAGAATTTTTAATGAAGTAAGTAATTATATAAGACCGGGTGTTTCTGAAATAGAGATTGCCGATTTTATTAAAGCTCTTGCTAAAGTAGATGGATATGAAATGGCATGGGATGAAGACCATTGTCCTGCTGTGTTTACCGGACCCGATACACAGGGCGCACATTCAGGTCCAACTGAAAGAAAAGTGGAAAAGGGTCATCTTGTTAATATTGATTTCGGAATAAAGTATAATGGTTATTGTTCCGATTTACAGAGAACCTGGTATGTATTAAAAGATGGTGAAGATAAAGCTCCTGTTGAAGTAGAATTAGGTTTTAATGTTGTAAGAGATGCTATTCAAAAAGTTGCTGATAATCTTAAGCCGGGTGTAATGGGATGTGAGATGGATGATATTGCAAGAAATTTTATAACCAAAAGCGGTTATGAAGAATTTCCTCACGGTTTGGGGCACCAGGTTGGAAAGAATGTCCACGATGGCGGCGGAGGGCTTTTGCCGAGATGGGAAAGATACGGCAATGCACCTTATATGAAAGTTGAAGAGTCCCAGGTTTATACGATTGAACCAAGACTTAAAGTTGATGGCTACGGAACAGCAACAATTGAAGAAGAAGTGTTTGTAACAAAAGATGGTTGTGAGTTTATCTCCAAACCTCAGAAAGAATTAATTCTGATACGTGGTTAGTAATTTATTTAAAATTCACAAGCTCTTGTATATGCTGAATAAAGGAGTTTATTGTATTCTTCAAAATCTATTTCAATTGCTCCAAACATTTTAAGATGGGGTGTCATATACTGAACATCTAAAAGAACAAAATCTTTTAAGTTCAGGTGTTCAATTAATTTATATAGAGCAGCTTTGGATGCCTGTGGTTTTCTGGAGAACATAGATTCACCAAAAAAAGCTCCTCTGAATGTTATTCCATATAAACCACCAACCAGTTTGCCTTCATACCATGTTTCTACTGAGTGAACATTTCCTCTTTTATGAAGACGTTTGTAAGCTTCAATTAATTCATTTGATATCCAGGTTCTTTCTCTGTCTGCACATCCTTTAATAACTTCAATACAATCATAATCAAAACGAATTTCATAATTAATTTTTTTAAGAAAAGATTTTAAAGAACGGGGAATGTTATAATTATTCAGCGGTATTATAGTTCTTATCTCAGGCATGAACCAGTTTATTCTTCCGTTATCATCTGCCATTGGAAAAGCACCGCTTGCATATAAGCGAAGCATATTTCCAGGTTTAAGCAGTTCTTTGGTATCGGAATTTTTTCCCGGATTCATTTTAAATAAGTATTAATAAATTTTTATCTGCAGTTTTAAAATAATAGAAATAGGTTTTAAAGATAACAGAGATAATATTAATTCATTATTTGGCTTGTGGAGAAGTATAAAAAATATTATACGCTATTGTTCTTATGATATCAGGAGGAAAAAGAAATTTTAAGATGCGTGATTTAATTGGCTTAAGTTCAAAAACAGAAACCCGCAAACGATTAATATTACGTAAGCATAGCCTGTCCATAACATCCGTGTTTGCGGGTCTCAAAAGATTCAAATACAAAAAATCAGCTGATTCCTTTTCAATTATCTTTTCAGCTTCTAGGCCGTTTACTTTATAAGCAGTTTCATAGCATATTTTTTTTAACAGCAAATGTGAAAGCTGCTCCTTTTCTTTATCACTTATCCAGATAATTTTTAACATCAGAGTCTTTAGCTGTTCAAAAATTCAGTGATAAATGTAATTAACTATACCTTTGACGTTTGTGATTTTATTTACAAAATGATGCAGCAGAATAGGGGGAATTTATATACCTGTTCTTTTGATGAAATCGTTAATAACAGGATCAGGTGATTTCAGAAGTTCATCGGGGGTGCCATGAAAATAAATTTTTCCATCGTGAACCATTGCAACTTTATCTGCAACGTTTTTTACAGTCTGCATATCGTGAGTAACAACAATAGATGTAACATTTAATTTTTCAGCAAGGTTTTGTATAAGCTTGTCGATTGAATCAGACATGATAGGGTCGAGTCCTGTTGTGGGTTCATCATACAAAATGTAATCGGGATTTGTTACCAATGCTCTTGCAAGTCCCACTCTTTTTTTCATACCACCTGAAAGCTCAGAAGGTTTAAGATTATTTATCCCGGAAAGTTCAACTAAAGACAATTTTTCATTTACAGTATTATGTATTTCCTCCTGTGGAATTTTAGCAGATGACTCATACAATGAAAGCCCAACGTTTTCTTCAACTGTCATTGAATCAAATAAAGCAGCACCCTGAAACAGGAATCCGAATTTCTTTCTTAATTCATAAAGTTCTTTTTCATTCAGGCTGCTGACAATTTTACCTTCAACTTTTACATAACCCTCATCAGGCTCAAGAAGACCAACAATATGTTTAATTAAAACACTTTTGCCGCAGCCGCTCCTGCCGATAATTACAAGGGTTTCTCCTTTGTTAATTTCGAGATTTACTCCTTTGAGTACCTGTTTATTTCCAAATTTTTTATGAAGGTTTTTTATCTCAATCAAAATGTACTCTTTAAACTTTTTGATGAGATAAATTTACTAAAATTTATTTTATAAGAGATTAAATAGAAGAGAAGGGAAGATAAGATTTTATAAAGGACGGGTTCTTAATATTTCTCCGTTTCTTCTGTAAATGAACAATTCAGAATGAAGGTTGTGTGCCATAATTTTTGCAACTTTTATAGCTGCTTCTTTTCTTGTATGAATGGAATGAATAACATCATTCTTTTTTATAACCCACATACCTTTTTCAAACTCTACTGTTAATTTGTCTTTCATAGTGGCACTCACTAATAAAATTAGTCTGATGCTAATTTAATATGAACATCATCTTTAGCAATAGTAATTAATAGTAGTGAAAATAGGATGTGATGTTGGTATCATATTTTTATTTATTGTACCCCCAAAGGCTCTCTTTTTGAAATTTTTTTAAAGTATTAATGATGATGATGAATGAAATATCATTAATAGTAAGAGCAATAATGAAAGAGATAAAATTGCTGCATAAAATTCTTTTAATCTTGGTAATAACTCTTTGCTAATCATCAGCAAGATATTTTCCTTTTTATATCGAACTAAAATTATTTTTAATATAAGTTCATTAAGGAAAAAGCCAATGAGTTTATTCACATTAAAAAATACTAACTGAAATCATTTAACTATTATACATATTATTTTTTCAATGTGCCTTCAGACACTAGTCCGCCTTAAGGTTAAAATCATTTCAGATTCAATATTGAATCGTTGTAGAAATTGAATGATGTATAATTCGTAAACTATTTATGAAATGAATCTTTGATGAGCCTTACAGTAAAAAGATGATGGTCATCGTGCTCTGCCATAAAATAAATCCAGTCGGCTATGTTCATCTTTTGCTTTAATCTTGGATGAATAGAAATAAAGGAGATTTCCTCTTTAGTTAACTTTGCAAGTCTTGAAGCTAAATGTTCACGGGCATTCCTGAAATCTGAAAGAATATCTTTTAAAGGTCTGCTGTTATAGCCTGCTTCAGAAGTTTTCTTATTTGTGATATCAGCAGGAGAAAGTATTTCTTTTCGATTTAGAAAATCTGTGAGTCTTAATTCACCTAATTCTTCAAGGTCAAAAAGGTGACCGGCGTGTTCTTTTATTGACCATTTACCATTTGGTTTAAATGTTAAAACTTCTTCGGGTAAATTTTTTGTAATTTCTTCAAGGCGAGCAGGTGTCCCTCTGAATCTTTCAAGTATAAAAGGAAAAATTTCTGCTTGATTATTAAAATTAAATTTTCTTTCTACCCAGGGAATTTGTGGAAACATAATTCTTCTCTTTATTATATTGAGTCGAATCAAATTATAAAAATCAAACTTTTCTTCAAAGTTTTCTTGCAACAACCACAGTAGTCTTTAGAGTTTCAACAACACCTGAGTTATCATTTAATGCTTCGAGAAAGATTATATAGATTCCTATTCTCATTGCTCTGCCATCATCTTCAAGTCCATCAAATACAACAGAACCTGATGAACCGCTTGCATGGTTATTGAGCAGAGTTCTAACGAGTCTTCCTTTGCTGTCGAATATTTTTATTCTTACCTGTGCAATACTCTGAGAGATATTGTAATTAATTACTGTAAAATCTTCAAAGCCGTCATTATCAGGAGAGAAGGGATTTGGTGAGACGGAAATTTTAGCACCTTTGTTTTTATTATCAGAATAAATACTATTTACTTTTCCCGGTGTTGCACCTAAAGGATCAACCGATGTACTCCAGTTAAAACTATCATTACTATTGATATCAGGATCAATTCTTTCAAGTGATTTGTTTTTAAGATTAAGAATATTTTTGTTATGCCATTTATTGGAATAGAATAATGAATCAATAACATTCTTCTTTGCATCTTTCAGAAGAATTAATTCTCCTGTATTTACCAAACCAAGAGATGAGGCATTAATAATTCTTTTTAAATTATCATTGAGTGAAAATTTGTTTAAAGTAATTGAATCAGCAATCAGCAGAAAATAAGATTCAGGGGAGAGAATTAAACTTGTGTCCGATAGTTTATAAAAATTTCCGCTTTCATCTTCAACTGTCCAGCCGCCAATATTTAAATCGGAATCACTATTGTTATAAAACTCAATAAACTCGCTGTTATCAATATCGGGATCAAACATAATTTCATTAATTATTACCTGGTTTCTTTTATAATCAGGAATAAATGAAATTGAATTTTCTTTTCCCGGCGTGCTCTTTTCATTACTTAAAGATGTAACCCAGTTTGAACTGTCATTTGTAGATAAAGAAAAAGAGATTCGTTCAAGCGAATAACCATTTTTACCACCCCAGGAAGATTTGTACATTAAGCTATCAATAATTCCTTCTCTGAAATCATAAATAATTATTCCATCTGTTGAGTTGCCGAGTGTACCGAAATTTGCTGTTAATAATTTTGGTATATCCGGATGCAATGTTTTAATTGAAGTATCTCTTGATACCACAAGGTATTCACCGGGAGAAATAAAATAATCTTCAGTTGTTAATAAATTTTTTGAAGGAGAAGGAAGTAAGTCACCAGCCATCCAGTTCTTCAGATTAATTGAATCATTGCCTGCATTAAACAATTCAAACCATTCCGGCTCATTGCCTGCGGGAGCAAACATAACCTCACTTATTAAAAGAGAATTAGGTGGAAACCCCGGCTGGACAAATCTCTCTGCATAATTATTAAGAGTATCTTCATCATTAGTAAAAACAACTTTTACTGCAGTAAGAGTTTTAAACTGCAGATTAGCAACAGGAACTGTACTCTGAATGCTTACTGAATCAAAAGACTGAAGGGTTAATCCGGTTATTCTTTCAAGCAGAACATTTGCTACCTTATTTGAATCTTTGTCAGAATAAAATTCTATTGTAAAATTATCGGCAATAGAGGAGCCGTTGTTTTTTACTTTTGCAGTAATATAAACATCATCACCAGCAGATGGAAAGCGCGGATTAAATCCAATTTCAGCGAGGGAAAGATCATATTCTTTTGGTGTTATGCTGTTTATTCTTCCCGGTGTACTCTGCTCAATATCTTTTGATGTTCCCCAGTTAACTGAAAGATTACCTGGGACATTCACATCTTTTCTTTCAATTGAGTACCCGTTTGTACCTCCCCATTCATTAAAATAAAAAAGTGAATCAATAACTACTCCACGCTCATCTTTCAGTACTACAGCATCGGCATCATTGTTTAAGGAGGGAAGAGATACCTGTACAACTGCTGATGGAATTATTCTGTGATAATTATAAATTGATGTATCTCTTGTGATAACCAGATAAGATTCAGGTTTAATAAAAACATCTTTATTAATTAATCCTGAAGAAGATGATGCATCCTTAACACTCCATCCTTTTAAATTTATTTCCTGAGATGACCTGTTAAACAACTCAATCCACTCTGGCTCTCCGCCGGAGGGTGTAAACATTATTTCATTTATAACAATTGTTGAAAATTGGTATCCGGGTTTAAGCTCAGAATAGTAATAGTTGTTTGTGGTGTCTTCATCAAGCGGATAATTAATTAAAATAAAATATCCTTTTTTGTTTTGAAGATTTTGAATATCATAATTCAAATCATAATCAATAGTACTACCGGGTTGAATGGATAATGATTTTATTTCTTTAAGCTGAAGGTCAGGGAGTGAATCGAGATTAGTATCTTCAAATAAAAGAAGATTAAATTCTGCAGAGTTTAATCCATTATTTTTTATTCTTGCATAGATAGATACATTATCTCCAAAAACCGGGAATGCAGGGAAATAAAGTATGGAATCAACTTCAATATCAAATTTTTTTTGAGTAACAGAATTTATATAACCAGGTGTTGCTTTAAATTTACTTTTAGATGTAGTCCAGTTGAGTGAATCCGTCGATAAATTATCCGGACTTATTCTTTCAAGAGATTTACCATTTAAATTTCCTCCCCATTCCTGTAAATAATAAACACTGTCGATAAGAAAATTTAATGAATCATGAATTACAACAGCATCCCCTGAATTATTTAGTGCAGGAATATTCAGAACAATTACATCAACAGGAATTGAATAAAAATTAAGTACTGATGAATCTCTGCTTAAAATAATAAATGAATTACTTGCAATAGTTACATCATTATTTGTTATAGTTATTGTTGAACTATTATCCGATAGTTTCCATTTCCTGAGGTTTACAGGAGAAGAAGTTCTGTTGTAAAGTTCAATCCATTCAGATTCACCTGAAGAAGGGGCGTACATTATTTCGTTTATTACAATATCATTGTATAAATTACCCGGAGGGTAAACAATAAAGTTAAAAATTATTTTATTGTTCAAAGTATCTTCATCATCATTAAAAATAACTTTGCCGATTAATTGATAATTGCCCTGTGAAGCAGAATTAATTTGTGCAGTGACAAGAATCGAATCATCGCTTTGAAGATTATTAAATGATTGTGAAAAAATTAATTCATTTGGTGAACCGGTTGAATCAAAATTTAAATCATTATAAATCTCTGCATTATATGACAGAGCATTATTGCTGCCTATGTTTTTTATTATTCCTGTAATATTAATAT
>Ga0207873_1000857_pt1 | contig 31822 bp, 28 predicted proteins | sample BGWIniCompost_FD_187373 | JGI IMG/M metagenome (GOLD analysis project Ga0207873, IMG submission 187373) | Cellulose adapted compost microbial communities from Newby Island Compost Facility, Milpitas, CA, USA - BGW Initial Compost (SPAdes)... ... | reverse complement strand
GGGCCCGCAGCTCCGCAACATGGGCACGATCGGCGGCAACCTGTGCCTGGACACCCGCTGCACGTACTACAACCAGACGCACTTCTGGCGGCAGGCGCTGGGCTTCTGCCTGAAGAAGGACGGCAGCGTGTGCCACGTCACGAAGGTGGGGAAGAAGTGCGTCGCCGCACATTCCGCGGACACGCCGCCCGTGCTCATGACGCTCGGCGCCATCGCTGAGCTCGCCGCGGCCGATGGCGAGCGCAGTGTTCCCGTCGAGGAGTACTTCGTCGCGGATGGCGTGCGCAACACCGTGCGGCGCCCGGGCGAGCTGGTCACGCGCATCCGCGTGCCGCTGCGCGAGCCGCCGCTCCGTGCGTCCTACCAGAAGCTCAGGCAGCGCAACTCGATCGACTTCCCGCTGCTCACGGTCGCGGCGGCGGCGGAGATGGAGGAAGGCGACGACGTCGTGCGCTCGCTCCGCGTCGTCGTCTCCGCGCTCGGCTCGAGGCCGCGCGTGCTCACCGGGCTCGAGCGCATCGTGGAGGGCCAGCGGCTCACGCCAGACGTGATCGAGGCCGTCGCGCAGCGCGCGTTCCAGCAGTGCCACCCGCTCGCAAACATCATCGTCGACGCCGAGTGGCGGCGTGCCATGGTGCCCGTGTACGTGCGGCGGGCGCTTGCCGAGCTGATCGGCGCCGCGGCGGCGGCCGCGTAGTCGCGGGCCCCTTACGCCGCCGCCTCTCCTCTCCGCCTCGCCGTCTCGTCCTTCGACTCCGGGTGCTCGGTCACGCCCATGTGGTAGCGGTACACCATCTCCCAGCCGAGCCAGCCGGACACCGCCAGCAGTGCAACGCCGATCAATGAGAGCCAGAACCCGAGCCACGTCCCGCCGGGGTCGGGCGGCGCGGAGGCGCTCCAGCGGTTGAGGCCGTTCCAGATGAAGAGCGCCACGACGACGAGGTTGATGATCATGTGCGCGACGCCAATGCGTTGCGCACCCTGGTGCGGGGCCACGCCGATCAGGTCGACGAGACCTGGAATCGCGGCGAGCAGCGCGCCGATGACGCCGAGCAGGATCACCGGCAAGGTTCCCAGCCACCACAGCGCCTGATCGGTGATCAGGTAGAGGATGTCCATCACCAGCGTCATGATGAACGCGCCCGCCGGGATGACGATCAGCATCGGGTGCAGCGGATGATCCCGGATCGCGGCCTTGCTATTCACGGCTCCCTCCTCGCGGACTCGCGCGGCGCGCGGCCGCGCGGCCCACAGCACGGTGCGACGACGGCCGCAGCCGCGCGGTCGGCGCGGTGCGGCCGTCGAGGGCAGCCGGACGGCGTGCAAGAACCGTTCTAGGCGGGAGTCAGCGCCAGTCGCCGCGCGACGGCGTCGCTGAAGCGGTCGGCCGCTGCGTCGTGGAAGGCGAAGAACAGGGCCGGCTCGATCAGCTCCGCCTCCATCAGCAGCAACGTGCCCGCCGGCGCGTGGGTGCCGGCGCTCACGACGCCATCGATCCGGGCGTACAGCAGCGGCCCTGGCGCGAGCCGGGCGATGGTGGCGGCCGCGGCGTCCGCCTGCCGCAGCAGCGCTGGCGGCGGCACGAGGGCGTCGACCGTGCCACCGAAGTCGGTCTGGACCCGGAAGTCGCCGGGATGGGGACGCTTCAGGACGGCGTGGCTGAACGCGAGCGCGCCGCTGCCATCGTCGAAGTAGACGAACGACCACTCGCCGTCGCGGCACACCTCGGGCAGGAACGGCTGGAGGAGCGCGTCCGCTTCCTCGTGGATGGCGCGGATGACCGCCGCGCCGGCAGCCGGATCATCCCCGTTCACCCGTCCGGCGCCGTAGGACCCGGCACCGATGGCCGGCTTCACGACCGCCTGCTCCCAGCCCAACTGCTGCAGGAGCCGGCCGAGGTCAACGTTCGTGCCGCGCGCGACCCGTTCCGTCGGGATGACCGGCACGCCGGCGCGCGCGATCTCGGCCAGATAGCGCTTGTTGGCGTTCCAGCGGACCACCCTGGCGGGGTTCCAGAGGGCGGCCCCCGACCGTTCCACGCGCTCCGCCCATTCCAGAAAGGCGGCCGGACGGAGATGGTAGTCCCACGTCGAGCGGATCAGCACCGCGGCGTACCGCTCCCACTGCGCCGGCACGTCCCACGGAACTGTCTCGATGCGGACGCGCCAGCGCGCCGCGAGGCGCTGGAGCGCCAGCGCGTCGTCTTCCGTTGCCGCAGACGTTTGCCGGTTTGTCGCAACGGCGATGAGCGGCTCGCCTGCGTGCTGATCCGATGAAACCGGTTTGCGGGCGGCCGGCACGCCCGCGCTACGCGTGCCAGCCATTCAGTCCTCGCCCGCCGCCCGCGCGCGCCGCGTGCGTGGCTCCTGCCGCAGTGGCTCGAGTGCCGGCTGCGAGGGTGGCTGTGCGACGTCGTCTGCACCCTCAGCGGGCGTCATGCACGCCGTGGCCGCCGCGGTCTCCGGCCGCTCCATTGCCGGCCGCCGGCGCGCGCTCTGGCCGGCGGTGATCGCCGCGACCGCGCTGACGATGATCGCGGAGGCCACCAGCATGCGCGGCGTGAGCGGCTCGCCGGCGAACGCCCAGCCGAGCAGCACGGCGACGACGGGGTTCACGTACGCGTACGTCGAGACGCGCGCGGGCGTGCTCACGCCCAGCAGCCACGTGTACGCGGTGTAGCCGATCAGCGAGCCGAACACGATGAGGTAGAGCAGGGAGAACATCGAGCGGAAGGAAACCGCCGCGAGGTTCACCGCGCCCGCCTCACCCACCGCGAGCCCGAGCAGCACGAGCAGTGCGCCGCCGGCCAGCATCTCCATGGCAGTGCCGAGCAGCGGCGATTGGGGCAGCGGCGCGCGGCGCGCGTACAGCGAGCCCGCGGCCCACGAAAGCGACCCGAGCACGAGCGCGCCCGCGCCCAGAAGGTCGACGCGCCCGCCGCCCAGCAGCGCGTTGGGGCCGACGAGCAAGGCGAGGCCCGCGAGGCCGAGCGCGACGCCGAAGAGCGTGCGACCATCGGGCCGCGTGCCGTCCCGCCGCGCCCACTCGAGCAGGACCATCCAGAGCGGGACCGTCGCGACCAGCAGCGCCGCGAGCCCCGATGCGACCCGCTGCTCCGACCACACCACGGCGCCGTTGCCGCCCAGGAGCAGCATCGCGCCGATGATCACCGCGGACTTCCAGTGTACCTTCGCGGGCCGGCTCGCGCCGCGCAGCCACGCCCACGCGTACAGCACCGCGCCCGCGATGAGGAACCGCACGCCCGCCATCAGGAACGGCGGGAGCGTCTCGATCGCGTAGAGGATGGCCAGGTAGGTCGAACCCCAGATCGTGTAGACCGCGGCGAACGCCGCCACGAGCTTCGCCGTGGACGGACGCTCCCGCAGCACCCGCTCAGGCATGCACCGCCTCCGACTCCACTTCTGCAGCCGCCGCCGGCTGGAGCGGCAGCTCCGCTGTCTCCTTGATCGTCTCCAGCACGATGGTCGTACGGGTCGAGCGGATGGTGCCGATGGCGCCGAGCTCCTCCCGCAGGATCCGACCCAGCGCCTCCGGATCCGCTGCCCGCACCTTCACCAGGTAGCAGTCCTCACCCGCGACGTGGTGGACCTCCTGCACGCCCGGGATCGCGGCTAGCCGCGCGGCCGCATCGCACGCGCCCGGCGGCTCTGCCGTTCGCACGAACACGAACGCGAGCAGTGGCAGCTCCAGCGCGCGGGGGCTCAGCACCGCCTGGTAGCCGGCGATCACGCCGCGCTCCTCCAGCTTGCGGATCCGCTCGAACACCGCGGACGGCGCCATGCCCACGCGCCGCGCGATCTCCGCGTTGGGCGTGCGGGCGTTCTGCTGGAGGATTTCGAGGATTTGACGGTCAGTGTTGTCCATGGTTGTATTCCGCTATCGCCGGGCACCGCTTCGCTGGGCACCGGCGGGCCTGCGGCCCGCCTGGGCTCCGTTTCACTGGGCACCGCCGCGGCGAAGCCGCGGCTGGGCTCCGCGCCGGCTGCGCCGGCGCTGGAGGTGGCAGTACCGGGCGGGTAGATCAGCCCCGAGCGGGCAGCCAACCCTTCCAGGGGCGCCGCAGGCGCCGCGGAGCCTAGGGGCGACGCCCCGGAGCCCAGCCGCCGAAGGCGGCGGAGCCCAGCGAAGCGGTGCCCAGGGCGCGCCTACGGCGCGCCCGGAGCCCCGCGCGCGCAGAATGCGCGCGCGGCCTCAACCAACACCCGTGCGCACGTCACCACCGACTCCACATCCACCCACTCCACCGCCGCGTGTGCGCCCGCGCCCGCGGGGCCGTAGTTCACGGTCGGCACGCCCGCACCCGCGAAGATCGCCGCATCCATCCAGTAGGCGACGCCGGCGTCTTCGGGCTCCGCGCCCGTGACCGCGGCCGCCGCGCCGCGAACGCAACGCGCGATGTCGGCATCGCGGTCACACTCGAGCGGCGGCCGGTCCAGCAGCACCCGCACGTCCGCCTCCTCGCCGGCCCGCCTTACCGCCGCCTCCACCTCCGCCACCACCTGCGCCGTCGTCTCGCCCGGCAGCGTCCGCCGCTCGACCTTCAGCCGGCACTCGGACGCGTACGTCGAGAGGCCGGTGCCGCCCTCGATCAGCGCGCAGTGCATCGAGGCGGGGCCGACCAGCGGGTGCACACGCCGCCGCAGCTCCGTGCGGTCCAGCTCCTCGAGCGCCGCGACGATCCTGCCCATCCGCCCGATCGCGCTCACGCCCAGGTCCCACCGGCTGCCGTGCGCCGCCACGCCGCGCGTCACCAGCTCCAGCCAGACGAAGCCCTTGTGCGCGAGGATCAACCGCCCCTCGCTCGGCTCGGTCACGATGCACGCGTCCGCGCGGTGCCGGCGCACGAAGTCGCTCGCCCCGATGCTCGCGTACTCCTCGTCGCACACCAGCGCCGCCATCACCCGGCCGGGGAGCTCCTCCTTCGCCAGCGCAGCGAGCGCTGCCATGATCGCCGCCGCGCCACCCTTCATGTCGTAGCTGCCCCGCCCGTACAGCCGGCCACCGTCGACCCGCGGCTCGAACGGCGCGATCTCCATCCCCGCCGTGCCCACCGTGTCCAGGTGCGCGCACAGGACCAGCGTCGGGCCATCGCCGCCGCCCACCTCCGCCACCGCGTTCGGCCGGCCGCGGTCTGCCTCCTCCAGCCATGCCTTCACCCCGCGCGCCGCGAGCCACTCCACCGCAAAGCGCGCGACCGCCTCTTCGCCCGTCCCCTCGTCCGGCGCGAGCGCCGGGTTCACCGAGGGGATGCGGACGAGGTCGGCAAGGACCTCCAGCACCGCGTCCCTGGACAGCGGGCCGCTGGTCATCGTTCAGCCGCCTCCACCGGCCAGCGCCGATCCCACACGCCATTCGAGCCGCGACCGGACAGGATCAGCCCGAGCACGCCGCCCGCCAGCGCGCCGCCGGCCGGCCACGATCCTGCGGACGGCGCGACGTCCGCGCCCAGCGCGGGGTAGACCACCCCCGAAACGAAAACCCCGAGGAGCGCGCCGATGCCGGCCCCGGCAGCGACGGGCCGCCAGCTCACCTCCTGTCGCCGCACGAAGAACGAATCCACCTGACCCGCCTCGATTCGTTCGCTCCCCACCCGGTACTTCAGTCCGCCGACCGCAACGACCCGCCCCTGGGCCCGCCTGCCGCCGGCGAACACGAGTCCGTACTGACTGTGCTGCACGGTCCCGTAATCAAACCGAAGACGTGGCGCGCAGAATTCTGTCGATTCTGCCTTCAAGACCGCGAGTGAGGCGAATAGTATTCGGAGAACGATAGCGAGTCAAGAAGGATAGTCGGAGCGGTGTGCCTCTGGCGGGATGCCCGGATTCACCCCGCCTCCCGCATCCATCGCCGCACCTCCGCCCAGCTCGGCTCCTTGCCGTACATGAGCATGCCCAGGCGGAAGACGCGGCCGGCGAGGCGGCGGAGGACGAGGATCGCGCCGATGAGGAGTGCTGTGGAGAGCATCGCCTCCCACCAGGGCACGTCCGTGACGAGCAGGCGTGCAGGCAGGACGCCCGCGGAAGTGGGTGGGAGGATGGAGAGCGTGCGGATCCACGCGGCGTTCGGATCGCTCACGGCGAGGAACGCGGGGACCATCGCGACCATCGGCAGGAACAGGAGCTGGTTGCGGTTGGAGTTCTGCGGGTCGTCGATGATCGCGGCGACGGCCGTGATGAACGTGAACCAGAAGAGGAATCCGAGGAAGATGAGGCCGAGCGCGGCGAGCAGCAGGTCCGGACGTTCGATGGAGGTCGGGAGCGGGATGGACCAACCCCAGAGCAGGCGGCTCACGCCCAGGAAGACGAGCCCGGAGAGGATCAGGTTGAGGATCCCGACGATGGACACGCCGGACAGTCCGACGATCTTGCCGTCGATCCAGGCCTGTGGCGGGATGGCGGAAATGACCTGCTCGGCGAGCCGGTTCTGCTTCTCGCCGGTCACGCTGACGAAGATGTAGCTGAGCCCGGTGAACAGGCCCATGAGCGTGAGCGAGAGGGCGACGAACGCGGCGATCCGCTCCCCGCGTCCCGCGCGGGGTGCAGCCTCGTGCACGGTGAGCGCGAACGGCGCCTGGATCTCGGCGAGGCGTTGCGGATCGAGCCCGGACGCTTCCAGCCGGATCTGCATGGCGCGGGCCGTGAGCTCGCGCATCAACTCGTTGCTCCAGGACGGTGCCTGCCTCGCGATCAGCTCGCCTGTGCCGCTGTCGTGGAGGACGAGCACGGCGTTGCGCCCGCGCTCCCGGACCTCGCGGCGCAGCCGGCCGAGCGCCCATTCGCTGTGGCGCTCGATGCGGAACCGCCCGAGCTCGGCCGGAAGGTCGAGCGTTTCCGCGCCGATGACGGCCAGCGTGATGCCGCGGTCGTCGTCATCATCGTCGCCGAGCCGCGCGATGAACGCGCCGCCCAGCATCATCGCGAGCGTGATCAGCGCGCCGACGACTTGCTGCTTCGGCTTGACGTAGCGCCGGAACTCCCAGCGCGTGACCTCCGCGGCCGCCCTCCACTGGTTCAGGCGATCACCTCCTCTCCGGCCGGCTCCTCGACGCCTCCGACGGTGCGCACGTAGATGTCGTGCAGCGTCACGGTCTCGGTGCGCAGGTCGCGCACGTCGAGCCGGCGGCCGATCGCCTCGAGCAACGGGCTGAGCGCGGCGTCGCGCTCGATCTCGATCTCCACGCGGTCCGTTCCCACGCGGCGCACGCTGCGCACGCCGGTGAGCGTTTCGAGGAAGGCGACGTCGGGCTCGCCATCGACGCGCAGCAGAAGACGCGTGCCGGCGCCCCAGCGCTCGCGGAGCTCCTCCACCGTGCCGGCGCCCGCGGTGCGGCCGGCGCGGATCAGGATGACGCGATCGGCGAGCCGCTCGACGAGCTGCATCTGGTGTGCGCTCAGCACGACGGTGGTGCCCGCGTCGCGCAGCTCGCGGATCAAAGAGAGGAACAGGTCCTGGTTGAGTGGATCGAGCCCGCTGAACGGCTCGTCGAGGATCGCGAGCTCCGGGCGGTGCACGATGGAGGAGATGAACTGCACCTTCTGCTGGTTGCCCTTCGAGAGGCTGCGCAGCTCGTCGCCCGCGCGATCGGCGAGACCGAGGCGCTCGAGCCAGCGGTCCGCCTCGCGCCGCGCATCCGGCCGGCGCATCCCGCGCAGCGCCGCGAAGTAGACGAGGTAGCGGCGGACCGGCACGTCCTGGTAGAGCCCGCGCTCCTCGGGCAGGTAGCCGATGCGTGTAGGGTCTGGCCGGTCGGTGACGACGCCGCCGAGCCCGTAGCGCACGGTGCCGCGGTCCGGCCGCAGCATGCCGAGCGCCATGCGCAGCAGCGTCGTCTTGCCCGCGCCGTTAGGGCCGAGCAGCGCCAGGATCTCGCCGGGCTGGACCGCGAGCGTCACGCCATCCACCGCCCGGACGTCGCCGAAGCGCTTCTCGACCGCTTCGAGCGCGAGGACCGGCGGTGCGACGCTCATGTCACGGTTCCCTCCGCCGGCTGGACGCCCAGCCCCGGCGCCGTGTTGAAGCGCAGCCGGCCGTCCCGCTCGAGGCCGGGGCCCGTGAACGGGTCGCGCGCGAGCAGGGCGGCGCCGTCCAGGTCCGCGTAGTCTACGAGCGGCGCGACCTGAACGGCCGCCGCGATGCCCAGCGTGCTCTCGACCATGCAGCCGAGCATGACCTCCATGCGGTGTGCGCGCGCGACGTGCACCATGCGCACCGCCTCGCGTAGCGAGCCGCACTTCATCAGCTTGATGTTGATGCCGTCCACGCGGCCGACGAGGCGCGGGATGTCGGCGGCGGTCTTGCACGACTCGTCCGCGATCACGGGCATGCGCGCGTGCCGGCGCACGAGCGCGAAGCCCTCCAGGTCGTCCGGCGCGAGCGGCTGCTCGAGCAGCTCGACGTCGTACGCCTCGAGCATCGGCAGCCGTGCGAGCGCCTGCTTCGCCGTCCACGCGGTGTTCGCGTCCACGCGGAGCCGCACGTCCGGCGCCTCGTCGCGCACCAGCGCGAGCAACTGCTCGTCTCGCGGCGTGCCGATCTTGATCTTGAGGATCGGGTAGCCCTTCGCCTCGCGCACCCGCTCGCGCATCACCTCCGGCTCGTCCAGCCCGATCGTGAACGACGAGAGCGGCGCAGCCGCCGGGTCCAGCCCCCACAGCCGCCAGACCGGCACGCCCAGCCGCTTGCCGATGAGGTCGTGCAGCGCGGCCGAGACCGCGACGCGCGCCGCCGCGTTGCCCCCCACCGCGTGGGCGAGCGCGCGCTCGATGCGCTCCAGCGCGAAGAGGTCGGGCTCATCGCGCCCGCCTTCGCGCGCGGCTTCGTTGAGCGCGGCCTCGAGCTTCGGCAGCACGGCGGTGACGGTCTCCGCCGTCTCCCCGTAGAACACCGACGGCGCGGCCTCGCCCATGCCCACGACGCCGTCGGCGTCGCGCAGCCGGACCTGGACCGCGTAGCGCATGGGCGGCGCTGCGGCGCGCGCGATGTGGAAGGGATGGAGCGTCTCGAGAGGTACGACGTCGTATTCGAGCTTCATCTCGCTGTTCCTCGTCACTGTCACTGGAGCCGGCGGTACTCGCGCCCGCAGTAGAGCAGGGGCGGCGCGTCGTCGCCCAGCACGAGGCGATCGATCCGCGCCACGACGATGGAGTGGTCGCCGCCATCGTGCACGTCACGGACGGTGCATGCAAAGCCCACGGGCGCGCCGATCACGAGCGGTTCGCCGTCACGCTCGAGGTACTCGCGGCCGAGCGGTCCGGTATCCGCGAAGATGCTCGCCAGCCGACGCTGCTTCTCGGACAGGATGCTGATCGCGAAGCGCGCGCCGGGCTCGAGCAGCGGCAACACGCTGGCGTTCACGCCGATGCACACCAGCACGAGCGGTGGCTCGATCGACACGGGCGTGAACGCGGTCGCCGTGATCGCGGCGACGTGCGGCTCGTCCCGCACCGCGACGACGGTGACTCCGGACGCCCAGCGCGAGAACGCCTCGCGGAGCAGGTCCGGGGACAGCGCGTCGGCCTCCGGCTCGGTCGCGCCCCGCGTGTGGATGCCGGGACGGATGGGGCGGCGTGAAGACATGGAGGGAAGGTACGCGCGCGTAGCCCGCGCCGCGAGGGTGGGGCCGGAACGCCCCGGAAACGGGATTGCGCCCGGAGCGCGGATCGCCTCTCCGGAGCGCCGCCCGGCTCGGAGCGAGGCCTGCCCTCACCGGGGCAAGGCTTGCTTCCCGGAGCGCGGCCTGCCTAACCGGAGCCCCGGTTGCCTCACCGGGGCGCGGGTTGCCTCACCGGAGCGCGCAGATTGCCTTCCCGGAGCACAGCCTGACCACGGAAGCGCGGCCGGGATCGCGCGCGAGGGCCCCACGTGTTCCCTTCGCAGGAACCTAACACACTGTTCGTGGGAAGTGTGGGTTGCCGATTGCGCTATGGAGCTGCCCGATTTTTCGCACAATAGTGCGCCTCATGAACAGGCGCTCGGCTCCCCTGCCGCCCTCGCCCGAGCTCGCGCACTTGCTCGAGGAGCTCCGCGCGGCACGCTTTGCCCTCGGCCTGCACTGTCCGCGTTGCGGCTGTGGGCGCGTGCACCGCTGGGGCAGCTTCAGCGGACGTCAGCGCTACCTCTGCCTCGGCTGCAAGCGCACCTTCAGCGACCTGACACGAACGCCCGCCGCCTACAGCAAGAAGCTGCTCCTCTGGCGCGGCTACGGCCAGTGCATGGCGGAGGCGTTGAGCGTGCGGCGCGCAGCCCGGCGCGTGCAGATCCATCCGGCGACCGCCTTCCGCTGGCGCCACGCCCTGCTCGGCGCGTTGCTACAACGCGAACCAGACGAGCGGCTTGCTGGCTGGATAGAGCTCTGCTCGCTCGCTCTTCCCTACTCGGAGAAGGGGAGGCGACGTCGTCGCATGACCGTCAACGGGGCGCGACGACGTCCCGCGGCACCGGTCGCGCCCGAGGCATGGACGGCGCGGCTCGTGGCCCGTGTGCTCATTGCCTGCGACCGACGCGGCCGCACGGCGACAGGCACAGCGGGCATCGGCGCGGCTGCGCGCATCCCCTCGCACGAGATCGAGCGCATTCTGCATGGACGCGTAGACGGCCCGGCGCAGATCGTCGCGGCCGACGGCCCGCTGAGCCCTGCGGCCACGGCGGCGCGCCGCGCGGGCTGGCGATTCCACGATGCGCGGGCCAGAGCGGGAGTGCGCCCGCGCTCGCTGGTGCACGTTCACGCGGCAAGGGCATACGGAGCGCGTCTGCTGGACTGGCTGGACCGTTTCCGGGGCGTGGCAACGCGCTATCTGCCCAACTACCTGGCCTGGCACAACGTGCTGGATCGCCAGTGGCGGCGGCTCGTGCAGGTTGAGGTGTTGCGCTGGCCGATGGAGCCGACGCCGGACGAGTGAGCCGACGAGGCGCGTTCCCCGCTTGGGTCGATGGCAGATGCTGGCCGGCTGAGTCAACGGTGCGCCGTGCGGGTGAGTCGACGGTGCAATGCCCGGTTGAAGGCGAAGCTCCAGGCTGCCTGGGCCACGCAACGAAGTGGACATTTGATCAATACCGTTCGGGGGAAGCCGACGGAGCGGTCTGAAGAAATAGTGAGCAGTTGGTTGGGATAATTGTGCGCCAAACGTCTTGCTGGGCCCGGGATCCGCCCTCCTCGGCATCCCGAACCAACACTTCCCGCGAACAGAGGGCGAGGTTGTCGCGAGCAGAGATGCCGCCCCCGTGCCGCGCGCCAGCCCCGGCCCCGGGCGCAGTGGCGCAACGAGACATGGGCCGCTTGACCCGGCCGCTTCCGCGCGCGTAGGATGCGCGCCCGGTGCGCGGTGGAGGGCGTTCGCGCCGTGCTGTTTCGCGCCGCGCTGTATGGTCGGAAGCCACGTCGCGGGAGTCGAGCATGCGATGCCGGAGCGCGAGCCTGGCCGCCGCTGTCGCTGCCATTGCCGCCAGCGCTGTGCTGCTCGCGGCGCCGGCGTCGGGCCAGTCAGGCCAGGAGGTGCAGACGGGTTTCCTGGACCGGACCATCACGGTCGCGGGTCACACGTACCCGTACCAGGTATACGTGCCACGCGAGTACGCGTCGGATCCCGCACGCCGCTTCCCGGTGATCCTCTTCCTGCACGGCGCGGGTGAGCGGGGCGACGATGGCCTTGCGCAGACGGAGGTCGGGCTGGGGCCGGCGCTGCGGCGTCACCCGTCGCGCTATCCCGCGATCGTCGTGTTCCCACAGGCGCCGCGTGACTCCTCGTGGACGGGCCGGGTGGCGGAGGCGGCGATGGCCGCGCTGGAGCGTACGGAGGCGGAGTTCCGGACCGATCCGGACCGCGTGTACCTGACGGGCATGTCGATGGGCGGCAACGGCACGTGGTATCTCGCGTATCGGCATCCGGAGCGCTTCGCGGCGATCGCGCCCGTGTGCGGTTTCGTCACGATGCGGTTCGGCGCCGGAACCGCGACGGCGGTGCCGGCGGAGGATGGCGAGCCCTTCGCTGCACTGGCACGCCGGCTCGCGTCCGTGCCGACGTGGATCTTCCATGGCGAGGCGGACCCGGTGGTTCCGGTGGAGCAGTCACGCCGCGCGGCGAAGGCACTCGAGGCCGCGGGCGCCACAGACGTCCGTTACTCGGAGCTGCCGGGCGTGGGGCACAACGCCTGGGACCCGGCGTACGCGTCGCCCGGCTTCGCCGACTGGTTGTTCGCGCAGCGTCGCACGGCGAAGTCGCGCTGAGCGGGGCGGGCGCGATCAGCGCGCCGCGCAACGTGCTGGCGTTGAGCGCAGCAGCTGAGCGCCGCATTCGACGAGCGGCTTCTTGTCCGAACCGTCGGCCTCTAAACGTTACGTTGGGGATCAATACGCCGGTACGCTCGCCGGTTCTCCCGACGTTCAGAGGCCGCCGCCGGGCCGGGCGCTTCTCCAAACGTTTGCACTCACTCTCTTCCGCACGCTGCCATGCACGACGTTCTGACGACGACCGCCGTGCAAGACCAGTCTCAGCGGGATTTTCTTCGCGCATCATTCCTCCGACTGGCCCTGCTGCTCGGCCTGCTGCTTGGGATCGGCGCGTCCGGCCTGTCCGCGCAAGCGACAGGCACGATCTACGGCAGGGTGATCGACGCAGAGACCGGTCAGCCGCTCGCGGGCGCGCTCGTTCAGGCTCCCCCGTTCGCCCGGGTGCTGACCACGGAGCAGGGTCGCTTCGTCCTGGTGGGCGTGCCGGCGGGCGAGCGGACGGTGCGGGTGGAGCTGCTGGGCTACCATCCGGTCGAGTTGGAGCGGGTTCAGGTCCGGGGCGGGCGGAGCACCGAGCTGCGGGTCGAGCTCCGGTCCGCAGCGTTGCCGGTGGACCCCGTGCGCGTGGAGGTCGACCGGCTCCGGCTCATCGAGCCCGAGGTCGCGCTGACGCACGAGGTCGTCATCGGCCGGGAGCTGCGAGAGCTGCCGCTGGACCGCATCGAGGAGGCCATCGAGCTCTCGCCAGGCGTCTCGGACGGCCACTTCCGTGGCGGCCGCGTCGGGCAGGAGTCGTACGTCGTGGACGGGATCGAGGTGCGGAACCAGTTCGAAGGCTCGACGTACGGGCTCGGGCTGGAGATCTCGCCGACGGCGCTGGAAGAGGTCGAGGTCATCACGGGCGGCTTCGGCGCGGAGTACGGCTCTGCGCTGTCTGGCGTGGTGAGCTTCGTGACGCGGCGCGGCGACCCGGAGCGGTGGACCGGCCGCGCATCGGTGACGACGGACCACTGGGCGCCGGGCTCGCTGTTCCGCGGATTCGGCGGCATCTCCGCGTCCGCTGGCGGGCCGATCCGCCCGCTCGGCGCGACCCTGTTCACGGACGTGCTGGTCCAGTCGTTCGTGGACGCGGAGCCGCGGACACGCGGGCTGACGTGCCTGCGGCCGGATGACGCGGATCCTGAGTTGGCGGAGATGATCGTCTCGCTGCGGGACGATCCGTCCGCCGGGCATCTGTACTGCCCCTACACGAGCGGCACGCTGCCCGCGCAGAGCGGTGACAAGCTCATCGGCTTCGCGCGGTTCGACCGTCCGCTCGGCAATGGAGCCGAGATCACCGTCTCGTTGTTGCGCAACCGGTTCCAGCGCCAGCTCTACACGCCGGAATTCAAGTACAACGCGGACTACCAGCTCGGCCAGCGGACAGCGGGCACGCTCGCGAGCGTCGGCCTCCAGTGGAGGCGGCACATGGGCCAGCGAGCGCTGCACGTGACGGCGCGTGGCGCGTTCGTGCGTCTGGACCGCTACCTCGGCGCGCTGGACGTACGCGCGCTGCGGGAGCGCGGGCGCATCGGCGGCGTGAGCCTGGCGGACTTCGAGTTCCTGGGCGAGGACTTCACGCGCAGCCCGATCGAGGAGCAGCTCGCGGCGGGCATCCCGGTGCCGGGCTACCGCGCGCCCGGCGGCTCTGCCGGCTCGCCGTTCGGCCCGGCGGCGGAGGGCATTTTCTTCACGGAGGGCACGCCGGACATTGCCGCGTGGAGCCGCTCGGACTTCTTCGGCGCGGACGTCGTCGGCGAATTGAACACGGCGAGCGGCCACGCGGTCCGCGCGGGTGGTTCGGCAAAGCTGTTCCGCGTCGAGAACTACGAGCGCGTGCTCGCGTACCTGCCCGGCTCGCTGCCGAACTACGCCCTCTTCTATCCCCGTACGATGACCGCCTTCCTGGAGACGCGGCTCGCCGCGGCGGACCAGGTCACGGTGCAGCTCGGCGTGCGGTTCGAGGCGTTCCAGTCCGGTCTGAGCTTCAACCCGGACCGCACGGACTTCCTCGCGGAGCCGGAAGAGACGGGCTGGCGCACTCGCCTCATGCCGCGCGTCGGGATGAGTCTGCCCGTCCCGGGCACGGACGGACGGACGAGCGTGCGGCTGGCGTGGGGAGCGGTCGCGCAGCCGCCGGACTTCCGCTACTTCCTCGACACGGCGATCGGCGACTCGCTGCGCACCGACATCCGCCGCCAGGGCAACCCGAACCTCGCCTTCGAGCGCGGCTCCTCGTACGAGGCGGGCCTCACGCACCTGCTGACGGATGAAATCGCGTTCAACGCGGTCGCGTTCCGCAAGGAGCTCGACAACCTGGTCACCGGCAGCATCACGTTCTCGAACACGCAGCCCGGGCAGTTCACCACGGGCGACTTCGGCACGGTTCAGGGCGTGGAGCTGAGCGTGCGCGCGCGCTGGCCGCTGCTGTCCGCGCGCATCGGCTACGCGCTCCAGAAGGCGACGGGCGTCGTCTCGACCGCGTTCAGCGACTCCGTCGTCGGGCCCGACGAGGTGCGCCGTGAGTTCCCGCTCGCGTTCGACCGCCGGCACGCCGCGGACTTCGCCGTGCTGGCAGGCGCAGCCGCCGGCACGGACGCGCGCTGGAGCGCGGTGCTCACGGGCTCGGTTCGCAGCGGCTACCCGCTGAACCGCGGCGCCGACACCACGCTCGTGAGCAGCTTGCCGGAGTACCTGCCGTGGACCAGCAGCGTTGATCTGCGTGTCGCGTACAGCCTCGGCGCGCTGCCGGTGTGCGGAGGGTGCAACATCCGGCTGCTCGCGGACGCGCGCAATCTCCTGGGGCGCGACAACATCATCGCGCTCCGCCGGACGACAGGGCTCGTGGCCCCCTCGGTCGATGAAGTCGTGACGATGGTGGCATCCGGGCAGCCGCCGGGGCCGATCCCCTACGAGTCGCCCCGGTACAGCAGGGAGATCGACTTCAACGCGGACGGCGTGATCTCGCCCGACGAGTACCAGCGTGCGCGCTACGCCGCGGCGCTCGATCGCTTCGACCCGTCACTCTTCTTTGGCGAAGCGCGCCAGATCAGACTCGGCGTGGAGGTGCTGTTCTGATGCGTAGCTCCGTTCGGCGCGGCTCCTTGCGCATGCGCCGCTTCGCGACGCTGCTCGCGCTGCTCGCGCCGCTCGCCTGCCGGGAGGGGCCGGAGCCGTTCGAGGCAGAGCGGCGGCCGCCTGCGGGCGATCCGCCGTGGCGGCTGACGTACAATCCCGGCGACGATCGCAGCCCGGTCTGGTCGGCGAACGGGGATTCGGTTTACTACAGCACGGACGGGTTCGACCACCTGCCGAGCAACCGCGGCGTGCTGGTCCGCATCCCGCGTTCCGGCGGCCCCGCGGAGCCGCTGCTGCCCGACGTGCAGAACAAAGCCACTCAGCAGCGTCAGTTGATGGCGCCCGTGCGGTCGCCCGCGGCGGCGCGAGTCGCGTTCGCCGAGATGTGGGTGTCCTACGAGAGCACCGGCACGGACATGTGCCGCGCCGGCCGTTGGGTCTGCACTGCGGGGCAGGACACCGCTCTCTCGATCCCGCCGCTCGGGGCGGTCATGTGCCGCGTGCGGGACGCGGGCGCGACCGGCCGCATCACGGACGACCCCTCGATCCGCGTCGACTTCGCCGGCTGGGAGCTGTTGAGCTCGGGCCCGCCGCTGTTCCAACGCCTCGTCGCGCACCCGTTCCAGAGGCTGTTCGCCGCAGAGCGCGCGCTCGTCTTCCGGCCGTCGTGGTCGCCGGACGGACAGCGCATCGTGCTGAGCGACGGGCTGCGCTTGCTGATCTGGCGGCCCGGCGACACCGAGGCGACACCGGTCCCGGGCACCGATGATGGCGTGCACCCGGCATGGAGTCCTGACGGCGAATGGATCGCGTACACGTACCTGGAGCGCGGCGCGTCCCGGACGTTCATGTGCGACTGCGTGGACCTCGGCGTTTCCCGTCGTACGGAGCGCACGATCTTCGACATCCAGGCGCGCATCATCCGGCTTACGCGGCCCGATGGCTCCGAGCAGATCGACCTGACCGCGGGCGAAGAGCCGGCATGGACGCCGGACGGCAGTGGGCTCGTCTTCCGCGCGGACGACCAGTTGTGGTTTATCCGGCGCGACGGCTCGGGACTCGCGCCGATACCGGGCACGACGGGCGGACGCGAGCCCGCGGTCTCGCCCGATGGCAGGTACGTCGCCTTCGCACGCCGCGCCGAGAACGGCATGCACGACATATGGGTGGTCTCGCTCGACTCTGCGCTCTGACGCTGCTCGCGGCGGGCGCCGCGGCACTGGCCGCGTGCGGCGACCCGATCGTCGTGATCGGCGACCAGCCGGGCATCATGCGCATCGTCGCGGGTGTCCCGGAGGCGGCGGACAATGCGACCAGCACGCCCGCGACGCGCACGACCCTGGTCCAGCCCCGCGCGCTCGCCATCGGCGCTGACGGCGTGCTCTACATCGGCGCGCGGAGCGAGGTCCACGCGGTCACGTCGAGGGGCGAGCTGACGACACTCGTGGATGATGACGCATGCAGCGGGACGACGTGCCTGGAGCGCGTGGAGAGCATGGCGCTCACGGGCGACGGGCGGCTGATCCTCGCGGATGCGCTGACCCATCGGCTGATCGAGCTGGACCTCGTGACCGGCGCGCGGCGCATCATTGCGGGCACCGGCTCCGCTGGTTTCTCAGCCGACGGCACGATGGCCGAGACCGCGGCGCTCGGCGGGCCTGCCGGCGTCGTCGTCCTGCCGGATGGCCGCATCGTCTTCAGCGAGCGGGCGAACCACCGCGTCCGCAGCATCGAGCCGGATGGCACGCTCGCGACGATCGCCGGCACGGGCAGCCCTGGCTCGAGCGGTGATGGCGGGCCGGCGAGGAACGCGCGCCTCACGGCCCCCGCGGGCCTCGCACTGGCCGGCGATGTGCTCTACATCGCGGACAGCGGCAACAACCGCGTTCGCGCCGTCCACCTCGTCCTCGGCAGCATCGATGGCGTGGCGGGCGTCGGCGATGCGGGCTTCAGCGGCGATGGCGGGCCGGCCACGGCCGCGCACCTCCGCACCCCCGTCGCAGTGGCCGTATCACCGGATGGACGGACGCTCTACATCGCCGACAGCGGCAACAACCGCATCCGCGCCGTCGACCTGCTCCGCGGGACCATCACCACGTTCGCGGGCACGGGCGACGTGCAGTTCACCGGTGACCTGCAGCCGGCGGGTGAGACGGCGCTCGACTCGCCCGGCGGCGTCACCGTCTCGCCGCACGGCCTGCTCTTCATCGCGGACACGGGGCACGGGCTGGTCTGGCGGACGCCGGTCCGGTACGGAGCTTCACACGCGCCAGACGCTCACCGACGAGCGATTCGGTAGACGGTGATCCGCGGGACGTCCAGCGAATCCGTGTCCACGGCGACGATCGGTCATCAGGAAGGAAGGCGGACGGGAAGGGAGACCCGGGCGGCAGCGTACCGAGGTACTCGCCGTCGGACGCAAAGACATCGATCTGGCTCGGTTCATCCGCCACCACACCCCGTAGCACCCACACCTCGCCCGAGGGCGCCAGGGCCAGCGCCGTGATGCTCGGCAGGACGTCCGCGTAGCCGGTGCCGCGTAGCCGGCGCGGTCCAGGACGTACATGCGCCCGGCACGATCCGCGACGACGTCGCGGCGGAAGAGGCGGGTCAGCGAGAACCGCTGATTTTCGAGGCCGCCCGCCGTCCAGACCGGCTCGATGGTCCACGCGAGAGGGCGGTCCGGGCCCGCATTGACCACGATCTCGACGCCCGCCGAGTCGGCGCGGAATACGTGGTGCGTGCTCGGGCGAGCCAGGTCACACGCGGCGCTCCACAATGCCGCCAGGAAGAGGAGAGCCAGACGCCTCCAGTGCGATCTGACGTCGAGCACTCTCGTGCTGGGGTGGACCGCGACTGTTGCCGAATGTCGCTGGGCGCGCAGCCTCACCTGACGTTCTTGATCACGCTGTTCTGAACGTCCTGGGCCTCTCGCATGATTTTGACCAGGGTGGCGTGGCGCCTCGATGCCTCCTGTGTCTCGACCAGCGCCGACTTCATGGTCCCCATCGCCATGGGGAGCGCGGACCGCATGGCGCGGGCCGCCGGGTCGCTCGACAGGGTGTATTTGGCCGCCGCGACGGCGACGTAACGCCCGAGCAGCGCGCCCAGCGCGTTCTCGTCCTGGCACGTGTGATTTGCCGGTGCAGCTCGGCGAGCATCGCGAGCGCTGTGGCCTCGTCATTGAGTGCGGCCACGAGCCGTGGATCCAGGGTGGCCATGGCAGCCTCCTGCGGAGCGGGGTGGGGAGCGGAGCGAGCCGGCGCGCCACGCGGTGGTGCGCGGTGCGCCTGCCGGCTGGCGAATCGTGCCGGGATCGAGCGGCTGTTGCGAATGAGTGGCTTTCGTGATGAGCAGCGCGGCGGACGGCGAGGCGTTCCCGCCGGCATGCAGTTGTGGCGTGGGGCGCAGCCGGGAAGCACGGTGCCACGCGATGCGGCCCTGGCGGAGCGCCGGCAGCGACGATCTCGTTCCCGATGCCGCGTCCGCCCCACCGCATCTGCATGACGTGCCACGGGGCCTCCGATGCGAGATTGCGTGAGGGGCTGCGAGGCAGTGTAGGGCTGTCGTTCCCGACGCGTCAAGAGATTCGTTCGTCGCGGAACCGCCTACCCCCACCCCAGCTCCCCCGCCACCGCCTCCACCTCCGCGGGCAGCTCGGCCACGCGGAACGGCAGCCCCAGCGCGGTGTCCGGGTCCTTCAGCCCGTGCCCGGTCAGCGCGCACACGCACCGGCTGCCGCGCTCTACATCACCCGCGGCCACCGCCGCACGCAGCCCCGCCACCCCCGCGGCCGACGCGGGCTCGCAGAACACACCCTCGCGCCGTGCGATCTCGCGGTACGCCTCGAGGATCTCCGCATCGCTCACGGCGCGGAACCAACCTGCCGATTCCCGAACCGCCGCGACCGCGGTGTCCCAGCTCGCGGGCCGGCCGATGCGGATCGCGGTCGCTACGGTCTCCGGCTCCGCGACCGGCTCCCCGCGAACCAGCGGCGCCGCGCCCTCCGCCTGCGCACCCAGCACGCGCGGCAGCCGGGTGCTCGAGCCGTGCTGAACGTACCGCTTGAACCCCAGCCAGTACGCCGAGATGTTGCCGCCGTTGCCGACCGGCAGCGCGAGCACATCGGGCGCATCGCCGAGCGCGTCGCAGATCTCATACGACGCCGTCGCCTGACCCTCGATGCGGTAGGGGTTCACCGAATTGACCAGCGCGACGGGGTAGCGCTCCGCCAGCGCACGCGCCAGGTCCAGTGCGGCGTCGAAGTTCGCGTCGAGCGAGACGACGCGCGCGCCGTACGCCACCGCCTGCGCCAGCTTGCCGGCGGCCACCTTGCCGCGCGGCAGCACCACGGCGGCCGTGATGCCCGCGCGCGCGGCGTACGCGGCCGCGCTCGCCGCGGTATTGCCCGTAGACGCGCACAGCACCGTCTTCGCGCCTTCCTCGATCGCCTTCGCGACCGCGACCACCATGCCGCGGTCCTTGAACGAGCCGGTGGGGTTCACGCCCTCGAACTTGAGGAACAACTCGCGCACGCCGACCCACTCGGCGAGCCGCGGCGCCGCCAGTAGCGGCGTCGACCCTTCGCCCAGCGTCAGCGCGGGCGTGGCTGGCGTGACAGGAAGCAGCGACGCGTAGCGGCGGAGAACGCCGCGCATCCCATCCGGCACCGCCTCCGCGGAAGCAGCACTGAAACCGCTCGCTCCCCCATCCCCCCGCGATGGTCCTGCCATGTCAGTTCCTTTCCCAGCGCGAGCGGTGCAGCAGCGCCAGCTCGACCAGGTCCGCGAAGACGGCGGACCCCGTCGGCCGGCTGCCCGCGCCACGGCCGATGAACGTGAGCGGGCCGGCGAAGTCGCCTTCGAGCGTCACGGCGTTGACCTCGTCCCGCACCTGAGCGAGCGCGTCCGTCGCCGGGATCTCGACGGGCGCGACGCGGAGCGAGATGGCGCCGTCGTCGTCGCGCGAGGCCTCGGCGATCAGCTTCACGACATTGCCGCGGCGCAGCGCGTCGTCGACGTCATCGAGCGTGATCCGCTCGATGCCCTCGACGCGCACCGCATCGAGCGGCAGCCACCGCCCGAACGCGTGGCGCGCGAGGATCACGAGCTTCTGCGCGGCATCCGTGCCGGAGACATCCGCGCTCGGATCCGCCTCTGCATAGCCCAGTTCCTGCGCCCGCGCAAGGGCGTCCGCGAGCGACAGGCGGTCCTCCGCCATGCGCGTGAGGATGTAGTTGCAGGTGCCGTTCAGGATGCCGCGCACACGCGTCAGCCGGTTCGCGACCAGCGCGCCGCGCAGCGCGTGCAGCACGGGGATCGCGCCGCCGACCGCGGCCTCGTAGCGCAGCTCGGCGCCGCGCGCGTACGCCAGCGCCTCCAGCTCCTCGCCTCTCGCCGCGATCAGCGCCTTGTTCGCCGTGACGACGTGCTTGCCCGCGCGGAGGGCGGTCTCGACCACCACGCCCGCCGTGTCCAGCCCGCCCATCGCCTCGACGACGACATCCACCTGTGCGTCCTCGAGCGGCGCGCGCCAGTCGCGCGAGAGCTCCACGCGCTGCGGCCGCACGCGCCGCGGCCGGGCGGGGTCGCGGATAATGACGTGCCGCAGCTCGAGATTCACGCCGCGGACGCTCCGCAGCTCATCGTCGCGCGCGTGCAGGATCTCGACGAGCCCGGAGCCGACGTTGCCAAGCCCGTACAGTGCGACGCCGATGTTCATGCCGGCCTCCGCTCGCCCATCGGTTGCGACGGCAGCAGCGCTTCGTGCAGCAGCGCGGCGGCGGGGTCGGCCTGGTCGGGTCGCACGTAGAGCGTGAGGCCCAGCTCGCTGATGCCGAGACCTTCCGGCTCGATGCCGGTGCGCGCGAGGCGCTGGAGCGCGCCGGCGATGGCGGCGCCGCACGCGGACAGCCCCATGCCGACCACGGTGATGCGTGCCACCGGCCGCTCGACCGCGATGCGCGTGCCGTTGCCCAGTACGCTGGCGGCGGCGCGCTGCGCATCGTCCGCGCGATCCGCCGGCACGATCGCGACGAGCCGGCGTGCGCCGTCGTCGGCGCGCTTCTCCTCGAGCCACTCGACGCCGACACCGGCTTCCGCCAGCGCGGCGAGCACGGCGGCCGCGGCAGCGCCGCCGGCCGGGTCATCCACCGTCAGGCGCGCCGAGCCCACCGCCGCGGCAACGCCCAGGATGCGGGGTCCTTCCACGGGTGCTTCTCCATCGATGCAGGTGCCACACTCGGGCCCGACCGTCAGGCTCGAGAGGACGCGCAGCGGCACGCGGTACGATGCCGCGAGCGCCGCCGCGCGCGGGTGCAGCACTGCCGCCCCGGCCAGCGCGAGCAGCAGTGCCTCACGATGCGCGAGCCGGTCCCAGCGCCGCGCGTCCGGGACGCGGCGAGGGTCCGCGCTGTAGATGCCGTCGACGTCCGTGTAGATGTCGCAGCGGGCGGCCCGCAGCGCGACGGCGAGCGCGACCGCCGTCGTGTCGGAGCCGCCGCGGCCGAGCGTCGTCAGCTCCTCCTCCGCGCTCAGCCCCTGGAATCCGGCGACCACGGGCACGCGCCCTTCCGCGAGCGCGCGCCGCACGCGATGGGCGCGGATCTCCGTGATGCGCGCCGCGCCGTGCGCGCCGTCCGTCTTGATCTCCGCCTGCGCGCCCGTGAACGACACCGCGGGCACGCCGCGCTCCTCGAGCGCGAGCGCGACCAGCGCGATCGCGGCTTGCTCGCCCGTCGCCAGGAGCTGGTCCAGCTCGCGGCGGCGCGTGGCAGCCGCCGCCGGCGCGACGGCGGAAGCGAGCTCGAGCAGCTCGTCCGTCGTGTCTCCCATCGCGGAGACGACGAGCGCGACGCGCTCGCCTCGCGCACGGGCATTCGCCACGCGATCCGCAACCGCGCGGATCCGTTCCGGCGAGCCGACCGACGTGCCGCCGAACTTCTTCACCACCAGCGTCATCGCTCGATCTCCACGCGCACGCCGAGGAGCGCAGGCTTTGCAGGAAAGTGGACGACGTCGTCCGGGCCGGCCGCGCGGCGGAACGCGTCCGCCATCGCCGCGGCCACGTCCGCGGCGCGCGCGGGCTCGCACGCGGCGATCAGCCCGGAGCCGCTGCCCGAGATGGTGACGGCCCATGCACCCGCGGCGTGCGCTGCGTCCATCGCGTCCTGCGCGCCGGGGATCAGCGGCAGGCGGTAGGGCACGTGCAGCTCGTCCGTGAAGCCGATGCGGATCAGCTCCGCGTCCGCGACGGCGAGGCCGTGCAGCAGGGCGGCGAGCCGGCCGAGCCCGCGCGCGGCGACGCCGTGCGGCACCGCTTCCGGCAACGCGCGCCTCGCCGCGGCCGTCGAGACCTTGGCGCCGGGCGCCGCGTACGCGAAGCCGACGTCGGGCGAGAGTGGCAGCGGCACGACGCGCGGCGCTCCGTCCGCGTCTCGTGCAACGGCGACCAGCCCGCCGAAGATCGCGGGTGCGGCGTTGTCGGGATGGCCTTCCAGCTGGGTGGCTTCGAGCAGCCAGTCGTATTCGAGGGCCGCTCGCCCCCTTTGCTCCGAAAGGCGGGCGGGGGCGGGGGCGTCCGCACCGCCGCGCCCTTCCACCCGGGCGGCCTCCCCCTTCCTCCCCTCCGCCCGGGCGGGGGAACTGCGGGGGAAATGCGGGTGGGGGCGGTCGTGGTGCGGATCGTCGTTCGCCGCGGGTTCGCTCCCCGCCACCGCATCCGCCAGCGCCAGCCCCGCCACCACCGCGGCGGCGGAGGAGCCCAGGCCGCGGCTCAGCGGGATGTCGGAGGTCGTGCGGATCGTGCCGCGTGCGCTGCTCAGGCCGTGCGCGGCGAGGCGGGCGCGGAAGGCGCGGGCGAGGACGTCGTCTTCGACGCCGGCGCGGAGCGCGGCGAGCGTGCCGGCGCGCTCGATGCGGAGCGGCGCGTCATCCGGCTCGTACGCGGCGTCGAGGTAGCGGGAAACCGCGAGCCCGACGCAGTCGAACCCCGATCCGAGGTTGGACGTGCTCGCGGGCACGCGTACGCGCGCGGGTCTGGGTTCGCTCGGTTCCGTTGCCATCCTGCTGCCGCCTCGATTGCGAGGGAAAACGAAACGCGGCCTCTCTGTCCAGAGAGGCCGCGTATCTATTGCCGTTCGTCCGCTTCCGATTACCGCACGAAGGCCAGCACGCCGCCTCTCCGGGAGAGCCGGGTCATGGTGGTCATCGTGGTGGTCATCGAGCGGAAGCGGATCATCGTGCTCGTCTGTCGTCCGTGTATCGAGCGCCCCTCCGGGCCCTGCCCCGGAAGTAACGGCGTGGACGTACTCTACGAGGCGGTCGCAGCGGCGTCAAGGGGCCACCGCCCCGATGAACGCCCGGATGCCCTGCGCGAGCCGCTCGGGCTGCTCGCGTGGGATGCGGTGCGTGCCCTCGCCCAGGTCCAGGATCCGCGCGCCGGGGATCAGCGCGGCGGTGCGGTCGAAGACCTCGGGCGGGTAGAACTCGTCGCGGCTCACCTTCACCACGAGCACTGGCGTCTCGATCGCTCGCAGCTCTGCATTGCCGAACGTGGGCTGCGAGAGCCACGTGCGGCCGAGCCGCTTCACCAGCTCCGGCCAGGCGGCGGGGTCTGCGGCGCTGGCCTCGTACGCGGCCTTGCGGCGCGCGTGCGCCGGGTCGCCTGCCTCCAGGCCGGCGATGAAACTGCGGAGCGCCTCGAAGCCTTCGGCCTTGTAGTTGTCGAGGTGGTACGGCGTGCCGATCAGCGTGGCGCTGAGCAGGCGGTCCGGGTAGTCGGTGAGCAGGTGCAGCGCGATGCACCCGCCGTCGCTGTAGCCGACCACGTGGGCGCGCTCGATGCCGAGCCGGTCCAGCAGGCCGATCACGTCCGCGGCCATGCGGCCGTACGTGATCGGCCCGTTGCCGATGGACGTGCGGCCCTGGCCGCGGCTGTCTGGCGCGATGACCCGGTACGCGTCCGCGAGCAGCGGGAAGTAGCGGTCCCACTCGGCGGTCGAGCCGAACCCGCCGTGCAGGAAGACGACCGGCGTGCCGGCGCCGGCCTCCTTGTAGAAGATCCGGATGTCGCCGACGTCCGCGTAGTGTTCCGTGACCTGCGGGGTGCTGCTATGCGGGGCCGTAGCGGCGGCCGCGCCCTGCCCGCCGGCCAGCGGCGCGGCGGACCGATGTGCGCTGCCGGAGCAGGCGGCGAGGATTGCCACGGCGGCCGCAATCACTTGCGGCCGGCCCGCGCCGGCGCGCGACGCTTGCTGCTTCAAGGGGGTTACTCCGATCTGGAAGGTGTGGTGGTTTCCTTTTGAGGTGTCTTCGCTCGGCGGCATTCGAGCCGAGCCGCCGGAAAGGATACGCGGCGCCGCCGTGTGGCTCAATGCCGGTGCGGCGGCATCAAGGGGTCCAGGCGTGGGTGGTCGCGGTTCGATCCGTGTCGGCGGCCGAGCGTCCACCCGCGGCGGAATCACTGGCGCCGCGCGCGGGGCGTGGCGATCTTCGCGAGGAGAGCACCCACAATCATGACTGGATGAGAGGGAACCCCTACTTCGAGACGGCGGCCACCTGGAACGAGGCGGAAGCGCTGCTCACCTTCCGGCCGCTCCGGCCGAGGCACACCGAGGGCTTCGAGCTCCAGTCGCTCCGCGTGCACGTGCGCGACCACAAGCGGCGCGAGCTGCCGGCCGGTGAACGGTCGCTCGAGGCGCACTACGGCGCGTTCGTGCTCAGCCAGGCCCGCAAGGGCAGGGAGGAGGCGCGCCGGTTGGCGCTCGATGTGCAGTACGGCAGCGCGCCGCGTGCAACGCGGATCGCCGGACATGAAGCGCGCGTCTACGAGCTCGGCCCGGAGCCCGCGCCGCAGGACCCCGACGGGCGCAGTCCGGCGGTCGTTGCCTGGCACGACGGCGAGCTATTCTTCCTGATCGCGAGCGGCGAGCTCCCGTCGGACGCGCTCGTCAGGATCGCGGAGTCTCTCTACTGAACGGCCACGGTGGTCCTGCCGATGCCCTGGCTCCGCGGCGCGGCCAGGCATGCCTGCGGCGTGCTCCGCCCGCCGCCGTCTTCAGTCCAGCGCCTCGAGCACCTCCGCCGCGTGGCCCGTCGGCCGGACGTTCTCGAACACCCGGGCGATGCGCCCCTCCTCGTCGATGAGGAACGTGGTGCGCGCGACGCCCCAGTACTTCCCCCCGTACATCGACTTCTCCTGCCACACGCCGTAGGCCTCGGCGACGCGGTGGTCCGTGTCCGCGAGCAGCCGGAAGTCCAGGCCGTACTTGTCGCGGAACTTCCTGTGGGACTCGACCGTGTCCGGGCTCACGCCCAGCACGACCGCGCCGTTCGCAGCCATGTCCTTGCTGCGGTCGCGGAACTCGCACGCCTCGATCGTGCAGCCGGGGGTGTCGTCCTTCGGATAGAAGTAGAGAACGACCTTGCGGCCGCGCAGGTCGGAGAGACGGATGGTCGAGCCGTCGTCCGCCTGGAGCTCGAAGTCCGGGGCGATGTCGTTGGGCTTCAGCATGCGTGGGCTCCTCGTCGCTGCCCGGGCGGGCGGTCCGTGTGCGGCGCGGAGTATGGGGTGACCGCGGCGGTGGATCAAGGGGCTTCGCGCCGCCGGCGCGGCCCGGCTTTGCCGGACTGGAACCGCACCGGCGGCGCCATTCAGCCGCGTTGCAGCAACGGGTGGAGTAGCCGGTGCGTCGCGGATGGGAAGGTCGGGAGCGAAGGGTTGGGCGGGGGCCAGCGTCAGCCCCCGCCCGGGTGGCCGCCCGTCAGAAAGGCTGGAATCCGGGCGAGCCGAAGGTCTCCATGCGGATCAGGTCCCACAGCGGGTAGGCGTAGGCCGCGATGATCATCAGGATCGCGATCACGGTCCACAGCCCGAACCGGTCCCAGATGGGCCGGCGGCGGGGCAGCGGCTCGAGCGGCTCCGCGTACAGGATCGGCGCCGCTTCCACGCGTTCGCGGCCCAGCGCGGTCGCGACCACGACGAGCACGAAGCTCATCGCGCTGACGAACAGGATCACGCCGCCCAGGGCGGACATGCCGGTCCAGGCCTGCCACGCCTCCGCGATGGGGTGGCCGTTGTAGCTCGCGTCATAGACGCGGCGAGGCATGCCCATGAGCCCGGTCGCGTGGTTCACGATGCTGAACGTCATCATGCCCACGAACCACAGGTACGGTTGCACGCTGGCGAGGGACGGGAACCTGAGCGGCTTGCCCGTGATCCGCGGCAGCAGCCAGTAGCTCGCGCCCATGAACGTCAGCGCGACCGCGGTCCCGACGGTGAGGTGGAAGTGCCCCTGCACCCACGCGGTGTTGTGGACCATCGAGTTCATGCCGAACGCCGCGTTGACCGCGCCGCCGAACCCGCCGAGCGCGAACGTCAGCATCGCCAGCGCGACGGATGCGAAGAACGGCTCACGCCAGGGCAGCTTGCCGATCCAGTCGAACCAGCCGTTCGCGCCCTTCAGCCGCCCCGCGACCTCGAGCGATGCAATCACCGTGAACGCGGTGATGAAGCTGGGCAGCAGGATCGCGTACGTGTTGATCGTGTGCGCCAGCTTCCAGTTCCCCGAGATGCCCGGGTCCATGAACTGGTGGTGGAACCCGACCGGCGTCGAGAACAGGATGAACAGCACGAACACGACGCGGGCCAGCGGGTCGCTGAACAGCTTGCCGCCCACCTCGCGCGGCAGCACCGCGTACCAGAGCGCGTACGCCGGCAGCAGCCAGAAGTAGACGAGCGGGTGGCCGAACCACCAGAACAGCGTGCGGGCCAGCACCGGGTCCACCGTCTCCTTCAGCCCCAGCGACCACGGGATGAGCAGGAAGAGCATCTCGGCAGCCACGCCGACCGTCGCGAGCAGCCAGACGATGACCGTGGCAATGATCCCGTGCATCGCGACGGGCACCGGCTCGTCCGGATGCTCGCGCCGCCACGCGCTGTAGCAGCGCAGCATGATGGCGCACCAGACCCAGGAGCCCGCCACGAGCAGCGTCGCGCCGATGTAGAAGAGCGGGTGCGCGCGCAGCGGCGGGTAGAACGTGTACAGCACGCTGGCCTTGCCGGAGAGGATCGCCCCGGCCGTGAGCACGGTGCCGAGCAGCGCGATCGCGTAGCCGATCCAGCCGAGCCGTTCGCTCTTCAGCTCGCGACCCAGCGAGGTGCGCGCGATGATGTAGCCCAGCCCCATGATGAAGAAGGTGGTGAACACCAGCGCCATCAGCACGCCGTGCGCCGTCACCGAGAGGTAGAAGATCTTCGGTGAGCGGAACGGCAGCGCGGCGTTGGCGCGGGACATCGCCTGCATGACGGCCATCAGTGCGGCGATGCCGAACGCCACGAACGCGACCCAGAAATGGGCCAGCGCGAGCCGCGCCCAGCTCGAGCCGACGGCCGCCGGCGCCGCGCCGGTGCCGGCCACGCCTTCGCGGTCCAGTGTGATCACGCTCACAGCCCCTCCCGCGTGACGATCAGCTTGCCCTGCATGAAGTGGTGCCCGAGCCCGCAGTACTCGTTGCACACGATCAGGTACTCACCCGGCTCCTTGAACACCGTGGTGAACTGGCTCACGTAGCCGGGGATCACCATGGTGTTGCCGTTGGTCCCGACGATCTGGAAGCCGTGCACGACGTCCGGGCTGGTCATCCGGAAGGTCACGGGCTTGCCTGCCGGCACGCGGATCTCGTTCGGCAGGTAGGAGAACATCTGCGCGAGCAGCACGACCTGGACGCTGCCGTCCGGCCGGACCGTGACGCCCGGCTGCGCGAACCGCGGGTCGGTCCGCGCCGTCTTGGGATCGATCGTCTCGACGTGGCTGGGCGGATGCCCCGCGAACGCCGATGCGCCGTAGCCGATCGAGCCGACGAACACCGCGATCAGCCCGATGGCCATCCCGATCCAGATTTTCTCGTAAAGGTCCACGTTCATGGGCGGCCTCTAGGGTTGGACCCCGCCGCGGGGTAGGTAGACGCCGAAGTAGAGGACCAGCCAGCCGATCGCGAACAGCAGGCCGTAGACGGCGACGATCGCCAGCGTGCCGCGCGGGTGCCGGCCGGGTCCGGACGCATCCTGCATCGTGCTCCTCCTTCCCAGGAGTGGTGTGCCCGGCAGGAAGGATGGCGGCGGCGGGGGGCGCCCTCTATCCGGGAAATGTCGGATCGTGTGTGGGGAAATTCCTTACGTGCCCGGGGCGGGGGCGCTGCGGTGCGGGGCGGTGCCGGGGATCGCGCCGCCGCGCGCCCGGCGCCGCGCTGCTGGAGCCGCCCGGAAGTTGACCACGACGCCGCTCGGCCGACGACGGCGCCGGCCCGCGTTCCGGGCCGGGCCGGGTTCGCGCCGCTCAAGCGGCGACGAGGCCCGCCGCCGGCAGCCGGGGCGCCGCCGGAATGCATCCGCGCCGCGCGCGGCCGGTTGCGTCACCGGCGCCGCCGGCTATACTTCCGCCGGCCGCAAAGAACCTGATTGGAAGGACCGGAAATGGCGCTGCAGAACACCATTGCACGGGAGCTTCCCGTGCCGAACTTCTACGATGCGGACAACGCAGGGCGCTGGGGCTACCGGCCGGACGAGCAGGCCGTGTTCGAGCGCGCTGTCGCGTGGCGCGACGAGCACGGCCTCCGGCCCGCGGCCGAGGACCGGCTCCGTGTCCACCTCCTGCTGATCGATCTCCAGAAGGATTTCTGCTTCCCGGAGGGCACGCTCTACGTCGCGGGCCGGAGCGGGCGCGGCGCGATCGAGGACAACGACCGCATCGCCCGCTTCATCTACCGCAACCTCGGCGTGATCAGCGCGATCACGTGCACGATGGACACCCACTTCCCCTACCAGATCTTCTCGCCGGCGTTCTGGGTGGATCGCGATGGCAACCCGCCGCCCGCGAACCGGCAGATCATCGCCGAGGAGATCCGCGCAGGCGATGTGCGGCCGAACCCGGCGCTGGCGGCGACGCTCGCCGGCGGCGACTACGACTGGCTGCTGAAGCAGGTGATCCACTACTGCGAGGAGCTGGAAAAGCAGGGCAAGTACCGGCTCTACCTGTGGCCGCCCCACTGCCTGCTGGGCAGCGAGGGCCACGCCCTGGCTGGCGTGATCCAGGAGGCGCGGCTGTTCCACTCCTACGCGCGCGCCGCGCCCGCCGCGGTCGAGATCAAGGGCCAGACCGCCCTCACCGAGTACTACTCCGCGCTCGGCCCTGAGGTGACCACGCGGTGGGATGGCGGCGCGATCGCCGAGAAGAACACGCTGTTCGTCGAGAAACTGATCGACAACGACGTCGTCATCATCGCGGGCCAGGCGGCCAGCCACTGCGTGAAGAGCACGATCGAGGACCTGCTCGGCCAGATCGCGCCGGAGCTCGTCCGCAAGGTCTACATCCTGCGGGACTGCATGTCCGCTGTCACGGTGCCGGATCCCGCGCGGCCGGGCGAGTTCCTCTTCGACTTCACCCCGAACGCCGAGGAGGCGCTGGACCGCTTCGCCGAGGCGGGCATGCACGTCGTCGAGTCGACGACGCCGATCCTCGAGTGGCCCGGGATCGGAGAGTAGAGGTCGCGGAGTCGAACGGAGAGATCCTGCGACGGGGCTCCTGGGAGGGCCCCGTCGCTTTTCGTCCACTGCGTCGCGGCATGGCCGTCGACCATTGCGCACGCGGAGACGCGGAGAGCGCGAAGGAGAGCACCATGGATGAGTATGCACGCCCGGCCGCGGGGGAGTACGCGGATTATTACGCGGACTACGTCCGCCTCGTGCCTCCCGGCCCGATCCTGACGATCCTCGAGCGCCAGCTCGAGGAGACGCTCGCGCTGCTCCGGCCGCTGGACGAGGAGCAGGCGGGCTTCCGCTACGCGCCCGGGAAGTGGAGCATCCGCGAGGTGGTGGGCCACATCATCGACACGGAGCGCATCTTCGGCGTCCGCGCGCTGTGGTTTGCGCGCGGCGACAAGGGGCCGCTGCCCTCCTTCGAGCAGGACGACTTCGTGCGTACGGCCGGATTCGACCGGCGCCCGCTCGCCGACCTGCTCGAGGAGCTGCGGATCGTGCGCGCGTCCACCATCGCGCTGTTCCGCGGCCTGCCGCCCGAGGCCTTCGAGCGCGAGGGCACCGCGGCCGGGCAACGTCTCGTCGTGCGCGCCGTCCCCTTCATCCTCGCGGGCCACGAGCTGCACCACCGCGCGCTGCTGCTGGAGCGGTACCTCGGGGCGATCGCGACGTGAAGGGGCCAGGGCAAGGGCGAGGGCGAGGGCAGGGGTTGGCCCTGGCCCGTTCCCGTGCCCGTCGACGTTCCCGTTCCCGCTCCCGTTCCCGACGGTAGTCCTGATCGGGAACGGGAAGGGAGCGGGAACGTGTACGAGGACGTGGACGCCGCCGCGAACGCCCCCGCCCGCAGTTCCCCCGCAGTCCCCCCGCCCGGGTGGCGTGGGGAAGCGGGGCGGCCGCCCGGGTGGAAGGGCGCGGGGGAAGGGCCGCCCCCGCCCTCGCCCGCTTTTCAAGCCGTTCTCAAGACCGTGTCCCCAGCACCTCCGCCCTCCCAATCGTCTCCAGATCCCGTCTCAGCTTCAGCACCGCCAGGTCCTTGGCCTTGGCCTCGATCATCACGTCGAAGCGTCGGTCGGCGACCTCGGAGAGGAAATCCGCGAAGGTGAACGGGTCCACGTAGTCCGCGTGCTGGCGCAGCAGCGGCGGCTCGATGCGCTGCTGCTTGCCGCGGCCGACCACCCGGCCGTCGAGGCGGGGCGAGGAGAAGTGGATCTTCGGCGTCACGCCCGGCGGCCACGTGTCCAGCGCCCGGCGCGCGGCGTCCACGGTATCGAGGCCGCGAGGGTTCAGGCGGTGGTGCTGATGGTCGAACACGACGGGCACGCCCGTGCGCGCGTGGATCCAGAGGCAGTCCTCGACTGCGAAGCAGGCCTCGTCGTTCTCGACGACGAGGCGACGGCGCGCGGGCTCGGGCAAAGCGTGGAATCGTTCGGCGAAGCGTGAGAGCGCGGACGCGCGGTCGCCGTAGAGCCCGCCCACGTGCAGCACCACCACTCCCTCGGGGCCCTGGCCGAGCGCGTCCAGCAGCTCCGCCTGGAGCGTGAGGTCCGCCGCGGCCTTGGCCGCGACGGCGTCGTCTTCCGCGTTCAGGACGACGAACTGCGACGGGTGCAGCGAGAGCCGGATGCCCAGCTCGCGCGCGCGGCGGCCGACCGCCTCGAGCGCATCCGCGTTGCGCTCGATCTGCCCGTGGAACCGCGGCATCTCGGGATGTGTGCCGTACGGGACGAAGTCGGACGAGAGCCGGTACATGCGGATCCCGACGTCGTCCAGGTACTCCAGGATCCGGCTCAGCCGCTCGATGGACACGGCGACATCCGGGTTGGACTGCCAGCGCCGCGTGTCGTGGCTCGGCAGGTCCGGCCGGCCCAGCACCTTCACCGCGAAGCCAAGGCGGCGGGGCGCGTCCGGTCGGTCTTCTTTACT
>Ga0207873_1000856_pt1 | contig 31837 bp, 24 predicted proteins | sample BGWIniCompost_FD_187373 | JGI IMG/M metagenome (GOLD analysis project Ga0207873, IMG submission 187373) | Cellulose adapted compost microbial communities from Newby Island Compost Facility, Milpitas, CA, USA - BGW Initial Compost (SPAdes)... ... | reverse complement strand
AGTGGCAGCGCGAGGTGTTCCTGACCCGGCTGGTCTCGGGCGAGTGGACCGGCACCATGTGCCTGACCGAACCGCACTGCGGCACCGACCTCGGCCTGCTGCGCACCCGCGCCGAGCCCCGCGCGGACGGCACCTACGCGGTCACCGGCACCAAGATCTTCATCACCGCCGGCGAGCACGACCTCGCCCCGAACATCGTCCACCTGGTGCTGGCGCGCCTGCCCGACGCGCCGGCCGGCAGCAAGGGGATCTCGCTGTTCATCGTGCCCAAGTTCAAGGTCGCGCGCGACGGCAGCGTCGGCGAACGCAACGCCCTGCGCTGCGGCTCGGTCGAGCACAAGATGGGCATCCACGGCTCGGCCACCTGCGTGATGAACTTCGACGGCGCCGAGGGCTACCTGGTCGGCCAGCCGCACCGCGGCCTGGCGGCGATGTTCACCATGATGAACTCGGCCCGCATCGGCGTCGGCATGCAGGGCCTTGGCCTGTCCGAACGCGCGCTGCAGAACGCGCTGCGCTACGCGCGCGAGCGGCTCCAGTCGCGCTCGCTGTCGGGCGCGAAGTTCCCCGACAAACCCGCCGATCCGATCATCGTGCAGCCGGACGTGCGCCGGATGCTGCTCACCTGCAAGGCGCTGGTCGAAGGCGGACGCGCGCTGTCCTACCACGCCGGACTGCAGATCGACCTGGCCGCGCACGGGGCCAGCGAGCAGGAACGCAAGCAGGCCGACGACCTGCTCGGCTTCCTGACCCCGATCGTCAAGGGCTGCCTGACCGAATGGGGCGTGGAATGCACCTACCACGCGTTGCAGTGCTTCGGCGGCCACGGCTACATCGCCGAGCACGGGATGGAGCAGCTGGCCCGCGACGCGCGCATCACCACCCTTTACGAAGGCACCACCGGGATCCAGGCGCTGGACCTGATGGGCCGCAAGACCATGCAGCTGCAGGGCGCCGGGCTCAAGGTGTTCCTCGGCATGGTCCAGCGCTTCTGCGAGGAGCAGGCCGGCAACGCAGCGCTGGCCGAGTTCACCGGCCCGCTGGCGGCCAAGGCCCAGGAATGGCAGGCGCTGACCATGGCGATCGCCGGGCGCGCGGCGCGCGACCCCGAGGAAATCGGCGCCGCCGCGTACGACTACCTGTTCTATTCCGGCTACGTGGCGCTGGCCTACTGGTGGGCGCGGATCGTGGCCGCGGCCGAGGCGTCCTCGCATCCGGAGTCGTTCAAGGCCGCCAAGCGCGAGACGGCGCGCTTCTTCTATGCGCGCCTGCTGCCGCGCACGCTGGTGCACAAGGCGGCGATCGAGAGCGGCCCGGGGCCGCTGCTGGCGCTCGCGGCCCAGGACTTCGACTGAGGCCGGGGGCGGGACGGCGGCGGGACGGCGCGGGCGCCGCGCGGGCGCGCCGTGAACCGCAAGGACGGGACCGGCGCACCGCCGCTGGCAAGGGTGCACGCGGGCAATCGCCACGGATTGGCGCTATGCTCGGGTTCCGATGGAGTGTGACAGAGCGCAGCTTCAGGTGGTCGGGGGCGGGATCGTCCGGATCCCGGACGGCCGCGCCACGCAGCCGGTCCCGCACGCGTTGCCGCACCGGCTGGATTCGGTGCGGCTGCTCTCGCTCGACGCCCATGGCCGCGCGCTGAACTGGATCAGCTGGCAGGACGCCGCCTGCCTGTACGCGCGCGAGGCGGTGGTGTGGACCCTCGGCGAACCGTGCCTGAGCATCCGCGGCGGCTTCAACCGCGACAGCGGCGCGCGCAGCATGCTCGAACTGCACCCGATCATCGCCGCGCGTGGCCACGTGCGCCCGCAGGCGCTCGACCCCACGCCGGCGCTCACCAACGCCTCGCTGTTCGCGCGCGACCGCTACCTGTGCATGTACTGCGGACGCGACTTCGGCCGCCATCACCTCACCCGCGACCACGTCGTACCCCTGTCGCAGGGCGGGCGCGACGTGTGGGAGAACGTGGTCAGCGCCTGCTTCCACTGCAATTCGCGCAAGGGCGGCCGCACGCCGCAGCAGGCGTCGATGCCGCTGCTCGCGGTGCCCTACCGGCCGAGCTGGATCGAGCACCTGATCCTCTCGAACCGCAACATCCTCGCCGACCAGATGGCGTTCCTCGAGGCGCACCTGCCCAAGCGGCGCCATCCGCGCCAGTAGTGCCGCCCGGTCCCCGGGCGGTCGCGGGCGCCCTGCGGGGACCAACCCCCGGCGTGCTGGTTTACACTCCCGCCATCTTCCTGAACGAAGCGTCCGCATGTCCCTGACCATTGGCCTGGCCGGGATGGATCCGGCGACCGAAGCCGCGCTCAAGGCTGCCTTCATGGAAGCCAACGAACGCCTCTCCGGGCGCTGGCTGCTACTCCCCGAGACCCAGGCCGACCACATCGTCGTGGACATGGACAGCATGTACGGCCCGATGAGCTGGCTGCGCCTGCATGCCTCGGGCAAGAAGGTGGTGGGCCTGACCTCCGCGCCGCGCGCGCAGACCGACTTCCGCCTCGGACGCCCGTTCAACGCCGACTCGTTCCTGGCGCTGCTGGAGCAGATCCAGGCCGACGCGGGCGCGCCGGACGCCACCCCGGCCGACGCCGCGCCGGGCACGCCGCCGCCCGCGCCTGCGGCGTCGGACAGCGTGCCGACACCGGCGCCCGCGCCGCCGGCGCAGGCCGCTCCGGACACGGGCGCGCCGGCAGTCCCGGCGCCGCCGGAGCCGGCTCCACCGCCGGCGCCCGAAGCCGCGCCCGCCACCCTGTTCGCCTGGTTGAGCAGCGGCCAGCTGCGGGGCCGGGTGCGCTACCGTCGCCCGAGCGGCCCGACCCTGCTGATCGACGCCGACGCGCCGGCCTACCACGGCCCGGCCACGCTCAAGCCGCTGGTCCAGTACTTCGAGGGCGCGGTGAGCGCGGGCGATTTCGAGCGCCTGGACGACGCTGCCTGGGCCCAGGAAGCCGCCACCGCCGGTGCGGCGCAGCCGCTGGCCCGGCTGGTCTGGCTCGGCGCACTGGTCAGCGGCCAGGGCAGCCTGCTGCCCGGCCACGATCCCGAAGCCCGGTACCAGCTCACCCGCTGGCCGCAGACCGAGCGCGAGTTTCCCCGCCACTTCCGCATCGCCACCGCGATGATGAAGGGACCGGCGACGCTGCAGGAGATCGCGTCCGCGAGCGGGATTCCGCTCGCGGAGATCGCGGACTTCGTCAACGCCAGCCTGGCCACGGGCGTCGCCGAGGCGGTGCCCGAGCCGCCCCCGGAGCCGGCGACGCCTTCGCGCGGCGGCCTGCTGGGGCGGCTGCGCGGCCGCTGAACGACGCCTGCGCGGCGCTTGCACCGCGCAGGATCTACAATGCGCGGATGATCGATTCCACGCGCTATCCGCGCCTCGCGCGCATCGACAGCCCGGCCGACCTGCGTCGCTTCGACGAGGCCGAGCTGCAGGCGGTCGCGGACGAGCTGCGCGCCTACCTGATCGAATCCGTCGGCAAGTCCGGCGGCCACTTCGGCGCGGGGCTGGGCGTGGTCGAGCTCACCACCGCGCTGCACTGGATCTACGACACGCCCGAGGACCGGATCGTCTGGGACGTGGGCCACCAGTGCTACCCGCACAAGATCCTCACCGGGCGCCGCGACACCATCCACACGGTCAAGCAGGCCGGTGGCGTGGCGCCGTTCCCCAAGCGCGAGGAAAGCCCGTACGACACCTTCGGTGTCGGCCACTCCAGCACCTCGATCTCGGCTGCGCTGGGCATGGCGATCGCCAACGCCCGCGCCGCCCGCGACGACCAGGCGCCGGCGCGCCGGATCGTGGCCGTCATCGGAGACGGCGCGATGACCGCGGGCATGGCCTACGAGGCGCTCAACCACGCCGGTGGCATGGATCCCGAGCCCGACCTGCTGGTCATCCTCAACGACAACCGGATGTCGATCAGCGAGGCGGTCGGCGGCCTGACCAAGATGCTCGGCCGCATGAGCGGCAGCGCCACCCTCAACAAGCTGCGCGAGGGCGGCAAGAAGCTGCTCGGCGACAAGCGCACCAGCGGCCCGGCGCGCTTCGTGCGGCGCTGGGAAGAGCACTGGAAGGGCATGTTCGTGCCTTCCACGCTGTTCGAGGAGATGGGCTTCCACTACACCGGCCCGATCGACGGACACGACATCAAGGCGCTGGTCGGCGCGCTGAAGACGCTCAAGGGCCTGAAGGGCCCGCAGCTGCTGCACGTCATCACGACCAAGGGCAAGGGCTACGACCTGGCCGAGGGCGACCAGATCGGCTACCACGCCGTCTCGCCGTTCGATCCGTCCAAGGGCGTGGTGCCCAAGGCCGGCGCTTCCAGGCCGACCTACACAGACGTGTTCAGCGACTGGCTGTGCGACATGGCCGCCGCCGACCCGCGCCTGATGGGCATCACCCCGGCGATGCGCGAGGGCTCGGGTCTGGTGCGGTTCTCGAAGGAATACCCCGAGCGCTATTTCGACGTCGCGATCGCCGAGCAGCACGCGGTGACCCTGGCCGCGGGCATGGCCTGCGAGGGCGCCAAGCCCGTCGTGGCGATCTATTCGACGTTCCTGCAGCGCGGCTACGACCAGCTCGTGCACGACGTGGCGATCCAGGACCTCGACGTGCTGTTCGCGATCGACCGCGGCGGCGTGGTCGGCCCGGACGGTGCCACCCACGCCGGCAACCTCGACCTGAGCTACCTGCGCTGCGTGCCGAACATGGTGGTCATGGCGCCGGCGGACGAACGCGAGTGCCGGCAGATGCTGAGCACCGGCTTCCGGCACGAAGGACCGGCCGCGGTGCGCTATCCGCGCGGCACCGGCCCCGGCGTCGCCGCGGGCGACACGCTGGACTCGCTGCCGATCGGCAAGGCCGAGGTCCGGCGCCACGGCTCCCGCCTCGCCCTGCTGGCCTTCGGCGCCCTGGTGCCGGCGGCCGAGCAGGTCGGCGCCGAACTGGGCCTGACCGTGGTCAACATGCGCTTCGTCAAGCCGCTCGACCGCGCGCTGCTGCTCGAGCTCGCGCAGTCCCACCAGGGCTTCGTCACCCTCGAGGACAACGTGGTGATGGGCGGCGCGGGGTCGGGCGTGCTCGAACTGCTGCACGCCGAAGGCGTGCTGCTTCCGGTCCTGCAGCTCGGGCTGCCGGACGCGTTCCAGCACCACGCCAGCCGCGAGGCGCTGCTGGCCGAGGCCGGGCTGGACGCAGCCGGCATCCGTGCCGCGATCCTGCGGCGCTGGCCCGGACAGGAAGACCAGCGCACGCTGCTCAGCGCATCGGGCTGAAGGACGGAAGGCAGGGACGCCGTGGGATCGCGGGGCCGGCGACACCGGGCCCGGGCGTTGCGGGACATCTGGCACGGGGGGAGTCGATGAGTGCGAAGGCGACAGCTGCGGCCACCGGCCGCGGCCATGCGGTGCCCCGCGGGGCGGATCGCCTTCCGTGGCTGACCTACCGCTTCCGCCTGCTGGGCATGGGTCTTGGCGGCCTGTGCATCGGCGCGGTGCTGCTCGAGAACGGCGCGAACCCGCCGACCTGGGGCCTGCTGGCCTTCACCGCCCTGCTCTGGCCGCACCTGGCGCTGCAGGTCGCGCGGCGCAGCGCGTCGCCCTACCGCGCAGAACGCCGCAACCTGTTGCTGGATTCGGCCCAGGCCGGGTTCTGGGTGGCGATGATGCAGTTCAACCTGCTGCCTTCGGTGCTGCTGTTCACCCTGGTGACGGTGGACAAGATCAGCACCGGGATCCCGCGCCTGTGGCTGTGGTCGCTGCCGGCGTTCGCCTCCGGCCTGCTGTGCGGCGCGCTCGCGACCGGCTTCGCGGTCCGGCTGGAGACCAGCATGACCGAGCTGCTGTTCTCGCTGCCGGTGCTCACCATCCACACGATCGGCGTGGCCCTGGCCGTCAGCCACATGGGGCAGCAGATCCGCGAGAAGAACCGGCAACTGGACGAACTCAGCCGCACCGATTCGCTGACCGGGCTGCACGTGCGCCGCCACTGGCTCAAGCTCGCCGACCGCGCCCTGCGCCAGCATCGCGAGGAAGGCGTGTCGATGACCTTGTTGCTGCTCGACATCGACCACTTCAAGGTGGCCAACGACCGCCACGGCCATTCGCAGGGCGACGAGGTGCTGCGCACCGTGGCCGCGGCGATCCGCGCCACCGTCGGCGAGGCCGGCGAGGCCGGCCGCTACGGGGGCGACGAATTCGGGCTGGTGCTGCCGGGGACCACGCCGGCCCAGGCGCGCGCGCTGGCGGAGTCGCTGCTCGAGGCGATCCGGCAGGCCGGCGTCGCCGCCCTGCCCGGCGCGCGCCTGACCGCCAGCATCGGCATCGCCCCGGCGCGCGCGACGCACGCGACGGTCGAGCAGTGGATCGACGAGGCGGACGTCGCCCTGTACCGGGCCAAGGACGCCGGCCGCGACCGGATCGGCGCCTGAGCGCCCAGGCGTTCTCGCCGGCGTCGCGTCGCGGGAGACAGGCGGCGGGCCGGCACGGTCAACGCTGCAGCGCCCCCAGGCGCGACAGGTCCGCGGCCAGCGCCGACTCCTGCGGGAGCAGCTCGAAGCCCTCCCAGACGAAGCCGGGGGCGACCACGCACGTGACCAGCGCATGGCGATCGAGGGCGCGCGCGGACTGCCAGACCCCGGCAGGGACGATGTGCGTGGTCGCGTATCCCGCTGCCGCCGGCCCCAGCACGTGGACATCGACCGCGTCGCTGCCTTCGCGGTGCAGCAGCAGTTCCAGCGCGCCCCCTGCATCCCAGTGCCAGGACTCGTCGGCGTCGACGCGATGCCACGCACTGCGCGTGCCGGCCTCGAGCAGGTAGCGGATCGCCGTCATCGCCGGCCGCCGCAGCCCGCGTACGACGACCTCGGTCGCCGAGGCATGGATGCGACGGTAATGCCCGCCCTCGGGGTGCGGTTCCAGCCCGAGGGCATCGATCCAGTGGCGCGCGGAGTCCGCCATGGCCCAAGTATCGGGCATCGCGGACGCCGGCGGCGGCCCTCCCGGGTGACGGCGTGTCGCCCTGTGGCGCCATCACGCCCGAGGGCCTGTTCCGCGACCCGGTCGCGACGCAGTCCCCTCCGCGCGATGCGCTGGACCTGCCGGGACGCGGGCTTTCACATCTCCTTCACAATCCCAACACGTACTCCAACGGACCCTTGAGTCGCGCCGGGGCCGCGACGCAATCCCCGCTATATTCGCCCCGTCCCTGACGAAGGAGCATCCGAAATGTCCGTAAGCAAGCGACACCTCAAGGCAAGCGTGCTCGGCGTGGCGATCGTTGCCGCCGCCGGCCTGTCCGGCTGTGCGACCTACGCCGACGAGTTCGCGACGATCAACTCGCGCCTCGACCAGCTCGACTCGCGGGTGCAGAGCGCCGCGCAGAGCGCCGAATCGGCCAACCAGTCGGCGCAGCAGGCCAACCAGCGGCTCGACCAGATCGAGAGCCGCGTCCAGCAGCTCGAAGCGGCTCCGCGCCGCGCGCCGCGCGGCTGATCGTCCGGCGCAGTCCGCGACGTCGGTCCAACTGGACCGGTGGCCACCCCGGCCACCGGTCCTTGGACATCGTCCGCCCCGTTGAATGAGGAACCTCCCCATCCGAACACGCATGCTTCCTGCCTACCGCGCGTTCCGTGGCGCGCTGCTGCACGCAGTCGCAGTGACATGCCTGGCCGTGGCTGGCGCCGGAACCGTCGCAGCCCAGCCCACCCCCGCGGTCGACGAGCTCCCGCCTGGCCAGGAAGTCTCCGACACGGTCATCGAACTCGCCGGCTGGATCGTCGCCACCGGCGACAACCAGGGGTATCCGTTCGCCATCATGGACAAGCAGGCCGCCCAGGTCCTGGTGTTCGGGGGCGACGGGCGGCTCCGTGGCGCGGCTCCCGGACTGTTCGGTTCGGCGATCGGCGACCACACCGCGCCGGGCATCGCCGGACTCGCGCTGCGCGAGATCCCCGGCCGCGATCGCACCACGCCGGCGGGCCGCTTCATCGGCGGATTCGGTCCGTCGATCGACGCCGGCCGCGTACTGTGGGTCGACTACGATTCCGCGGTCTCGATGCATCCGACGGCGACCGGAGTACCCGCCGAGAGGCGGCCGGAACGCCTCGCCTCGCCGACACCCGAAGACAACCGCGTCACCCACGGCTGCATCAACGTTTCGCCGGGGTTCTACGAGCACGTCGTGACTCCCGCCTTCGAGCGTGGCGGCGTGTTCTACATCCTCCCGGAGACGCTTGCGCTCGAAGAGGTGTTCCCCGAGTTCGCCCGGAGCCGGGACGTGGCGCAACGCGGCAAGCGGCGGGGCGCCCGCGCGGCCGCGGGCCGCTGAGCCGCGACGCAAACGGCCTGCGACGGAATTTCCACCCGGCGCATCGTCCGCTGGAGGCTGCCGCCGCACGGCCGGTCCGGATCCGGCCAGCCTGCCGCCAGCCTGTCCCGCGCGCGCCACGACCGGTCCGGGGCAGCAGAACGGCCAAGAAAAAAGCCCCGGATGCACCGGGGCTTTTCCGTGTTCCGGGCGGGACCCGGAACGGCGTGTTGGTCGGGGTAGCCGGATTCGAACCGACGACCACTTGTCCCCCAGACAAGTGCGCTACCAGGCTGCGCTATACCCCGTGGCTTGGCCGGGCATTATACCCCGGCGCGCGTGGTGGCGGGCGCGGATGGCCGTGGCCCGGCGTCCGGCGGCGTCTCAGCGCTTGAGCAGCTGCAGGATCTCCTCGAGCTCCATCCGCACCTGGCGCACGATCTGGCTGCTCATGGTGGATTCGCGCCTGGCCGCCTCCCCCTCGAGCCGCTGCCGGGCACCGCCGATGGTGTAGCCCTGCTCGTACAGCAGGCCGCGGATCTGGCGCACCATCAGCACGTCGTGGCGCTGGTAGTAGCGCCGGTTGCCGCGGCGCTTGACCGGGTTCAGGCTCGGGAACTCCGTCTCCCAGTAGCGCAGCACGTGCGGCTTGACGTCGCACAGCTCGCTGACTTCGCCGATGGTGAAGTAGCGCTTGGCCGGGATCGGCGGGAGTTCGCGATTGTCGCCGGGATCAAGCATTGCCCGGCCCCGCGTAGGTCTCGACGCGTTCCTTCAGCTTCTGGCCGGGGCGGAACGTGACCACGGTGCGCGCCGAGATCGGGATCTCCTCGCCGGTCTTGGGATTGCGGCCGGGGCGCTCGTTCTTGCGCCTGAGGTCGAAATTCCCGAAGCCCGACAGCTTGACCTGGCGGCCGCCCTCGAGGGCCTCGCGCAAGGCGCTGAAGAAGGCATCCACGAACTCCTTCGCCTCCCGCTTGTTCAGCCCTACCTCCTCGTAGAGCTTCTCGGCCATCTCGGCTTTGGTCAACGCCACGCTGTCCCCCCAAGGCAACATCAGCTTCTGATCCGGGCGCCGTGTTCGTCCTGCAGCGCGGCCATGATGGCGGCCACCGCACGGTCCACGTCGCCGTCGGTGAGAGTGCGGGATTTATCCAGCAGAATCAAGCCGGTTGCGAGACTTCTGAAACCCGGATCGACCCCCTTGCCGACATAACGGTCGAACAGCCGCACTTCGGCCAGCAGCGGGCCACCGGCGCGCCGGATGGTGGCCTCCAGGGCGCTCCAGGGCACCGTGTCCGGGGCGACGAACGCGATGTCCCGGCGGACGGACGGGTAGCGCGACAGGGCCTGGGGACGCGGAATGGCGCGCCGGCACAGCGGGGCCAGGTCCAGCTCGAAGCCCAGCACCGGTCCGTCGAGGTCCAGCGCGCGCAGCAGGCGCGGGTGCAGCTCTCCGATCCAGCCCAGCCGCTCCTCGCCGCCGTCCACCCGCCAGACATCGGCGCTGCGGCCGGGATGCCCGTGCGGCGCGTCGCTGCGGCGGTAGTCGAGCACGGCGCCCGCACAGGCGGCCAGGCTGTCCAGGTCGCCCCGGAGGTCGTGGAAGTCGGCCGCGCGCGCGGGTTCGCCCCACTGCTCGGCGCGCGCGTCGCCGTGGATCGCGGCGGCGATGCGCGCCGTCTCCACCGGCGCTTCGCCCGGCCCGGCGGCGGCGAACACCTTGCCCAGCTCGAACAGGCGCACGCGCGACTGCTGCCGCGCGAGGTTGCGGCCGAGCGCCGAGACCAGCCCCGGCAGCAGCATGGTGCGCATCACGCCCAGCTCGGCGCTGAGCGGATTGGACAGCGGCACGCTGCCGGTCGCGGCCTGCCAGTGGTCGAGCAGCTGGGCGTCGACGAAGGCGAAGCACACCGCCTCGTGGTAGTCGCGCGCCACCAGCTGCGCGCGCAGCGCCTCTTCGCCCACGCGCGTCTCGCTGGGCGCGGCGATGCGGGCCGCGCCGCCCGGCAGCGTGGTGGGGATGGCATCGTAGCCGTGGATGCGGGCGACCTCCTCGATCAGGTCCTCCTCGATCGCCACGTCGAAGCGGCGGCTCGGCGGCAGGACCCGCCAGCCCTCCGCCACGTCCTCGACCGCCATGCCCAGGGCGCGCAGGATCCGCGCGACCTCGGCGTCCGGCACCTCGAGGCCCAGTACCCGGGCCAGGCGGGTGCGGCGCAGCAGGATCGGCCTCGGCGCGGGCAGGTGTTCGGCCAGCGCGGCCTCGACCACGGGACCGGGGCGGCCACCGGCGATGTCCAGGACCAGGCGGGTCGCCACTTCGATCGCGGTGCGCGGCAGCTGCGGATCGACGCCGCGCTCGAAGCGGTGCGCCGCGTCGGTATGCATGCCCAGGCGCCGGCTGCGGCCGATGATCGCGGCGGGCGCGAAGTGCGCGGCTTCCAGGAACACGTTGCGGGTGGCGTCGGTGACGCGGGTGTCCATGCCGCCCATCACGCCGGCCAGCGCCACCGGGCGGTCGGCGTCGGTGATGGCGAGGAACTCCCCGTCCAGCTCCACCTCGCGCCCGTCGAGCAGGACCAGGCGCTCGCCGGCGCGGGCGCGACGCACGCCGACCGGACCCTTGAGCAGGTCGCGGTCGAAGGCGTGCATCGGCTGGCCGAGTTCGAGCATCACGTACTGCGTCACGTCGACCAGGAAGCTCACCGGGCGCACGCCGCTGCGGCGCAGGCGCTCGGCCATCCACACCGGCGTGCGCACCCGCGCGTCCACGCCCTCGATCACGCGGCCGACGTAGCGCGGCGCATCGGCGCCGGCGCCGAGTTCGACCGCCAGCGTGGCCTCTCCGGCCGCGGGCACCGGCGTGGCGTCGTAGTCGGCGACCGCGCCACCGAGCGCGGCGGCCACGTCGTAGGCGATGCCGCGCACGCTGAAGCAGTCGGCGCGGTTCGGGGTGAGCTTGATCTCGATGCTGGCGTCGGGCAGGCCGAGGTATCCGGCCAGCGGCGCCCCCACGGGGGCGTCGTCGGGCAGCTCCATCAGGCCCGAGGCGTCGGCGTCGATGCCCAGCTCCTTCGCCGAGCAGAGCATGCCGTTGGACTCGACCCCGCGCAGCTTCGCGGCCTTGATCGTGAGGTCGCCCACACGCGCGCCCACCAGCGCCAACGGCGCCACCAGACCGGCGCGGGCGTTGGGCGCGCCGCACACGATCTGCAGCGGCTCGCCCTGGCCGGCGTCGACGCGGCAGACCTGCAGCCGGTCGGCCTGCGGATGCTTCTCGGCCGAGAGGATGCGCGCCACCACCACGCCATCCAGGTCCTGGCCGAGCTCGGCCACGTCCTCGACCTCCAGGCCGATCGCGGTCAACACCGCCGCCAGGCGATCGCGGCCGGCGTCGGTGGGCACGTGCTGGCGGAGCCAGTTCTCGCTGAACTTCATGCTGGAATCCCGTGATCAGTCGTCGCTGGCGGGCGACGCGCGATCCGCGCCGCCGGCCACTGCCTCAGGCGAACTGCCTGAGGAACCGCAGGTCGTTGTCAAAGAACGCGCGCAGGTCGTCCACGCCGTAGCGCAGCATCGCCAGCCGCTCCACGCCCATGCCGAAGGCGAAGCCGGTGTAGCGCTCGGGGTCGATGCCGACCGCGCGCAGCACGTTCGGATGGACCATGCCGCAGCCCAGCACCTCGAGCCAGCGCGTGCTGCCGTCGGGGCGCTGCCAGGCGATGTCGACCTCGGCGCCGGGCTCCACGAAGGGGAAGTAGCTGGGGCGGAAGCGCATCTCGAAATCGCGCTCGAAGAACGCGCGCACGAACTCGGCCAGCGTGCCCTTGAGGTCGGCGAAAGTGGAGTGCTCGTCGACCAGCAGGCCCTCGCACTGGTGGAACATCGGCGAGTGGGTCTGGTCGGAGTCGGAGCGGTACACCTTGCCCAGCGCGATCATCCGCAGCGGCGGCCCGCTCTTGTTGGCGACCGCCTCGCCCATGTAGCGCACCTGCACGCCCGAGGTGTGGGTGCGCAGCAGGCGGCCGTCGCCGAAGTAGAACGTGTCGTGCATGGCGCGCGCCGGATGGTGCGGCGGGAAGTTCAGCGCCTCGAAGTTGTGCCAGTCGTCCTCGATCTCCGGGCCGTCGGCGAGGTCGTAGCCGAGCCGGCCGAAGATGTCGGCCATGCGCTGCATGGTGCGGCTGATCGGGTGGACGGTGCCGCGGCCGGGGTCGCGGCCGGGGAGGGTCACGTCGATCGACTCGCCGGCCAGGCGCGCGTCGAGCTCGGCGTCCTCGAGCTCCGCGCGGCGCGCGGCCAGGGCGCGGGTCACCGCGTCGCGCACCCGGTTGATCGCCTCGCCCGCGGCCTTGCGCTCTTCGGCCGGCAGCGTGCCCAGCGCCTTGAGCCGGGCGGTGATGCTGCCGCTCTTGCCCAGCAGCGCCACGCGCAGTCCCTCCAGCGCGTCGGCGCTGGTGGCCGCGGCGATGTCCTGCATCGCCTGCTTCGACAGTGACTCGATGTCGCTCATCGAACGTCCCTTGCGTTCCGGACCCCTGGCCCGGCTGGCGGCCGCGCCCCGCGCCCGTATGCTGGCGGCGCGGGTCCCGGCCTGGTCCCGGCCCGGCGCCACTGCCCCTGCGCGCCGACCGGCCCTGGAAAAACGAATGGGGAAGGACTTGCGCCCTTCCCCATGCGTGTACCACCTGGTCTCCCGGCCACCGTCCGCGCATGCGCGGCGGCGGCGACGGGACACGTGACATTACGCCGCGAGCGCGCCCTTCGCCTTCTCGACCAGGCCCGTAAACCCGGCCGCGTCGTGCACGGCGATGTCCGCCAGCACCTTGCGGTCCAGGGTGATGCCGGCCTTCGAGAGGCCGTTCATGAAGCGGCTGTAGCTCAGGCCGTTGGCGCGGGCGGCGGCATTGATGCGCGCGATCCACAGGGTGCGGAAATTGCGCTTCTTCTGCTTGCGGCCGATGTACGCGTACTGCTCGGCCTTGATGACCGCCTGCTTGGCGACGCGGAACACCTTGCGCCGGGCGTTGTAGTAGCCCTTGGCACGGCCGAGGACCTTCTTGTGGCGACGGCGCGCCTGGACGCCACGCTTGACTCTTGCCATGGTTCAGCCCTCCTCAGAGATAGGGAAGCATGCGGTCCAGACGGCCCGCATCCTCGGCGCGGACGTGGTTCGTCTGCCGGAGGTTGCGCTTCCGCTTGGTCGCCTTCTTGGTGAGGATGTGGCTGCGGTTGGCGTGGCCCGCCTTGTACTTGCCGGAAGCGGTCTTCCGGAAGCGCTTGGCCGCGCCCCGATGCGTCTTGATCTTGGGCATTGCGATGTCCTTGGGGTCGTTTCGAGTACTGGCCCGGGCGGCGCCGCATCACTCGGCACGCTTTCCATCCTGCCTGGCCGGTTTGTAAACCCTTGATTCCAGAAGGAACCAGGGCAGGTCCAGAGGTCTTGCGACCAAACTCCGGGCGAACCGGAGCCGGGCATTATGCCCCTTCGCGATTTCCCTTGCAATTCAGGCGGTTCGGGCGCCCGCTCCGGCGGGGCTCGCCGGGTCTTGCCCGGTCTCGGGCGAGGCGGCCGGCGGACGGAGTCCGCGGATCACCGGAGCCTGGGCGGCATTCCTGGCACGGAGCACGCCCGGACGCGGGCCGGGCGGCGGGCGGGGCAACGTGCGGCAGGCGGGGATCGGACCGCACCCGCCCGCGCGGGGCTACTTCTTCTTGGGGGCGATCATCATCACCATCTGCCGCCCTTCCAGCCGGGGACGGGACTCGATGACGATGTCCTCGCCGAGGTCGGCCTCGATCCGGGCGGCCATCTCGCGGCCCAGTTCCTGGTGGCTCATCTCGCGGCCACGGAAGCGGATGTTGACCTTGACCTTGTCACCCTCGTCCAGGAACCCGCGCATCTTGCGCAGCTTGATCTGGTAGTCCCCCTCGTCGGTGACGGGGCGGAACTTCACTTCCTTGATCTCGACCTGCTTGGACTTCTTCTTGGCCTCGTTGGCCTTCTTCTGCTGTTCGAACCGGAACTTGCCGAAGTCCATGATCTTGCAGACCGGCGGATCCGCATTGGGCTGGATCTCGACCAGGTCGAGGCCTTCTTCCTCGGCCATCTGCAGGGCTTCGTCGCGCGACAACACGCCGATCATTTCTCCATCGGACCCGATCACGCGCACGCGCGGCACGCGGATTTCGTTGTTGCGGCGATTCTGCTTCTCTGGGGTGCTAATACTTCGTCTCCGGAAATGGGAATACCGGGGGCGCCGCGGGGCGCCCGCCGGGCGGGATGGGACGGATTTTTAACGGAATCCGGCCCGGATACAACCGTCAGGGCCTGGAGGCGTCCGCCAGCCGGGCCGCGAAGGCCTCGACCGGCATCGAGCCCAGGTCCTCGCCGGATCGGGTCCGGACCGCCACCGCCCCGGCCTCGCGCTCGCGGTCGCCGATCACCAGCAGGTAGGGCACGCGCTGCAGGGTGTGCTCGCGGATCTTGTAGCCGACCTTCTCGTTGCGGGTGTCGGACACCACCCTGAATCCCTTTGAATTCAACAGCTTGGTCGTCTCGACGACGGCCTCGGCCTGGGCGTCGGTGATGTTCATCACCACCGCCTGGACCGGGGCCAGCCAGGCCGGGAAGGCGCCGGCGTGGTGCTCGATCAGGATGCCGATGAACCGCTCCATGGAGCCGACGATGGCCCGGTGCAGCATCACCGGGTGCCGGCGCTGGCTGTGCTCGTCCACGTACTCGGCGCCCAGGCGGCCGGGCATCATGAAGTCGACCTGCATGGTCCCCAGCTGCCAGGTGCGGCCGATGGCGTCGCGCAGGTGGTACTCGATCTTGGGTCCGTAGAAGGCCCCCTCGCCCGGCAGCTCCTGCCACTCGACGCCGGAGGCGCGCAGGGCCGAGCGCAGGGCGTCCTCGGCCTTGTCCCAGGTGGCGTCGTCGCCCAGGCGGTTCTCGGGGCGCAGCGCGATCTTGATCTGGATGTCCTCGAAGCCGAAGTCCGCGTACACCTTCAGCGCCTGGGCGTGGAACGCGCGGACCTCCGACTCGACCTGCTCCTCGGTGCAGAACACGTGGCCGTCGTCCTGGGTGAAGCCGCGCACGCGCAGGATGCCGTGCAGCGCGCCCGAGGGCTCGTTGCGGTGGCAGGAGCCGAACTCGCCGTAGCGGATCGGCAGGTCGCGGTAGCTGTGCAGGCCCTGGTTGAACACCTGCACGTGGCCCGGGCAGTTCATCGGCTTCACCGCGTAGGTCCGCTTCTCGGACTCGGTGAAGAACATGTTGTCCTTGTAGTTGTCCCAGTGGCCCGAGCGCTTCCACAGCTCGACGTCGAGGATCTGCGGGCAGCGCACTTCGCCGTAGCCGGTCTCGCGGTACACGCGGCGCATGTACTGCTCGACCACCTGCCACAGCGCCCAGCCCTTGGGATGCCAGAACACCAGGCCCGGCGCCTCCTCCTGCAGGTGGAACAGGTTCTGCTGCTTGCCGATCCGGCGATGGTCGCGCTTCTCGGCCTCCTCGATCCGCTGGATGTAGGCCTTGAGCTGCCTGTCGTCGGCCCAGGCGGTGCCGTAGATGCGCTGCAGCTGCTCGTTCTTCGAGTCGCCGCGCCAGTACGCGCCCGAAATGCGCAGCAGCTTGAAGCTCTTGAGGAAGCGCGTGTTGGGCACGTGCGGGCCGCGGCACATGTCCACGTATTCCTGGTGGTGGTACAGGCCCATCGCGGTGACCTCGGGGCCCATGTCCTCGATCAGGCGCAGCTTGTAGTCCTCGCCGCGGGACTTGAACACCTCGATGACTTCCTCGCGCGGCGTCATCTTCTTGACCACGTCGTAGTCCTGCGCGATCAGCTCGCGCATGCGCTGCTCGATCGCGGCCAGGTCCTCGGGCGTGAACGGCCGGTGGTACCAGATGTCGTAGTAGAACCCGTCCTCGATCACCGGGCCGATCACCATCTTGGCGTCCGGGTACAGCTGCTTCACCGCGTGCCCGACCAGGTGCGCGCAGGAATGGCGGATGATCTCGACGCCTTCCGGATCCTTCGGGGTGAGGATCTGCAGCGTGGCGTCGTGGTCGATGAGGTCGCAGGCGTCGACCTGGCGGCCGTCGACCTTGCCGGCCACCGTGGCCTTGGCCAGGCCCGGGCCGATCGAACGTGCGACGTCCATGACCGTCACGGGATGCTCGAACTCGCGCTTGCTGCCGTCTGGGAGGGTGATCGTGATCATGTGCGGGCGGGGAATCTGGAACCGGGGATCGGGGGCTGCGGGCGGATCGGCGGGACACCGTGGCGACCCGGGGGACGCCGCGCCGCGGCCACAAAAAAAGCGCCACGAGGGCGCCCTTGCCGGGAGGCCTCGTGCGGGATCAGCGCTGGGCGGTGGTAGTGTCCATGTCGCACACTCGGCCGGCGTTTCCGCAGGCCACCCTGATGCGTTCGTGGGGCTCCGATTCTAGCCGAAAACGGGCCCGACTGCCGGCCGGACCGGGCCGTCGGAGGGCGCGCCAGGCGGCCGGCGGGCACCCGCCGGCCCGCGCGCCGGCGCCCCGCCGCTCCTGCGACCGGGCCGTGGCATCATCGGGCCATGAGCAGCCGTGGCCGGCCCACTTCGCTGGATATCGCCTACCTGGCCGGGGTGTCCCAGCCCACCGTCTCGCGTGCCCTGCGCGGCAGCCCGATGGTGAGCGAGGAGACCCGCAAGCGCATCCTCGCGATCGCCGAGCAGCTCAACTACAAGGTCGACAAGAACGCCTCGGGGCTGCGCCGCCAGTACGCCGGCACCCTGGCCCTGCTGCTGTTCGAGGACCCGACCGCCGACGAGTCCCACATCAACCCCTTCTTCCTGCCGATGCTGGGCTCGATCACCCGCACCTGCTCGCGCCACGGCCGCGACCTGCTGGTGTCGTTCCAGCAGCTCTCCGACGACTGGCATGCCGAGTACGGCGACAGCCACAAGGCCGACGGGCTGATCCTGCTGGGCTACGGCGACTACCTCGCCTACGAGGGCAAGCTGGCCAAGCTGGTCGAACAGGGCACGCCGTTCGTGCGCTGGGGCGCGGTGATGCCCGACCAGCCGGGCGTGTCGATCGGTTGCGACAACTTCGGCGGCGGGCGCCTGGCCGGCGCGCACCTGTCCGCCCTGGGCCATCGCCGCGTCGCCTTCCTGGGCGACGCGTCCGAGCACTACCCCGAGTTCCTCGACCGCTTCGCCGGCTGCGACGCCGCGCTGCGCGAGGCCGGCGGCGACGGCCTGGACCGCGCGCTGCAGGTGGACGCCGAGAGCGCCGAGCACTGCGGCTACGCGGCCGGGATGGAACTGCTCGAGCGCGGCCTGACGTTCGATGCCGTGTTCGCGGCCAGCGACCTGATCGCGATCGGCGCCATGCAGGCCTTCCGCGAGCGCGGCCTGCGCATCCCTGGCGACGTGGCAGTGGTCGGCTTCGACGACATCCCTGCCGCGCGCATCGCCAGCCCGACCCTGACCACCGTGGTCCAGGACACGATCCGCGCCGGCGAGCTGCTGGTCGACGCGCTGGTGCGCCTGATCGCGGGCGAGACGGCGGAGAGCGTGCGGATGCCGGCTTCGCTGGTGGTGCGCGAGTCCACCGGCGGCGCGCCCGCGGCACCGGTCCACGGCGCGGGCGGGCCATAGGGGACGCGGATTCCGACGGCCGCGCCGACAGCGCGGGACCCCGCTCAGGCCACGGCGACGCCGCGCGTCACCCGGAGGTCGTGTCCGCGCCCGTGCGGGGGGCCCGGGCCTGCATCCGCCGCCGCAGCACCTCGCGCAGCGCCGGCGCATCCACCGGCGCATCGCGCAGCAGCACGCGCACGCCGTGGGCCGGGACCTCGACCTCGATGCGCTGGCCGATCTCGACGCGGGAACCGTCTAAGGCATCGCGCCAGGCGCCCGGCTGCACCAGCGCGTCCACCCCGACGACCCGTGGCGCATCGCCCTTGTTCAGCAGCACCAGCGCGGTCTGGGCCACGCCCTCGTGCTGGAACACGCGGTAGAACGCCGCCGCATCGCCTTCCAGCAGCAGGTTCACCTGCACGCCGCGCTGCAGCGCCGGCGTCTCGCGACGCAGCCGCGCGATCCGGCGCAGCTGCTGGTGGATCACGCTGTCCTTCGCCGCGTCGATCCGCTCCTGGCCGAAGTAGTTGCGGTTGCCCGCATGCTCGGCGCGACCGCGCATGAAGCCGACTTCCGAGCCGTAGTAGACCACCGGGATCCCGCGCGCGGTGAACAGCCAGTTGTGCGCGTCGATGAAGCCCTCGTCGCTGGCGTCCATGCGCGGCATGTCGTGGTTGTCGTAGAAGGTGGCCAGCTCGTACACGTTCGCGTACGGGCCGTCCTCGAGGAACAACGCCGGCTCCAGCCGCTCGAAGCCGGCGCCCTTGCGGCCGAAGACCTCGTCCATGGCCTGTTTCATCGGGAAGTCGAGCACGCTCACCTCGCCATGGCCCGGGCGGGTGTGGATCGCGATCTTCCCGGCGTCGTAGTCGAAGGCCTCGCCGAACATGAAGAAGCCGGGACGCTTTTCGCGGATCCGCTCGCTGAAGCGCTGCCAGAACGGGGTGGGCATCCAGGCGATGGTGTCGATGCGGAAGGCGTCGGCGCCCTGGTCGATCCAGTGGCCGTAGGCCTCGACCAGGTACTCGAGCACGGCCGGGTTGGAGGCGTCGAAGTCGCCAAGCTGGGCGAGGTTGCCGTCGTAGATCGAGCCCTGCCCGTCCGCGACCGGCCCGGTCGCGTTGTAGAACGCATGCAGCGGATTGCCGGCCGGGTCGAGCTGCGGCGGCGGCAGGTTCTGGTGGTCGGCCACGAGCCTGCCGTCGCGGTCGAACACCTGGCCGAACTGCGGCTGCGCCACCGGCATGGTCCAGGCCGGCGAACCGTGGTTGCCGACGATGTCGAGCACCAGCTTCATGCCGCGGCGGTGAAGTTCGCCGGCGAGGTCGGCGAAGTCCATGCCCGGGCTGGGCAGGTGCTCGTCGACCCTGAAGAAGTTCACGCCCCAGTAGCCGTGGTAGCCGCTCTTGCCGCGGTCGGTGAGGATGCTGCCGCACCCGGGCGGTTCGCCGCCGGTGAAGGCCTGGTCCGGGTTGTCGACCACCGGCGTGATCCAGACCGCGCTGAAGCCCATGTCCTGGATGTAGCCGAGGTTGTCGGCCAGTCCACGGAAGTCGCCGCCGAGGTAGCCGATGTTGCCCGCCACGCCGTCGCAGGGCGGCAGCGGGATGTCGAAGGTGCGGTGTTCGCCGCCCTGGTCGCGGTGGTCGTTGCCTGGATCGCCGTTGACGAAGCGATCGGTGAGCACGAAGTACACCGCCTCGCCAGCGAACGGCTCGAGCGTGCCGTGCACCTCGTCGACCGTCGCCGTCGCGGGTCCGGCGCCGCAGCCGCATGCGGCCAGGGCCGCGAGCATCGCCAGCACGCGCGCGGCACGTCCCGCAGGGGAACCACCATGGATCTGCATCGTTCCGCTCCTCCTTCCCCTCACGCCTCCGCCTCCCGGCGCAGCGGCAGCCGCACCCGCAACGCGCAAAGCCCCGCGACGGCGAAGCAGGCGCCGCCCAGCACCAGCACCCGCACCGGCTCGCCACCCAGCAGGTGCGCCAGCAGCACGCCCAGCGTGCTCACCGCGACCAGCTGCGGAATCACGATGAAGAAGTTGAAGATGCCCATGTACACGCCCATCTTCGCAGCGGGCAGGCTGTCGGACAGCATCGCGTAGGGCAGCGACAGGATCGAGGCCCAGGCGAAGCCGACGCCCGCCATCGACAGCAGCAGCCACTGCGGGTCGCGGAGCAGGGCCATCGAGGCCAGGCCTGCACCGCCGAGCCACAGGCAGGCCAGGTGGCTGCCGCGCAGGCCCAGCGCGCGCACCATCCAGGGAATCGCGATCGCAGCCAGCGCGGCGAAGCCGTTGTAGGCCGCGAACAGCACGCCGACCCAGTTCGCGCCCTCGTTGTACGCGGCCGAGCTGGTGTCGGTGGCGCCGAAGTGCAGCGCGGTTACCGCGGGCGTGGTGTAGATCCACATGCAGAACAGGCCGAACCAGGAGAAGAACTGGACCACGGCGAGCTGGCGCATCGTGGCCGGCATCGCGTGCAGGTCGGCGGTGAGCGCGGCCAGGATCGACCCCGGTGCGACGCGCGGCGCGAGCAGCCGCAGCGCGCCATAGGCCAGCGGCAGCGCTGCCAGCACGTAGAGCATCCGGTCCCAGGCCAGCGACCAGACCAGCCCGATGCCCACGATGCCTGCCAGCAGCCAGGGCACGCCGCCCCCGGCGCCCGGGACCGTCGCCATTGCGGATTCGCGCGCGCCCTCCGGTTCGGCGTCGTCGAACGACGCCAGCACCTGCGGCGGGTACTCGCGCGTGGTCACGACCGTCCACAGCACCGCCAGCAGCAGCACCGCGCCGCCGGCGTAGAACGCCCAGCGCACCGTGTCGGGCACCTCGCCGGGCGCCGCGGTATTGGCCACGCCCCACTTCGCCAGCAGCCACGGCAGCAGGCTGGCGACCACCGACCCGACCCCGATGAAGAAGCCCTGCATCGCGTAGCCGGTCGGACGCTGGCGCGAGGGCAGCTGGTCGCCGACGAAGGCGCGGAACGGTTCCATCGACACGTTCAGCGAGGCGTCGAGGATCCACAGCATGCCGGCGGCGATCCACAGCTGCGGCGAGTTCGGCATCGCGAACAGCGCCAGGGTCGAGAAGATCGCGCCCCACAGGAAGTACGGCCGGCGGCGACCCAGCCGGGTCCAGGTGCGGTCGGAGAAGTAGCCGATCACCGGCTGCACCAGCAGGCCGGTCAGCGGCGCGGCAATCCAAAGGCCCGGCACCTGCTCCACCTCGGCGCCCAGGGTCTGGAAGATCCGGCTGACGTTCGCGTTCTGCAGCGCGAACCCGAACTGGATCCCCAGGAACCCGAAGCACATGTTCCAGATCTGCCAGAACGACAGTCGAGGCTTGGACGACATCCAGACCGCACTCCCCATGGCGACGCGGGCATTGTCGCCCGTTCGCGCGCCGCTGTCCCCGCCGCGTCGCCGCCGCCGGCGCGCCGCACTGCGACGCCACGAGGCGCACGCGAGCCCTTGTTTTCAGGCATTTGCGCGCCCCGGCCATGCCTCCTCCGTCCCCGGAACCGGCCGGCCACTGCATACGTATTCATTGCCGACGGCGCTCCGCCCGGCGCTGCGGCGCGCGCGCGATATGGAATAGTGCGCGCCACGGAACGTTCGAGGCCCCGGTGGCGATGCAGGCGACGAAGGACTGGTGGCGTGGCGCGGTGATCTACCAGATCTACCCGCGCAGCTTCATGGACACCAACGGCGACGGCGTGGGCGACCTGCCCGGCATCGCCGAGCGCCTCGACTACGTCGCCTCGCTGGGCGTGGACGCGATCTGGGTCTCGCCGTTCTTCCGTTCGCCGATGGCCGACTTCGGCTACGACATCTCCGACCAGCGCGACGTCGATCCGCTGTTCGGCACGCTCGACGATTTCGACCGGCTGCTGGAGAAGGCCCACCGCCTGGGGCTGAAGGTCATGATCGACCAGGTGTTCAGCCACACCTCCGACCAGCACCCCTGGTTCCAGGAGAGCCGGCGCAGCCGCGACAACCCCAGGGCCGACTGGTACGTCTGGGCCGACCCGAAGGAGGACGGCACCCCGCCCAACAACTGGATGTCGATCTTCGGCGGCGTCGCCTGGCGCTGGGAGCCGCGCCGCGGCCAGTACTACCTGCACAACTTCCTGTCCTCGCAGCCGGACCTGAACTTCCACAACCCCGAGGTCCGCCGGGCCACGCTCGACTACGTGAAATTCTGGCTCGACCGCGGGGTGGACGGCTTCCGCCTGGACTCGATCAACTTCTGCTTCAACGACGCCCAGCTGCGCGACAACCCGCCCAAGCCGGCGTCCGAACGCATTGGCCGCGGCTTCAGCCCGGACAACCCGTACGCGTTCCAGTACCACTGGTACAACAACACCCGGCCCGAGAACATCGGCTTCCTCGAGGAGCTGCGCGCGCTCATCGACCGCTATCCCGGCGTGGTGACGCTGGGCGAGATCTCCTCCGAGGACTCGCTCGCGACCACGGCCGAGTACACCTCCGGCCGCCGCCTGCACATGGGCTACAGCTTCGAGCTGCTGGTGGACGACTTCAGCGCACGCTACATCCGCGACACCGTGTCGCGCCTTGAAGCGGTGATGACCGAGGGCTGGCCGTGCTGGGCGGTGTCCAACCACGACGTGCGCCGCGCGGTGTCACGCTGGGGCGGCCCCTCGCCCGCGCCGCAGCTGGCACGGATGCTGGTGGCGCTGGTGTGCTCCCTGCGCGGCACGGTCTGCCTCTACCAGGGCGAGGAGCTGGGATTGCCGGAGGCGGACGTCCCGTTCGAGGCGCTGCGCGATCCGTACGGCATCGCCTTCTGGCCGAACTTCAAGGGCCGCGACGGATGCCGCACGCCGATGCCATGGACCGCCGGCGAGCACGGCGGTTTCACCACCGGCACGCCATGGCTGCCCGTGCCCGCCAGGCACCGCACGCTCAGCGTCGAGACGCAGCGCGCCGACCACCGGTCCACGCTGAACGCAGTGCGGGCGTTCCTCGCCTGGCGCCAGCGGCAGCCGGCCCTGCAGGCGGGCACGATCCGTTTCCTCGACACGCCCGAACCTGTGCTCGCCTTCGTCCGCGAGCACGCGGGGCAACGACTGCTGGTGGCATTCAACCTTTCCGGATCGTCCACGGAGGTCGTCCTCGACACGACGACGGCGACGCCCGTCGCATTGCCCGGTTTCGACCATGGATCCCTGGAAAACGGACGCCTGCGCCTGCCTGGCTACGGCGTGCTGTACGCGCCTGACCCGACGCCAGGGCTGGCATCGCGCTGACGCATGCTCCGGTCGCGGAGCCAGCCTCCGCCTGCAGCCCTTGCCACACGCGGCGCGCCGCTTGCGTTCGCGCCGCGCGCCCACCTGTCCCTGAAACCCCTGATTTTCCAGCGGCGAACGCGCATGAATACGTATGCAGGAAGGCGCTGCGCGCGTCGCGGGCCTCTACCATTGCCGCAAGCCCGGCGCATGCCGACCGTCCGGTCGTGACGCGAATCGAATGGCGGGCCGGACCAGACGAATCCACGACAACATTGCCTTTCGGGAGGGGAAGATGTTGCATCCAAGACGCACCCTGCTGAGCTCCGCGCTCGCATCCGCAATCCTGCTGTCGTCGCCGCACGCATTCGCGCAGGACGCCGGCACCGCACCCTCCGACGACGAGGCCATCGAACTCGACCGGGTCGTCGTCTCCGGCATCCGATCCTCGATCGAACGCTCGATCGACACCAAGCAGACCTCGACCTCGATCGTCGAAGCGATCTCCGCCGAGGACATCGGCAAGCTCCCGGACGCCAGCATCGCCGAGTCGATCGCGCGCCTGCCGGGCCTGACCGCGCAGCGCGAGCGCGGCCGCGCCACCCAGATCAACATCCGCGGCTTCGCCGGCGACTTCTCCACCGCCACGCTCAACGGCCGCGAGCAGGCGAGCACCGGCGACAACCGCGGCGTCGAGTTCGACCAGTACCCGTCCGAACTGCTGAGCCAGGTCGTCATCTACAAGACCCCGGACGCGGCACTTGTCGGACAGGGCCTGTCGGGCACGGTGGACCTGCAGACCGTGCGCCCCCTGTCGTTCGACGAGCGGGTGATGAGCGTCAACGCCCGCTACGAGCGCAACAGGATCCGCGACCAGAAGGAGAACGGGCACCGCCTGAGCGCGACCTACATCGACCAGTTCGCCGACGGCACTTTCGGCGTGATGCTGGCGGTCTCGAGGATGGACAGCCCCCAGCCCGGTTTCCAGAACGAGGTCTGGGGCTTCACCGACGGGCCCGATGGCACCACCGTGCTGGGCGGCGGCAAGCTCTACCGCTTCGACAACGCGCACGAGCGCACCGGCGTCGCGGCCACGCTCCAGTTCAAGCCCAACGACGTCTACGAAGGCAGCCTGGACTGGTTCCACTCCCGGTTCGAGAAGACCGAGATCAAGACCGGCATGGAGTTCGGCACCCTCTGGGGCAGCGGCGTGCTGCGACCGGGCTATACGGTGGCCGGCAACGGCACCATCGTCGACAGCACCTGGGACGACGTCTCGCCGGTGATCCGGATGGACAGCAACCCCATCGACGACCGCCTCGATTCGATCGGCCTGAACAACAAGTTCCGCATCGGCGACCACTGGCTGGTGAACTTCGATCTGTCCAAGTCCGACGTCGAGCGCAGCTTCCGCGTGCTCGAGACCTATGCCGGCGTGGCCAGCAACAACGGCTACACCACGCTCCATGCCAGCCTCGATCCGGGCGGCCTGTTCTACAACTACGTGCTCGGCCAGACCTTCGACAACCCCGATACCCTGGTCCTGACCGACTCCGGCGGCTGGGGCCAGGACGGCTACATCAAGGATTTCGGCGTCAACGACCGGATCCGCGCAGTGCGCCTGAACGCCATCCGCAGCTTCGACGAAGGGTTCCTCCGCTCGATCGACTTCGGCGCGAACCACAGCAAGCGCACCAAGGACAAGGCTTCGATCGAGGCCAAGCTGTGCCTCACCGACTGCAGCGGCGGCCGCTTCGGCGTGACCGCGCCCTTCCCCGGCGGCATCCAGGACTTCAACTTCGGCGGCATCGGCCGGCTCGGCGTGTACGATGCCAACGCGATCCTGGATTCGGGCCTCTACAACTTCGTCTACAACTACCACGAGGACATCGCGGCCAAGAACTGGGAGGTCGAGGAAGAGCAGACGACGGTATACGTCAAGGCCGACATCGATACCGAGCTCGGCGGCATGCCGCTGCGCGGCAACGTCGGCGTGCAGAAGATCTACGTCGACCAGTCGTCGCTGGGCTATTCCACCTTCGAGGGCAACCCGGCGGGCAGCGGGGTCACCGACGGCATCGACTACTCGGTGACCTTGCCGAGCCTGAACCTGGGGCTCGAATTCCTGCCCGAGACCGTGCTGCGCCTGGGCCTGGCCCGGCAGATGGCGCGCCCGCGCATGGACCAGCTCACCGCCGGCATGAACGTCGGCATCGACGTCACCCGCGGCGAGTGGTCCGCCGGCGGCGGCAACCCGCGCCTGCGCCCATGGCTCGCGGACGCGGTGGACGTCTCGCTGGAGAAGTACTTCACGACCGCCGCCGGCAACCGCGGCTACGTCGGCGCGGCCTGGTTCCACAAGGACCTCAAGACCTACATCTACAACCAGGATGTCGCGTTCGACTTCAGCGACTTCCCGCTGCCGCCGCCGATCCCGGGCCAGGACGTCTATCCCGACTCGCCGATCGGCCGCATCAACCAGCCGTTCAACGGCGAGGGCGGCACGATCCGGGGCCTGGAGCTGACAGCCTCGGTACCGCTGGACGTGCTGTGGGCACCGCTGGACGGCCTGGGCATCATCGCCACCTACTCCGACACCGACAGTTCGATCCATCCCAACGGCCCGGGTACCAGCGAGCCGATCAGCGGCCTGTCGAAGTACGTGTCGAACGCGACGGTCTACTACGAGCGCGGCGGATTCTCGATCCGCTACAGCCGCCGCACCCGTTCCGACTTCCGCGGCGAGACCCGCGGCTTCGGCGCCGACTACCAGACCATCAGCATCGCCGGCGAGACCGTGCAGGACGCACAGGTGAACTACACCTTCAACCACGGCCCGCTGGAAGGCCTGTCGCTGTACCTGCAGGTGAGCAACATCGGCGACGAGCCGTTCGCCGCCTACAACGACGGCGACCCGGCCAACCGCCCGGAACGCTACTTCGAGTACGGGCGCACCACCCTGGTGGGCTTCAGCTACCGCTTCTGACGGCTCCCGCAGCCCACGCCGCCCGGGTCCCTCCGCCGGGCGACGCCTGGCCCCCGCCGGCTCCTCCGCCGCGGGGGCTTCTTTTTCCCGGGTTCTCCGGGGCTTTGCCTCCGAACTGCAGTGCCATCAGCGGCGTGCGGCCACGCTTGGGGGATTTGCGCGAAGGGGCTGGAGGCATCGAGCGGCGGCCGCGCCGGCCCCCACCCCGGCCCTCCCCCGCAAGCGGGGGAGGGAGCGACATGGCGGGCGATGTGCGTGGTACGGCACAGACGTCGAGCGTGCTCCCCCCTGTGGCGTCCCGGGCGCCATCCGGCAGCGCCGCTGGACCTGCCGGCTCCGCGGCGAGGCGGGACATGCACCGGGCGGTCAGCGTGCCTCTGGCGCCGAGGCGAGGCGGGACATGCGCCAGGCAGTCGGCATGCCTCTGGCGCCGGGGCCGTCGGTCGCTCCGCCCGGTGACTGACCGGCTTTCCGCTCGGCCATGTCGATACGTCCTCCCCCGCTTGCGGGGGAGGGCCGGGGTGGGGGCGTGGGGCGACTGGCAAGCCATGCCGCCCCGATCGGTTGTCCCCGCCCCCCGCCTGCGCTAGAATTCGCGCCCCTGCGCGGTTCGCGCAGCGGCCGGGCGGTTAGCTCAGCGGTAGAGCACTACCTTGACATGGTAGGGGTCACAGGTTCGAACCCTGTACCGCCCACCACGCTCCTCGCGTGGATCCCCTGGAACGCCTGCCCGCACCTTGCCGCGCCGCCGTGGCCCGAGACGGGCCCGGGCCGCTCACGACCCGGCCAGCGCAGCTTCCTTGATCCTGCGGATCTCGTCGCGCACCCGCGCCGCTTCCTCGAACTCGAGGTCGCGGGCGTGCTGGTACATCTGCTGTTCGAGCGCCTTGAGGCGGGCCGCCAGCTTGACCGGGTCGAGCGCCGCGTAGTCCTCCGTTTCGTCGGCCACCCGGCGTGCCTTGCCGGCCGCCGCGCGCGCCGCCGCGGGCTCGTCGCGGGCGCCTTCCATGATGTCCATCACCGCGCGCACCACCGACTTCGGGGTGATGCCGTGCTCGGCGTTGTACTCGATCTGCTTCTGGCGGCGGCGGTCGGTTTCCTCGATCGCGGCCTGCATGGAGCGCGTCACCGTGTCGGCGTACAGGATCGCCTTGCCGCGCACGTTGCGCGCCGCGCGGCCGATGGTCTGGATCAGCGAGCCGGTCGAGCGCAGGAACCCCTCCTTGTCGGCGTCGAGGATGGCCACCAGCGACACTTCGGGCATGTCCAGGCCCTCGCGCAGCAGGTTGATGCCCACCAGCACGTCGAACTTGCCCAGGCGCAGGTCGCGGATGATCTCCACCCGCTCCACCGTGTCCACGTCCGAGTGCAGGTAGCGCACGCGCACGTCGTGCTCGCCGAGGTACTCGGTGAGGTTCTCGGCCATGCGCTTGGTCAGGGTCGTGATCAGGACCCGGTCGCCCATCGCCACGCGCTTGTTGATCTCGCCCAGCACGTCGTCCACCTGGGTCGCGACGGGGCGGATCTCGACCTCCGGGTCGATCAGGCCGGTCGGGCGCACGACCAGCTCGACCACCTGCCCCTGCGACTTCTCCAGCTCGTACTTGCCCGGCGTCGCCGAGACGAAGATCGTGCGCGGAGAGCGCGCCTCCCATTCCTCGAACTTCAGCGGCCGGTTGTCGAGCGCCGACGGCAGCCGGAAGCCGAACTCCACCAGGGTCTCCTTGCGCGAGCGGTCGCCCTTGTACATGGCGCCGATCTGCGGGACGGTGACGTGCGACTCGTCGACCACCAGCAGCGCGTCGGGCGGCAGGTAGTCGAACAGGCACGGCGGCGCCTCGCCCGGCATCCGCCCGGTGAGGTGGCGCGAATAGTTCTCGATGCCGTTGCAGTAGCCGACCTCGGCCATCATCTCCAGGTCGAACTGGGTGCGCTGCTGCAGGCGCTGGGCCTCGACCAGCTTGTTCTGGGCGTAGAACTGTTCCAGCCGCTCCGGCAGCTCGCGCTTGATCGCCTCGATCGCGTCGAGCGTGGTCCGGCGCGTGGTGACGTAGTGCGACTTGGGGTAGATGGTGTAGCGCGGCAGCGTCCGGCGGGTCTCGCCGGTGAGCGGATCGAACAGGGTCAGCTTCTCGATCTCGCCGTCGAACAGCTCGATGCGCAGCGCCTCGTCGTCGGACTCGGCCGGATGCACGTCTACCACCTCGCCGCGCACGCGGTAGGTGCCGCGGCGCAGCTCGGTGTCGTTGCGGGTGTACTGCATCTCGGTCAGGCGCCGGATCAGCTCGCGCTGGTCGATGCGCTCGCCGCGCACCATGTGCAGCACCATCTTGAAGTACTCGTTCGGGTCGCCCAGGCCGTAGATCGCCGACACGGTGCAGACGATGATCGCGTCGCGCCGTTCCAGCAGGGCCTTGGTCGCCGACAGGCGCATCTGCTCGATGTGCTCGTTCACCGAGCTGTCCTTCTCGATGAAGGTGTCGGTGGACGGCACGTAGGCCTCGGGCTGGTAGTAGTCGTAGTAGCTGACGAAGTACTCGACCGCGTTGTGCGGGAAGAACTGCTTGAACTCGCCGTACAGCTGCGCGGCCAGGGTCTTGTTCGGGGCCATCACCAGGGTCGGCTTCTGCACCCGCTCGATGACGTTGGCGATGGTGTAGGTCTTGCCCGAGCCGGTGACGCCGAGCAGCGTCTGCGCGGCCAGGCCGGCCTCGAAGCCGTCGACGAGCTTCTCGATCGCCTGCGGCTGGTCGCCGGCGGGCTGGTACGGCGCAACGAGCTGGAAGGTGGCGGGATGCGGGCTGGTCATCGGGGGGCGTGGGCGCGGGCCATCCAGTGTAACGATCCACCGTGATGGGGCCTGGGACGGCGTTTTCCTACCCCTGCCGCGCGGGCATTCCGATGGTGGCGTTCATGTCCGGCGGGCAGTCTCGACCCGGGGCCACGGAGGGCTTGGCATGCGCGCCGGACAGGCAGGACATACGCTGGTCGAACTGGGGCTGGTGCTTGCGATCCTCGGGATCTGCGCGGCGCTGGCGGTGCCCGCCATGGGCAGCCTGCTGGAGCGGCACCGGGCGACGGCCGCCATGGATGCGCTCGCCACCCAGCTGCAGCTGGCGCGGATGGCCGCCATCACCTACCGCCAGCCGGCGGTGCTCTGTCCCTCCAGCGACGGCACGGGCTGCGACGGCCTCCCGGACTGGAGCGGTGGCTGGATGCTGTTCCTGGATGCCGACGGCAACCGGCAGCCCGATGCCGGGGAAGAGGTGATCCGGGTGGAGCGCGCGCCCACCAGCCGGCATCTGCGGGTGCTGGCCACGGCCGGGCGCCGCCAGGTCCGCTACACGCCCGACGGCCGCAGCGCCGGCAGCAACGTCACGATCTCGGTCTGCGGCGCCGACGGGCTCCTGCTGGGCGCCGTGATCGTGAACAACATGGGTCGCCCCAGGCGGTTCCGCCCCGTGTCGCCGCAGCCCTGCCCCGACTGAACCGGGCCGCCGCAACCGCCGTCCCGGCTTGCCCCGTCCGGGGACGGCGTCTTACAATCTTCCGCCCCGCCCGAATAGCTCAGCCGGTTAGAGCACTTGACTGTTAATCAGGGGGTCGTTGGTTCGAGTCCAACTTCGGGCGCCAGATCCAGAGCAAGAGGCCCGCGGCGATGCGGGCCTCTTGCGTTTCCGGCGCTGCCGGATCACCAGCAGCCCGGGGTGGCCGGCGATTTCGTCCCGGCCTGGTCGAGGCTCAGGGTGCCGCACGAATCGCCCGACTGCTTCCCGATCGGCGTCGCCGTGATCGTGTAGGTCTTCGCGTCCACGTCGGCGGTGGCCATCGAGTAGAAGCGGAGCACGTCCGGGTCGCAGCGGTCGTCGAGTTCGTCCGCCGACGGCGCCCCCACGTAGGTCAGCGCGGTGGTGTAGTAGCGCTCCATCCCCTGCGCCATGGTCGCCGCGCACGCCGCCGCGCCCGCGCGGCGCGACTTGCGCACGTGCTCGTTGTAGCTCGGCAGCGCGATCGACGCCAGGATCCCGATGATCGCCACGACGATCATCAGCTCGATGAGGTTGAAGCCCGCCGCGCGGCGGCCAGACATGCCCTTGGAGTGTCGCTGCACTGTCAATCCCCCCTGATTTCACGCCACGACGCACGGTCCCAGCGCGGCGCCAGCGTCAGCACCCCGGAGGGATCCGGCCCGCCGGTACCGCCGACCACGATGAGGCCACGCAGCAGGTTCGGCAACGTGGGCATGCCGCTCCCCAGATCCACCGAACCGATCGGAAGCCCGCCGACGGTATCGTTCGTCGTGGGGTCGCCATCGACATTGAAGTAGGAGCCGCCCGCACTCGTTCCAGTGAACGCATCCAGCGCGTTCACGAAGCCGCTGCCATCCGGCCTGCACGGATCCGTTCCGGTGCTCGGTGTCATGCTGGCCGTGATCAGGAACGTCGAAACGACCTGCGCATCCTGGACGATCCGCTCGCCCGCGGGAAGGTCGACACGCCATCCCTTTGCGCCGGCGGGCAGCGCGGTCTTCTCCTTGAACGCACGCACGTTCATCCCGGCAACTGTTCCCGTCGTCCACGCCTCGGGGGTGTTGTCGACGAGATCACCAGGCTCGAGCACCTCGGGCTCCTCGTCGTCGGTAATCTCTTCGTCGATGAAGCCGTACATGCTCTGAGTGCCGGCCGCGAGCGGATTCGCGTCCTCCGCCAGCAGGTAGCGGCCAGTTCCGAAGAAGATCCAGCGCTTGCCGGTCCTGGGCTCCGTCGCGACGGTGACGCCCGCCGTGATCGGCTGCGAGGCACCCGCCGTGAACAGGCGCCTGGCCGTACGGTTCGCGATGTCGAACTTCCAGACGTTGCCCAGCATATCGCCGGCATAGACATACGCGATCGTCTTGCCATCGGGCCCGTACACCCCGGTCGGGGCAGAAAGGCCATTGGGCGCATCCGCCGAACCGACGCCCGTATCGATCTCGACGACAGTGGGCGCCCCGGTGTCGTAATCGTTGACGATGATCAGGACGGCGCGATCGTTGCTGCTGTTCACGCCGTTGCTGCACATCGCGATGGACTTCACCAACAACTACGGCGTGCATCCGTTCTGGCCGTTCGACAATCGTTGGTACTACGGCGATGCGGTATTCATCGTCGAGCCGTTGTTCTGGGCGGCGTGCGCGCCGCTCGTGTTCTTCGTCCGCTCGACGACCGCGAAGGTTTTCATCTCGCTCGTGCTCGCAGCAGGCGTGCTGCTCAGCTTCACGACGGGATTGGTGCCGCGCGGCGCAAGCGTTGCGCTTCTCGCCTTCACGATTGCGATGCTTGCAGCCGGTAAGCTCATGGAGCCGTCGCACGTGCTCAAGTTGTCAATTGCACTCTGGCTTTCGATCAATGCAGCTTTCGGCGCGTCGAGCGCGATCGCTCGCGACCGAGCGCAGGCGATCGCTTCACGAACGTTTTCGGAAGGCGAATTGCTGGACATCGTGTTGACGCCGCTGCCGGTGAACCCGGTGTGTTGGCAGGTGCAGTTCGTGCATTCCGACGCCGAAGCTTCGTTCGTCCGCCAGGCTTTGTTATCGATTGCGCCGAAGCTCATGTCGGCCGCCGCATGTCCGGGTCGCAGCCCGAGCGCAGAGCGCACGGCACCGAATTCCCC
>Ga0207873_1000855_pt1 | contig 31838 bp, 32 predicted proteins | sample BGWIniCompost_FD_187373 | JGI IMG/M metagenome (GOLD analysis project Ga0207873, IMG submission 187373) | Cellulose adapted compost microbial communities from Newby Island Compost Facility, Milpitas, CA, USA - BGW Initial Compost (SPAdes)... ... | reverse complement strand
CCCCCGACCACTGGCAGGCGCTCGCCGCGGTGGTGGAGGCCACCGGGGCCCGCACCTACGCGGGCCGCGAGGACGCCGAGGGCATCCCGGTGCCCACCGACGTGCTCGTGGACGACGGCGATGTGATCCGCGTGGGCCAGGTCGAACTCACCGCCCGCCATCTGGTGGGGCACACTCCGGGGTCGATCGCCCTGATCTACGACGACCCGCACGGACATCCTCATGTGTTCACCGGGGACTGCCTCTTCCCTGGTGGCGTGGGCAACACCCACAAGGACCCCAAGGCCTTCGCCAGCCTGATGCACGACGTGGAGACCAAGATCTTCGACGTGCTGCCCGACGAGACCTGGGTCTACCCCGGGCACGGCGACGACACCACGCTGGGCGCGGAGCGCCCCCACCTGCCGGAGTGGCGCGCCCGCGGCTGGTGACCGGCCGGGTGCGGGCCCGGTGACCGCACCGCACCGGTGGCGCGGTCCGGGGCGGCCGCCCAGTGGCGCGCCCGCGGCGGGCTGCCGGCTCGGGCGGCGGGGCCGCGCGGCGTTCTACGCCTCCGCCAGCCCCGCGCCGGCCAGCTTCGCGATCCGCTCCACCGCGAACACATAGCCCTGGACGCCGCACCCCGCGATCACGCCGTCGGCGCGCAGCGAGACGTACGAGTGGTGCCGGAACTCCTCACGCCGGTGGATGTTGGAGATGTGCACCTCGATCACGGGCAGATCGTCGCAGGCGTTGAGCGCGTCCAGGATGGCGACCGAGGTGTGCGAGTAGGCGCCCGGGTTGATCACCACTCCGCAGTGGTCGAGCCGCGCTTCCTGGATCCAGTCGACCAGCTGCCCCTCGTGGTTGGACTGCCGGAAGTCCACCGTGCCGCCGTGGGCCGCCGCGGCCTTGACGCACATCGCCTCGACGTCGGCGAGCGTGTCGGACCCGTAGATCTCCGGCTGCCGCTGCCCGAGGAGGTTCAGATTGGGTCCGTTGAGGATCATGATCGGGGCGCTGGCCAGGCTGCGGGGCACGGTGAGGCTCCTCCGGTCCGTACGGGGCGGGGTGCGGTGACGGCACGCCACCGCTGCACACGGTTTATCACGATGCGCCGGCCGCACGACCCCTCCGGCCTGCCGGGATGACGCGGGCAGCCCTCCTTCCCCGGGCGAGCGATGACCCGTGGCGCAGCGCTGCGGTGCGTCACGGGTTGATCGCCAGTTCCAGGTAGGCCGCGAGCAGGACCAGGTGGACTCCGCCCTGGAGCGGGGTGGCGCGGCCGGGGACGATGGTGAGGGCGCCCACCACCACGGTCAGGGCGAGCAGCACCATGTGGGTGTTGCCGAGGCCGAGGACGAGGGGGCCGGAGAGCCAGAGCGAGGCGAGGGCGACCGCGGGGATGGTCAGGCCGATGCTGGCCATCGCCGAGCCGAGCGCCAGGTTGAGGCTGGTCTGCACGCGGTCGCGGCGTGCGGCGCGCACCGCGGCGATCGTCTCCGGGAGCAGCACCATCAGCGCGATGATCACACCGACGACGGCGTGCGGCAGACCTGCGGCGTCCACGCCGGACTCGATGGTGGGCGAGACACCCTTGGCGAGGCCGACCACGCCGACCAGGGCCAGGGTCAGCAGTCCCAGGCTCATCAGGGCCGTGCGGGTGGAGGGGGGATCGGCGTGCACCTCGGCGGTGATGGGATCGCCCTGCCTGGTGATCGGCAGGAAGTAGTCGCGGTGCCGCACGGTCTGGGTCGCCACGAACAGGCCGTAGAGAATCAGCGAGGAGACCGCGGCGAAGGTGAGCTGGACCGAGGTGAACTCCGGGCCGGGCTTGGTCGTCGTGAAAGTGGGCAGCACCAGGCTGAGCGTGGCCAGGGTGGCGACGGTGGAGAGCGCGGCGCCGGTGCCCTCCGAGTTGAAGATGGCGGTTCCGTGCCGCAGGGAGGCGACCAGCAGGCTCAGTCCGACCACGCCGTTGCAGGTGATCATCACCGCGGCGAACACGGTGTCCCGGGCGAGGGTGGCGCTCTTGCCGCCGCCGTCGGCCATCAGCGTGACGATCAGCGCCACCTCGATGACCGTGACGGCGACGGCGAGGACCAGTGAGCCGAAGGGTTCGCCGACCCGGAGGGCCACGACCTCGGCATGGTGCACCGCCGCCAGCACGGCGCAGGCGAGGATCAGCGTCGCCAGTGCCACGACCACGCCGGGCAGATCGCGGCCCCAGGTGAGGATCAGCAGGACTGCGGCGAGCACCGGTGCCAGAAGAGTCCACTGTGCCAGGAGTGGCCTGAGCCGCTCGATCATGAGGCGATCGTCCCAGAGGTCCAAGGGCCCCGCACCTGGTCGTACGGGGTCCGTGCGGTCTGCTCAGGCGGCATGCGGTCAGGCATCGACACTCTTCTTCCCGGGGCTCTCGGCACCGCCGCCCGCCGCCTCGGCCGCCGACTGCTTCCGCGAGGCGCGCAGGCTGGTGAGGGTGGTGACGATCAGGACGGAACAGATCACGCCGAGCGAGACGGGGATGCCGATCTCGGGAACGTGGACCCCCGACTCGTGCAGCGCGTGCAGCACCAGCTTCACTCCGATGAAGCCCAGGATGACGGACAGCCCGTAGGAGAGGTGGACCAGCCTTTTCAGCAGTCCGCCGATCAGGAAGTACAGCTGCCTGAGCCCCATCAGGGCGAACGCGTTGGCCGTGAACACGATGTACGGATCCTGGGTGAGGCCGAAGATCGCGGGGATGGAGTCCAGCGCGAACAGCACGTCGGTGGTGCCGATGGCGAGCATCACGACCAGCATCGGGGTCATGACCCGCTTGCCGTTCTCGCGGATCCACAGCTTGGTGCCGTGGTAGCGGTCGGCCACGCCGAAGCGGCGTTCGGCGGCCTGGAGCAGCTTGTTCTCCTCATACTGCTCGTCCTGCTCCTCGGCCCGCGCCTCCTGGATGAGCTTCCAGGCGGTCCAGATGAGGAAGGCGCCGAAGATGTAGAACACCCAGGCGAAGCTGGCGATGATCGCCGCGCCCGCGGCGATGAAGACGGCCCGCAGCACCAGGGCTATGAGCACACCGACGAGCAGCACCCGCTGCTGGTACTGCGACGGCACCGCGAACTTCGCCATGATCAGGACGAAGACGAAGAGGTTGTCGACGCTCAGCGATTTCTCGGTGATGAAGCCGGCGAAGAACTCGCCGGCGGGTGCGCCTCCGGCGAAGACCAGCAGGCCGATCCCGAAGAGCGCGGCCAGGGCGATCCAGACGACGGTCCAGATCCCGGCTTCCCTGACGGAGACGTCATGCGGCGTGCGGCCGATGAAGAAGTCGACGGCGATCAGCAGGCAGAGCCCCGCGATCGTCAGGCCCCACAGGGTCGGGGAAACATCCACTGCGCCTCCGGCAGATTCGTCACTGGGCAAGAGTCGGCGTCTTCGCTGCCGGAGGTCTCTTCCGCCCGGATTCGCGCGATGACAGCGCGGTACTGAACCTCGGGCCGACGCCCCGGGATCTGGTCCGATCCGTATTGACGGGGTCGCCGCACAGACAGGGAGTACTCCCCTCCGTGCCACGAACCATACCCGCTTCACCAAGGACTGGCAAAGGGATGGGTAAAAGAAGGGACAAGTGCGCAGGTCAGCCTGGCTTTACCAATCCTTGATCGCGGAGCCGGGGGAGCCCGGCTGCATCCGGCCGCCGCCCGGGGCCGTCAGCGGTTCCAGGCGCGGCGGGCCTCGGCGACCTTGGTGAGCACCTGGTGGAGCACCTGGCTGCCCGCCGGCACGAGCGTGGGCTCGTACGTCCAGGCGTGCCCGACCCAGGGGTCGGCCAGGTGGTTGTCGGCGACCGGCGTGAGCCGGAGCAGCGACCGCCACAGCGGATCGAGCAGCGGGCCGAACCCGGCGGACTCCTGGCGGTCCGCGACCATCATCAGGTGCACCCCGACCGCGGGGCCCTCGTCGGCGAGGTAGCGCAGCTGGTTGACGGCCCGGTCGTCGAAGCCGTGCGGGAAGTCGTTGACGATCAGCAGCTGCTGGGACATGTCGAAACCGGGCGGCAGGGCGTCCGGGGCGCCGCCGCGCAGCGCCATCTGTACCAGGTCGACCCGCTGGGTGAGCCGGCCGAGCGTCTCCGACACGCCCGCCGCGCCCTGGGCGGGCGGGAACGTGAGCACCCCGGTCTGGGTCAGCGGCGCCAGCGCCTGGGCGCCCGACCCGGCCGGGTCGATGACGTGCACGGTGAACTCGCCGGCCGGGTAGACGGCGAGCAGCCGGGCCGCGTGCGCCACCGCGGTGTCCATGGCGAGGCGGCGCATCTCGTGCGCGTCGTGGAAGGAGCCGTCGAGGGACTCGGCCCGCCCGCTGTCGATCCACAGGCCCCGCTCCAGCGGCAGCCGGAGCAGCATCGGGATGCGCAGCCGCTCGGCCTCCGGCAGACGCAGATCGCCCAGGCGCAGCGCCATGGGTATCTCCATCGGCACCTTGTAGGCGTGCCAGACGGGGTTGTCCCAGCGGGCGAAGGCCGGCGGCAGCGCCGGCTCGACCACCTCGGACTCGGCGACCAGCTGGGCGATGTCCCGGTCGAGCGCCTCGCGGGCCCGGTCGACGAGCTGGGCGTGCCGGGCGCGGGCGGCCTCACGCGCGGCGTCGGCCTGACCGCCGATCCGGCTGCGCGGGTCGGACAGGACCTGCTCCAGCTCCTTGTCCATGCGGGACTCGGCGAAGTCGACCGCACTGCGGTAGGCGGCGGTGGTGCGGGCCAGGTCCTCGAACATGCCCCAGACCTGGTTGTAGAGCCGCTCCTCCATGGACCAGCCGGTGGCGTCCCCCGCGACGGGCTGGGCCGGGCGGCCGGGTTCGGCCGGGGGCGCGGTGGGCGGGGGCGGCGGGGCGGCGGTCTGCCGGCCGGGGTGGCGGTAGTTGACGGGGCTGCCGGTGGGCGCCGGGTTCGGCTCGGGTGTGCCGGAACCGGGGTGGGGCGGCTGGCCGCCGCCCTGGCCGGGCACGCCGGCCAGCTGCCCGCCGTACGTCGGTGCCGGTGCGCCCTGGGGTGCGGTGGCGCCCTGGTCCGGGCCGACCGCCGGGGCGGCGGCGTGACGGGAGCGGTCGCCCTCGGGGGTGCGTGGCGGGGGTGCCTGCACGGAGCGGGCGAGCCCCTGGGCCACGGCCTCGTGGATGCTGCCGGCGAGCTGCTGCGCCTGGTCCAGGCCCTGGTCGCTGAAGAGGGCGGCCAGGCCGCCGGCGTATCCCTGGCCGACGGCGCGCACCTTCCAGGCGCCCTGGCGCCGGTAGAGCTCCAGCGCGATGACGGCCGACTCGGCCTCCAGGCCGGTGATGGTGTAGCTGGCGACCTCGGTGCCGTCCAGGCCGGTGACGGCGACGAAGGGGGCCGCGACGGAGCCGAAGCGGGCGGGGCCTGTGCCGCCGCCGGAGGCGGGCAGGGCGAGCAGCACGCTGACCCGGTGCACCGCCTCGGTCATGGCGTCCAGGTCCACCGCGAGGCGGTGCTGGGCGGCTGCCTGCCGTGAGACCTCCAGGCCGTGCTGGGTGGGCGCTCCCGGATGGGCCACCCATTCCACCCCGTTGATCCGCCCGGCCTCGTCCCCGAGTGCGGCCGCGGCCACGATCGGAGTGCCGGCCGAGATCCGGATCTCCAGACGGGACTGGGAGAGCGGGTGGTTCTGTCCCCGCACCAGCTCGGCCGTCATCGCCTTGTCCCCCTGTGTCGCGTGGTCGCGTGTGCAGTGTCGTGTGCCGCCGCCGGGCGGTCCGCCCCGTCCGTCGGACGACCCGCCGTGTGCGGCCGGGGCGGCCGGTGCGGCTGCCGGGTCCGCGAGGACGGACCGGGCCGCCGCGGGGCCCGGGCGGCGCCTTCGCGACCTGTTCGGCGCCGCCCGGCCCGCTCGGTACCCGGGGCTGCGGGCCCGTGATGTGCGTGATTACAGAAGCGGCAGGATCGCCGGCATCAGGTCCTGGAAGGTGCGGCCGTTGGCCGGGGTGCCGAGGGCCGTCATGGTCCAGCCGGTGCCCGCGCGGTGCACCTTGGCCATGATCTGGGCGGTGTAGGCGCCGCCGCCGGCCAGGGTGTAGCGGGCCAGCTCCTGGCCGTTGGTCTCGTCGACCAGGCGGCAGAAGGCGTTCTGCACCTCCTGGAAGGTCTGGCCCGTGAACGAGTTCACGGTGAAGACGATCTGGTCGATGTGGACCGGGACGCGGGACAGGTCGACCAGGATGGCCTCGTCGTCGCCGCCCTGGCCGGCACCGCCGACCAGGTTGTCGCCGGTGTGGCGGACCGAGCCGTCGTCGCTCACCAGGTGGCGGAAGAAGACGACGTCGACCGGCTGCTTGTCGGCGAAGAGGACGGCCGAGGCGTCCAGGTCGATCTCCCGGGTACGCGAGCCGAACAGGCCGCGGCGAGGGGCCGCCTGCCAGCCGAGACCCATACGGACCGCGGTCAGGCTGCCGCCGTCGTTCTTCTGCAGACTGATGGCCTGACCCTTGGTCATGTTGACGGTCACGCGCTGATTCCCCTCTCGAGCTTTCCCCTGTTGCCGCACAACCGCGGTTGCCGAGAACCCTACGCAGGGGCACTGACAGTGATGTACCCAGGTCCGCACTTTGTGTCGGTCTTGCAACACAGTCCGTGCGGACCGGGGTTGCTGTGCGCTTCTGAGGCGCCCGGTCAGGACAGACCGGCCTCCTGCATCTGGCGCAGCTCCTTCTTCATCTCGGCGACCTCGTCGCGCAGCCGGGCCGCGATCTCGAACTGCAGATCCGCGGCGGCGGCCCGCATGCGTGCGGTGAGTTCCTCGATCTGTTCGGCGAGCTCGGCCGCGGGGCGGTCGGTCGGCACCGTCTCGGCCGCCTTGCCCTTGGCGCCCCTGGCTTGCTTGGCGGCCTTCGCGTTCCTGGCCGGCTCGGCGGTGCTGGCCCCCCTCCCCAGGGAGGGCACGGGGGTCTTGGTACCGCCGCCGTCCTTGCGCGCCTTGCGGTAGCCCGAGCCGAGCAGCTGCTCGGTGTCGATGTCCTCGCGGGCGATCTGCGCCACGATGTCGTTGATCTTCTTGCGCAGCGGCTGCGGGTCGATGCCGTTCGCCCGGTTGTACGCGATCTGCTTCTCCCGGCGGCGGTTGGTCTCCTCGATCGCCTTCGCCATCGCCGGGGTGATCTTGTCGGCGTACATGTGGACCTGGCCGGAGACATTGCGCGCCGCCCGGCCGATGGTCTGGATCAGCGACGTGCCGGAGCGCAGGAAGCCCTCCTTGTCGGCGTCCAGGATGGCCACCAGGGACACCTCGGGCAGGTCCAGGCCCTCGCGCAGCAGGTTGATGCCGACCAGTACGTCGTACTCGCCGCTGCGCAGCTCGCGCAGCAGCTCCACCCGGCGCAGGGTGTCGACGTCGCTGTGCAGGTAGCGCACCTGGATGCCGAGTTCCAGGAAGTAGTCGGTCAGGTCCTCGGCCATCTTCTTGGTGAGCGTGGTGACCAGGACCCGTTCGTCGTTCTCGACCCGCTTGCGGATCTCGTGCACCAGGTCGTCGATCTGGCCCTCGGTCGGTTTGACGACCACCTCGGGGTCGACCAGACCGGTCGGGCGGATGATCTGCTCCACGACGCCCTTGGAGCGGGAGATCTCGTAATTGCCGGGTGTGGCGGACAGGTAGACGGTCTGCCCGATGCGCTCCTGGAACTCCTCCCACTTCAGCGGGCGGTTGTCGAGCGCGGAGGGGAGCCGGAAGCCGTGCTCGACGAGGGTGCGCTTGCGGGAGGCGTCGCCCTCGTACATGGCGCCGATCTGCGGGACCGTGACATGCGACTCGTCGATGACGAGCAGGAAGTCCTCCGGGAAGTAGTCCAGCAGGGTGTTCGGCGGTGAGCCGGGCTCGCGGCCGTCGAAGTGCATCGAGTAGTTCTCCACGCCGGAGCAGGTGCCGATCTGGCGGAGCATCTCGATGTCGTAGGTGGTGCGCATGCGCAGCCGCTGCGCCTCCAGGAGCTTGCCCTGCTTCTCCAGCTCGGCGAGGCGTTCGGCCAGCTCCTTCTCGATGTCGTTGATCGCCCGCTCCATGCGCTCGGGGCCGGCGACGTAGTGGGAGGCGGGGAAGACGTACAGCTGCTGCTCGTCGCTGACGATCTCGCCGGTCACCGGGTGGAGCGTGGTGAGCGCCTCGATCTCGTCGCCGAACATCTCGATGCGGACGGCGAGCTCCTCGTAGACCGGGAAGATCTCGATGGTGTCGCCGCGGACCCGGAAGGTGCCGCGGGTGAAGGCCATGTCGTTGCGCGTGTACTGGATGTCGACGAAGCGGCGCAGCAGCTCGTCCCGGTCGATCTCCTGGCCGACGCGCAGCGGCACCATGCGGTCCACGTACTCCTGCGGCGTGCCCAGGCCGTAGATGCAGGAGACGGAGGCGACGACCACCACGTCGCGCCGGGTGAGCAGCGAGTTGGTGGCGGAGTGGCGCAGCCGCTCGACCTCCTCGTTGATCGAGGAGTCCTTCTCGATGTAGGTGTCCGACTGCGGGACGTACGCCTCGGGCTGGTAGTAGTCGTAGTAGGAGACGAAGTACTCGACCGCGTTGTTCGGCAGCAGCTCCCGGAACTCGTTGGCCAGCTGGGCGGCCAGGGTCTTGTTCGGAGCCATCACGAGCGTGGGGCGCTGGACCTTCTCGATCATCCACGCGGTGGTGGCGGATTTGCCGGTACCGGTGGCGCCGAGCAGGACGATGTCCTTCTCGCCGGCTTCGATGCGCCGGGCGAGTTCCTCGATGGCCGCCGGCTGGTCGCCGCTCGGCTGGTAGGGGCTGACGACCTCGAAGGGCGCCACCGTGCGTTCGATCTGGGAAACGGGCCGCATGCGTTCCACGGTACGACCCGCCACTGACAACGGGCCGGGATCGCCGGGCAGCGGGCCCGGCTCACCGGGCTGCGGGCCACCGGCGGGGCGCCTGCCTGCGGTACCGGAGCGCCCGGTCAGTGCTTCTGCGGGGTGCGGGTGCGGCGCTCCACCGGCCCCCGGTGGCGCAGGCGGCGCCTGGTCGGCGTGGGGTGGGGCGCGGAGTGAGCCGTGGTGCGGGCGGGGACGCCGGGCCGTCGGCCGGCCGGGGTGACGGTCGTGCGTCCCGAGATCATCATCGGGTCGAGGATCACCACGACGCCGGCCAGGACCAGCAGGGCCAGCGGGCCGATCAGCATCGGCGCGAGCAGGGCGGCGGCGGACTCGCCGGTGGCGGGGGCGGCCGTGCCGTGGACGTGGACGGTGAGGGCGGCCATGCCCGTGTAGTGCATGCCGGTGACCGCGAGCCCCATGACGAGGCTCGCTCCGACGCTCCACAGGAAGCCCTTGACCTGTCCGGCCGCCCACAGCGCCGCGGTCGCGGCGGCCATGGCGATGACGACGGAGACGGCGACGGTGAGGGTGTTGTACTCCAGCTCCCCGTCGAGGCTGATGCTGGCCATGCCCAGGTAGTGCATCGAGGCGATGCCGAGACCGGTGAGGGTGCCGCCGGTGAACAGGGCGGCGCCGGAGGCACCCCGGTAGCCGACGATGAAGATCCCGACGCCCGCCATGGCGATGGCGATGGCCAGGCTCGCGAAGGTCATCGCCCGGTCGTAGTGGAGCGTCGTGCCCTCCACGGTGAAGCCCGTCATCGCGATGAAGTGCATGGTCCATATGCCCGAGCCGATGGCGGCCGAGCCCAGCGCGAGCAGACCGGGGCGCCAGGCGCCGGTGACGGCCATGGACCGGGTGGTGCAGCGCAGGCCGAGGGCGCCGCCGAGGCAGGCCATGAGGTACGCCACCAGCGGTGTGACCAGACCGTAGCTGAATCCGTCGACCGTGCCTTGCATGCGCGGCTGCCCTTCCGCCCTTTGCGTCCCGGAAATTCCCGATGGAAGCACCCTCCCAGGACCGCGCGGGCGGTCGGGGTTGACGCAGAGAGTATGGCCCCCACCGGAAGAGTCGAACGACTTTCCGGCAAAGAAACACGCCCTTGCCTCACATGTGCGCCACCAGTGTGCGGAGTGCGGCGACAGCCGTTCAATGTCTGGCCATCCTGCGCCTGCTTGTCGTTGACCCTCTGCTGTCACTGTTGGTCCGTCCGTGACATCGGATCGTCCGACACGCGAGGAGTACGCATGCACCTGCGCGCTGTAACCGCCTCGGCCACCGCGCTCCTGAGCATCACCGCCCTGCTGCTGTCCGCCTCCCCCGCCGGCGCCACGGGCGAGGGACGGTGGCGTCCCGAGGTCGTCGCGCACCGCGGTGCCTCCGCCTACGCACCCGAGAACACCCTTCAGGCCGTGGACAAGGCGGCCGAGCTGGGGATCGACTGGGTGGAGAACGACGTCCAGCGCACCAAGGACGGGGAACTGGTGGTGATGCACGACGACAATCTGCAGCGCACCACCAATGCCGAGGAGGTCTTCCCCGACCGGGCTCCGTGGAGGGTGAAGGACTTCACCGCCGCGGAGATCGCCCGGCTGGACGCGGGCAGCTGGTTCGGCCCCGAGTACGCGGGCGCCCGGGTGCCGACGCTCGAGCAGTACCTGCACCGGGTGGAGCGGCACCATCAGAAGCTGCTGCTGGAGATCAAGAATCCTGAGCTGTACCCCGGCATCGAGCGCGACACCCTCAAGGTCCTCAGCAACGAGGGCTGGCTCGACCGCTGGCACACCCGGGGGCGGCTGATCGTGCAGAGCTTCAGCGCGGACAGCGTGCGTACCGTGCACGAGCTGAAGCCGGCCGTCAAGACGGGCTTCCTGGGCACGCCGCCGGTCGCCGACCTGCCCGCGTACGCGCGCTTCACCGACCAGATCAATCCCCCGCACGGCTCGCTCACCGCGAGCTATGTCACGGCCGTCCAGGCCTTCCGGGGCGCGCACGGCAGGCGGATGGAGGTCTTCACCTGGACCGTGGACGACCCGGCCGCGGCCCGCCGGGTGGCCGGCCTCGGCGTGGACGGCATCATCAGCAACGCGCCGGACGTGGTGCGGGACGCGGTGGGCGGCTGAGCGCCGCGTCGTGATGCCGGTGGCCGTCGGCCGCGTCCGGCCGGGCGGGCGGCTGGTGGACGCCGGCCGCCGCGCCCGCGCGGGGCCGCGGCTCCGGGCCGCTGACCGACGCGTTGTCAGTGGCGGGCCGTACGGTGGGCCGCATGGACAGCCATGGGCAGGACGAGCAGCGGGTCGTGTGGGCCGTCGTGGACACCGGCATCGGCCCGCTGCTGCTGGCGGCGACCGGCAAGGGCCTGGTCAACGTCGTCTTCCACGCGACCGGGACGGTGCGCGACGCGGCCCTGCGGCGGCTCGCGTCGCGGTTCGGCGGTGAGCCGGTCGAGGATCCCGGCTCGCCGCTGCTGGCCGAGGCGATACGCCAGGTCCGGGCCTACTTCGCCGGTGAACGCACCGAGTTCGAGCTGCCGCTGGACTGGTCGCTGATCTCCGGCTTCAACCGTGAGGTGCTGCAGCAACTGGCCTCCGGCGTCCCGTACGGCACGGTGGTCGGCTACGGCGACCTGGCCGGGCGGGTGGGCCAGCCCGGTGCCGCGCAGGCGGTGGGCATGGCGATGGGAGCCAATCCGCTGCCGGTGGTGGTGCCCTGCCACCGGGTGGTGGAGAGCGACGGCGGCATCGGTGGGTTCGGGGGCGGTCTGGAGACCAAGCGGCGGCTGCTGGCGCTCGAAGGGGTGCTGCCCGAGCCGCTGTTCTGAGGGCCGGGCAGAGCGTCAGGGCGCGTCGGACGCATCCGGCGTGTCAGCCGCCGGCCGCCGGTCAGGCGCGTCCGTTCGCCGGTCGGCTAGTCGTAATGGCGTGCCTCGAAGACGTTTCCGTCGGGATCGCGGAAGTAGAAGCTGCGCCGGGCCAGGCCGCGGGCGCCGAAGGAGTCGTGGCCGATGTCCGTCATCGGTACGTCCTGTTCCGCCAGGCGGGTGCGCAGTGTGTCGAAGGCGGCGGCCGTCAGGGACAGGCAGACGTGGTTGACGGGGTGGCCGGCGCTCTCGGCCGCGCCGGGCAGCATCGTCATCCGCTCCGCCTTGGCCACCGGCATCAGGTCGAGGATGGTCTCCTCGTTGACCCGTACCGACGGGAAGGGCGCCTCACCCACGGAGTAGTCGGAGAGCCGGACGGGCTCCAGGCCGACCGCCTTCTCGTAGAAGCCGGCCGCGGCGACGGGGTCGCGCACCCAGAGCACGATGTGGTCGAGGCGTGCCGGGTGCGCTGCGTCCGTCGTGTGATCGTCCGTGGTGTTTTCGCTCATACGTCCAGAATCCGTGATCTTCGTGACGCCGCGCAAGGGGTTTGATCACGGTCCCGGCCCGCCAGAGATGAGGGAAGGGCGACAGACGGGAGGCAGACCAGTGGTGCTCACGGTGTCCGAAGAGGTGCGGGAGGCGCTCGCGTCCGGCCGGCCGGTGGTGGCCCTGGAGTCGACGATCATCGCGCACGGGCTGCCCCGGCCGCGCAATCTGCAGGTGGCGTCGGAGCTGGAGGACACAGTCCGCCAGGAGGGTGCCGTGCCGGCGACGATCGCCGTGCTGGACGGTTCGCCGCACATCGGCCTGGACAAGGACCAGCTGGAGCGGATCGCGAACGAGGACGGGATACGCAAGCTGGGCCACCGGGACCTGCCGCTCGCGATGGCCTCGGGGGCCAGCGGGGCCACCACCGTGTCGGCGACCGCACTGCTCGCCGCCCGGGCGGGCGTGCGGGTGTTCGCGACCGGCGGCCTGGGCGGGGTGCACCGGGAGTGGACGGTGACACAGGACGAGTCGGCCGATCTGTCGCTGCTGGCGCACACGCGGATCACGGTGGTGTGCGCGGGCGTGAAGTCGATTCTGGACGTGCCGGCGACGCTGCAGCGGCTGGAGACCCTCGGCGTCGCGGTCGCCGGATACGGCACGGACCGCTTCCCCGGCTTCTATCTGTCGGACTCCGGGCATCCGGTGGACTGGCGGCTGGACACCCCCGGGCAGGTGGCCGGGGTCATGCGGGCACAGGACGCGCTCGGCGCACCCGAGTCGGCGCTGATCGTGGCGCATCCCGTGCCGGAGGACGAGCAGCTGGACCCGGCGCTGCACGACCGGGTGCTCGCGGAGGCGCTGCACGCCTGCGAGCGGGAAGGCGTCACAGGCCAGGCGGTCACGCCCTTCCTGCTGGACTACCTGGTGCGGCACACCGACGGTGCCTCCCTCGCCGCGAATCTCGCGGCGGTGCGGGGCAATGTGCGCCTGGCGGCACGGATCGCGGCGGCCTGGAACGCCGGGGAGTGACGGTGGGCCGCGCGGGAGCACTGCTGGTCGCCGGCGACGTGATCACGGATGTCGTCGCACGGCACCGGGGCCCGCTGGCCCCCGGCACGGACACCACGGCCTCCGTCCGGCGGGTACCGGGCGGGGCGGGCGCCAATGTGGCCTGCTGGGCGGCACGTTGGGGTGGTGCGGAGGTACGGCTGCTGGGGCGGGTCGGCGCGGACGAGGCGGAGTGGCACGAGCGGGAGCTGACGGCGTGCGGGGTGCGCCCCGTTCTCGTCGTCGATGAGGAGACGCCCACCGGCACGGTGATCTGCCTGGTCGACGAGGACGCCCGGGCCGAGCGGACGTTCCTCACCGACAGCGGTGCCTCGCTGCGTCTCGAACCGGCCGACTGGTCCGACGCGTTGCTGGACGGAGTGGCCCGGCTGCATCTGTCGGGCTACCTGCTGTTCAGCGAGAGCGGCCGGGAGTTCGTGACGGTGGCCATGAAGGCCGCACGCGAACGGGACGTGCCGGTGAGCCTGGATCCGGCCTCGGCCGGGTTCATCAGGCGGCTGGGCGCCGAGCGGTGCCTCGCGCGAGTCGGCGGTGTGGACGTGCTGCTGCCCAGCCGCGACGAGGCATGCCTGCTCACCGGACTGTCCGACGTTGCGGAGGCGACGGCCCGGCTCAGCCGGAGCGTCCCGCTGGTGGTGACCAAACAGGGAGCGCGCGGCGCGCTGCTGGCACGTTCGGGAGCGGTGTACGCCCGTGTCCCCGCCGGGCCGGCGGTGCCGCGGGACACCACGGGTGCGGGCGACGCCTTCACCGGTGCCTTCCTCGCGGCCCTGCTGGAGGGCGCGGAGCCCCAGGAGGCGGCGGCACGGGGCTGCGCGGCGGGCGCACGGGCGGTGGCACACGTGGGTGGCCGGCCTCCGGCACGGGTCTGAGGGCCTGCTGCAGCACGGTTCCGGTGTCGGCCGTGGGCGGCTGGCTGTCGTCCGCGAGACCCCCGGCGCGGTCTCGGGAGGTCGCGGCCGTGAACCGGGCGGGATGCCGGGCTCACCCCGGCGCCGGATCCGGCCTCAGCCCGGCTCGAGTCGCCTCCACACCCGCCGGACCCTGCTCGGCCCGGCTTCCTCGGCCTGACCAGACCCGGCCTCAGCCCGGCCCGGCCCGCCTCGGAACCCGCTGGACCGGGCCTTCGGGCCGGCTTGATCTCAGGCGCGGGCCGGCGGGGCCGTCTCGGCACACCTGGAGTCCGAGCGCTCGTCACCGAACCTTGGACGCCTGCGACTTGCGTCCCCGTGCCGAGATCAGCGGCGCGGCCGACAGGGCCAGCTCGCCGGTGGCCAGGTTGCCGAGATGTTCCTCGATGTCCCCCGCGGTGGCCAGCCCCGCCACGAGGAGCCGGTCGCCGAGCAGCCGGACGGTGGCGGACTCCAGCCTGGCGCAGGCCGGATCGGCGTACGGGATGTACGCGTCGGCCGTCACCTCGGTGAGGCCGGCCTGCCGCAGCAGGCGGGGCAGGACGCGGCCCTGGGCATGGCTCTGGGCGTGGCTCTGGCCGCGTGCGGTGCGGAGCTCGTGGATGCCGCGCCGCAGCCGGTTGGCGAGCCGCTCCCCGGGGCCGTGCTCGTCGGGGCAGGCGAGCGGCTGGAGTTCGGGGTCGGTGTCCTCGATCAGCAGATGACCGCCGGGGCGCAGGGCGGCGGCCATGGCGCGGACCGCCCGTTCACGGTCGGCCGCCTCGACGAACGGGAGCCGGGCGTGCACCAGGTCGAAGCCCCCGGCGGGCGGTTCGCCGGACGCGATGTCGTGGTTCAGGATCTCCACCGGCGGTCGGGCGGCGGGGGCGGACCAGGTGGTGTCAACCGGCGTGGCCAGCACCCGGCCCGTCGGACCGACCCGTTTGGCCAGCCAGGACACCAGGGAAGTGCTGCCGATCCCCCAGCAGCGCCAGCCGGGGCGGACCCCGACGGCCTCGAGATGCCGGATCGTCGTGGGGTCGTACAGGGCGGCGAAGGCGTCATGGCCCTCCGCCGCCTCGGCCTGCCGGTGGTGGAGCACGTTCCCGTCGGTTCGCATCATGATGCGATCATTCCATTTGCCCGGCTTGTCCCCGGTGGGCGACGCGGCGGGAACGCGGCCCGGCGTGGTTCGTCCACAGCCGGGAACAAAGCGGAACGAGCCCTTTCCACAGGCCCGCACGCGGATCTGGCCGTGCTGGCAGACTGATCGCCAAGGCGCGGAGCGCGGAAGCTGCGCGGGGGAACCACGCGAGGAGAGCCTGATGTCGAGGGCAGCACAACTGCGGAGGGTCACCGGTCTCGGCAGGGTCGCCGGACTGCGCAGAGTCGCCCGGCTGACCCGGCGCCGGGCCCGTGTGGACCTGAGCCACCCGGCCCGCTCGCCGCTCGGCTCCTCGGTGGTCAACTGCGTGACCTACCGGGACGGTGTGCGCACGGCGGCCAGCGGCGATCCGGTGGAGGCCGTGCGGCAGGTGCGCAGGAGCGGCGAGGGTTTCGTCTGGCTGGGGCTGCACGAGCCGGCGGACGAGGAGTTCACGGGCGTCGCCGAGCTGTTCGACCTGCATCCGCTGGCGGTCGAGGACGCGGTCGAGGCCCACCAGCGCCCCAAGCTGGAGCGGTACGGGGAGACGCTGTTCGCGGTGTTCAAGACAGTCTGCTATGCCGAGCACGAGGAGCTCACCGCCACCAGCGAGGTGGTGGACACCGGCGAGATCATGGTGTTCCTCGGCCCGGACTTCGTGGTCACGGTGCGGCACGGCCGGCACGGCTCGCTCGGTCCGGTGCGTGAGGACCTGGAGTCCGACCGGCAGCAGCTCGCCCTGGGGCCGTCCGCGGTGCTGCACGCGATCGCGGACCACGTGGTGGACGACTATCTGCGGGTCATCGACGCGGTGCAGCTGGACATCGACCATGTCGAGAGCGACGTCTTCGCCGAGCACGGCGCCCGGGTCGATCCGGGCCGCATCTACCAGCTCAAGCGTGAACTCCTCGAGCTGAAGCGGGCCGTGGTGCCGCTCGACCGCCCGCTGGAGGAGCTCGCCACCCGTCCGGCCCGGGTGATCGCCCCGGACATACAGGCCTACTTCCGCGACGTGGCCGACCATCTGCAGCGGGCGAAGGAGCAGATAGCCTCCTTCGACGAGCTGATCAACTCGATCCTGCAGGCGCACCTGGCGCAGGTCACGGTCGCGCAGAACGAGGACATGCGGAAGATCACCGCCTGGGCCGCGATCGTGGCGGTGCCGACGATGGTCTGCGGCGTCTACGGGATGAACTTCGACCACATGCCGGAGCTGCGCTGGCGGTACGGCTACGGCTTGGTCCTGGGCGTCATATCGGTGGCGTGCCTGCTGCTGTACCGGGCGTTCCGCCGCAGCCGCTGGCTCTGAGCGGCCCGCGGTCCGGGCCCGCCGGGGCCGGACCCGGACCGCGGCACGGGGCCGGACCGCGGCACGGGGCCGGTGTCCGTCAGGCGGTCGTCCTGGCGTACACGCTCTCTGCCCAGGAGGCCATCTGGTCGTCGGCCAGGTGCTGGGCCAGGTCGGATTCGCTGATCATGCCGACCAGCCGCTTGTCCTCGACCACGGGGAGCCGGCGGATGCGATGGGTCTGCATCTCGCTGAGCACCTCGCTGACGTCGGCGCCGGCGTCGATCCAGCGGGGTGTGCCCTTGGCCAGGTCGCCCGCGGTGACCCGGGAGGGGTCCTGCCCCCTGGCGACACAGTCGACGACGATGTCGCGGTCGGTGAGGATGCCGCACAGCCGCTCGTTCTCGTCGCTGATGGGCAGAGCACCGACGTTCAGTTCACGCATCAGCTGAGCGGCGCGGTCGAGCGTTTCGTGGGCGGGGATCCACTGGGCGCCACGGTGCATGATGTCTCCGGCGGTGGTCATCAAATACCTCCCGATGCCGGACGGCCGGCGCAGCGCGGGACACGCCGCGAGTCCCGGCGCCTCTCATTGTCCCGGCTCCCTCCGCACGCGGCACCCGGAGAGCGGGGCCGCACGCGCCACCTGCGGGCGCGTCCCGTACGGGTCCGCTCAGCCGCGCCAGGCCGGGCGGCGCGGATCGTCGGCACGGATCAGCACGTCGGCGGTCTCCGCCGGATCGGTCTCCCGCTCGTAGCGCTCGAAGGCCGGCAGGGTCCACTGCTCCTGCTCCGGTGTCCGGCGGCGCAGCGCGCCCGGGGAGAGCAGGAGGTGGACGCTCAGATCGAAGGGGAACCAGTGACGCAGCAGGAAAGGTCCGTGCAGCAACAGCACGCCGCCCGGCGGGAGTTCGACATAGCCGCTGCGGGTGGAACGGTCCGTCACCGGGTCACGCAGGTCGGGCAGGACGCGGCCGCTGCCACCGGGTTCGAGGGGGCCGAACACCTCCCGCCACAGCGCACCGGTGTCGTACCAGCCCTCGTAGTAGGAGTCCACGTCCCGGTGGCCGTGCTCGAGGCGGAGCGAGGCGGGCCGCCAGAATCCGTCCGTGCCGACGACCAGCGAGGGGCGGCCGCGCACCCGCAGCGCCTCGGCGACGCGTTCCGCGAGATCGCCGGGCCGGGCGGCCGGTGCCCCGTCGAAGGCGACCCGCAGCCAGGGGCCGCCGTCGGCCGCCCGCAGCTCGAGCAGGCGCTCGGAGAGAAGGTCGCCGAGCCGGTCCCAGGTGATCGCTTCGAGTCGCACACGCCCCATGATGCTCCGCCCCCGGCGCGCGCTGCGCGGTGTACCGGGCGCGGCTCATGGGACGGACCGCACAGCCGGTGGAACGTGGGACCACCCCCCTGCCGAAGGGAAGGAGAAGAGCATGGCCTCCCGCACAACTCACCCTCCCCCTCCCGGACTTGTGGTGCATCAGCCGCTCGGCCGGCGGCACTGTTCGGCCTGCCGTCGCGGCCCGCTGCCGCTGCTCGTCATGGAGAACGGGGTGCCGCGCTGCCTGGACTGCTCCGACCTGGGCCATCTGGTCTTCCTGCCGCGCGGGGACACGGCGCTCACCCGCAGGGCGCGGGAGGAGAGCACACTGTCGGCGGTGGTCGTGCGGTTCAACCGGCGCAAGGGCCGGTACGAGCGGCAGGGGGTCCTGGTCGAGGAGGATGCACTGGCCCGGGCCGAGCAGCGGTGTCTGGCGGACGCCGAGGCCCGCCGCAGACGGCGGGCGCGGGACGCGCGGCGGCGGGCGGCCGAGGACGCGCGCTTCACCGCGGCCTTCGCGGCGCAGATCCGGCGGCTGTATCCCGGCTGTCCCGAGGAGCGGGCCCGGGCCATCGCCGAGCACGCCTCGGTGCGGGGCAGCGGCCGGGTGGGCCGGAGCGCGGCAGGACGGGCCCTGTCGGAGAGAGCGGTGATCTCGGCGGTCGTGGCGTCCGTGCGCCATGCGGACACCCCGTACGACCGGCTGCTGATGAGCGGCGTACCCCGCCACGAGGCGCGCCGCAGGATCGCCGCGGCCGTGGACACGGTGCTGCGCGGCTGGCAGGGGGCGGGCCTCGGCTCCACCGGGTGAGGAGGGAGGCGAGCAAGCACGCGTGGACGCACGCGTATGCGCCCGCGACGGCCGGCCATGGTCCGGCGGGGCTGCGAGGACTTGACTGGCGGCGACGGGGATGTCCGGGATGCGGGCGCGGCTGACGACGGGGAGATGACGACGTGATCGACGGACCCTACTTCGTGCTGACGGTGCTCGGCGTGCTGGGCACCGGACTGGTGGCGGGTGTCTTCTACGCCTTCTCGGGCTTCGTGATGAAGGGGCTCGCCGCGCTGCCCCCGGCGCAGGGAGTGTCGGCGATGCAGGCGATCAACGTGGCGGCGGTGACGGCGGCCTTCATGGCGTTGTTCACCGGCTCGGCGGTGCTGTGCGCGGTGATAGCCGTGGTGACGTTCGTGCTGTGGCCGGACGGCGGCACGGTCGAGCTGCTGGTCGGCAGCGCGCTGTACCTGTTCGGTTCGTTCGGGGTCACCGTCGCCGCGAACGTGCCGCGCAACGACGCACTGGCCAGGCTGGAGCCGGGCACCCGGGAGGCGGCATCCTTCTGGCCGGGCTATGTGCGCGGGTGGACGGCGTGGAACCACGTCCGTACGGTCGCCTCGGCCGGTGCGGCGCTGTCCTATCTCCTGGCCCTGACCTGATCGAGGCGAGCCCCGGCCGCATCGGACGACCGCCCCGGCCCCGCAGCCGCCGGGCCCGGCGCGCGAGGCGGCCGGGCGCTGCACCGCCCGGCTCCCCGGTACCGGGCGCATCGCCGCACGAAAGCGCTGTCGCGCGCGCTGCGGGCGCGCGGGAGGCGACGTATCGTGTCGCGAGGAGAGCCGCCCGACGACGCACGGCCCGTCACCCTCGCACGCAAGGAAGACGGCCATGGCCGATCCCAAGGGTTTCCTCACCACTCCCCGCCAGGACTGGCCGCGCCGGCCCGTCGAGGAGCGGGTCCGGGACTGGGACGAGGTCTACGTCCCGGGAGCGCTGCTGCCGATCATCAGCAAGCAGGCCGACCGCTGCATGGACTGCGGGATCCCGTTCTGTCACGACGCCTGTCCGCTGGGCAATCTGATCCCGGAGTGGAACGATCTGGTCTCGCGCGAGGACTGGCGGGCGGCGGCGGAACGCCTGCACGCCACGAACAACTTCCCGGAGTTCACCGGACGGCTCTGCCCGGCGCCCTGCGAGGCGGGGTGCGTGCTCGCCATCAACCAGCCCGCGGTCACCATCAAGAACGTCGAGTGCGCCATCGCCGACCGTGCCTGGGAGGAGGGCTTCGCGCAACCCGCTCCCCCGGACCGGCTGTCGGGGCGCACGGTCGCGGTGATCGGCTCGGGTCCGACCGGTCTGGCCGCGGCCCAGCAGCTGACCCGGGCGGGGCACACGGTCGCCGTCTACGAGCGGGACGACCGCATCGGCGGGCTGATGCGGTACGGCATCCCCGCGTTCAAGATGGAGAAGCGGCATCTGGAGCGCCGGATCGAGCAGATGACGGCCGAGGGGACGAAGTTCCGTACGGCCACGGCGGTCGGGCGGGATGTGGACGCGGCCGAGCTGCGGACGCGCTACGACGCGGTGATCATCGCCACGGGCGCCACGGCGTGGCGTGAACTTCCCGTGCCCGGACGGGAGCTGACCGGCATTCACCAGGCGATGGAGTATCTGCCGCTGGCCAACCGGGTGTGCGAGGGCGATCTGGAGACCTCGCCGCTGTCGGCGGCCGGCAAGCACGTGGTCATCGTCGGCGGCGGCGACACCGGCGCGGACTGCCTGGGCACGGCGGTGCGGGAGGGCGCCGCGTCCGTCACGCAGCTCGACATCTACCCCCAGCCCGGCACCGAGCGCGACGAGGAGCGCGACCCCTGGCCGACCTACCCGAAGGTCTACCGGGTGTCCCCCGCGCACGAGGAGGCCCGCGACCTGCGGACCGCTCCGCTGGCGGACGCGGACGCACGGCTGTTCGCGGCGTCGACGCTGCGGTTCTCCGGCGACGAGGACGGCCGTGTGCGGTGGCTGCACCTGGTGGAGGTGGACGAGCAGCGCCGTCCCGTGCCCGGCACCGAACGGGCCCTGCCGGCCGACCTCGTCCTGCTGGCCCTCGGCTTCTCCGGCCCCGACCGGAGCGACGGCCTGATCGACCAGCTGGGCCTGGCCATGACCCCGGCCGGCACGATCGCCCGCGACCGGGACTTCGCCACCAACGTGCCGGGCGTGTTCGCGGCCGGCGACGCGGCTCGCGGACAGTCTCTGATCGTCTGGGCCATCGCCGAGGGCCGCGCGGTCGCGGCGGCAGTCGACCGTCACCTCACCGGCGGCGACACCCGCCTTCCGGCCCCCATCGGCCCGTTCGACCGCCCCATGCGGGTCTGAGCCGGCGAGCCGCGGCGGCATCGCACAACGCGCCGCGCGGACGAAACGGAGGGAATCCCTGTGCACCGCGCGACCGGACGGCAGGACTCCCCGCGCACCGCGCGGACCGGCGACGCCGGCGCGGACGCCGTGCCGGGCGGATGTGCGCCCAGGCGCCGCGTCGGACCGTGTGCGTTCCCGCCGGGAGCGGGAGGCCGGGTCCCGGCCTTCGCGCGGGGAACGCCACGCGCGGCCGCCCGCAGAGGCCCAGGCCCACACCCCGGGGAGACGCGCCGCAGGCACCGCGCCGGGAGAACCAGGTGTCTGCCCGCGCACGAGGGTCCGATCACGCAGGACCCCGCACGCGCCGGACTCCCGCACACGGCATGCTCCGCAGTCCCCCGGCGACCGCGCCGCCGGGCAGCCGGACACCAGTGGCCCGAACCGGGACCACCGGGCGAAGCCCCGGAACACCCGCGGCGGCCCGCCCCACGCGGGGGCGGGCCGCCGGCAGGGGCGGGCGGTGCCGGAACTCAGGGCTGGGCCCCACCGCCCGGTCCGGTGAGGGCGGCAGGGATCACGGCTTGCGGCCCACCGCCCCGTAGCCGGGGATCACCCCGTCGTCCTGGCCGGGGACCGGGTCGCCCAGCTCGGGGTGCCAGCGGTGGGGCACCTCGATGCCGGGGTCGACCAGCTCGAGCCCCGTGAAGAAACGGGCGAACTCCTCGCGGGAGCGCAGCGCCAGGGTGACTCCGGCGGACTTCATCTTGTCGGTGGCCTCCCGGGACTCCTCCGGCGTGAAGTCGGCGGTCGCGTGGCTGACCACCAGGTAGCTGCCGGAAGGCAGTGCGGAGACCAGCCGGGCGACCAGCTCGTGCGCGCCGTCCTCGTCGGGGACGAAGTGCAGCAGCGCGATGAGCGACAGGGCGATCGGCCGCTCGAAGTCGAGGATCTTGCGTGCCCCGGCCAGGATGGTGTCCGGATCGCGCACGTCGGCCTGCAGATATTCGGTCGCGCCCTCGTCCGTGCCGCGCAGCAGTGCCGCCGCGTGGGCGAGGACGATGGGGTCGTTGTCGCAGTAGACGACACGCGACTCGGGGGCGATCCGCTGGGCGACCTGGTGGAGGTTGGGCTCGGTCGGGATGCCGGTGCCGATGTCGAGGAACTGGCGTATCCCCTCGCGGGCCAGCCAGGTGGTGGCCCGGTGCATGAACGCCCGGTTCACCCGCGCCATCACTGGAACCCGCGGTTCCAGCTCCAGCATCTGCCGGCCCATGGCCTCGTCGACCGGATAATTGTCCTTGCCGCCAAGATACCAGTCGTACATCCGCGCAGGGTGCGGTTTGCTCGTGTCGATCTCGACGGGGTTCTGCCCGGTCATGAAGGACTCCGTAACTCTCTGCAACTGTTAATGATCAATTCCGTGGTGCTCTGTGGGGCTCTGCGAAGGAGAAGAGGAAGAGGAAGAACACAAGGAAGGCAAGACAAAGACAGCAGAAGTGAAGGAAGGCAGAGCAGTCGGACACTCCACCCTCAGGAGATCAGAAAGTCCGCCTCCCCCGCCTTGGCTCCTTCGATGAAGGCGTTCATCTCGTCCGCGGTGTAGATCAGCGCCGGCCCGTCCGGGTCGGTGGACTGCCGCACGGCGACCCGGCCGTCGGCCAGCTTCATCGCCTCCAGGCAGTTGCCGCCGTTGCCGCCGCTCCACGGCTTGTGCCAGCCCTCGCTGCCCAGCTCACGCGCGGGCATGCCGTTGTAGATCCGCTGGGGACGGATCCGTGGCTGGGGGCGGGGTTTGGTGCGTTTCATTCACAGCTCCTTGCGGAGATCGCGGAGGATCTCCTTCGTGCGATGTGCCGTGGCGGCCTGTGCCGCCATGCGGTCCATGACTTCGAGGTAGGTCGCCACCTCGGCGCGCGCGTCCAGGTAGACGGCGCCCGTCAGGTACTCGCTGTAGACCATGTCCGGCAGCTCGGGCACGGCGAACCGGAACAGCACGAACGGCCCGTACGTCCCCGGATGCGGGCCGCTCGCGAACGGGGCGACCTGCAGCGTGACGTTGGGCAGTTTCGTGGCCTCGAGCAGTTTGTCGATCTGCGCACGCATCACCTCCGGGCCGCCCACCGGGCGGCGCAGGACGGTCTCGTCCATCACGACCCACAGCCGGGGCGCGTCCTCGCGGGTGAGCAGTTCCTGCCGCTGCATGCGCAGCGCCACATGCCGCTCGATGTCCTCGGGCTGCGTCTGGCCGATGGCCCCCGAGCGCAGCACTCCGCGGGCGTACTCCTCGGTCTGCAGCAGGCCGGGCACGAAGTGCGGCTCGTAGCTGCGGATCAGGGAGGCCGCCCCCTCCAGGCTGACGTACATCGAGAACCAGCCGGGCAGGATGTCGTGGAAGCGCTGCCACCAGCCGGGTTTGTTGGCCTCCTCGGCCAGCTGCACGAAGGCGTCGGCCTCCTCGTCGGAGACGCCGTAGGCCTTCAGCAGAAGCTGAAGGTACGGGATCTTGAGGGCGACCTCGGCCATCTCCATGCGGCGCACGGTGGCCGGGGCGACCCGCAGGATACGAGCCGCCTCCTCACGTTTGAGCCCGGCGCGTTCCCGCAGGTCCAGCAGGCGCCGACCGAGGACGACCTGCCCGACCGTCGGCGCGGACCGCGGTTCGCTCACGCTCCACCTCCACGAAAGATCCTTACAGCCCGGCGGCGCCATGCGAGACCGCCGAACCGAACACCCGCCCCCGGAAACCCCAGGAAACAGGCGTTCGACGGTCTCAACAGGCGCCGCGCGAGATGCTGTTGCGAGCAGTGTGCCACGCCCGTCCGGACCGTCACAGAGCACTCTGCAATTTTCAGAGTGACACTTGCCAAGTGTTCTCGCCGGGGCGATAGTGGCAAGCGTGATTCCGTCCGTGCCCTTAGGAACAGAAGCCGCCGCGGGCCGCTCCGCCCTCGGCGCCTCCTCGGCAGTCGGCCCCGCCGGGGCGGCCGCCGAGCGACGGTTCCGTTTCGAGCTGGCCGCCCATCCGGGTTCTCCCGCGCAGGCCAGACGTCTGACCAGGGCCCGGCTGAGCGGCTGGTCGGTGTGCGAGGACACCTGCGACACCGCCGCTCTGGTCATCTCCGAACTGGTCACCAACGCCATCGTGCACACGGCGAGCAGCCACATAGTGTGCGAGCTGCTCGACGGCGACGAGCGCGTGCGCATAGCCGTGCGGGACGAGGGCTGCGCGCCGGGGCTGCCGCAGGCGAACGACCACTCGGACCCGGACGACGAGAACGGGCGCGGGCTGCTGCTCGTCGACGCACTGTGTCACGCCTGGGGCACGCACGAGCACGGCCCCGGACTGCTGGTCTGGGCCGAGCTGCCGCGCCGGGGCGACGCCCCGCGCGAGACCGGCGAGCCGCGCGACGACCTCGGCTGGGGCGCCCGCCCGAAGCCCGGTCCGGCGGGCGGCTCGGAGGGGGAGGACGAGACCGAGGGACGCCGCCGGGAGACCGGGACGAGGCCCGCATCTCCGCAGCAGCGCCGGGAAGGGGGGCACGTGTGACGGGCGCCCGGGTACTGAGCCTGGACACGCTGGTCCGCCTGCAGCGCGACCTCTGCGCCGCCGGCCCGCAGCCGGCCGGAACGCCCCGCCGTCTGCCCGTCCCCGACGGGATGACGACCCCGATGGGCTGCGACGCGGTGGCGGTGCCCGCCCGCTTCGGTCCGCTGGTCCTGCCCCGCCTGCCCCGCGTGGGGTGCGTCTACGCCGATGAGGCGCACTGGTGGTGGCTGGTCCCGTCGGACTCGGACTACGCGATGGAGTGGCCGGCCCCGGCCCGCTACACCACCGGCGCGGTCCTCCCGGACACCCCCGGCGTCCCCGGCCTCATCCACCGCCCCGACGGCACACTCCCCTACACGCCGCCGATCCCTCTCTACCTGGCCCTGTGCCGCCTGACGGACACGGAGCCGGCGTGGTCCCGGCCGATACCCGCCCAGCCCTGACGGACGCCGCCCGGCGCTCCCCCCGGGGACGGCGCCCGGCGCACCGCGCCGCCACCCCACGGCTCTGCGAAGGGCCTCACGCAGCGGCATCACCCTTGCCGTCGTCGCCGCTGCGGACGATCACCAGGAACATGTCGGATGCGAGGTCCATGACAACCTCGGCGGGCAGGCCCTCCAGGCGCCTCGCATGCGCGAACTCCTCCGCCGGCCAGGACCCACGCGGCCCACCTGCGGGAAAGCGTTCGAGCACCGTTCGCCCGTTCACCCTGCCACCTCCATGTAGCGCTGTACTCGTAGAGTTAAACGCCAACCATGGGGCGGATGCCTCGTCCGGTGACGGTACTGAGACGTAGTTGACACCCGTTCACCGCTACGTGTGATCCACGTCTCAGCCTTTCGGGTTAAACGCTCACCTTCCGCATCAGTCGTCGTACTCGTCGTGATAGCGGATCCGCGAGCTTCCGGCCGGAGCGCCGAGCGCCGATGCGCGCCCCCTGGGCTCCTCCCACTCCTCCTGGCGGCCCAGCGCGGTGAGGTCCAGCAGGCTCGTGGTGGAGCCCAGCCCGTCCAGGCCGCGCTCGTGGGTCGAGTAGGTGTGGAAGACGCGGCTGCCGTCGCGCAGGAAGCAGCTCAGCCCCGGCCGCTCGACCAGCTCGCCCTCGTGCTCCAGGGTGACCTCGAAGTCCTCGTTGAAGTCGCCGGGGTACGACGAGTACCAGGGGATCGCCCAGCCCATCCGCGCCTTGAACGGCAGGATCTTCACGAACGGCGCCCGGGAGACCACCGCGAAGGTGGTGCCGCGGGCGTGCAGATGAGCGAGATGCCCGATCTGGTCGAGAAAGGCCGAGCAGCTGCGGCATCCGGCGTCCCACTCCGGGGCGAACATGAAGTGGTAGACGACGAGCTGCTGCCGCCCCTCGAACAGGTCGAGCAGGCCGGCCTTGCCCTCACCGCCCTCGAACACGTACTCCCGGTCGACCTCGACCATGGGCAGCCGGCGGCGCTCTGCGTTGAGCGCGTCCCGGGCGCGGGTGACGGCCTTCTCCTTGACCAGCAGACGCTCGCGCGCCGCGCGCCACTCGGCACGCGAGACGATCTCCGGAAGCGGCATGGTTCCTCCTGGGCAACGGTCCCGTTGCAGAAGGTGACCGGGGTGCGTGCCGGAACTCATCGCTCGCCCGGAGAAAATTTCCGGCTCTCAGGTGTCGTAGTCCTGGATGCGCCGCCCGTGACCGCGCTCGACGAGCGCCGACAGCCGTTCCCCCAGCTCCCGCACCACCGCCGGGACGTCGATGGTGAGCAGCTCCCGGTCCCGCATCAGCACCCGCCCGTCCACGATCGTGGTGCGCACGTCCGAGGCCCGGGCGCTGTGCACCAGGGTCGCGGCGAGGTCGTGGACGGGCTGGGTGTGCGGCCCGGTGAGATCGACCAGGACGATGTCGGCGCGCCGCCCGGGCGCGATGCTGCCGATGCTGTCGCCGAGCCCGACCGCCTCGGCGCTCTGCAGGGTGGCGTGGTGCAGCGCCTGCCGGGAGGTGAGCCACCGGGGGTCGCCCTCGGCGGACTTCTGCACGAGCGAGGTGAGCGCCATCGACTCCCAGACGTCGAGGGAGTTGTTCGAGGCGGCCCCGTCCGTCGCCAGCCCGACGGGGATGCCCAGCTCCCGCAGGGCACGGACGGGTGTGGTGCCGGGCCAGGCGAACTTCATGTAGCCGCGGGGCGCGCTCGCCACGGCGACCCGGCCGCCCGCCCGCTCGAGTACCGGCAGGTCGCGCTCGACGATGCCGGTGCCGTGGGCGATCAGCACCTCGGTGTCCAGGATGCCGGTGCGCTCCAGGACCTCGACGGGCGTGACGCCGTGCCGGGCGAGGCTGGTCTCCGTCTGGTCGCGGTTCTCGGCGGCGTGCAGATGCACCGGCAGACCGTGCTCGCGGGCCAGACCCGCGGTGGCGGCGAGGTCGCCGTCGTCCACGGTGTACGGCGCGTGCGGGGCGAGGCAGGTGGTGATCCGCCCGCCCGCACCCCCGTGATGCCGCAGCGCGAACTCCAGCGAGCGCTCCCGCCCCTGGGGTCCCTGCGAGGAGAAGAACGCCTCGCCCAGCAACGCCCGCATCCCGCACTCGGCGACCACCCGGGCCACCGCGTCCATGGCGAAGTAGTGGTCGGCGAAGCAGGTGACCCCGCCCCGGATCATCTCCGCACACGCCAGCCGCGCCCCCAGCTCGACGTCCTTCTCGCTCAGGTTGGACTCGACCGGCCAGACGACGTCGTTGAACCACTCCTCGACCGGCAGGTCCTCGGCGAGCCCGCGCAGGGCGACCATCGGGGCGTGGGTGTGACAGTTGATCAGCCCGGGCAGCGCCACCTGCCCCCGCCCGTCGATCCACTCCCCCGCCACCCGCCCCGCGACCGCCTCGGCCCGCGTCACCTCGGCCACCGTCCCGTCCCGCACGACGACAGCCGCGTCCTCCTCGAACCCGACCGCTCCCTGATCGTCGTGCACCAGCACCGTGCACCCGCTGATGACCAGCTCCCCCGGCCTCTGCACACCGGCCCCGTCCACGTCAGTAGGCGTCATTCCGCCACCGTACGGTCAACGGCCCGCACCAGTTGCCCAGCAGGTCGCTCTGGCTGAGCCCGGCCCCGGTGTTGTTGATCGACTCGAAGATGCGGCAGACGTTGTCGCCCTTCTCGGCCGTGGTGGCCACGATGGAGAGCAGGTTGTTCAGCACCGTCTCGACCGCACCCCGGCCCGTCGCTCCCGGGGGTCGCCTCCTCGCCTTCGGCGAGCACGCCCGGGAAGAAGCGGTAGGCCGCTCCCAGGTTGCCCGGGCCGCCCGCCCTGGGCGAGCTGTCGAGCGGGGCGGGGCGTTGCGGCGCAGCGCGGGGGGATAGCCGTCCGGGCGGGGAAGTTCGCCGCGCCGCACGCGGTTGGCGGCCAGTCCGGCCACCAGCGGGTACGTGGGGATGCCCGCGAGGTGGAAGAGGAGGGGTTCGACGCGGAAGCGTCCCCGCTCGGCCTCGGCGAGTCGGTGCTCGACGACGTCGAGGTCCCGGTAGTGGACGTCGACCCGGCGTCCGTCGACGGTGAGCCAGGCGCCGCCGTTGAAGACGCCGCAGCCCCAGTCGCCGATCCCGGAGACCTCGCCTTCCCAGCCCACGGCGCCCAGGGCGTCGGGGTCGAAGGAGCCCCGGTGGTAGACGGCCAGGCCCCAGTCGCCGTCGGGGCGTTCGGTGCCCTGGGCCCGTGAGCCGCCGAGGGTCACGGCGCGGACGCCGGGGAGGTCGGCGAGGCGGTCGGCGGTGGCGTCGAGGAAGACGTCGCGGTGTGTTGCGTGACGGGTCATCGGTGCACCTTGGTCGCGGTGCCGGGGCTCGTTCACGCGGTCGTGCCGGTGGCCGGCAGGCCGGCCGCCTCCGCCGCCGAGCGCAGCATCCGCCGGAGCATGGGCGGGGTCAGGCGGCCGGTGAAGGTGTTGCGCTGGCTGACGTGGAAGCAGCCGAAGAGGTGCAGGTCCGGGCCGTGGGGGGCGGGCAGGACGGTGTGGGCGGCGTGGGCGAAGGCGGGGCGGGGGCGGGGGATGGTCCAGCCGGCCTCGGCCAGCGCCGGGAGGGTCGCCTGCCAGCCGAAGGCGCCGAGCACCAGCGCGGCGCGCAGGGTGGGGCGCAGCAGGCGGAGTTCCTGGACGAGCCAGGGGCGGCAGGTGTCGCGCTCCTGCGGGGTGGGCCGGTTCGCGGGCGGCGCGCAGTGGACGGGGGCGGTCACGCGTACCCCGTACAGCTCCAGCCCGTCGTCCGCGTGCACGGACGTCGGCTGGGAGGCCAGCCCGACGTCGTGCAGCGCCTGGTAGAGCACGTCCCCGGAGCGGTCGCCGGTGAACATCCGGCCGGTGCGGTTGCCGCCGTGGGCGGCGGGGGCCAGGCCGATGATCACGAGCCGGGCGTCGGGCGGGCCGAAGCCGGGGACGGGGCGGCCCCAGTAGGTCCAGTCGGCGAAGGCGGCCCGCTTGGTGCGGGCGACCTCCTCCCGCCAGGCGACGAGCCGGGGGCAGGCCCGGCAACCGGTGATGCGGCGGTCCAGGTGGTGCAGGCCGCGGGCGCGGGCCGCGGCGGCCGCGGGGTTCAGGGTGGTGTTCCTGTTCCTGAGGCCTTCCGGTGCCGGCTCGCCGCTGGTGGTCATGAGTCCACGGTAGGGCGGTGGGCTCGTCGGCGTGCCGGGTCATGAGTCCACCGTGGGCCGGTCGGCCGGGCAGGCGGACCGGGGCGCCGCCTCGGGGACGGGGGTGCCCGGTGTCCCGCCGCGGCGCAGCCACAGCAGGGTGCCGGTCAGAAGGATGCCCGCGGTGAGCAGCCAGGGCCACGGGCCGGGGGCCATCGCTCCCACGATCACGCCGGTCAGCGCGCCGGCCGACTGCTGGGCGAGGGACTGGACGGAGAGTGCGGTGGCCCGGCCGCCGCCGGTGACGCGGTGGTGCAGCAGGGTGTTCTCGTTCGGGCCGGCCGCGCCGAGGCCGAGGTAGACCAGGCCGAAGCCGGCGGCGACACCGGTCAGGCCGAGCGCGGCCGGCCGGGGGAAGGCGGCGGTGACACCGAGCAGCACAAGGCCTGCGGTGGAGACGCCGAGGGCGGCGAGCACCGCCCGTTCACCGCTGCCGGCGCGCCGGGCCAGGAGCGGGGCCAGCTGGCTGCCCAGGCCCGAGCAGACGAAGCCGCCGCAGGCGAGCCCGGCGAAGAGCATCGCGCCCGGCCCCGAGGCGCCGGTCAGGCTGACCGCCCGGCCCGGCATGAGCAGTTCGATCGCGGCCAGGGCGCTGCCCGCCGCGGCCGTGCTGAGCAGGACGCGGCGGATCAGCGCGTCCCGGACGGCCGGCCGCGCCCCGTTCAGGACGGCGCGGGGGATGCCGCGCAGCACCGAGCGCACGGTCACGGGCGGCCGGGGCGGTTCGCGGAGGACGGCGAGCACGTAGGCGACGAAGACGGTCTCCACCACCGCGCCGAGCAGGACCGGGACGGACAGGGGCAGGACGAGCCCGGAGGTCGACTCGGCGAGCCGGGCGCCGAGGCCGGGACCCAGGCCGAGCAGCCAGGGCAGTGCGCCGCCCAGCAGGATCCCTGCCGCGAGCGCGGCGGAGGTGGCGCTGCTGCCGCGGGCCAGGCCGGTGCGCAGTTCGGCGCCGGGCCCGGCGGCGGCCTGGACGCTGTCCACGTACCAGGCCTCGGCCGGTCCGCTGGCCAGCGCGCGGCCCGCGCCCATCAGCACCATGCCGAGGGTGAGCACGGCGGCGGTGGTGCCCAGGGCGTGCAGCAGCAGGGCCCCGGTGTTGAGGAGGCCGGCGACGGCGAGGACCGGGCGGCGGCCGATCGCGTCGGAGAGGCCTCCGGTGGGGAGTTCCAGCGCCGCGACGGTGAGGGAGTGGGCGGCGTAGAAGCCGGCGATGGCGGCGAGAGCCATGCCGCGCTCGGTGAACAGCAGCACCAGCGGGGCCATGGCCAGGCCGGGCGGCAGCCAGGAGAGGGCGCAGAGGGTGACGTAGCGGCGGCGGGCCGTCCGGACCGCGGGCAGTTCGGTCACGGCGTCTCCCCGGCCGGGGAGGACGGTGGGGCGAGGGGCAGTCCGGCGGTGAACAGGACCACCTGGCGGGCGCGGGGGTCGTCCGCGTCCCGGGCGGTGAGCTGTTCGAGGGTGCGGGAGACGACCTCCCACAGCTCGGTGAGCGACTCCGGGGTCAGGCGGGGCATCAGGTCGCTGATGCCGGACGGCTCGACCCACTCCTTGTCGAGCCGCCCCTCGGCGAGGTCCGCCTCGTGCCGGTCCAGGGACGCCACCAGGTGCTCGATCTGCCGCCGCCGCGCCATGCCGATGTACGCCCGGCCCGCCGCCGAGGCCTCCATCGCCTCGTTGCTCCAGGAGGTCACCGAGTGCACGGCCCGCCAGCGGCGCTCGCGTCCGTCGCGGTGCTCGGCCTCGGTGATGAAGGCGTACTTGGCCAGCACCCGGAGGTGGTAGCTGGTGGACGCGGACGACTCCCCCGTCCGCTCGGCCAGTTCGCTGGCGGTGGCCGGGCCGTCCTGCCGCAGCAGTCCGAGCAGCCGGATGCGCAGCGGGTGGGTGAGTGCTTTCAGGGCGTCGGTGTCCCGCTCGGGGTCCAGGACGCGCCGGCGGTCGGTCTCGGGTTCGTCACTGGGCATACGGCGAGGCTAGGGCCGACGGGACCGATCACAAAAGAGTTTTTGCAAAAAATATTTGGGGAAAGTCCTGGCGCCGGCCGCTAAGGTCGGGGCATGGCTTCCGAGGGAGTGCAGCAGGACGGGACGGATCCCAAGATCGCCGCTGCCGTGGCGGCCGCCGAGGCCGCCGGGCCGAAACCGGGCGAGAACGTCCGCATCGACAGCTGGATCTGGGCCGTACGTCTGATCAAGACGCGATCACTGGGTGCCGCAGCCTGCCGGGGCGGGCATGTGCGGGTGAACGGCGAGCGGGTCAAGCCCGCCCACAGCGTCCGCGTCGGCGACGAAGTGCGGCTGCGGCACGAGGGCCGCGAGCGGGTGGTGGTCGTCAAGCGGCTGATCCGCAAGCGGGTGGGCGCGCCGGTGGCCGCCCAGTGCTACATCGACAACTCCCCGCCGCCCCCGCCGCGCGAGGCCGTCGCCCCGGCCGGCATCCGCGACCGCGGCGCGGGCCGTCCGACCAAGCGGGACCGCCGCGAGCTGGAACGCCTGCGGGGTCTCGGCGCGCCGGGCGGCTTCGGGGCGGCAGGCGGGCGGGGCCGCAGGCCCCGGCCCTGAGCA
>Ga0207873_1000852_pt1 | contig 31886 bp, 26 predicted proteins | sample BGWIniCompost_FD_187373 | JGI IMG/M metagenome (GOLD analysis project Ga0207873, IMG submission 187373) | Cellulose adapted compost microbial communities from Newby Island Compost Facility, Milpitas, CA, USA - BGW Initial Compost (SPAdes)... ... | reverse complement strand
GGCGTGGTCATCCCTGGGGGAATGTCGGAACTGGCAGACGAGCATGACTTAGGATCATGTGCCGCAAGGCGTGTGGGTTCGAGTCCCACTTCCCCCACCCTCGTGAGAGTTCACTTGGGATCAAGGGACGGCTCGCGTCTGCGGGGGTTGCTCTGTCCGCAGACAGGGGTGGCTGACAGCAGCGCAGCAGATGCGCTGCTGTCAGCATGACGCTTACCAGCCACGGGCCGTGACGAGATCTGCACCGAGGCGCCCGAGGAGCACCCGGTGCGGCTCCGGGTTGTCCGGGTGGAACTCGAAGCGCGCGCGCTCGAAGTACTGCACTGTCAGCCCGGTGTCGGGGTCGGTGAACTCCTCGGAGATGGGGTAGCCGAAGAGTGCGAGGCTCTCGCGGTAGGACACACCGGGATCTCCGAACTCCAATCCGTGGCTCTCCCAGTACTCCTTGAAGCCGAAGCAGAGTCGGTGGCCGGTTTGCGGGAAGAAGGTGCAGTTGGCGTCGCTGGGTGTGTCGCCCGGGAGGGGTGCGAAGGCCAGGTTGTCCAGCAGGCCGCGGCGAGCAGCATCCTCGGCCCCGAGCCGTCCCAGCTCCACCTCATACGGGGTGCCGGCGTGCTCAGGGTGGTACTCGAAGCGTTGCCGCTCCAGGTACTGGACCGTGCGGATCGTGAAGGGATTCACCTGTATCTGTGAGAACTCCTCGGTGAGGGGGAAACCGAAAACCGGAAGTCCCCCTGACTCCTCCCAATACTCCTTAAAGCCGTTGCTCAGATAGTGACCCGTCTCCGGGAAGTAGCGCCATGCGGTACTGGAGTCGCTTGGCGCCGGGCGGGGCGCCGAGGGGAGAACGCTGCTGATGGGTACAGCGTGGATCTCTGGGACCGCGGACGACTCGGAACCACCGGCACCCCAGACACCACCCCATTGACCCCAGACGAGCATGTCACCGCGGGCCATGAGCACGAGTTCGGTGAGGGTATTCCCCGTCGGCACGGTGAAACGGCTGTCGGTTTCGCGGTCGTATCCTACGAACTCCCGCACCGAACAGCGGTACCCGTGGCACCCTGAGGTATCCACGAAGATGTAACGGCCGTTCGTCCGGGGATTCCTCACCGACACTTGGTCACCAACAAAGAGAACTTGTGACTGTTCGGTCACCAGGTCGTGCACGACAACGCGCGCGTCCGACATGGTGTAAACCAGGAGATTCTCGACCAGATCGAGGCCGCCAAGTCCGAAGGCGATTCCCTCCTGCACCAGAATGGGCTCGTCCCCTATCGTAGCCACGTAAATGAGTCCGCGCTCATAGTTTTCTCGCTCGACCCAGGCGACTCTATCCTCCCAAATAGCCGCATCCAACAGCAACCTGTCCGCGGGAATGGTGCGGATGGTTACGGGCGGTGCCATCGTCGCTAGGTCGCGGGCCTTCAGCGAAGTGCTTGCCCCTTGGGCCTCTTGCCATAGCACGGTCGTCCCGAAGATCCCGTGGAGGTATTCAAATGACTCTGTGATCGCGACGTCGAACTCATGCCCCGTGGCGAGATTCTTCCCCCGAACAGCAGGGATTCCGTCGCCTCCATATTGCTGCCAAACCACCAGGTCACCCGAGATTCCGACCTTGTCGATGCCAATCTGGGGCGGCGGGGCGTAGACCAGGAATGGCTCGTGGTCGCCCTCTCTCATGGCATACACGCCTGCCGGATCCTCCGAAGAGAGCCACACGACCGTGGTGCCGTCTGTGGCTGGGGCATAGCCCGTGGCGACGAATTCACCGGGACTTGGCGCCGCGCGCACACCCTCAGCGCTGAGGCTCATCAACAGCAAGGCGAGCGTGATGATTCGGAGTCGCCAGTGGCGACGCATCCAACCCGAGTCCTCCTTCCGGGTTTGTCGATGTCCGATCCCCACAACATCCCCTCTCCGTTTTGACCGTTTCGTATCCCTTGCCCATGGTAGTGCCAGCCGGTTCCCTTGTGGTTCCCCGTCGGGCGTAACTATCCGTATGTTCGAGGGGTCTCCTTGATAAAGTGCTCATGCGCCTGGATGCCCGAGGGGCGTGACCGATGCGTGATTGGTGCGTCGTGATCGCGGGTGGCTCCGTACGATCGGGCGGTCGATCCGGAGATCGTGGTGCCGCGACCGTGGTCGGGAATCCGTCCGCGCAACGAGTCAGGGTCTAGCGAGGGGTTGATGCAGCGGGATGGACGCGCTGTCCATCTACCGCCGTCGGTGTGTCATCCGATTCCACCGGCGGTGTTCGTGAGTCCAGAGCGCCACCAATCGTAGAGCAGCACAGAGGAATGCGAAGCGCCGGCTGGTCGCCGGCGCTTCTGGTCTGGGCGTGTGCTCTTGTGCTGCGTCTACACGTCGCGCTCGGATTGCTCGAGGGCGGCCTGGGCGGCGGCGAGGCGGGCGATGGGGACGCGGAACGGCGACGCACTCACGTAGTCCAGGCCGGCCTGGTGGCAGAACTCGACGCTGCTCGGGTCGCCGCCGTGCTCGCCGCAAATGCCAAGCTTGATGTCCGGGCGCGTCTTGCGGCCGCGCTCGACGGCGATGCGGATCAGCTCGCCGACGCCCTCACGGTCGAGGACCTGGAAGGGGTCGTTCTTGAAGATGCCGTGCTCGACATAGTACGGCAGGAAGCGGCCGGAGTCGTCCCGGCTGAGGCCGAGCGTGGTCTGGGTCAGGTCGTTGGTGCCGAAGCTGAAGAACTCGGCCTGCTCGGCGATCTTGTCCGCCAGGAGCGCCGCGCGCGGGAGCTCGATCATCGTGCCGACCAGGTAGGGGATGCTGCGGCCTGCCTTGGCGAACATCTCCTGTGCGACCCGGTCGACGACCTCCCGCTGGAGCCGGAGTTCCTCGACATCGCCCACGAGCGGGATCATGATCTCCGGGCGCACGTCGACCCCCTCGGCGGCGACATCCAGGGCGGCGCCGAAGATGGCACGGGCCTGCATCTCGGTGATCTCGGGCGCGGTGATGCCGAGACGGCAGCCGCGGTGGCCGAGCATCGGGTTGGCCTCCCGGAGCGCGACGACCTTGCTCTTGACGATTTCCGGGTCGATGCTCATCGTCCGCGCCAGCTCCTCGATCTCCGCGTCGGTGTGCGGGAGGAACTCGTGGAGCGGCGGGTCGAGCGTGCGGATGGTGACGGGGAACCCGTCCATCGCGCGGAAGATTCCGGCGAAGTCCTCCCGCTGCATGGGTTCGAGCTTGGCCAGGGCGGCGCGGCGCTCTTCCTCGGTGGTAGCAATGATCATCTCGCGGACGGCCCAGATACGGTCGCCCTGGAAGAACATGTGCTCGGTGCGGCAGAGGCCGATGCCCTGGGCGCCCAGCTCGCGGGCCTTGGCGGCGTCCTCCGGCGTGTCGGCGTTCGCGCGCACGCCGAGCTTGCGGATCTCGTCCGCCCAGCCGAGCAGCGTCGCGAGGTCGCCGTGGACCTGGGGCTCGATGGTCGGCACCTTGCCGAGCATGACGGCGCCGGTCGAGCCGTCGATCGTGATGTAGTCCCCCTTGGGGATGACCTTGCCGTTGATGGTGATCTGCTGGCGGTCGTAGTCGACCTGCAGGGCGGTGCAGCCGACGACGGCGGGCTTGCCCATGCCGCGGGCGACGACCGCGGCGTGCGAGGTCATCCCGCCGCGGGCGGTGAGCACCGCACGGGCAGCCAGCATGCCGTGGAAGTCCTCGGGCGAGGTCTCCAGTCGCACCAGGATGACGTCGTGGCCGTCCTCGGCCAGAGCTTTAGCCTCGTCGGCGTCGAACACCACCTGGCCGGTCGCGGCGCCGGGGCTGGCCGGCAGGCCGTTTGCCAGGACCTCACCCGTGTGGCCGGGGTCGATGGTCGGGTGGAGGAGCTGGTCGAGCTGGCTGGGCAAGACGCGCTGGACGGCCTCCTCCTTGCTGATCAGCCCCTCTTTGACCATGTCGACCGCGATCTTGACTGCCGCCGCGCCGGTGCGCTTGCCGGTGCGGGTCTGGAGCATGTAGAGCTTGCCGTTCTGGATCGTGAACTCCAGGTCCTGCATGTCGCGGTAGTGCTGCTCCAGCCGCTGGGCGATCTCCTGGAGTTGCTGGTAGGCCGGGCCGACGTGCGGGTCATCGGCCATCTGCTCGATCGGCTGCGGCGTCCGGACCCCGGCGACGACGTCCTCTCCCTGGGCGTTGGTCAGGTACTCGCCGAAGAGGCGCTTCTCGCCCGTGCTCGGGTTGCGGGTAAAGGCGACGCCGGTGGCGCAGTCGGGCCCCATGTTGCCGTAGACCATCGCCTGGACGTTGACGGCGGTGCCGAGGTTGTGGGGAATGTTGTTCGCGTTGCGGTAGTCGATGGCGCGGCGGTTGTTCCAGGACTCGAAGACGGCGATGATGGCCGCGCGGAGCTGGTCGTGGGGGTCGTCCGGGAAGTCCTGGCCCGCCTCGCGGCGGACGATCTCCTTGAACTCGGCGACCATGCGACGCAGGTCATCGGCCGGCAACTCGAAGTCGTTGCGTACGCCGAGGGCGCGCTTGTGCTCGTCGATGACGTCCTCGAAGAGGTCGGCGTTCACGTCGAGGACGACCTTGGCGAACATCTGGATCAGGCGCCGATAGCAGTCATAGGCGAAGCGCTCGTCGGCCTCGGCGGCGAGACCCCGGACAGTGACGTCGTTGAGGCCGAGGTTCAGGATGGTATCCATCATGCCCGGCATGGAGAACTTGGCGCCGGAGCGAACCGACACCAGCAGCGGGCGGTCGGGGCTACCGAAGGTGCGGCCCATCTGCCGCTCGATATCAGCGAGGCCGTCGAGCACCTGTTCCCAGAGTCCCTCTGGCAGGCTCGCGCCGTCCTCGAAATAGGCGTTGCAGGCTTCGGTGGTGACCGTGAAGCCGGGTGGCACGGGCAGACCGACGTTGGTCATCTCCGCGAGGTTGGCACCCTTGCCGCCCAGCAGGTCTCGTTGCTGTGCGTTCCCGTCCCGGAAGAGGTACACCCAGCGGTGCGCTGCCATCGGATACCTCCTGATGCTCGGGGAGGATTCCCCAACGGTTCCGCTGCGGCCTACGGGGAGTTGCGCTCGCTCCCGCACGCAACTCCGTGCTGACCGCGTTAATCTACGGTCAGATTGGCCAAGCTCGCCAGCAGGCGCTTCTGCCCGTGGCGCTTGAACTCGACGGTTACCTCTTGGTCACCTCGTGATGCACGCACCGCAGTAACAATGCCGTCGCCGAAGCGCGGGTGGAACACGCGCATCCCGGGTCGGAATTCGGGGATCGCCGGCCCCGGCGGGGCGGCCGGCCCATTGCTGGCCACGACCGTGGGGCGCGTGCTGGGCCGTGGGGTTGCGGTGCGCAGTGCGGTCGTTTCGATCAACTCCGGCGGGATGGCGTCGACGAAGCGTGAGCGGATGCTGACGTCGTCGCGCCCCCAGACGGTGCGGCGGAAGGTGTGGGTGATGTACAGGCGCTCCTTGGCGCGGGTGATCCCGACATAGAAGAGGCGGCGTTCTTCCTCGACCTGCGCCTCACTCTCCATCGACCGGGCGTGGGGCAGGATGCCCTCCTCAGCTCCGACCAGGAACACGACGGGGAACTCGAGCCCCTTCGCCGCGTGGAGGGTGATGAGGGTGACCTGATCGCCGCTCTCGTCAATGGTGTCGGCGTCGGCGATCAGGGCTGATTCCTCGAGGAAGACCTCCAGGGCCTCCGACTCGGGCAGTTCGTCGTACGTCATGAGCACGTTGCGGAGCTGGAGCACGTTCTCCCAGCGCTCCAGCGCCTCCGGATCGCCGCCCTCCTGGAATTGGGCGGCGAAGCCGGTCTGCTCCACGGCCGCGTCGAACAGGGCCGAGAGGGGCATTGAGCGGCTCTTGACCTCCAGGCCGGCGATGGTGCGGTAGACATCGGCGAGCAGCCTGGCAGGGCGGGTGCCGACGGGCGGCGCCGGGGCGTCGCTCTCGCCCGCGAGCGCGGCAAGGCCGGTGTAGACCGGGAGGCCGGTCTCGGAGGACCAGCGCTCCAGCTCCTGCAGCGTGCGCGCGCCGATCCCCTTGCCGAGCGGCGTGTTGGCGAGGACCCGCTGCAGGCTCACCGCGTCGCGCGGGTTGGCAATCAGGCGCAGGAGCGCCAGGGCGTCCTTGATCTCCCGGCGCTCGTAGAACCGGGTGCCGCCAACAAGCTGGTACGGGATGTCGGCGCGGATGAGCGTATCCTCCAGCGGCCGGCTCTGCGCGTTGGTGCGGTAGAGCACCGCGATGTCACGGTAGCGGTAGCGACCCGACTGGACGAGGCGGCGGATCTCGCCGACGACGAACTGCGCCTCCTGGGTTTCGTCGTACGCTTCGCGCACGACCAGGCGATCGCCGCGCGGGTTCTCGGTCCGGAGCTGGCGGCGGATGCGCTGGGTGTTGGCGCGGATCACCTGGTCGGCGGCCTCGACGATCACGCCGGTGGAGCGGTAGTTCAGCTCCAGGTGCACCTCGGCGGCGTCAGGGAAGTCGCGCTTGAACTCCAGGATGTTGCGGATGTCGGCCTGCCGCCAGCCGTAGATCGACTGGTCGGGGTCGCCGACGACGCAGAGGTTCCGGTGCCCGGCCGCCAGGGCGTGGACGAGCAGGTACTGGACGTGGTTGGTGTCCTGGTACTCATCGACCAGGATGTAGCGATACCAGTCTTGATAGCGACGAAGCACATCGGGCTGCTCGTCAAAGAGCCGGACCGTCTCCACCAGGAGGTCGTCGAAGTCGAGCGCGCGGTTGCGGCGCAGGATCTCCTGGTATCGCGGGTAGACGCGGCTGACAATCTCTTCCCAGTAGGTTTCGACCTGTTCGGCGAAGCGCGCCGGGTCGACCACCTGACTCTTGGCGGCGGAGATGCGGCTCAAGATCGGCCGCGGGGGAAACTGCTTCGGGTCGAGGTTGAGCGCCTTGAGCGCCTGCCGCACCGCGTCGATCTGGTCGGCGTCGTCGTAGATGGTGAAACGCGGGTCGAGGCCGATGAGGTGGCCGTCGCGCCGGAGGATGCGGACGCAGAGCGCGTGGAAGGTGCCGACGGTGAGCTGCCGGGCGCGCTCGGGACCGACCAGCACCTCGAGGCGATCGCGCATCTCGCGCGCGGCCTTGTTGGTGAAGGTGACGGCCAGGATGTTCCACGGCGAGACGCCCCGCTGGTCGATGAGGTAGGCGACACGGTGGGTCAGCACCCGTGTCTTGCCGCTACCCGGCCCGGCGACGACCAGGACCGGGCCCTCAGTGATCGTCACGGCGCGCTGCTGCGCCTCGTTCAACCCGCGGAGCAGATCCACGCCCCCGGAAGACGGCTCCCACACCAAACCGGCTCGTCCCTCCCTGCGATTCAGATTCCTGAGGCCGATTGTACCACCCGATGCGCGGACGTACGGTGTGTTCGGACACCGTCTCGATGCGCGCTGTCGGAACCGGGTTTGACGTCGAGGGGAGCGCCTGCTACACTTATTTGCGCTCTGAGCGCCGGTGTAGCTCAGCGGTAGAGCAGGGGACTCATAAGCCCTTGGTCGGTGGTTCGAATCCGCCCACCGGCACCGAGAATAGCAAGACGCGACGCAGGAAACCGAGCCAACCGGAGAACCGGGAGCGGCTCGGTTTTTCGTGTCCCGCTCGGTTGGGTCGACGCCGCACGCGCTAGGGACGAGCTCATCCGGGGTAGGGAACCGGGGGCTAACGTGCCAGGCGACGAGCTAGGGACCAGACGCCTGCAAGGACCGCCCCGAGGACGGCGAGGCGGGTGGCGGGGTAGTGCTCGAACACGCGAGTGTAGAGGCTGTTGGGCTTGGCCTTGGCGGTGAACTGGCCGGTGGTGGTGTAGGTGTCGGCGGGCATTGGGGCGGCGAAGTTGTCGAGGCCGTCGTCGGGTTGGTCGGTGCGCTGCATTCGGTACACGAGGTCGCCGACGAGCATGAGGCGGTCGAGGAGGCCGGGCATCGCGGCGTTGATGATCGCGAGCGGGCGGCCGGGGCCGATGTAGATCTCGGCCCGGGGGTGTTCGATGGCGAACAGGATGGCCTCAGCCACGGCGCCCGGCTCGTAGGTCGGGGGGATGGGGTGCGGCGCGAAACCGAGCCGCGAGCGGGCGTGGTGGGTGAACAGGGGCGTGTTGATTGAGAGCGGCATGATCAGGACGACCTTGATCCCAGGGTGATCTCGCGCCAGCTCCACGCGCAGGGCCTCGGTGAAGCCCTTCACCGCGAACTTCGAGGCCGAGTAGGCGGCGAGGAGCGGGATGCCGCGAGCGCCGACGGCGGATCCGACGTTGATGATGGTGCCCTGCCCCTGGCGGATGAGATGCGGTAGGGCAGCCTTGGTCCCGTAGATCGTTCCCATCACGTTGACCTGCATCAGTCGCGCCGCGTCGTCCACGGTCATGTCTTCGACGCGGGAAGCCAGGTAGAGTCCGGCGTTGTTGATCCAGGTGTCGATACGGCCGAAGCGGTCGACGGCAGCCTCGGCGAGGCGCTCGACCTGCTGCCAGTCGGCGACGTCGGTCGGGACCACGTGGGCTTTGCCGCCGGCCTGCTGGATCTCCCGCGCCAGCGAGGCGAGCGCTTCCTCGTTGCGGGCGGCAAGGACCAGTGAGGCGCCACGCTCGCCGAGGCGGCGCGCGGTCTCACGGCCGATGCCGGATGATGCTCCGGTGATGACAACCACCTGCTCACGCAGCGGGCGGGGCATGGTTCCTCCTCCCTTCCAGGGCGTTTGCGCGTCGCGTACGCGGGGGCGACTGCCGGCACCAGTGCACGCGCGATGCCACTCGCGCCGGACATCTTGCGGTGAGGGCGACGTGGATCGTCGGTAGGGTGTGACTCGGCGTGCGTCGTTGAGCCGGGCCGAGTACCATGTTGGCAGCGCGACGGGCGCGGTCGGTGCCGGATGCCGGTTGGACTGGAGGTGTCGATCATGCCGGAGCGAGCCGCAATCTACACGTGGTTCCGCGGGGAGCAACATCCTGACCCGGAAGACGACCTCGACTCTCAGGAGGAGCGGTGCCGGGCCTACGCGCTCGCCCAGGGCTACCGGGTGGTCGACGTGTTCCGGGAGACGGCGTCGGAGCCGGGCGACGAGCGTCCGGAGCTGAAGCGACTCCGGACGCTCCTTTGGCGGCGTGGACTGGACGTCATCATCGCGACCCGCCCGGACCGAGTCTACGTCGACCTGAACCGCCTCACGCGCCTTAGCAACGAGGCCCGGCTGATGGGCGTACGGCTGGAGTTCCTGGAGCAGCCGTTCATCCTCCCCGAGGAGTGATCGCCGAGCGGAGCGCCCGCTGCGGCGTCTCGGGGAATTACCGGTTCAGGCGCCAGATGGCGGCGTTGAGCACGGTCGCGAAGGTGGTCCAGGCCAGGTAGGGGAGCATCAGCCCCGCTGCCCGACCGGAGATGCGCGAGAAGCGCAGGGTCGTCGCGACGACCGCGATCCAGAGGGCAACGATGTTGATCAGCGCCGCGAAGGGCGAGCGGGCCCCGAAGAAGGCGGCGGACCAGAGCACGTTCAGCCCGAGCTGGACGCCGAAGAGCCGGAGCGCGGGGCGTGCCTCCGGGTCGGTGTCGCGGTGTTGCCAGATCATCGCGGCGGCGATGCCCATGAGGGCGTAGAGCACGGTCCAGACGGGGCCGAAGACCCAACCCGGTGGGTTGAAACTTGGCTTGTTCAGTGTTTGGAACCAACCGTTGAGTCCGGCTCGGGTGAAGAAGGAGCCGATAAGGCCGGCGCCTTCGCAGATGAGAACCGCGACGATCGCCGGCTTGATCAGTCCGGTGCCTCTTCGAGTCTCTTCCATATTTTCCAACCTCCCCGAATTCTGAATGTCGGTGCAGCCGCGGTTCCCCGGTGTGCGTGCCCGGCGCGCAGCCTTTCCTGTGCATCGCCTACGCACGCGGCGGGCCGCGCGTGGTCCGGTCCGTCCGGTGATACACTCGCGGCGACGGGATGCCGGGCCTGGCCCGGTGGACGGAGCGGTGGCGGCAGTCGTGGTGGCGTCCTTCGAACGACACGTCCAAGCGGCTGTGGAGCGGGCCGGACTTGGCCCGGACGACTGCGTGCTGATCGGATTTTCCGGCGGGGCCGACTCGCTGGCCCTGACCGCCTCGCTTCAGGCGATCCACGCGGCGGGCCGGGGTCCCCGTCCGCTGGCGCTGCACGTCAACCACCGGCTCCGGCCGGAGGCAGACGCAGACGCGGAGCGCGCGGTCGCGCTCGGGGAGGCCATGGGGGTGCCCGTCACCGTCGTCCCGGTCGATGTCGGCGCGTGGGACCGGGTGCTGCGGGAGGGGACCGAATCGGCGGCGCGGGCGGCCCGCTACGCGGCGCTGGCGTCGGCGGCTCGGGAGTGGGGGGTGCGCTGGGTTGCAGTGGCGCACACGGCCAACGACCAGGCGGAGACGGTACTGCTGCGGCTCGCCCGCGGAGCCGGGCTCGACGGGCTGGCGGGGATGCGGGAGCAGAGCCACCGGCCGGTGCCGCTCGACCCCGACGAGAGCGAGGTGGTGCCGCTGTGGCTGCTGCGCCCGCTGTTGGGACTGACCCGGGCGCAGGTGGAACGCTACGTCCGGGCGCGAGGTCTGGTGCCGATCGAGGACGCGTCAAATGTATCGCCGGTCTACCGGCGCAACCTCGTGCGGCACTCGGTCCTGCCGGAGTTGGAGCGGGTCGCGCCGGGGGTGATCGAGACCATCGCCCGTACGGCGACGTTGCTGGCGGACGACGCGGCGTATCTCCAGGCGGCGGCTGAGGCGGCGGCTGCGGACATCGTAGGGCGGGCCGGGCTGCTGGTGACAGTCGCGCGCGAGCCCCTGCGCAATCTGCACCCGGCGTTGCAGCGGCGCGTGCTGATCCTGGCGGCGCGGGAGGCTGGCGTCGACCCGGCTGGGCCGACGGCGGAACGGGTCGAGGCACTACGGCGGGCGGCGGTCGAGGGCGCGGTCGGCCGCGTGATCGAGGTCGGTGGGGGCGTCGGTGCGTGGGTGGACTACGCGTCGCTTGCCCTCGGGCCGCTGGAGAGTCTGGAGGAGGATCTGCGCCGGGCATCCGGCCGGCCGCTGATGCCGGCAGGCTCCGTGGAGCCGCTTCGGGCAGGGACGGAGATCGATCTCCCGCTGCTCAATGGTTGGCGGCTGCGGGGCCGGGTTGGACCCGGCGACTGGTGCCTGCGCACGCGCAGGGCGGGAGACCGGGTTCTCGTGTCACGCGGACGGCACCGATCGTTGCAGGACTTTCTGGTCGACGCCAAGGTGGCGGCATACCTGCGAGATTGGCTGCCGCTGCTGGAGCGGGATGGACTGATTGTGTGGGTGGCCGGTGTGCCGTCCCTGTCGTTCGACGACGCAGGGACGACGCTCCGGTGCGAGCGGTTGGAGGGCGACTGAGCCGTGGCGGAGGGTTTGAGGGACATTCCCCTGCACCGGGGTCTGGACCGGATTCTGATCGACGAGGAGACCCTGCAGGCGCGCGTCAGGGAACTGGGGCGGGAGATCAGCGAGTACTACGGCGACCGCAGTCCCCTCCTGGTTGGGGTGCTGACCGGGGCGTTCGTCTTCATGGCCGACCTGGCACGGGCGATGGCGATGCCGCTCCGCGTCGAATTCATGGCGGTGTCGAGCTATGGACAGGCGACCCAGACATCGGGTGTCGTGCGGATCCTGAAGGATCTCGATCGGCCGATTGAAGGCGAGCATGTGCTGCTGGTCGAGGACATTATCGACAGTGGGTTGACGCTGGAATATCTCATCGATGTCCTGCAGCGGCGCAACCCGGCCTCGCTGCGACTCGTGGCCTTGCTGCGCAAGAACAAGCCGCGCAGCGTGCCCGCGCGGGCCGACTGGGTGGGCTTCGAGATCCCCGACGAGTTCGTCGTCGGTTACGGGCTGGACGTTGCCGGCCGCTACCGGAACCTCCCGTTCGTCGCCGTGGTCAAGCCCGATGCCGTGCTGGGCAAATAGGGTGCCGATCACCCGGCTGCCGAGGCGTCGCGTCCTGTCTGTTATAATCAAGCTACCCTGTTTAGCCCGCGTGACCGTGGCGCAAGCACAGGGACCAATCGATGCGCATGGCGCGGTCGGAGGGCACTGAATGGCCGAAAACAAGTGGCTACGTAATGGGTTCGTCTGGATCGTCCTGATCATCGCGGTCGTCGCGCTGTGGGTCACGTTCATGAAGGACGGGGGCAGCGCGAGGGAAGAGAACTTCGCCGATGTCGCCGCGGACATCCGCCAGGGCCGCGTCGCGCGGATCGTGATGACCGAGGGCTCCAACGACATCCAGGTGCAGTACATCGGTGAGGAGGAGCCGCGTAGCAGCCGGCTTCCACCGGATGTCAACATCTACCAGGCGCTCGAGCAGTATGGCCTGTCGGGGGCAGACGTCGAGATCCGGGTGAATCCCGCGAGCCAGTGGGGTAACTGGCTAAGCGCGCTCACATTCATCCTGCCGACGCTGTTCCTCATAGGTATCGTCATTTTCATGATGCGGCAGGCCCAGGGGACGAACAACCAGGCCATCTCCTTCGGGAAGAGCCGTGCCCGGATGTTCACCGGCAACAAGCCGACGGTGACGTTCGCGGACGTGGCCGGTGTTGAGGAGGCCAAGGAGGAGCTGGTCGAGGTCGTCGAGTTCCTCAAGTACCCGGACAAGTTCGCCTCGCTGGGTGCGCGCATCCCGCGCGGGGTCCTGCTGGTTGGCCCGCCGGGCACGGGCAAGACACTCTTGTCGCGGGCTGTGGCCGGTGAGGCGGGCGTCCCGTTCTTCAGCATCAGCGGCTCCGAATTCGTCGAGATGTTCGTGGGCGTCGGCGCCAGCCGTGTGCGCGACCTGTTCGACCAGGCGAAGCGCAACGCGCCCTGCATCGTCTTCATCGACGAGATCGACGCGGTCGGCCGCCAGCGCGGCGCCGGTCTGGGCGGCAGTCATGACGAGCGCGAGCAGACGCTGAACCAGATCCTGGTCGAGATGGATGGCTTCGACAGCACGACCAATGTGATTGTGATCGCGGCCACCAACCGACCGGACGTGCTCGACCCGGCACTGCTCCGCCCGGGCCGCTTCGACCGCCAGGTCGTGCTCGACCGGCCGGACATCGCCGGGCGCCGTGCGATCCTCGAAGTCCACTCGCGCGGCAAGCCGCTGGAGAGCGATGTCGACCTGGAGGAACTGGCGCGTCAGACGCCGGGCTTCTCGGGCGCCGATCTGGAGAACCTGGTCAACGAGGCGGCCATCCTGGCGGCGCGGCGCAACAAGAAGACGATTGGACGCCGAGAGCTGACCGAGGCCATCGATCGGGTCATCGCCGGGCCGGAGCGCAAGAGCCGGGTGCTCAGCGAGCGTGAGAAGCTGATGACGGCGTACCACGAGGCGGGGCACGCCCTGGTGGCGCGCATGCTGCCGCACGCCGACCCGGTGCACAAGGTGTCAATCGTCGCGCGCGGCATGATGGGCGGCTACACCCGCGTCCTGCCTGAGGAGGATCGCTTCTTCTGGACGAAGAAGCAGTTCGAGGACCAGCTTGCTGTCTTCATGGGCGGACACGTGGCCGAGGAGCTGGTGTTCCAGGAAATCTCCACCGGGGCGGCCAACGACATCGAGCGGGCCACCAACCTGGCTCGCCGGATGGTCACCGAGTACGGCATGAGCAAGACGCTCGGACCGCTGGCGTTCGGCCGCAAGGAGGAGCTGGTCTTCCTGGGCCGGGAGATCAACGAGCAGCGGAACTACAGCGACGAAGTCGCCTACATGATCGACCAGGAGATCCGCAGCCTGATCGACACCGCCTACAAGCGGGCCCACGAGATCCTGAGCCAGCACATGGACAAGCTGGAAGCGATCGCGATGCTCCTGATGGAGGCGGAGACGATCGACGGGCACGAGTTGGAGGCGCTGTTCGACGAGCCGCGCCCGCGGCCGCAGTTGGTTGGCCCGCCGGTGACGCGTCCCGCGGCTCTCGCCCACAAGACGGAGGAAGCGGATCGGGGAGGCGAGCGGTCGCCGCATCCGCAGCCGCATCCGTCGCCGACGATGCGGCCACAGCCGGCGTCCTGACCGGCAGCACAATAGAGACACCACAGCCACCCGGGCACGACAACGGCCCGGGTGGCTTCGTCTCCGGGACGTGCTTCCGGAGGCGACGGCGCACCTCAACGGTTGCGTGCCGCTGCGCGAGATGCTACGAGCCGGCGACCTCGGGCGCGGCGGTGTCCGGGAGCGGACAATCCATCACGATGGCGTCGATCTCGCTCCGCCAGGAGCGGTCGAGGACGCTGTGGTAGTCGCGGCTGCGCATGAGCCGCATCGCGTCGCGTGCCGTGACACGGACCAGTCGTGTCCCGCAGCCGGCGCGCAGGAAATGGCGGCCGTCGGGGTCGCGAAAGATCAGGGTTTGGGGTTGGCTAAGCCGCCGGCCGATCACCTGGTAGCCCCGGGATTCCATGGCGCACCCTCCCTCTCCGGTGCGTCGAGCGGTGAAGCGGTGGAAGGTGGGGTTCAAGATACGCTGAGCCGGCGCACCTCCGTGGATTGTGCGATCCGGTTGCTCGACCCTGGTGCGGTCGCGTCTGAATATGGAACCGTCGCGAGGCGTGCGACGGATTGCATATGTGAAGGATCGTGGGTGGAGGCAGGGGGATTCGAACCCCCGACCTCTACAGTGCGATTGTAGCGCTCTCCCAGCTGAGCTATGCCCCCACGGTCGGCCCCGTTCCGGAGCCTGGAGAAGTATACGAGGGATGCAGGGTCATTGTCAAACCGTCACCAGGCCGGGCGAGAACCGCCGTTTTCCCCGTCGCTGTCACGAAATTGTGACGATGGTCCTGGAGATCAGGATGACGCTGTTGCCCTGGCTTGTCTACTATACACTCACCAAGGCCGCGTACGTACGGGCTTGAGACGAGGCCCGTGACAAGGCCCGAGCAAGCACCCCCAACTTCCCCATGTTTCCTCTGTTGACCCCCAAGATCGTCTCCCCGGCGCACCAGCGCCGGGTTCCCTCTTTTTGGCTTGTTGGCTTGGGCGAGGAGGGTCCGGGTGCTGTCCATTGGTGCAGGGTGAGTGGCTGGCCGGTGTGCCGCTCCCGGCCTGACCCAAGATCCGATATCGCGCACCACGCCGTGCGTCTACCCTGGTGCTCGTGAAGGACGATGTGGTCCACGACCGGCGATGGAGCCGGGAGCAGCCGAGAGGAGCACGACGGTGATCGGACCGATGATGGAGGTTCATGCCGAGGCGAGGCGCCAGGCCTTGCTGCTCGAGTCCGAGCGAGGGCGGCGGATCGTCGAGGTGGAACGCGGGCAGCGCCGGAGCGTGCGGTCGTCGATCGGGGGCCGCATCGTGCGCCTCGGAGCCTGGATCGCGGGCGAGCACTAGTCCAGGTACCAAACACGCTGAGGTCGGCACGGAGCCGGGTCCGTTCGTGGACCCGGCTCTGTCGTGTCGACCGATCCCCGAGTCACATCTGGCCCGGTTGCGCGGCCTCGTCCAGAATAGGGGCGGAGAGGGGAGGGCGTATGGCGTGGGTCTTTCTCTTGATCGCCGGCGCGCTCGAGGTCACCTGGGCGGTGGGGCTGAAGCTGTCTGATGGCTTTACCAAGCTGTGGCCGTCCGTCTGGACCATCGCTGCGATGATTCTGAGCTACGTCTTCCTGGCGCAGGCAGTGAAGTCGCTCCCGCTGGGGACCGCCTACGCCATCTGGACCGGGATCGGTGCCGTCGGCGCCGCAGTCGCTGGCATCTTCCTGTTCAAGGAGCCGGCCTCCGCATTGCGGCTGGTGTCGATCTCTCTCATCGTCGCCGGGATCATCGGGCTGCGGCTGGCAACGCCCGCGTAGTCCGCTTCCCGCGGCTCGAAGGTCATTCCCTGGCCCACACCCTCCAGCGCTGCCGTCACACTCGCGACGGACGACGGGGGTGCGTCCCTTGCAGCCGGAACCACAGCAACCAGGACCTCCGAACCAACCGAACCGGGAGCGCGAGACTTGGGCGCACCCGCCGTTGTGAGCCGGACGGGTGCCGGCAGCCGGGGCCGCGACGAGACGAGGGGTGTGATGACGGACGAACAGAGCGCGCCTGGGACACCACGGGACCGGCAGCTTGAGGAGGCGAACAAGGCCATCATCGCCGGCGCCTTCAAGGAGTGGGCAGCGGGAACGGGCGGCCCCTTCGCGCTGTTGGCTGACGACGTCTCGTGGACGATCGTCGGGAACAGCCCGGTGTCGCGGCGGTACGAGAGTCGCCAGGAGTTCATGGACGCGGTGATTCATCCGTTCAACGCTCGGATGGCGTCGCCACTCGTGCCGACGGTTCCCTCGCTCTACGCTGAGAACGACTGGGTTATCGCCCTGTTCGACGCCGCAGGGACCGCGCGCGACGGCAAGCCGTATCGCAACACGTACTCGTGGTACCTGCGGCTGCGGGACGGCCGCATCGTCGAAGCCGTCGCCTTCTTCGACACGATTGCATTCACGGACCTCTGGAACCGGATCACGCCGTAGTGCGCTGCGTTCAGAGGCCCAGGGGCGAGCCCGGAGCGGTCGAGACGTGACACCCGCACGATCCCCACGGGTGCCCGCTGTACCCCGAGTGACCGGCGTGCCGAGCAGGAAGGACCCCGCCTGGACTGGCCTGGCGGGGTCCGGTTGGGAGGCGGCTCAGGGGATCTAAGGTGCTCCCTCAACGTCCCGGTTTGACTGTCGCCCAGTACTCCTGCGCGACCCGGCTCAACGGGACCGGCGCCACTCGCGCACGCACTTCGAACTCGCGATGCCGTTCGATCCACGGACCGCTTCGGCTGCCGCCACCGTTGTCACCCCACACAACCACGACTTCCGACCCGGGTGTTGCGTACTCCTCGGGAACCAACGCGAGCGAGACCACGGCCTTCTCCGTGGCGAGGTAGCCGGTGTACTTCGACACGCCGATGATGTTCCCGTGCGGGTCCTGCACCCGGTCGTACTTCCACATGGCGTAGTCTGCCATCGGGAAGTCGAGACGCTTCGCCGGCATGTCGCTGTCGAAGAAGGCTGCCCGTTGGAGCTCGAGCACGTCGTCCGTGTTCCAGACCAGCGTCACCTTCCGCCGGTGCGGCTGTCCAGCCATCCGCTCGAGCGCTTCCCGGCCGATGAAGTCGTGATCGAACTTCACGATCCGTTCGTACCCCAGTTCATAGGGCGTCACGTAGTAGTCCTCGATATTCGGGGAGTAGAAGCTGCCGCCAAGCGACAACGTGGCTTCCATGGCGGTCGCCGGCAACCACTCGCGATACGGCCGCAGCTCTTCTCCCGTATAGATCGCCGGCAACGGGACGGCGAACCAACCCGACGGCAGCCCGCCTGGGAAGTACGCCAGCGATCCCACTCGCTTGAGGTCGAACCGCTCTCCCGCGTCGAGGAGCGCTCCCAGCACACGCTCTCGATCGTCCCACGGTCCCGACAGTTCGAAGCCCGGCGTGCCCGTCATGCTGTGGCGCAGGACCCACACCGGGCAGTTGGCGATCTTCAGCTCCACGAAGTTGAAGAACTTGATCTCCGGCAGAGGGCCACCGATTACGGCTTCGAGGAGCGCGGTTGCGTTCGGTCCTTCGATCTGGAACCGGTAGAGGGTGCGGCGGCCTGATGGATTCAGCACATAGATCGGGTCGCGCTCCACCGTCACGTCGTAGCCGCCCGTGACCGCGTGATACTCGACCCAGTTATCGACGCCGAGGCCGACCAGGAGCAGCGTCTCGGGCTCGAGGCAGTAGAGGATCTGGTCTCCAACCATGTGCCCGCTCGGGGCGCAGGCAACGAACTGCTTGGCCTTGCCCGGGCCGAAGTTCTTGAAGCTGTTCACCCCCAGTCGCTCCAGGAGGCGCACGGCGTCCCGGCCGCGGACATAGAAGTTGACCATGTGGAAACTCTGATCGGCGAGGGCCACGGACTCGACGCTGGCACGCTGCTCATCCTGCCAGTTGGTGAACTCAGGGAGGACGTGTGGTGCCGGCTGAAGGGTCGCGGTCCATATGGCGAGCGTGCCCTTGGGGTTCCGAAAGAGATGATCAACGATATTCGTCCCAGAGTCGAGAATGTCCTGAAGGGAACGAGGTGTCTGCATACTCAGCCTCCGTCTCTTCACGGCTCCCGGACCTGTGCGGTACCGGCGCAATGACAGGAAGATCCATGCCAGAGGCTGGTTGAACGTGTGCACCTCACTTTCGGGCGGGCGGCAGGTCGCCGTGCCGGGGACGTAGGTGCGGATGCGCTGCTGGGCCGGGTTCGGCAGATCGAAGTTGTCACGTCACAGCCCATCGCAGCGCGAGCGGTTACGCGTCGTGGCGGTGGGCTGGCTGCGGTGGACACAAAAAACCCGTCTGGCTGAGCCAGACGGGGTCCGCTTCTCAAGCAATCAGGCTGGCTCTGTGCGCTGTGGGAATCACGCATGAAGCCAAGCGCCGTCTCCGAGCACAAAAAAAGCCCGGATTCATACGGAATCCGGACCAAGGGAGCGGGTGATGGGATTCGAACCCACGACATCCTGCTTGGGAAGCAGGCACTCTGCCAACTGAGTTACACCCGCATCAGTACCTGCCGACTCACAGTATAGCAGATGGTTCGGCACGTCGTCTAGAGGTGCTCCCGGGGGGCCGGCGTGCCGTCGGTCGGTACCGTGGTCCCGCGCCGAGGAGGGTTTCAATGGGACGATTCTCCCGCGCGGGATCCTTGATGACAGGCTACCTTGTTGGGGTGGGTTGTTGGTGCCAGCGCCGCCGGAGGCGGTGCAGAGCCCGGAAGGGGAGGAGTATTGTGAGAGTTGCGCTGATGAGGATGACCGGACGCTGGGTGGCGCTCGTCGGGGCGGTCGCCGCAGTGCTGGTGATCACCTCGCTTCTGGTCGTGCCGCGAGTGGCCGGGCAGCAGGGCCAGACGATCGTCATCGATGTCGCGTTCGACCAGCCGAACATCCACCGCCTGGCGGAAGCGCCGGCCGGGGCGTGGCCCGCGCGTGGGGAGGTGTCCTCCGGCGGCGGCAAGATCTTCGACGGCGATCTGGAGGCCACGGAGCAGATCGGCGAGTTCTACTTCATCGGCGTCGGCACGTCCGCTCCCGAGTACTTCGAGACCGCGGCCAACCATCTCTTCGAGGTGGCGCGCTTTGAGCTCTGGGGTCAGGGGAGCATCGACGTGATGGGGACCGTCACGTTCCGGGGCACGAGCCACCTCTCCATCACGGGCGGTACTGGTGCCTTCGCGATGGCGCGCGGGGAGTGCACTGAGGAGATGGTCGCCTCTCGTCGCGGGCGCTTCACCTGCTACATCGAGCGCTAGGTACCAACCCATCTCTTCCAACGCGGCGTGACGCCGCCTCGCCTGGCTGGTATGCCGTGTGAGGCGGCGTCCGTGTTGGAGGCGCGCATCGGGGCATTCCTCGTTACAATCCCGTGAGGGGCAAGGGCCCGAGGGGGTGCCGAACTGAGAGCGAGGAGTGTTGATGCGTAGCCACCTCACCCATCTGGAGTGCACGGCCTGTGGGGAGACCTATCCCGCCGACCGGTTGATGACGACCTGCCCGGCATGCGGCAAGGTGCTCTTTGCGCGCTACGACCTCGAAGCGGCGGCCAAGACGCTGACGCGAGAATCGTTAGCCAGCCGGCCGTGGAACCTGTGGCGGTACGCGGAGATCATGCCGGTGCAGGATGCTCGTTATGCACTCACGCTGGGTGAGGGGGGCACGCCGCTGCTGCCGGCTTCCCGGCTCGGGAAGGCGCTCGGCTACAACCGGCTGCTGGTGAAAGATGATGGGCAGAACCCGACCGGTAGCTTCAAGGCGCGGGGGTTGTGCGCCGCGGTGTCGCGTGCAAAGGAACTGGGAGCGAGCGCGGTGGCGATCCCCTCGGCCGGGAACGCGGCGGCGGCAATGTCGGCCTACGCGGCGCGCGCCGGGTTGGACGCCTATGTGTTCATGCCGGCCGACACGCCGGAGCCGATGAAGGCCGAGTGCCGCGCGTACGGTGCCCGGGTCTTCCTGGTCAACGGTCTGATCAATGACTGCGGACGGGTCGTGCGTGCGGGCGCCGAGGCACGGGGCTGGTTCGACGTCTCGACGCTCAAGGAGCCGTACCGGGCCGAGGGGAAGAAGACGATGGGGTTGGAGCTGGCCGAGCAGCTCGGCTGGCGCCTGCCCGATGCCATCGTCTATCCCACCGGCGGCGGCACCGGCATCGTCGGGATGTGGAAGGCGTTCGACGAGCTGGAGCAGTTGGGCTTGATCGGGTCGGAGCGCCCGCGGATGATCGTGGTCCAGTCCGAGGGCTGTGCGCCAATCGTGCGGGCGTTCGAGCAGGGTGAACGCCATGCGCAGCTCTGGGAGGGCGCAGCGACGGTGGCGCCCGGCATCCGGGTTCCGGTGGCGATCGGTGACTACCTGATCCTGGACGCGGTGCGCCAGAGCGGCGGCACGGCGATCACGGTGTCGGACGAGGAACTGCTGGAGGGCATGCGCCTCGCAGCCACGCACGAGGGGCTGTTCGTGTCGCCGGAGGCGGGCGCGGTCGTCGCGGCTGCCCGGCTGCTGCGTGAGCGCGGCGTGCTGGGCCAGGACGATGAGGTGGTGCTGTTCGCCACAGGAGCAGGGCTCAAGCATACGGATCTGGTCACCGGGGAGTACCCGGTGCTGAACCCGGACGATCCGGACCTGCTGGCCGCGATCGACCGCGCGTACGGAGAACCTACGGCATAGGCAGGGGCTGGCAGCGGGGACAGAAGCGGGTGCCGCGCTGGACCACGACAAGGCGGGCGATCGGCTCACCGCACCGTGGGCACGGGTCGCCCTCGGCCCGGTGGTAGATGTGGAGATAGTGCTGGTTGTTTCCGGGGCGGCCCAGGCCGTCCCGGTAGTCGCGCAGCGTCGTGCCTCCGCGCTCGATAGCGGCGGCGAGGGTCACGCGTATGGCATCCAGCAGGCGGGCGGCCTCTTCGAGTGTGAGGGAATTGGCCGGGCGCAGTGGGTGGATGCGGGCGGCAAAGAGCGCCTCGTCTGCGTAGATGTTGCCGACGCCCGCCAGAAACGTCTGGTCGAGCAGGAGCGGCTTGACGGCGCGCGAACGGGCGGCGAGCATGGCGGCGAACCGCTCGGCGGTGAACCGGTCGTCAAGCGGCTCGGGGCCGAGGCTGCGATCGAGTGCGGCCGCCTCGTCGGGAGTCAGGAGCGTGAGCCGTCCGAACTTGCGGGTATCGGAGAAGCGCAACTCCCGTCCGTCGTCGAGGACGAAGGTCAGGTGGTGGTGCTTACCGGTGGGAGTGTCGGGGGACGTGACCGTCAATTCCCCGGTCATGCGCAGGTGCACGGCGATGGTGTCGCCGCTGTCGAGCGCGATGAGCAGGTACTTGCCGCGCCGCCCGAAGCCGGTGATCCGGCGGCCGGTCACGCGCGCGACGAACGCGTCGGGTTCGGGTGCGGCGATGCAGCCGGTGAACGTACCTAGCCGGACGGCGGCGATGGTGGCACCGTCAACGGCGGCAGTGAGGCTGCGGCGGACGTTTTCAACTTCCGGTAGCTCTGGCACAGTCCACTCCGAACTCGTGTTCGCATAAGTATAGCGCCCACAGGGCGCGCGGAGAGGGAGGTGGAATGGCGAACGATTGCATCTTCTGCCGGATCGTGGCGGGTGAACTCCCGGCCACAATCGTCTACCAGGACGACGAGGTGACGGCGTTCAACGATATCAACCCCCAGGCGTCGACCCACGTCCTGGTGATCCCCAATCAGCACATCACATCACTCAACGACGCGGAGGAGACGGACCCAGCGCTCCTCGGCCGACTGCTCCAGGTGGCCGCCAAGGTCGCGCGCGATGCCGGGCTGGCCGAGTCAGGCTACCGGGTGGTCACCAACACCGGACCTGACTCCGGGCAGACGGTCTTCCACCTGCACTTCCACGTGCTCGGTGGCAACCCGCTGCGCCTGCCGCTCGGGTGATCGGAGCGGCCGGTAGCACAGGAGCGCCGGCGTCTTACCGGCTCCCGTCGTTCCCACGTGACGACAGCACGGGACGGAAGGATGCCGGCGCTCCTTTGAGACGTGCGGCATCGTCGGTGAGGGCGTCTGGAGAGTACACTTAGGCGTACGACTGGAGTTCGATTTCCCGGGCGTCCGGGGTGGCTGGTGGGAAGATGCTATACCGCTTCGTCTCGGGCGATGTCCCCATCATGATCATGCTGTACCTCGTGTTCTGGCTCTGGGCACGAGGGCGGGTGTCGCTGCTGCGGCAGGTAGCGGTGCATGACACGCCGGTCTGGAACTGGATCGGGCGGGTCACGCTCGGGATCGTCCTGGCCTTTCCGGTGTGGGTTACGCTGTTCGACAACTGGCGACAGCTTCTGGGGTACGCGCTGTCACCGGCGAAGCGCTGGCAGAGCGACCCGTTCGACACCGTGCTGACGGCCGCGCCGATTCGGGATATCACGCTGGTGTTGCTGGCGGCGGGACTGCTCGGCTGCGCGCTGCTCTACTCCCGGCACCGGGGGAGTATCCCGCTGGCGGTGATGTGGGCCGCGATTGGTCTTGCTTGCATCTACTTCCTGAACCCGATCCGCATCCGGCTCGATGTCTATCTCTACGGCACCCAGGCGTCGCTGGCCGACCCGCAGCCGATTGACGTCGGGTTTATCCTGTTCTGGGCGACGGGGTTGTACGCGCTGATCACCGGGTTGCTCGCGGCCGGGGCGGCGCTGCTCTTTGCCGGGGTTGCCCTACCGGTGCGCCTGGTCTACTGGCTGGCGACGCGCGGGCGGGTCGAGCAGGAGGCGCCGGTCTACCAGGTCTTCCACCGTAAGGCGCGGGCGCTGCACGATCCTGCCGCTGCGGGTGGCGAGACCGGCCCCCCGACCAACCCGGAGTCGGTGGGGTAGGAGCCGCTACTCGTCCTCGAACTCGTCGTCGAATTCATCGTCGAAGTCATCCCCGAAGAGGCTGAGGGGCCGCTCGCCGGGGCCACGGTCCGCGTCGTGGCTGGGGGTCAGACCGCTCGAGAGCTCGCTGACGCGGAGTTCGGCCTGGTCGAGCAGATCGTTGCAGCGACGGACGAGCGCCACCCCACGCTCGTACTCCTGCAAGGCCTGATCGAGCGACAGGTCACCCTGCTCCAACCGCTCGACCACTTCGTTCAGGACGGCTACCAGATCCTCGTACCCGGCGTCGGGCGGGACGACATCGGCGAGCCATTCATCGTTGGGTCTCTGCGGGGGTGTGGACATGCTCCGCTCCTCTCGACGTTTCGACACTGCGCACGACGGCGCCGGCCTCTCCGTCGTGGAACTCCAGCGTCACCTCCTGGTCGACCGTTAGTCCTTTGACGCTGCGTAGTCGCTCGCCCGTTGCGCGGTCGAGCACAATCGCGTAGCCGCGCCGCATGACGCCCAAGGGATGCAACAGGTCGAGTTGTCGCTGGATGGCCTCGATCGCTGCGCGCTGGCTGGCGATGCGGCGGCGAAGGTGCTGGTGCATGATCTCGGCGCGGCTGTCGAGCCGCAGGCGCTCCTGGCGGATCAGATTCTCAGGTCCGTGCCGCTGGAGCCGCAGCGCCAGCCCGTCGACCGTTTCGCGGCAGTCGCGGAGGATCTCCCAGAGCGCATTGTTGGCTCGGGCCAGCAGGCCGGTCACCTCGGCCGCCAGCTCGTTGATGTGCGGCGCCACGATCTCGGCCGCGGCCGAGGGCGTCGGCGCGCGCACGTCGGCGACGAAGTCGCAGATCGTGTAGTCGGTCTCGTGGCCGACGGCGGAGATGACCGGGATGCGGCTGGCGAAGACGGCGCGGGCGAGCGCCTCGTCATTGAAGCACCAGAGGTCTTCCATCGAGCCACCGCCGCGCGCGATGATGATGACGTCGACGTTCCCGTCGAGCTGCAGCGCCTCCAGTGCGCGGATGATGGTGGGTGGCGCGTCTTCGCCCTGCACCTGGGCCGGAGCCAGGACCAACTCCGCGAGCGGGTAGCGGCGTCGCAGCACCGTCTGGATGTCGTGCCAGACGGCGCCGGTCGGCGACGTGACGACGCCGATCCGGCGCGGCAGGCGGGGAAGGGGTCGCTTGCGCGACGGGTCGAACAGGCCCTCCATCTCCAGCCGGCGCCGCAGCTCCTCGAACTGGAGATGCAGGAGCCCGGTCCCCTCTGGCTGGATCAGGTCGACGTAGAGCTGGTACTGCCCGCCGGCCTCGTAGACCGAGACCCGGCCATGGGCCAGGATGGCGTCGCCGTTCTCGGGTTGGAAGGTGAGCCAGCGGGCATTCCCGCGGAAGAGCACGCAGCGGAGCTGGGCGCGCTCCGACTTGAGCGTGAAGTAGATGTGCCCGGCGGCCGAGCGCACGAAGTTGGAGACTTCCCCGCGGATCCAGACGTCGCTGAGGATCGGGTCCGCGTCGAGCAGATCCTTGATGTAAGCGGTGACGTCAGCGACGTCGAGAATGCGCACGGCTCGCCCCTCTACGGCTAGGCGTGCGGCTTGATGCGCATCAGCGGATGGCCGTACTCGACCGGCTCGGCGTCGCGCACCATGATCTCCACGACGGTCCCGGCCACGTCGGCCACGATCTCGTTCATGATCTTCATGGCCTCGATGATGGCCACCGTCTGCCCGACCTCAACCGTATCGCCCACCTGGACGAAGGGGCGCTCTCCCGGGGCCGGCGCTGCGTAGAAGGTGCCGATCATCGGCGAGGTGATGATGTGGCCTTCCTCGTCCTGGGCCGGATCTGCCGCGGGCTGGGTGGGCGTCGCCTGGACGAGCGCCTCGGCCGGGGCGGAACCTGACACCGCCGGCCCCTCGCGGGCGGACAACTCGATCTTCAAGTCGCCCCGCTTGACTTCGAGCCGGCCGATGCCGCCCTCGCGCATCACCTTGACCAGCTCGCGGACGGTTGCGGTGAGCGCCGCGTAGTCGTCGGGCAATTCGGGCCGTGCCCCGTCCGGCGCGTCGGGATTCCTCGTCATCATTCAGGCCGCTCCACTCGCGCGCAGTAGGACTAGCTGACGCGCCCCAGGTACTCGCCGGTCCGCGTATCGACCGTCACCACGTCGCCCTCGTTGATGAAGAGGGGGACGTTGATCGTCAGGCCGGTCTCCAGTCGCGCGGGCTTGGAGCCACCGGCGGCGGTGTCGCCCCGCACACCCGGCTCGGTCTGCTCCACGCGCAGGTTCACCGTCACAGGCAGTTCAACATCAATCGGTTGGCCGTTGTGGGTAAGCAGGTCGATCGTCTCGTTCTCGATCAGGTAGTTCACCGCGTCCCCGAGCGTCTCCTTGTCGAGGGCGAACTGCTCGAACGTGTCCACGTCCATGAAGTGGTACTGGCCCTCGTCGTTGTACAGGTACTGGACGCGCTGGCGCTCCAGCCGCACCGGTGTGAACTTCGAACCCGCCTGGAACGTCTGCTGGGTGATGGTGCCGGTGCGCAGGTTGCGCAGGCTGAGGCGGACGAAGGCGCTGCCGCGGCCCTGCTTGACGTGCTGGAAGTCGACGACGCGCACCAGCTCGCCGTTCATCTCCAGCGTCAGGCCCTTCCGAAGATCTCCCGTATCGATCATGCTGCCTCCAATGGATGCCGTTTGGATGCCGTTGACGAACTTCAGTCGATGCTCCGCTTGGCCGCGCGGGTCAGGATGCGGACGCCGTCTTCTTCCAGAACCCCGACGTCTTCGATGCGGACACCACCCCACCCGGGAATGTAGATGCCGGGCTCGATGGTGACCACGCTGCCGGCCGGGAGCGGTTCCTCGTTGCGCTTGGAGAGCGCCGGGCCCTCGTGGACCCGCACGCCGACCCCATGGCCCAGAGAGTGCCCGAACGCCTCGCCGTAGCCGGCCTGCTCGATCACGCCGCGCGCCAGCGCGTCCGCTTCGCGGCCGGTCAGCCCCGCCTTGAGACCAGCCTCGGCCGTTTCGAGCGCGCGGAGCACGATCGGGTAGATCTCCCGAAGGCGGGGGTCCGGTTCGCCCACCCAGACGGTGCGGGTGAGATCGGCGCAGTAGCCGTCGACGCGGGCGCCCATGTCGATCACGATGGGCTCACCCGGCTGGATCTGGCGGTCGCCGGGGTCGTGGTGGGGCAGCGCCGCGTTGGGGCCCGACGCGACGATGGTCGGGAAGGATGGGCCGCTGGCACCGAGTTCGCGCATCGCGACCTCAAGGCGCCAGGCGATGTCGCGCTCGCGGTCTCCCGCCTTGATCGTCGGTGCGACCTGCTCGAAAGCGCGGTCGGTCACCTCAATGGCGCGGGCGATCTTCGCGATCTCCTCCTGGGTCTTGATCAGCCGCAGGTCGTCGACGAGCGTCCCGACGGGAACCAGCTCGACCTCGTCGCCCAGCCGCTCGGTGAGCGTTCGGTAGTCCTGGTAGAGGATTGCCTTGTCTTCGAAGCCGACCCGCCGCACGCCGATCTCCTGGAGCACCGCCGCGTCCGCCTCGGCCAGGCCATACACGCGGTCGAAGACCTCGAAGCCGGACGCCTGCTGGCGCGCCTGCTCGGAGTTGACGGAACTGGTGACGAGAACGGCGCGGTCGGGAGTAATGATGACGTGCCCGCCTGACTCGTTTGGAGGGATGTCATCTCCGGTGTAACCCGTCAGGTAGTAACGATTTGACGGGTGGGTGATGACAATCGCGTCGAGGCCGAGCTCCGCAATCCGCTCACGGAGCGCGGCAAGGCGGTCAGGCATCAGGCGAGGTCCCTTCTGCTTCGTACCGGTCCATGAGGTACCGCAGGGCGAGCAGGTAGCCCTCGGCGCCCAATCCCGCGATCTGCCCGGTGACGACGGGGGCGATGACCGAGCGGTGGCGGAACTCCTCACGGCGGTACACATTGCTGAGGTGCACCTCGACGGCGGGAACGGCCACCGCCGCCAGGGCATCGCGCAGGGCGATGCTGTAGTGGGTCAGAGCCCCTGGATTGACGATGATACCACAGGCCACCGAGGCGTTGCGTTGGATCTGATCGATCAGTGCACCTTCGTAGTTGGACTGCACAATGATCGTCTCGAAGCCGCGCTCGGCGGCGGCTTCACGGATCCGCTGGTCGATCTCGGCCAGCGTGACCCGGCCGTAGATCTCCGGCTCACGCTGGCCGAGCATGTTGAGGTTGGGTCCGTGCAGGACCAGGATGACCTTGCGCGCGGTCGGCGCGGGCGTGTCTGTCACCGGATCCACCCCTTGTTGCGCACCTCATCGGTGCCGAGCAGGCCGAGCAGCACGACGTAGGGAGTGCCCGCGTTCTCCGGATGGTACTCAAAGCGGGCGCGCTCGAAATACTGCACCGTTCGCCCGGTGACCGGGTCGGTGAACTCCTCCGAGATCGGGTAGCCGAAGAGCGCCAGCGACTCACGGAAGGAGATGCCGGGATCCCCGAACTCCAGCCCGTGGCTGCTCCAGTACTCCCGGAAGCCGAAGCAGAGGCGATGGCCGGTCACCGGGAAGTAGTCGCAGTTCGCGTCGGGCTGGGTCGACGCCGGGAGCGGGAGGAACGGCTCGGTGCCGAGCAGGCCACGGCGCTCGGCCTCGGCTGCACCCAGGCGGCCAAGCAGCACCTCGTAGACGGTACCGGCGTTCTCAGGGTGGTACTCGAAGCGCTGCCGCTCGAAGTACTGCACGGTGTAGACCTCACCCGTGTCCGGATTCGGCTCGCTGAACTCCTCGGTCCACGGAAAACCGAAGACCGGCAGACCGCCGTTGCGCTCCCAGTAGTGCTTGAAGCCGTAGGCGAGGGAGTGGCCGGTCTCCGGGAAGTAGACGCGGTCGGGCGTCGCCGGGAAGGGCGGCACGCGCGTGGCGGGCGTCGCCAGGCGTGCGACCTCATCCCAGACAGCCGGATCCTCGTGACCGAGCCGCCAGAATGCGAACCCGCCGACGCCCTCGTCCAGCATCAGGTCGAGCTTGGCGCGGATGCTGGTGGCGTTCTCGTACCAGACCTCGTGCTCGTGCCCGGCGTCGTCCGTGTAGCGCAGCCACGGGGTCTGCTGGGTCGTGTCGTAGCCGCCCTGAGCACCGGGCCGGGCCAGGAGCGCCTGCGCCTGGTCGTAGCGGACCGAGGTCGCCGTCTGCTTCTCCGTCACATTCCAGTTGTAGCCGTAGAGGGGCATCCCCAGCAGGATGGTCGCGGCAGGCATCCGGCTCTTGGTGTAGGTCACGACGTTGCGCACCCAGGGGAGCGGCGCGACAGGGCCGGGGTTGCCGCCGGCGTAGTGGTAGTCATATGCCATCACGACGACATAGTCGTTGATCGCGCCCAGCGCTGCGTAGTCGTAGGCGCCGCCCCAGGCCGTCGGCGCGTCCGAGGTGCGGGCGGCGATGGCCTGGGTGACCAGCTTGCCTAGCGGACGGAAGCGCTTGGCCAGCCGCTGCTGGAAGTCGGTCAGCAGCGCGGCGTCGCTGGCGTTGACCGCCTCGAAGTCGATGTGGATGCCGTCGTAGTTGTTCTCCATCACGAGGTCGACCAGCCGCTCGACGATGGCATCGCGCTTCTCCGGCGTGGCGATCGTGTCGCGGAAGTCGTCCCAGCGGGGCACGTTCTTGATCATCGGGACGATGGTGACCCCGGCCTTGCGCATCACGCTCAGCGCCTCTGGCTGGGAGAAGTCCTCGATCGTGCCGTCGGCGTTCAGGTGGTAGAAGTAGGGCGAGACAATGTCGAGTTTGTCGACGTGGGCCTTGAGTGTGGCCAGCGAGGTCGGGTCATACGTGATGTAGTAACCCCAGCGCACGGTCGCGGTGCGTGCCTCCGCCTCTCGCGGCGCAGGAGCAATCGCGGCTGCGAGTGTCGCTACCAGGAGGAGCAGTACTGCGCCCGTCCGTGCCGCTCGGAATGAGCCGTGCTTGGCCATGTCGCCACGTTCCCCTTCCCGTGTGGGCACCCGACACCCTCTGGCTCACGGCCGGCGCCGAGCCCGCCTTATCCGCGTGGGGCAACCTGTGCGCCGACCGCGGGGACGTAGACCTTGATCGGGATGGGTCCGTCCGCCCCCTCGATCTCTGCTTGCCCTGCAAAGACGACGAGTGGGACGAGGAATTGTTGCGTCGCCGGCGACCCGGCCAGCGAATAGGCGAGCGACACTGAGGTCAGATTGGCCGACCCGGTGAGCGCCCCGTCGGACGCGGGCAGCGCAGCGGGGTCGATCTCGAGGTAGCCGCGCCCGGCGCGGATGTCGTTCCACAGGTCTTCTGCGGAACGCAGGCCGTAATCCGACCGGTTCAGGGCAGCCGGCCACTGTACATCCGCCTGGAGCACGGTGCCGTCAGCGGTGAGGGTCACCGCAGCTTCCGGCGCGGCAGAGAGGATCGACTCCGGTTCCACGGGCTTGATAGCGACGATGGCTCGCCCGGCGTCCTCATCGCGCAGCCGCACGCTGCCCGGCCCGGCGTCGGCACCGACTAGGCGATGCTCGATCAGCCAGTTTCGGGCCATCTGAATGAGGGCATCATCGCCGGGCAGCTCGGCTTCCCCGGACGCGTCCGGCGCGCTGTTGATGTAGCGGACCAGGTCGCCGGAGATGTAGAGGCTACCGTCGGCAGTGCGGAAGCTCCCGCCGCCCTGATCGACCACCTCGCTCTCGATGCCGAGCGCGGCGGCGACGGCCTCGACTTCCTCGAGCGTCCAGGCGCGGTGCTGGAGTGCGTAGACAGGCGCCTCAGTCGGGACGAGTTGCAGGCTCAGATCGAGGCGATAGTCCAGGGTAATCGGCCGCCGCGCCGAGTTGCCGCTGGGCATGTCCGGCGCCGGGAGGTCGCCGAAATCCCCGACCAACGGGGTCGGCGTCGGCTCGATAGTCGGCGTGGGCGGCTCCGGCGTCGGGGTTTCCGGAACCTCGGTCCCCTCCTCGGCTGTCGGCTCCTCGCTCGGCGCCGCGGTCGGCGTCGCGATGCCGAGGGCGGTGGTGGGCGACGCGTCGACAGCCGCTGCGGTCGGTGACGCGGCCGGCGGTTCGGTCTCCGCGCGGCTGTTCAGGATAAGGACGCCGACGATGGCGACGACGATCACGATGAGGATGACGGACAGAATCAGATTGAGCCGGGATGCTGCGCCGCGGCGCGACCCTCGCCGATTCGGTCCCTGTGCCATTCCCCCCACTTCCCAGACGCGGACGGCAGCGGCGCCCGCGCCGCTGCCGATGCTTTACCTGTGTCGCCGGGGTCTGACGGCTGGGGTGTGAAGAGCGACGGCCCCCGGGTGCGTGATGTGCCGGCCTCAGACGACTTCCTGGATGCGTCGCAACTCGATGATCTGATCCCGGAGCAGCGCGGCCTTCTCGAACTCGAGCATCTTGGCCGCTTCCTTCATCTGCCGCTCCAGGTCCTTGATCATCCGCACCAGCTCGTCGGGCGGCAACTCGGCGATAGCCCCGGCCTTCGACTCGGCCCGATAGGGGCTCGCCTCTTCGGCCACCGCGCGCACGCGGTCAGTCAGGTCGCGGACCTCCTTGACGATGCCGCGCGGCTCGATGCCGTGCTCCTCATTGTAAGCGATCTGGATGGCGCGGCGCCGGTAGGTCTCGTTGATCGCGGCCTCCATCGACCGGGTGATGGTGTCGGCGTACATGATGACCTTGCCGTCGACATGGCGGGCCGCCCGGCCGATCGTCTGGATGAGCGAACTCTCGGAGCGCAGGTAGCCCTCCTTGTCGGCGTCGAGGATGGCGACCAGCGACACCTCGGGCAGGTCCAGACCCTCCCGCAACAGGTTGATCCCCACCACCACGTCGTAGACGCCGAGCCGCAAGTCGCGAAGGATCTCAATCCGCTCCAGCGTGTCGATCTCGCTGTGCAGGTAGTGGGTGCGGATGCCGATCTCCTTGAGGTAGTCGGCCAGATCCTCCGCCATCTTCTTGGTCAGGGTCGTGACCAGCGCTCGCTCACCGCGCGCCACGCGACGGTGGATCTCGTCGATGAGGTCATCGATCTGGCCCTTGGTCGGCCGGACGCTGATCTCCGGGTCCAACAGGCCCGTCGGCCGGATGACCTGCTCGACAACCTGCTTGCTGTTCTGCAGCTCGAATTCGCCGGGCGTCGCCGAGACGTAGATCACCTGGTTGATGTGCTGCATGAACTCGTCGAATGTCAGTGGCCGGTTGTCCCGCGCCGACGGCAGGCGGAAGCCAAACTCGACGAGGATGTCCTTGCGCGAGCGGTCACCGCCGTACATCCCCCGGACCTGCGGGATCGACATGTGGGACTCGTCGATGAACATCAGATAGTCGTCCGGGAAGTAATCGAGCAGCGTCCAGGGCGGCTCGCCTTCCTTGCGACCGGAGAGGTGCCGGGAGTAGTTCTCGATGCCCGAGCAGTAGCCGGCTTCCTGCAGCATCTCCAGGTCGTACAGGGTGCGCTGCTTGAGGCGCGCCGCCTCCAGGATCTTCCCCTCCGCCTCCAGGTGCTTGAGCCACTCCTCCAGCTCTTCCTGGATGCTTTGGATGGCGCGCTGGAGCTTCTCCTGGCTGGTGACGAAGTGCTTGGCGGGGTAGATGTCGATCTCATTGCGCTCGGCCAGGACCTCGCCGGTGAGCGGGTCGATGTCGACGATGCGCTCGATCTCGTCGCCCCAGAACTCGATCCGGACCGCGATCTCCTCGTACGCCGGGAAGATGTCGAGCGTGTCACCGCGCACGCGGAAGGTACCGCGCATCAGGGTCAGGTCGTTGCGCTCGTACTGGATTTCGACTAGATGGCGCAGCACCTTGTCGCGCCGGACGGTGGCGCCGCGGCGCAGGGAGACGATCGTCTTCCCGTACTCCTCGGGTGAGCCGATGCCGTAGATGCAGGAAACACTGGCGACGATGATGACGTCTCGCCGGGTCAGCAGTGCCCGCGTCGCTGCGTGCCGCAGCTTGTCGATCTCGTCGTTGATGTCCGCGTCCTTCTCGATGTAGGTGTCGGTCCGCGGG
>Ga0207873_1000851_pt1 | contig 31896 bp, 19 predicted proteins | sample BGWIniCompost_FD_187373 | JGI IMG/M metagenome (GOLD analysis project Ga0207873, IMG submission 187373) | Cellulose adapted compost microbial communities from Newby Island Compost Facility, Milpitas, CA, USA - BGW Initial Compost (SPAdes)... ... | reverse complement strand
GCCTGCGGCTCGCCTATCGCCGGCGCATCCATGCCTGTCATCCTGATCGCGGCGCCGCGCCGGACAGCCGGGCGTTCACGGACCTGGTGCGCGCCTGGCGCCTGCTCGCCGACTATCGCCGCCGTCATGGCCGGCTGCCCGATCCCGGGCTGCAGGTCGACGACCGGCACCTGCCGCAGCCCGAGTCCGCCCCGCAACGCATGCCGGCCGTCGGCGCCGTCCTTGATGATGCGCCTTCATTGCCTTTCCGCTGGCGCATCCTTCCCGGCTATTGTCACGCCGCGATCGCCGGCTTCCTGGTGATCGTCGGCATCACCGTCGCCAGCAGCCTGCCGCTGGAAGCGCCGAAAAGGCCCGCGGCGAAACCCTCCGCCACGCTCGCGCTCGGCATGCGCCCCGAAGAGGTGCTCGACCTGCAGGGCGTGCCGCAGTTCACCTATGGGTCGGTGTGGTTCTACGGCGAGAGCGGCATCGTGTTCGCGGATGGCTGCGTCGTCGGCTGGGAGGACCTGCCTCCTTATGCGCTGGCGGCAAGGGAACGCATGCGGCGCGCCGAGCGCAAGGCGGGCGCGCGCAGCTTCTGCGAACCCGACGGCTGATCAGCGCGCTCCCTTGCCGAACAGCACCACTTCCACCGTGCGCAGCAGGATGGTGATGTCCAGCAGCAGGCTGTAGTTCTTGATGTAGTAGAGATCGTACTTGAGCTTCTCGGCGGCATCGCGCACCGAGGCGCCGTAGGGATAGCAGAGCTGCGCCCAACCGGTGATGCCGGGATGTACCGCGTGGCGGCGCTCGTAATAGGGAATCTCCTTCGCCAGTTCGCTGACGAACTCGGGACGCTCGGGACGCGGACCCACCAGGCTCATCTCGCCCTTGATGACGTTGAACAGCTGCGGCAGTTCGTCGAGACGCAGCTTGCGCAGCCACTTGCCCGTGCGCGTGACGCGATCGTCATCCACCGTCGCCCAGCGCGCCTTGCCGTCGCCCTCGGCATCCTCGCGCATGCTGCGGAACTTGGTGAGCAGGAAGATCCTGCCGTGGCGGCCGACGCGATGCTGCCGGTAGAACACGCGCGCACGCCAGCCCTCCTCCAGCTTGATGGCGAGCGCACAGCACAGCATCAGCGGCAGCGCCAGCAGGAGGATGAGACTGCCGGCGAAGAGATCGAAGAGGCGTTTCAGCACGCGCCGCGGCAGCGTGTCGCTGAAACCGCCGCGGAACAGCCACCAGCCTGGATCGACGAGTTCCAGCGGAATGCGGCCGCACTCGCGCTCGATGAAGCTCGCCGCCTGCGAAACGCTGACGCCGCGGAAGCGGCACTCGAGCAGTTGCTCCAGCGGCAGCTTCGCGCGGCGGTCATCGACGGCAATGACGATCTCGTCGATGCGGTTCCTTTCGCAGATGGAAGCCAGCGAGGCGCGCGAGTACATCACCTTGCCGGGCCGCAGGCGTACTTCGCCTTCGTCCAGCGGCAGGTAGCCGACCACGTTCAGGCCGCGCCGGTCGCTGCGGCGGCGAAGCCCGGCATCGAAGGCTTCGGCGCGCTTGCCCGCGCCGAGCACCAGCACGTTGATGCGCACCGCGGCGCTGTCGATGAAGCCGCCGACCACGCCCCGCCACACGACCAGCCCCGCCATGCCCGCCGCGGTCACGCCGGTGACGGTGAGCGGATTGACGTCGATGCCGGGCGCGAACTGGATGAACAGCCACAGCAGCATCGCGCCCGCGGCGGCGCCGAGCAGGTACTTGAGCAGGGTGTGCATGCCGTGCTCCCGGCTGCGCACGCTATGCATGCCCAGCGCATGCACGCCGGCGACCATCAGCGCCGAGTACAGCATGGAGCCTGCCACGGTCCAGGCGACGAGACCTGCGCTTTCCTCCAGCGCCTCCGCAGCGGTGCTCGCGAACATGATGTGCAGGGCCACGGCCACCGGCACCAGCAGCGCGAACAGCACGGCCTCTCCAGCCATCAGCCAGATCACGGGGGTCCATACCAGGCTGCGGGGCACTTCGCGGGTCTCCGCCATTCAGTCTCTCCTTGGGTGACAACGAGCAGCCAGCCTAGGTGCTGCGTCACCGCGCTTGAATGCGGCCTATTCCCGTCATGAGCCCTGCGCGCTTCCGGAGCAGCACCTAGCGCGGCGCGGAACTTAATGCGTTTCGCTGAATGGAAGCCCCTTCCCGACTGAATACATTGCGACTCACGGGACCTGATCCATTTTCCTTAACGCGGCGGCGCCGCGACACCCACGAGCACTTATGAGCATCGAAAACTGCGAGAACTTCAGGATCGAGGACGCGCGCATCTGCGTGGTAGGGCTTGGCTATGTCGGCCTGCCGCTCGCGGTTGCCTTCGGACGGCGGTATCCCACGACCGGCTTCGACATCAATCCGAAGCGCGTCGAGGAACTGCGCGAGGGCATCGACCGCACCCGCGAGGTAACGCGCGAGGAACTGGAATCCAGCCGGCATCTCAGGTTCGCCTCGGATGTCTCCGGCATCAAGGGCTGCAATGTCTACGTCGTCTCCGTGCCGACGCCGGTGGACCGCCACAAGCTGCCCGACATGCGGCCGCTGGAATCGGCGTCGCGCACCGTGGGCGGCGTGCTTTCCCCCGGCGACATCGTCGTCTATGAATCCACCGTCTACCCGGGCGCGACCGAGGAAGTCTGCGTGCCCATCCTGGAGAAGACCTCCGGGCTCCGGTTCAACCAGGAATTCTTCGTCGGCTACAGCCCGGAGCGCATCAATCCCGGCGACCGCGAGCATCGCCTGGAGGACATCGTCAAGGTCACCTCCGGCTCGACGCCGGGCGCGGCGAAGTTCGTCGATGATCTCTATCGCAGCATCATCCGCGCCGGCACGCATCGCACCGCGACCATCAAGGAGGCGGAGGCCGCCAAGGTGATCGAGAACACGCAGCGCGACGTCAACATCGCGCTGATCAACGAGCTCGCCACGCTGTTCAACCGTCTCGGCATCGAGACCAGCAACGTGCTGGCGGCGGCCGGCAGCAAGTGGAACTTCCTGCCGTTCAAGCCGGGCCTGGTCGGCGGGCACTGCATCGGCGTCGATCCCTACTACCTCACGCACAAGGCCAAGGAAGTCGGCTTCCTGCCGGAGGTGATTCTCTCCGGGCGGCGCATCAACGACGAGATGGGCATCTTCATCGCCAACCGCGTGGTGAAGCTGCTCACCCAGCGGCGCGTGCACGTGGTCGGCGCGAAGATCCTGATCCTCGGTCTGTCCTTCAAGGAAAACTGCCCGGACGTGCGCAACACCCGCGTCATCGACATCATCAACGAGTTCCGCGGCTATCACGCCGAAGTGGATGTCTACGATCCCTGGGTGGACCCGGCGGATGCCGAGGAGCTCGGCGACGTGCATCTCATCGACTCGCTGCCGGAGGAGCATTACGACGCCGTCATTCTCGCCGTCGCGCACCGCGAGTTCACCGAGATGGGCGCCGAGGACGTGCTCAGGCTGTGCAAGCCGGATCACGTGATCTACGACGTGCGCGGCGTCCTGCCGCGCGACATCGTCACCGAACGACTCTAGGAGCATCCCATGCGCATCCTGGTTACGGGTACCGCGGGTTTCATCGGCTCGGCCGTCGCCCTGCGCCTGCTGGCGCGGGGCGACGAGGTGCTGGGCGTGGACAACGTCAACGATTACTACGACGTGCGCCTCAAGGAAGCGCGCCTCGCGCGCAATCACCAGTATTCGAACTTCCGCGAGCTGCGCGCCGACATCGCCGATGCGGAGGCCATGCAGCGCGCCTTCGCCGAGTTCCAGCCGCAGCGCGTGGTGCACCTGGCCGCGCAGGCCGGCGTGCGCTACTCGATCGAGAACCCGCGCGCCTACGTCGACGCGAACGTGGTCGGCTTCCTCAACATCCTGGAAGGCTGCCGGCACCACGGTGTCGAGCACCTCGTGTATGCCTCGACGAGCTCGGTGTACGGCGCGAACACGCGCATGCCGTTCTCGGTGCGCGACAACGTCGATCACCCCGTGAGCCTGTATGCCGCGACCAAGAAGGCCGACGAGCTGATGGCGCATTGCTACAGCTGGCTGTATCGCATGCCGGTGACGGGACTGCGCTTCTTCACCGTCTACGGTCCCTGGGGCCGCCCCGACATGGCGCTGTTCCTGTTCACGCGCAACATGCTTGAGGGGAAACCCATACAGATCTTCAACCACGGCCAGCACAGCCGAGATTTCACTTACATCGATGACATTGTGGAAGGCGTGCTCCGCACGCTGGATAATGTTCCGCAGGCGGACGCGGAATGGCGCAGCGACGATCCGGATCCTTCGTCCAGCTCCGCGCCCTACCGCATCTACAACATCGGCAGCAATCGTCCGGTCAGCCTCATGTATTTCGTCGAGGTGCTGGAACGATGCCTGGGCATCCAGGCGGAGAAGGAGTTCCTGCCGCTGCAGCCGGGCGATGTCGGCAAGACCTATGCCGACGTGACCGAGCTGCGCCGCGATGTGGGTTATCAGCCGGTGACGCGCGTCGAAGATGGCGTGGCGCGCTTCGTCGACTGGTACAAGTCCTTCTACGGAGTCAGCGATGAGCAGCCGTCCGACGAGTATGCCTGCAGCCGCTGAGGCGCGCCGCGCAACGGGCAACCTGGCAACGGATCGTGATGACGAGGCCCTGCTGGCCTTCAAGACCATCAGCCGCGCGCTGCTGCCGGCGCCCATCGTGCATGCCGGCGGCCGCGTCGGCGATTTCCAGGAACCGCTGCATCCGGCCGAAGCGCCGTTCGTGAAGGACAGCGTTGCGCGCCGGGTGCGCGAGTTCACCGCGGGACGCGCCTGTGCACGGCGCGTGCTCGCCCGCCTCGGTCACGAGGATGCGCCGGTGCGCATGGGACCGCGGCGCGAACCCTTGTGGCCCGCGGGCGTCGTCGGCAGCATCTCGCACGGCGCGGGCTACTGCATCGCCGCCGCCTGCCGCCGCCAGGACTTCGCCAGCATCGGCGTCGACATAGAGACCAGCAACCCGCTCTCGCCCGCGCTCATGGACCTGGTTTGCACCCCGGGCGAGCGCCTGTGGTGCGAACAACAGGGCAGCGCGCTCGCCGGCCTGCTTGGCAAGTTCGTGTTCAGCATCAAGGAATCGGTGTTCAAGTGCCTGTATCCGGTGTTCCAGGAGGAACTCGAGTTCTCCGACGTGCGCCTGGACATCTCCATGCACGAGGAACGATTCCTCGCCCGCGTCTCGCGCTTCGCGCTCGGCAGCACGGATGACATCATGCTCAGCGGCCGCTTCGCCTGCACGCCCGACGTGGTCATGACCTCCGCCGTCCTGCACGAAAGCGACATCGCCGCCCTGCCTGTCGACCCCGGCCTCTACGTGCCGCAGATGATTTCCCCGCGTCGCGTGCCCAGGGATGTGCCGTGGGAGCATTGAGAAGAGAGAAGATGCTCCAGTGGGAGCGGCATCCTGCCGCGCAGACATGAGACGGCACTCCGGCGTCAACAACCGTCGTCTCACGTCTTGCGTCTGACGTCTCACGGGAAGTGAATCTCACCCCCTTTTCCAAAGGGGGTCGCGCAAAGCGCGGGGGGATTTTTCCTGCGTCCTTCGTTGGGGTTCGCTGCGCTCACCTCAACCTGCGCGGCTAGCATCCTGTCCATTCAATAAAGAGCCCCCTCACGTCCTCCGCAACACGCTGTCCACCAGCACGTTCCACAGGCCGCGGTTGCGCATCTCCGCGCCGGCAGGAACGGTTTCCTGTTCCTTCTGCAGGGCGTGTTGCCGGTCGCATTCGGCGGCGATCTCGGCGAGCGTGTTCAGCACCAGCAGCCGCGGCCGCAGGCGCACGCCGAGGACTTCATCGATGCGCGCGATCACCCGCATGGAAAGCAGCGAGTGTCCGCCGAGGTCGAAGAAATTGTCATCGGCGCTGATCTCGGCGACGCCCAGCAGTTCCTGCCAGACGGCGGCGATGCGGCGCTCGGTGTCGGTGGCAAGCGGCAGGATGTTGCGCGGTCCCGCTTCCGGCGCCGGCAGGCGGGCGCGATCCACCTTGCCACTGCCGGTAAGCGGCAGCGTGTCTATCTCCACGAAGTGCTGCGGAACCATGTAGGCAGGCAGCATGGCGCGCAGGCTGTTGCGAAGACCGTCGATGCTGAGACGGACGTCGTCATCGAGCAGCAGCCAGGCCACGAGTCGCGCATCGCCATCACGCCGATGCACACTGACCACCGCCTGGCGCACGCCGGGCTGCTGCTGCAGTACGGCCTCGATCTCGCCGGGCTCGATGCGATGACCGCGCAGCTTGATCTGGAAGTCGATGCGGCCGACGTATTCCAGTTCGCCCTGGCGGTTGAAACGCACCCGGTCGCCGGTGCGATACATCAATGCAGAATCGCCGGCGTCATAGCGGTCGGCGACGAAACGCTCGGCGTTGAGTTCCGGCCGGCCGTGATAGCCGGCGGCGACGCCCTCGCCGCCTATCCACAGTTCGCCGCAGGCGCCGGGCGGTACCATCCGGCCGCGCGAGTCGACGACGCGCACCACGGTGTTGGCGATCGGCCGGCCGATGGTCACGCCATTCGCCTGCTCGACGCGCTGCATGGTGGACCAGACCGTGGTCTCGGTCGGGCCATACATGTTCCACAGTGCATCGGCCCGCGCCAATAGTTCCGCCGCCAGCGTCGGCGGCAGCGCCTCGCCGCCGCACAGCGCGGTGAGCCCCGGATGACCCTTCCAGCCGGCATTGATCAGCATCTGCCAGGTTGCGGGCGTCGCCTGCACCAGTGAAGGCCGTGCGGCGTCGATGAGTGCGCGCAGCGCATCGCCATCCCGGGCGACATCACGCGGCACGATCACCACCTCGCAGCCGGCGATCAGCGGCATCCACAGTTCCAGCACGGCGATGTCGAAGGACAGCGTGGTCAGTGCGAGCACGCGCTCGCCCTTCCCTGCCAGGAAGTTGTCGCGCATGGCGAGCAGGAAGTTCACCACGCCGCGATGTTTAACCACCACGCCCTTGGGCCTGCCGGTGGAACCGGAGGTGTAGATGACGTAGGCGGAATTGTCCGGCGAACGTGTCGGCGACCCGGTGGTCGCTGCCGGCGGTTCTTGTCCCAGGTCTGCAGCTGCCACGGCCTGGTCAACCGACAACGACTCGTGATCGACGACACGCCCGCCGTACCCGTCGAGCAGCGCTTGCTGCAAACTCCTTGATACGGCGTCGGCAATGACGACGCGCGCGGAAGAATCCTCGAGCATGTAACGCAGGCGATCCGCGGGATACTCCGGATCCAGCGGCAGGTAGGCCGCACCCGCCTGCCAGGTGCCGAGCATGGCGGCAAGCATGCCGGTGCCGCGATCCATCATCACGCCGACGATGTCGCCCTCGTGCACGCCTTCCTGTCGCAGGCGTGCGCACACTCGCGCCGCCTCGCGCTGCAGCCCGGCATAGCTGATGCCGACGCCATTGCAGGAAGCGGCAACGGCATCTGGCGTGCGCGCGCACTGTTCCAGCACCAGCGAATCGGTGGTGACTGCCGGCCGCGCGATGCGCGCGCCCGTGCCCCAGGCTTCCAGGCGCTGGTAATCCTCGCCGGAGAGATAAGGCAGGTCACCGATGATGGCGGCGGGCTGGCGGCTGACCGCGTCGATGAGCCGCGCCAGCATGCCGAGCATGCGTTCCGCGGTGTCACGCCGGAACAGGTCGGTGCTGTATTCAAGATCGATGGCCAGGCCATCTTCCAGCTCGCGGCTCCAGACGGTGATGTCGAGCTGCGCACTGCGCTGGCGGATCGGCAGCGGTTCCATTTCCAGCCCGCCGACGTACAGGCGCCGTTCCACGCCGGGCTGATGGATGATCGCCGCCTGGAACAGGGGCGCACGGCTGGCATCGCGATGCAGGGACAGCGCCTCGACGATGCGCGGCAGCGGCATGGCCTGGTTCTGCATCGCCTCCAGCGCGACCCGTCGCACTTCCCGAAGCAATTCCTCGAAGCGCGCCTCGCGATCGATGCGGATGCGCAGCGGCAGGGTGTTCATGTACTCGCCGATGAGGTGCTCGGCGTCGTGGCGGTTGCGGTTGGCGTAAGAGCTGCCGAGGATGACCTCATCCTGCCCCGCCATCGCCGCGCACATGGTCGCGGTCAGCGCGGAGAGCGCCATGAACGGCGACACGCCGCAGGCGCGCGCCATCTCGCGGAAGCGCATGAAGGCCTCGCCATCGAGGCGGTGCCTCACCACGTCGCCGCGACCGGAGCCGGAGGCGGCGCGCGGGAAGTCCGTGGGCAGGTCAAGCTCCGGCAGTTCGCCGTCGAGCTGCCGCTTCCAGTACTCCAGCTGTCGCCCGGCGTCGCTGCTTTCCAGCCACTGGTTCATTTCCTCGATGTGCTCGACGAAACGGCCGCGCAGCGGCGGCAGCGCGGCAGGCGCCCCGCCGCATTCCTCTGCATAGAGCGCGATGACGTCGTTCTTCAGCACCGCCAGCGAATGGCCGTCGGCGACGATGTGGTGCAGTACCACGAGCAGCACGTGTTCTTCCTCGTCGAGGCGGAACAGGGCCGCACGGAACAGCTGGTCGCGTTCCAGGTCGAACTTGCGCGCGGCGAGTTCCTCCAGGCGCGCGTCGAGACGCTCGCGCGGGACGTCCTCGATCTCGAGGCCGACGGCATACGGCGGCGCCACGCACTGCACCGGCCACGGCGTGGCGTTCTTCATCACCAGCCGCAGCGCCTCGTGACGCTCGACCAGGCGCGTCAATGCGCGCTCCAGCGCTTCCACGTCCAGCGGACCGCGCAGACGCCAGGCGGCGGGCACGTTGTAAAGCGCGTTCTCGGTGTCGCCGCTTTCCACGTACCACATGGAAAGCTGTGCCGGCGAAAGCGGGTATTCGCGGTTCGCCTCCATGCGCGCCAGCAGCTCCAGCAGGTCCTGCTTGTGCTCGCGCAGGCGCTGGGCGAGCTGCTGGTCGATCTGCCCTTCGCTGGCCGTGATCACCAGGCGGTCGCCTTCGCGGCGGCACTGGATGCCGCGGGCACGGATCTCGTCGAGCAGTTCGCGTGCACTCATATTTCCATCCTCACGGTGTCGGCGTCCCCGGCATGCGGCTGCGCCTGCATGGATTCGATTTCGGCGGCGATCTCGGCGAGCCGCGGCTTCTCGAACAACGCGATGATCGACAGTTCGCGATCCAGCAACTCGCGCACGCGCATGACGAAGCGCGCCGCGAGCAGCGAGTGACCGCCCAGGGCGAAGAAATCGTCGGCGACATCGATCTCTTCGACGCCGAGCAGTTCGCGCCAGATCGCGGCCACGGCCTTCTCGGTGTCGGTCTCGGGAAGGCGCAGCGTGCGTGCTGCCTGCGCAAGCGGCGACGGCAGCAGCTTTCGATCGACCTTGCCGCTGCCGGTGAGCGGGAACTCCTCCAGCTGCATGAAGTGCTGCGGCACCATGTACGCGGGCAGCCTGGCGCGCAACGCCTCGCGCAGCGCATCGGCGTCGATCGCCTCCTCCGCCTGGTAATACGCGACGAGCCGGGCGTCATCGGCGCCGGCGCCGCGATGCACGGTCACCACGCAGCGGGTAATGCCCGGGAAGGCTTCCACCGCGGTTTCGATTTCACCCGGCTCGATGCGATAACCGCGCAGCTTGATCTGGAAGTCGAGACGGCCGAGGTACTCCAGCGCCCCATCCTCGCGGAAACGCACGCGGTCACCGGTGCGGTACATGCGGCCGCCGGGATTGAACGGATCCGGCAGGAAGCGTTCCGCGGTAAGTTCCGCGCGACGGTGATAGCCGATGGCGACGCCGTCGCCGCCGATGAAGAGTTCGCCCGGCACGCCGGCCGGCACCGGCAGTCCATGGCGGTCGAGCACGTATACGCGCGTGTTGGCGATGGGCCGGCCGATGGGCACGCTCTCCTCGCCATGCCGCACGCGATGACAGGTGGACCACACCGTGGTCTCGGTCGGGCCGTACACGTTCCACACCCTGCCTGCGCGCGCGAGCAGTTCCCGCGCCAGTGCCGCCGGCAATGCCTCGCCGCCGGTGAGCACGCTGAGTCCCGCATGGCCGCGCCAGCCGGTTTCCAGCAGCATCTGCCAGGTCGCAGGCGTTGCCTGCATCAGGTCCGGACGCAGTTCCTCCAGCAGTGCGCGCAGGCGCTGCGCATCCCGCGCGGTGTCGCTGCCGGCGATCTCCGTCGAGGCGCCGCTCACCAGCGGCAGCCAGATTTCCAGCACGGCGATGTCGAAGGACAACGTGGTGAGCGCGAGGAAACGCTGGCCTGCGGAAATTTCCAGCAGCTCGCGCATGGCTTCGAGGAAATTGACCACGCCATGGTGCGGCACCAGCACGCCCTTGGGCCGGCCGGTCGAGCCGGAGGTATAAATGATGTATGCGGCGCGTTGCGGATCGCTGACCGCATCGCGGGCCTTGCCGGGATGATCGATCAGCGCGCGCCAGTTCACCGCATCCTTGAGCAATCCGTCTTCGTCGGCAATTACGCAGGCGGGCGCGGCGTCTTCCAGCATCATCTGCAGGCGCGCCTCGGGATGCTCGGGATCCAGCGGCAGGTAGGTACAACCGGCACGCCAGGCGCCAAGCAGCACCGGCACGAGTTCCGCGCGCCGCTGCATCATCACGCCGACCACATCACCCGGCTTGACGCCGCGCGCCTCCAGTCCGGCGCAGACACGCGCCGATTGCTCGATGAGCTCGCGATAAGTGAGCCGGGTATCACCCGCGCTGACGGCGATCGCATCGGGATGCGCGGCAGCGCGTTCCAGCAGCAGGCCATCCACCGTGGTCGCGGGAATGCGGCGTTCCACGCCCCTGCCCCAGCGCGTCAGCAGGCGCAGCTGTTCGGCCTCGCCGACGATGCCGACGCTCTCCATGGGCGCGGCCGGATCCATCGCCACGCGCCGCGTGAACACGTCCAGTTCCGCCAGGCGGCGCTCCGCGGACTCGCGCCTGAAGACGTTGGTGTCGTAATGGCATTCGAGCAGCAGCCCGCCGTCATGCTCGACCGCGTTGACGAACATCTCGAAGTTCTCGTACGGCCGCGGCACGAACTCGAAGGAATATTCCAGGCCTTCGAACACCGGCATGCTCATGCGCCGGTCGGTGTTCAGCACCACCTGCACCAGCGGCACGCTGGTCGCATCGCGTGGCAGGCCGAGGCGCTGCACGATGCGTCCCATGGAGCAGTTGCGATGCTCCCAGGCGTCCGCCAGCGAATCGCGGAACGAGACGACGAACTCCGCGAAGCCCTGCCCCGGCGTGAAGCGGCTGCGCACGGGAAGCAGGCTCACGCAATGACCGACCAGCTCGCCGAAACCGGGCTCGGTCTGTCCCGCGGCGGGAATGCCGATGACCAGGTCATCCTGGCCGGTGAGGCGGTGCAGCCAGGCCGCGAACGCGGCCGCGAACGTGGCGAACAGCGTCGCGCCGCTGCGGCCCGCGCATTCGCGCAAGGCGTTCACGGTCCGGGCGCCGATCTGGCGGGTGATGAAATCCGCGGCGAAGGAACGCTTCGACGGCGGCGGGAAGTCCGCCGGCCATTCGATGCGCTTCGGCGCGCCTTCCAGGCGATGCAGCCAGAAGGCTTCTTCCATGGCCGCCTCGTCCAGCGGAATTGCCGCGCGCAGCGCGGCGTAATCGCGGAACGCGGGCGCGGGCTCCAGCGCCGCGCCGTTGTAGAGCGCGGCGAGATCATTCAGCAGCACGCCCACCGACCAGCCGTCACAGACGAGATGGTGCGCGGTGAGGATCAGCGCATGATCATCGACATCGACGCGCGCTATGCGCGCCCGCACCAGCGGCGCGCGCGCAAGATCGAAGGTCGCGCGCACTTCGCGGGCGCGCAGGTCTTCCAGGGTCATGCCGGTCGCGATGAGGTCGATGACCCGCACGTCCATTGCAAGCTCGGGCGCAATGCAGAGCTGCTGGCCGTCCGCGGAGAACGAGGCCCGCAGCGCATCGTGGCGCGCGACCAGGCCCTGCAGGGCATGTCGCATCCGTTCCACGTCCAGCGCGCCGCGCAGGCGCAGGCATACCGCGGTGTTGTAGGCGGCATTGGCTTCCGCGGAGATGGCCGCGGCGGTCCAGATCTCGCGCTGCGGTTCGGTGGATGGTGCATTCAGTGTTTCCGCCGCGAAGGGGTCGAAGTCGACCGCGACGGATTCCCACTCCTGGTTGATGCCATCGATACGGCTCATGTCAGATTCCGTGTGGTTGAAACATTGCGGGCGCGGACCTCGCGGTAACGGCCCGGGCGTTCGGGGTCGGGAATGAACCAGGCGGCGCTGCCGTCAGGACGCCTGCCAAGGCGCGCGCCCGGCAGCGGCGGCGCATCGCCGGCGGCCTTCTCCGGTTGCGTTTCCTGGCCGATCAGCGCGATCAACGCTGACAGCGTGTTGCATTCGTTCAGCAACTGGCGGAAACGCAGGTCCACGCCGAAGCGCTTGCGCAGCACCTGGCCGAGCTGCGTGAGCGCCAGCGAATCGAGTCCGAGTTCCGTGAAGCTCGCGTCCTCCGCCAGCGCTTCCGGGGCAAGCCCCGTGACTTCGGCGAGCACGTGGCGCACGCGTTCCGGCAGGGGCAGCTGTTCATTCGCCGGAGTCGCCGCAGTCTGCTCGATCACGGCCGCGCCGGCCGCCTGCCCGGCTTCCCCGCTTGCCTCCAGCCAGTGACGCGTGCGTTCGAAGGAATAACCCGGCGCGGGCACGCGGCGGCGGCGTTCGCCGGAATGCATGGCGCGCCAGTCGAGATTCGCGCCGCGCGTCCAGGCGCGTGCGGCGGCATCCAGCATCGCATCGAGCTCGTCCTCGCTGTCGCCGCGCCGGCCCAGCGAGGCGATCACCAGCACATCGTCATCGTCGGCAAAGGTCTGGCTGGCGAAGGTGCTGGCCGCCACGCCCGGGCCGCATTCCAGCAGCAAGGCGCCGTATCGTCTCGCTGCGACCAGCGCATCCTCGAAGCGCACCGCTTCGCGCATCTGCATCGCCCAGTAGCGCGGATTGCAGGCCTCGTCGGCGGACAGCAGCCTGCCGGTGACGGTGGAAATCACCGGAAGCTTCGGCGCCTTCAGTTCCACGCCGCGCAGGAAATCCTCGAAGGGTTGCAGCGCCGCTTCCATCGATGCCGAATGGAAGGCATGCGAGGTGCGCAGCACGCTGTTGCGTATGCCTTCATCATCAAGACGACCGGCCAGGCGGCGAATGACTTCATCACTGCCGGCGACGACGCACATGCCAGGCGCGTTGATGGCGGCGATCTCGGCGCCTTCGATGAGCCTGGCCCGCAGTTCTTCCGCGGCCAGCCGCACCGACAGCATCGAACCACCCGGTTGCGCCTGCATCAGGCGGCCCCGTTCCGCGACCACGCGCATGGCGTCGACATCACTGAACACCCCGGCGATCGTCGCCGCGACGAACTCGCCGATGCTGTGTCCCAGCATCGCGGCAGGCTGCACGTCCCAGCTCATCCACAGCCGCGCGATGGCGAGCTCCAGCGCGAACAGCGCGGGCTGCGTGTAGCGCGTCTCGTCAATGACCTCGACGGCGTCATCGGAGCGTCCGAACATGACGTCGCGCAGGTCATGGTCGAGCACGTCGCGCACGGCATCGGCGCAGGCATCGATGGTCTTTCGCACCACCGGTTCGTGCTCGTACAGGTAGCTCCCCATGCCCGCGTACTGCGCGCCCTGCCCCGGGAACATGAACACCGCGCGGGGCGCATCCTGCGCTTCGGCTTCACGCAGGCGCGTGCGCGCCCTGAGACGCGCGAGCGCATCAGCCGCATCGGCCGCGGCAAACGCCAGCCGATGCGGGAAGGCGCGACGACCGGCCTGCAGCGTCCAGGCGATGTCGGCGAGTGTGTCCTTCGTAGCGGCAAGATGCTCGGCAAGCAGTGCGGTTTGGCGGCGCAGCGCGTTCGCGGTTTTCGCCGACAGCACCAGCAGCTGGCGCGGCCGTCCCGCGGATGTCGCCGGCAGCGGCGGCGCCTGTTCCAGCACCACGTGCGCGTTGGTGCCGCCAAGCCCGAAGGAGCTCACCGCGGCGCGGCGCGGCGCATTCGTCGCCGGCCACTCGGAGCTGTTCGCGACAACGCGAAACGGCGTGCGTTCGATCTCCAGCCGCGGATTGACGGAACGGAAATTCAGAGTGCCGGGAATGCGTCCCTCGCGCAGCGCCAGCACCGCCTTGATCAGGCCGGCGACGCCGGAGGCGACATCGAGATGACCGATGTTGCCCTTCACCGAACCGATGTGGCATGGCCGCCGGCGGCCGCGATACGCCTCGGCGAGCGCCGCGATCTCGATGGGATCGCCCAGCGAGGTGCCGGTGCCGTGCGCCTCGATGTAATCGACGTCATCCGGCGAGAAGCCGGCCATTTCGTTCGCCATGCGCACCACGTTCGCCTGCCCTTCCACGGAGGGCGCGGTGAAGCTCACCTTGCCGGCGCCGTCGTTGTTGAGCGCGTGGCCGCGAATGACCGCATGCACGGTATCGCCATCGGCGAGCGCCTCGGACAGGCGCTTCAGCACCACCACGCCGCCGCCGTTGCCGAACAGCGTGCCGTTGGCATCGGCGTCGAACGGCCGGCAGCGGCCGTCGGGCGAGTAGATCCCGCCCTCGGTGTACTGGTAGCCGCGCGCCTGCGGACAGAGCACGGAAATTCCGCCTGCCAGGGCGATGTCACACTGGTACTCGAGCAGCGACGAGCAGGCCTGGCAGATCGCGACCAGCGAGGTCGAACACGCGGTGCTGACGTTGATCGCCGGACCGCGCAGGTCGAGCTTGTAGGCGGTGCGCGTGGCGAGATAGTCCTTCTCGTTGGCGATCATCGCCGCCATGTCGCCGAAGGCGGCAAGCTTGCGCGGATGCTTCGCCACGTGCGCGGCGAAGTACGTGTTGTAACTCATGCCGGCATAGACGCCGATCAGCGCCTCGTTCGTTCCGGGCGCGTAGCCGGCGTTCTCCAGCGCGTGCCAGGCCATCTCCAGGAACACGCGCTGCTGCGGGTCGAGGATTTCCGCCTCGCGCGGCGAGATGCCGAAGAACTCGGCATCGAAGCATTCCGCATCCTTGAGCACGCCGCGCGCCGGCACGTAACCCGGCTGGCGGCGAATGTTCTCGGGCACGGACGGATCGAGCTCGTCATCGGCAAAGCGCGTCACCGCATCGACGCCGTCGAGCAGGTTCTTCCAGTAGGTGTCGATGTTCTCGGCGCCCGGAAAGCGGCCTTCCATGCCGATGATGGCAATGGCCTCCGGTTGTTGTTCTGCGTGCATGCTCATCCTTCGAATTCCTGGGACTGGTGCTGTTCACGCCGCCGCTGCAGCATGGCGCGGCGGGCGGCGCCGCGGCGCGCGGCATCGGCGAGATCCGTCACCTCCGCAGGCTCGGCGAAATGCCTGGCCAGCGCGGCGACACTCGGATGCTGGAACAGGGTGACGATGCCGAACTTCCGATCCAGCGCCTGCTGCAGCCGTGAGTGAATCTCGACCATGGACACCGACTGCGCGCCGAGATCGAAGAAGTTCTCGTCGCGGCGGATGTCCGGCAGGTCCAGCACTTCGCGGCAGACCGCGGCGATGCGCCCTTCGAGGCTGTCGCTGGAATGCGGCACGAAATCACCGGCGACTTCCTCGACGGCATGCCCGTCGGTGGCACGACGGTTCCAGCGCCCGGCGGCAACGGGCGCCGTCTCCGCCGCCGCACTGCGTTCGCCGACGTGCCTCAGCACCGTGTCGAGGCGCACGTCGGTGTTGCGGGTAAGCACGTTCAGCACGGCGACGAGATGGCACGTCAGGCGTTCGACGGTTTCCTCCGGCAGCAGCGTGCGGTCGAAATGGAAATCGACGCGGTAACAGCTGCCGGGCGTGACCGAGATGGTCAGCGGATAGTTGGTGCGCACGCCCGCCTCGAAGGCTTCCACCTCGATGTTCCTGCCCCAGCGTGTCGCGGCCTCGCCGCTGGCGTAGTTCTGGAACACCAGCAGCGTGTCGAACAGCCGTCGCGTGCCGGCATTGCCGGTCCAGCGATACAGCTCCGCCGGCGAGACGTTCTGGAAATGATTGAGATCCGCCTGCAGGCTGCGCAGCGCGCCCAGCCATTCCTCGATGCGCGCGGTGGGATCGAGGCGCATGTGCACGGGAAGATCATTGATGAACGGACCGACCGTGTTGTCGGAAATCGGCAGGCCCGAGGTGCGCGCCGAGAACGCCGCGCCCAGGGTGACGTCGAAACGCCGCGTCATGCCGGCGATGATGATCGCGAAGGCCGCCTGGAAGAACACGCTGGGCGTCACCCGGAACTCGCGCGCGGCGCGCACGATGTTGCGCGAGATGTCCGCGGCAAGCTGCAGCGAACGGACCTCGGGCTGCGGCCGGCCGCGGCGCCCGTCGCCCTTGCGGCGCGTGTGACTGATCAGCGAACGCGAGCGCGTGCCTAGCCCGAGATGCTGCTGCCAGAAGTTCGCATGCGCCTGTTCGTCGCGTTCCGCCAGCCACCGGATGTAGCTGCGATACGAACCGGGCTGCGGCAGCTGCGGCTGCCTGCCTTCCAGCAAGGCGTCGTAGATGCGGCCGAGCTCCTCGGCAAGGATCGGCCAGGACCAGCCATCCACCTGCGCCTGGTGATGGCTCCACACCAGTATCCAGCGCTCCCTGCCGGTGCGCACCAGCGTCACCCGGGTGAGCGGTGCGCTGTTCATGCTGAAGCCGTCGGCGCGATCGGCTTCCAGCAGTTCCGCAAGGCGCGTTTCCTGGTGCTGCCGCGACAGCAGGCGCCAGTCGGCGCGCTGCAGCTCGAACGGCACCTCCTTCAATACTGCCTGGCGCGGCTCGGCGAGATTGCGATCGACGAACACCGTGCGCAGGCTGTCATGGCGCGCGAGCAGAAGCTGCCAGGCCTTCTCGAACAGCGCTTCGTCGATGCGCCCGCGCAGGCGGAACACCCACTGGTCGAAGCCCACGTCGCGATCGCTGCCGGCGAGCGCGTGATGCAGGCGCTGTATGGGTGACAGCGGCAGGATGTCATCGACCTTCTCCAGCGGCACCGGGAAGGCGTCGAGCTCCGCCTGCGTCAATCCCGCCAGCGGGAAATCCTCCGGCACGCGCACGGCCGCTTCGCGGTTCATGCAGTGCGCGATGAGATCGCGCAAGGCCTTTTCGAGGCTGGCGGCGAAGCGCGTGACGACGTCACCGGAGACCGCCTGGGGGTCGTAGCGGAAGCGGATGCCGAGGCGGCCATCGCGACGATGCGCGCTGATGATGAGCGCGTGCGGCAGGCGGTTGCCGTCGGCGCGCAGCGGACCGGTGTCCTCGTCCACCGGCTGCAGCAAGGTGTTGTTGGCATGCCAGGCATCGGCATCGCGCAGGCTGGCATTGACGCAAATGCCGGCGGAAGCGGCCTCGGCCTCGGCGGGTGCGCTGTCGGGATGCAGGTAGCGCAGCATGCCGTAGCCCATGCCGCGCTCGCTGCAGTCGCGCCGCGCACGCTTGACGGCACAGATGCTCTTCGCCGGATGCGCGGCGTGGCGGGTTTCCAGCACGAAGGGCCGCAGGCATTCCAGCCAGCCGACGCTGCGCCCGGCAAGTGATGCAATGGATTCGACGAGATCGATGCGCAACGCCTCGCGCTCCGGCCAGGTTCCGGCCGCCGCCTGGCTCATGGCCGCGAGCAGGAGGTCCTCGAACTCCGTGCCGTAGGCGCGATGCGCTTCGCCCATGAGCGCGGTGGTTTCGGCGATGCCGAAGGTGATGCGATGGCTTGCGGCCGCCGCTTCGGTGGCGCGCGTCTCGATGCCAAGGCCGGGCACATCAAGCTGGCGCTGCCAGTACGCCTGTTCGGCGATCACCAGCGGCGAGGCCGCCTTGCGTGCCACCTGCCTTGCCCACTCGGCGGCAGGTCTTGCCGGCGCCAGCCGCACGTCGCGGCCGGCCGCGAGCGCGCGATAGGCTTCCTGGATGTCCTCGAGAATGATCTTCCAGCTCGACGCATCGGCGGCGAGCTGGTGTATGGACAGCAGCAGGCGGTCGCCATCCTCGAGTCCGCCGCTGAAATGCGCGGCGCGAATCAGCAGGCCGGAGGCGAGATTGAGCGAATCCTGTATTTCGCGCGTGATCAGCCGCACCGCCTCGCGGCGCTCCTCGACCGCGAGATGATCGAGCTCGACGCGCGAGAACTCCAGCGCCTCCTCGGGCTCCACGGTTTCGGCACGCCAGCGGCCGTTGCGCTCGCGGAAGTAGCGGGTGCGCAGCGCCGGATGATGCGCGACCACGGCGAGGCAGGCCTGTTCAAGCAGCCCGGCATCGCAGTCGCTCGCGACGCGGTAAAGCTGCGAGCGGTTCCAGTGGTCCGGCTTGTCGAACTCCTGGCTGAAGAACCAGTGCTGTATCGGGGTCAACTCGGCCAGATCTTCACGTATCACGGCATTTCCCTCCCCCTGCATCGTTCCATCTGAGGTGCGCGCGCGGCTGGCGAGCGCGGCGAGTCCGGCATGCTCGAAGATGTCACGCGGCGAAATCTCGATGCCGGCGTCGCTTGCCAGCCGCACCACCCGGAGTGCCGAGATGGAATCGCCGCCCAGCGCGAAGAAGTCGTCGTCGCGCCAGACCTGCGGCCGCTCCAGCACCTGCATCCAGATGCGCGCTAGCGTTTCCTCGATCGCGTTGGCCGGCGGCTCGCCCTGGCGTTCCTGGTCAGGCGGAGCGCTTTCCGGCAGCGACCTGAGATCGAGCTTGTTGTTGTTGTTCATCGGAATGTGCGGCACGCGGATGATGGCCGCGGGCAGCATGTGCGGCGGCAGCTTCTCGGCGAGGCTCGCCCGTACCGCGGGTTCGGTGAGCGTGACCGCATTGCTGACGTAGTAGGCGAACAGGCGCTTCTCGCCGTCCTGGCCTTCGCGCGCGATCACCACGCCTTCATCGATGCCTTCGATGCGGCGCAGGGCGCTGGTGATCTCGCCGAGGTCGATGCGGAAGCCGCGAATCTTCACCTGGTTGTCGCGCCGGCCGATGAAATCCAGCTCGCCGTTCGGCAGCAGCCGCGCGTAATCGCCGGAGCGATACATGCGCGTGCTCTCTTCGGAGTACGGATCGATGATGAAATGCCGTGCGTTGAGCTCGTCGCGGTTGAGATAGCCGAGGGTCACGCCATCGCCGCCGACACAGATCTCGCCGGGCACGCCGGGCGGCACCGGCTTCAGCCGCGAATCCAGCAGGCGCACGTAGAGATCCGGCAACGGCCAGCCCACCGGCGAGCCCTTGCGGCCGCCGGCGTGAGCGCGCGCATCGCCTTCGCGAATTCGCCGCCAGGTGACATGCACGGTGGTCTCGGTGATGCCGTACATGTTGATCAGCGCGGGGCTCTGGTCGCCATGCCGCTCGAACCACGGCAGCAGGCCGCCGACATCCAGCGCCTCGCCGCCGAACACCACGCAACGCAGCCTTTCGAGTGCATCGTCATGTCGCGCATCCTCGATCTGCAGCTGCCGGAACGCGGATGGCGTCTGGCTGAGCACCGTGATCCCGCGTTCCTTCAACAGCGCGCGGAAGGCGTCGGGCGCGACGGCCACCTCGCGCGGCACGACTTCCAGCCGGCCGCCGTACAGCAGCGCGCCCCAGATCTCCCACACGGAAAAGTCGAAGGCGAAGGAGTGGAACATCGTCCATGCATCCTGCGGGCCGGCCTGCAGCCAGCTCTCGCAGGCATCGAACAGGCGCAGCACGTTGCGGTGCGTGACCTGCACGCCCTTGGGATTGCCGGTGGAGCCCGAGGTGTAGATGACGTAGGCGAGATCGTCGCCCTCGTTGACGACGTCGAAATCCGCTGCGCCCTCGTCCGGCACAACCACCGGCACGCGGGCAACGGATTCGTCATGGAGCCCCGCCGGCAGGACGCCGTCGGTGACCACGAGCCGCGCGCCGGAATCCTGCAACAGGAAGGCGAGTCTTTCCTCGGGATAACCGGGGTCCAGCGGCAGGTAGGCGGCGCCCGCCTTGAGAATGCCGAGCACGCCGATGATCTGCTCGATGGAACGATCCACGCAGAGACCGATCAGCGCGTTCCTTTTCGCGCCCAGCCTGCGCAACCGCGCCGCGAGTGCGTTCGAGGCTTCATCAAGTTGCGCGTAACTGATGGAACGCTCGCCACAGCTCACCGCGATGCGATCGGCATGCCGCTGCGCCGTTGCCATGAAGCGCGACACCAGCGTGCCCGCGGATTGCCGGCGCTCGAAGCCGCTCGGCCAGGTGACGGGAAGCGCTTCCTCGCGCTCCAGGTAATCGAGATCGCGCACAGGGCGCTCCGGCTCCTTCGCCATCGCCGCGACGAGCCGCATGAAATGGTTCAACAGCTGCCGTGCGGCGCGGCGATCGAAGCGCGACGGATCGCGATGCAGCCGGAGCAGCGGCGACTGTTCGCCGAAGACCTGCAGGTGCAGGCCATGCGCGGTGCTGACGTAATGACGGAAGTTGCGCGGTCCGCGCTGCGGAAACATTTCGCGCAGCGTCTTCAGCGGATTGCGCAGGTCGAACTCGAACACCGTCTCGAACAGCGGCTGGTCTGCATCCAGCGACAGCGCGCGGCGGACGGCTGCAGGCGATGCGCCCTCATGCTCGCGCAACAGTCGGTGCTGTTCCTGCACCTGCTTCAACAGGCCGCGGGCATCCAGCGCGTCATCGAAACGCACGCGCAGAGGCACGATGTTGGTGAACGGCCCGATCGCGTCCTCGCTGCCCGGCGGCGCGCTGGCGCGACAGCATCTCGCAAGGCCGATGACGACATCATTGCTGTCCGTGTAATTGGCGAGCAGCAATGCCCAGGCGGCGGCCATGAAATTCTGCAGGGAAACGCCCGCATCCGCGGCAAGCCGCCGCGCAGCTTCACCGATGGCGCGCGGCAGCGGTGCATCGGTCACCGCGGCATCGTCCTCGCTCGCATCCTGATCGCAGGGCAGCTCCAGGCGCGGCGTGGCAGCTCGCCCGCCCAGGTACTGCCGCCAGAACGCGGCATCATCCGCCGGGCCGGCGGAAGTTTCCGAGGTGAAAATCCCCGGCACGCACATCGCCGTGACGTGAGCAAGATCGGCGCCGGCGAGGCGGGCTTCGTATTCACGCAGCAGCTCCCGCAGCAGCATGGACATGGAACGCCAGTCGAGCAGGCCGCGGCACATGCTCCAGATGACTTCGCAGCCGTCATCCGGCAGGCGCGCCAGCGTGACGCGCACCAGCGGCGGACTGGCTGGATCGAAACCGCGCTCGCGATCCTGGATGCGCAGCTCGCGGATCTTCGCGCTGCGTGCGCCGGCATCGTCGAGGCCGCCGAGATCGACCTGGCTGACTTCCAGCGCGGCATCGCTGCGCACGATCTCGTGACCGCCGTTGCCATCGGCGCGAAAGCCGCTTTGCAGGACGCCGTGACGGCCGCCCAGGGCGCGCCATGTACGCGCAAGGACGTCGATGTCGACGGGGCCGGGAAGCGTGAACACCAGCTGCTCGACGTTGTTGCCGGCGGTCGCAAGCACGCCGTGCAACAGCGCGCCTTCCTGGGCCGGATTGATGCGCCGGGCCGATTCGGGGGTGAATGGCATGATCGAGCGGGTCCTCCCTCAGATTCTGTCCGGGCGGCAGGTCCGTGTGCATGCCCGGACAATCCGCCTTGACGCGGCATCGCGGCCCTTTGGCGTTTGTTGTTGGCCGTGCCTTGTCGAATCGCGATGCGTGAATGTGATTTCTAGTTGAAGGCTTCCGCCTGCCCCATCGGGCTTTGACAGCAATTTCTGGAGGACGCCGTACTCGGAAGGCAGTAGAACTGCGGACGGCGTGACGTCATCGCGTCGGCTTCAAGGGCAACGGGAGCCCACCAAAGCCCGCGCAGGCGCGGCGTCCGGCGGGGATAAAACCGGAGGGAGTTTTCTTCTTCCGTGGAAGAGCAAAGAAGGGAGAAGGTAGAAGAAAGACACGACCCGAAGCTGCCGGCCTTCTTCCTTCTTCTCACTGCAAACAAAACGACGCCTCCGGACGGGTCGGCTCCCATCCGAAGACGCCGTTTCGTTCAAGCCATCGCGCGGATCAGCGATCCGGCGCGATCAGGCCCAGCCGCATGGCGCAGCGTACGAGGCCCGCGACGTCGTGGATGTCGAGGCGGTCCATCAGCTGGGCGCGGTGGGTTTCGACGGTCTTGAAGCTGAGGTTCAGCATGGCGGCGATCTGCTTGCTGGTGTTGCCCTCGGCAATCAGCTGCAGGATCTCGCGCTGCCGCGGCGTGAGCAGCTGGCGCGTGCGCGGCTGGACCTTGTTGCGACCGAGACAGGAGTCGATCACGCTGCGCGAGATCGCCGGGCTCAGGAAGGTCTCGCCGCGAGCGACGGCGCGCACCGCGGATTCCAGCTCGGTGGTCGCCGCGGTCTTCACCATGTAGCCCGAGGCGCCGGACTTCAGCGTCTGCATGACGTACTGCTCGTTGGCATGCATGGACAGCATGATGACGTTGGTTTCCGGCACGGCCGCCTTCAGCTTCGGCAGCGCGTCCAGGCCGTTGAGCTCGGGCATGGTGATGTCGACGATGGTGACGTCGGGCTTCTTCTCGCGAGCGATCTTGATGAGGTCCAGGCCGTTTTCGGTTTCGGCCACGACCTTCACGTCATGCATCTCTTCCAGCAGGGCGCGCAACCCCGCGCGGAACAGGGCGTGATCATCCGCAAGCATTACGCTTATCTGTTTCATGTTGTTCGACTCCTCCGTTATCCAGCTCAATCCTGTATGCAGATCGCGGTCCGCCCTGACCGCAGGCAAGCTTCAGTGCAGGCGCCGGCGCAACCACTCGCCGGCATCTTCCGCCGGCATTGGCCGGCTGAACAGAAAACCCTGGCCTTCGTCGCACTCGTTGGCGCGCACGAAGACGCCTTGCGCCTCGGTCTCGATGCCTTCGGCGACGACGCGCAGTCCGAGGCGCTTGCCCATGGCGATGATGGCCTCGGTGAGCGCGATGTCGTCGTCATCGCTGGGAACACCGGCAATGAAGCGGCGATCGACCTTCAGGTATTCCAGCGGCAGCTGCTTGAGCAGGTGCAGGGAAGACGAACCGCTGCCGAAATCGTCGATGGCGAGCCGTACGCCCAGCCGGTGCAGCCTGTGCATCGACTCGGTCGCTGCCGGATGGTCTTCCATCACGGCGAGCTCGCTGATCTCGAACTCGATGCGCTCGGGCGCGATGCGGTGTTCCGCGAGCAGCGCCTCGACCTGCTCGGGCAGCGTGTCGTTGCGGAACTGGCGTGCGGAAAGATTGATGGCCATTCTCGCCGCCGGCATGCCTTCGGCATCCCAGCGCGACAGCTGGCGGCAGGCATCGTTCAGCACGCGCGAGGTGAACGCTTCCGTCATGCCGGCATCCTCGAGCAGCGGGATGAAGCGCGCCGGCGGCACGTTGCCGTATTGCTCGCTGTGCCAGCGCGCCAGCGCTTCCATGGCGACGACGCGCCCGGTGCGCAGGTCCAGCCGCGGCTGGTAGCAGAGGTTCATCGCATCGCTTCCGATCGCATCGCGAAGCCCGCCGAGCAGGGCAAGCGTCTCGAAGGCACGCCCGGACATTTCCTCGGAATAGAAACGGAAGGCGCGGCGGCCGGTGCGCTTGACGGAGTACATGGCCGCGTCGGCATTGCGCAGCAGCGAGGCGGCATCGCCGGCATCACCCGGATAGCAGCTGATGCCGATGCTTGCGCCGGCCTCGATGCGGCGACCCTGGATGGTGAACGGTGCGGCGAGCTCGATGAGGATCTTCTGCGCAGCCACCGCCGCATCCTGCGGCGCGGTGATGCCGTCCAGCAGCACCACGAACTCGTCGCCGCCCAGCCGGCCGATGACGTCGTTGCCGCGCACGCAGCGGCGAATGCGCCGCGCGATGCAGCGGAGCAGTTCATCGCCGAAGGCGTGGCCGAAGGTGTCGTTGATGCGCTTGAAGCGGTCGATGTCCAGGAACAGGCAGGCGAGCATTTCACCGTGGCGCTCGGCGCGCTGCATGCAGGCGCTGACTTCCTCCATGAACCTGCCGCGATTGGCCGTGCCGGTAAGCACGTCGTGCTGCGCCAGCCAGGCCAGTTCCCTTTCCTGGCGCTTGCGTTCGGTGATGTCGAGGGCGAAGCCTTCGAGGTGCAGCGGACCGCCGGGATCGGGGCGCACCACGGCGCCGCGATGCCAGACCCATTTCTGCGCGCCGTTCTGGCAACGGATGCGGTGTTCCAGCGCGAACGGACGGCGCGAGCGCGCGGCGCGGCTGACGCTGCGCAGAACCTGCATCCTGTTGTCCGGGTGAATCAGCAATGCCAGTTTCTCGCTGCCTTGATCCATGAAATGTTCGGGGCCGACACCGCAGAGGTCAGCGATCTGCCGGCTGACGTACTCCACCTTCCCCTTCCGGCCCATCACGAAGCGATAGACCACGCCCGGCAGGCCCGCGATGAGACTTTCCATTCGGCGCATCGCGGCGAGGGCGTCGGTCATTGAAATTCCGTAACGGCTCCGGTCGAGAGACTGCGGTCTTTCCCGTCCCGGCGAACGCTCTACCGCGTCCGCCTGCCGGGTTTTCCAACAGTCTCCGGTGCACGCAGTGCACCGAGCCATCGGTTATTTCATCCATTTGGCGCCCCCCTCGAACGCCTTGATGGACTTACCCCTGTGCCGGCAGGGTAATCACCACCCGCACGCCGCGGCCGCGCGACGATTCGATCTCGAGTCCGCCGCCGAGCACCGCGACCCTTTCCTTGATGCCCAGGAAACCGAGCTGGCTGCCCTTCTCGTGCACCAGCGCGGCACTGGCGTCGAAGCCGACGCCGTCGTCGCGCACCTCGCAATGGATGAGGTGCCGGCGCTCCTCGAGCAGGATCCAGACGTTGCTCGCATGCGCATGCTTGACGGCGTTGTTGAGCAGTTCCTGGATGCAGCGGTACAGCGCCGTCTCGATGGTGGACGGCAGCCGCCGCTGGATGCGGTCTTCCACGTGGATGGCAAGCCCGGTGCGCTTGATGACGCTGTCCGCCAGGAACTCCACCGCCCCCGACAGGCCGGAGTTCTCCAGCACGCGCGGGCGCAACTCGTGGGAGATGCGCCGAAGATCGCGCTCGAGCTCGTCGAGCAGCTCGTGCGCCTTGCGCAGTTCCTTCTTGCCCTCGTCATCGACGTGCTTGGCGATCGCGTAGAGGGAAATGTGCACGCAGGCGAGATACTGGCCGGCGCCGTCATGGATGGCGTGCGCGATGCGGCGGATCTCGTCCTCGAGCATTTCGTTGAGATGCCGCATGGCGGTGCTGGCTTCGCGGTAGCCGCGGCTGGTCATCTCGTAGGCCGAGAGGAACTCGGAAAGCACCACGCCGGCCATGCGGTAGTGGTTGTCGCTGAACTGGATATCGCGATTGCCGGAGAATATCTCGCCCATCGCCTCGTGATGCATCTCGGCGATGCTGAGCAGGCCGAGCTCGTCGACGACGGCCTCGCGGCCGAGCTCGTAGACCTCCAGCAGGACTTCCTCGAGATTCTCGAACAGATAGCGGCGCAGCAGCTGCGCGTAGCGGCGGCGGATGGAATGCAGGCGGCGGCCGCGCTGCACGCCATCGGGCGGGATCTGCACCTTGTTCCGTCGCTCCACGAGCCGGATCGGCGTCATCGACCCCTGCGGCATTTCCTCGGAACGACGCGGCATGTCGCTATACCTCCCCGCCGTTGAACCTGAGCGCGAGCACCAGGGCATCATCGTTGCCCAGGCAATGGCGCGCGACCAGCGTCTCCGCAAGATCGCGCGGCGTGATGCTGCCACGATACGCCTGGCGCCAGTCGTAGCCTATGCCGTCGGTTGCCATCACCAGCAGGTCGCCGGCGTGCACCTTCATCGACGAGACCCGCAGCTCGGGCAGGCGGTCGCCGACGACACCGGCGCGCATGATCAGCGACTTGAACTGCGCGATGCCGCTGTGGCTGGTGCGCATGTGCACCACCTGTATGTTGCCGACGCTGAGCGCCTCGAGCATGCCGTTGCGCGGTTCCAGCCGCGCAAGACAGACGGCCGCGCCGCGGGTGCCGCGCAGGCACTGGTGACAGCCGCGCATGATGGCGACAAGCGACTGGCTCCAGTCGCTCTGCTGCAGGAACTGCGCGGCGATGTCGGCAACCTTGTGCGCCTCGTCGCCGTGCCCCAGCGCATCCAGGGTGTAGGCGAAAACGCATTCTCCCTGCCTGCCCGCGCAACCCCGGTCGCCCGAGGGCATGTCCGCCGGGAAAGTCGCCGACGCCGAATGCCAGTCCAGCAGGAGTCCTTGCTTCAGAGCTTCCACTTCGTCACCGTCACGCAGGTACCGCTACCTGGCGCAGACTGCAGATCGAAGTTGTCCATGATGTGGCGAACGCCGGCGAGGCCGAGACCCAGGCCGCCGGACGTCGAGTAGCCGCCGCGCACCGCCATCTCGATGTTGCTGATGCCGGGGCCGGTGTCACTGGCGGTGATGCGCACGCCGTTGACGCTGCCGTTGTTGACGATCTCCAGCGTCACTTCGCCAAACTTCGCGTACTCGATGATGTTGCGCGCGAGCTCCGAGATTGCGGTCGCAATCAACGTCAGCTCGCTCGAGGAAAAGCCCACCTGTTCGGCGAGACTTCGCCCCGCATGGCGAGCGGAAACGATGTCGGTATCCGAATGGATCGGAATCCGAACCTGTTCCAGCCCTGAGTCGCGAGATATCAGTTTGGTCACGTCAGCTCACGCTCTCGCCTGCTCGGAATCGACACTGTCGAGGAATGCCAGGCCCTCCTCGAGGTCCAGCGCGGTGGACACGTCCGCCAGCGTGATTCCAAGTTGCACCATCGCAAACGCCACGTCGGGCTGAATGCCGACAATGACGGTATGCGCGCCTCGCAAACGGATCATGTAGGCGAGATCACGCAGCGTGCGCGAGGCGAACGAGTCCAGCACATCGAGTGCCGTCACATCGACGATGACGCCCCGCGAGCGGAACCGGCCCACCTTCTCGACCAGGGCATCGCGCAGCTGCACGAAATCCTGGTCGGTCAACGCTGCCTGGATCGTCGCGATCAGGTAATTGGATTGCTTGAGAATAGGGACCGCCACTCGGCCTCCCCTCCTTGCGCTTGTTACGCCGCTGTCGCGATCAGGACTTCTTGCCGCCCGAATCACTGTCGTGCATCACCACCTTGTAACCGAGCAGCCGCTCGGCTTCCTCGATGCCCCCTTGCAGGTCGCCGACGGTGTTCATCTTCGTAAGATCCACACCGATGTTGACCAGCGTCTGCGCAATGTCCGGGGACAGTCCCGTCACGATGACCGTGGCACCCAGCAGCCTTGACGCTTCCACCGTCTGCACGAGGTGGTTCGCGACATGCGAATCCATCTCCGCGACACCGGTGATGTCGATGACCACCACGCGCGCACGATTGGCGCGAATGGCCTGCAACAGCTGCTCGGTGAGCTGCCGTGCGCGCAACGGGTCGATCACGCCGATGATCGGCAGGATCAGCAGCCGCTCGCGCACCTGCAGCACCGGCGTGGACAGCTCGCGGATGGCTTCCTGCTGTTCGCGGATGATTCGCTCGCGCTCCTGCACGAAGCCCACCGCCACGGTATTGGCGATGCGATTCGCCGCCGGCTCGTAGGCATCCAGGATGCGGTTCAGCAGATCGAAATCGGAGCGGTACTTGCCGAACAGCGAGCGCGCGAGCACGTCACGAAGCAGCAGCACGATGCCCACCACTTCGTCGGTTTCCACGCCTCGGGGAATGATTCGTTCGGAGAGGTTGCGGGCATAGGCCTGCAACGCCTCGAAGGTGCCGGTCTCCAGCGCCTCCACGTAGTTGTCGTACACGGAGGTCGCCTCGGCGAAGATTTCTTCCTTGGTCATCGCGGTCAGAAGCCGCGCCTCGGTGATTCGCCGCGCCCATTCCTCGCGCAGCTCGGTGCGGTTGTCGCGCAGATGCGCGACCAGCTCCCGCAGCAGGGCGACGGTGGATTCCGTCATCGCCGGATTCACGCTCTTTTTGCCTTTGACAGTTCCCATGCGATTTCCTCGTTGCTTGTCGAGGGCTGGGCGCGACCGGCCGGGCCACGCGACGTCCGTCATGGCGTTCGGCGAAATGGATGTCCCCCACTGCCGGCTCCCGGAACCTGGTTCCGGGCGTGGCGAGCGAATGAAGGCGGCATCCCGAACCGGCAACGACCCTACCCTTTCTTATGGGACCTATCAACCCTTTTCGGTGCGCACGGTCCCATTTTTACGCGGTTACTCCGTAGTTTCCCATCCGAATATCCGCGCGAGAGGGAAGCCTATTACGGACAACCACGTAGCTATATACAGGGGTCACCGTATATTCAGGACTAGAGCCAACCCCTCCCCCAGTAGTAAAGGTAGCCCAGAATCTCGTGCAGCGCCGAACTAAACATCGGCATCGCGCCGGCATCTGGCAGGAACGCGCGCAGACCAAGGCCCTTTCTGCCGCGAAAGTCGCAGGCGAGCGGCGTCATCTCCAGGCCGCGTTTCCCGGCCACCGCGAGTGCGCGGCGCATGTGCATGGCGCTGGTCACCAGCACCAGCGGCCTGCCGGTCGCGGGAACATCCTGGAGGTTCTGGAAGGTGTTGAGGGACCCGGGCACTGCCGCGAGGCTCGCCGGAGGAACGCCCATGGCGGCAGCGAGATCCGCCATGCGCTCGGAAACCGCCCGGCCCTTCTCGCCGCGGATGGAGCCGAGGAAAAGCAGCTGCCCGCCGCGCTCCCGCCACAGCTCGACGGCGCACACCGTGCGGCGCTGGCTGGCGAGATTGAGCTGCAGGGCGTCGCGGTTGCCGGGAAACCAGGGATCGCCGGCGGCGAGCACGACAATGAGCGGCGCCTCCACGGCCACGGGCTGCCCGGTCACGCCGTCCTCCAGCCAGTTCACCAGCGCGTGCGCGAACCATGGCGTGCCGCTCACCCAGGTCCAGGCGAGCAGCAGGAGCAGGAGTCCGCGCCAGCGGCGCAGGCGCCCCCGGGAACGGAAGGCCAGCACCACCAGCCCGGCCGCCAGCACCAGGAGATGCACCGGTCCGGCGACGAGCAGTTCAACGAGTTGGTAGCTTCCAGGCATCGTCGTTCCGAGAAAAAAAGAGCCCCGCGGGCGCGGGGCTAATCTCCTGGGGGGCCTTGGAGCGACTTCGGTGCTGGGGACCGCTCGCGCGTTCCCCGGAATCCTGTTGAAGGCGTTGCCGGCGAGCCTGCGCCTTCTGGTTCGCGCTTTCCCCTTCCGCTTACCGGCAGGCTCGCCGCGCCTCCCGTCCCTCCCCTTGTGACGGTAGGCCCAAGAATGACGGCGATCGGCGACACTTTGAATAGGGGGAAACATGTAAGTCCTGGGCGGAATGTCGAAATGCAAATTTTTGTTATGCACCCATGACTTAAGAGCAAGTATTCATGCAAAACGAGAGCCTGGGGAAGGCGCCTTTCCCGGATGCACATATATAAAGGAAGGGAAACGAAAGCTTCTTTCGCCGGAAACGAAAACACCGTGCAGTTGCCTGCACGGTGTTCCGGCCGATGGTCGTCATTCCGCGATCAGCCAGGCCAGCAGCAACGACCAGAAACCGTCGTCAGCGTCCTTGACCTGCCCGCTCTTGGTCACGATGGTGTTGCCTGTGCCGAGTTCGTCGGCAGCGGCGGGTGCGGCTGCGAACGAGAGGGCAAGCAGCAGCGCGAGGAGGATGCTCTTCACATTCATGAGGACTCTCCGCTCAGGGTTTGTCCCTAGCATAGCCGCATTTATGTGAGCGTCTATCCCACTTTTCCCCTAGGCGCTGCCGAGGGTGTCAGGGATTTCCCTTACTCCTCGAAGTAGTACATGCCCACGCCGACCTCGCGGTACTCCTGGCCGGGCTTGGGCTTGGCGTGCGCCATCTGCGCCAGCTGCTGGTCGATGTTGCGTCCTGCTTCCACCGCCATGTCGTTGATCAGCTGCTTGGCGTCGCCCGCCCGTTCCAGCGGGATCAGGCGCTGCCGCCAGACGCGCTGCAGGCGGCGCTCGGAAGAATTGAGGTTGGCGATGTTGAAGTCGGCGGTTTCGCTGAGACGCTGCAGGCTGAAGCCCGCGATGCGCAGCAGGTCATCCGGCGGCATGGTCGGACCGTAGGAGGACGTCAGCAGCACTGCCCGGCCCTCCTCATCCATCTTCACGCAACCGGCGCGGATGAGCTCGTCCAGCACCGTGCGGGTGGTCAGATCGCCGCTGTACAGCTGCACCAGGCGCTCGAAGCTGGCGATGGTGTTCTTCGCTTCCAGCGGCAGGGGCGCCGGCTCGCCGTCCGGACCGCGGAAGCGCTTGTCATTCACCCAGCCGGCCAGCACCCGCGCGGCACGATTCTGCTGATCGGTGAGAATGGCGTCATCGGGGGAATCGATCTTGCTCAGGCGATTGACTTCCTTGCGCGACAGGCCGGAAAGCAGCGCTGCGCGCGCGCCGAACGGCTTGCGCCGGTGCCAGAACTCCTGCCGGTTGTAGAACTCGTCCACGTACAGCCAGCGAACCAGGTCGCTCACTTCGTTCGCGGAGATGCCGAGACGCAGCAGGGTGCGAATGACCGGCCGGAGCACGGCGGCGGCAAAGCGGATGGCCACGGGAAACTGGGCCGTGCGCGGCGCGGGTTGCGTGTTGTCGCTCATCGAATGTCTCGCCTTCCTGAACCTGAACTGGAATATTTGGTACTGAGCCCCCGAAATAAGGGCGCAATTTTTGCGCCATCCAGCGCACAGGTCCAGCTTTTTTACCGCGGGCCGGCGCACTCTACTTCTGAACCACATTCGAACTTCGTGGCGCAAGCCATTGTTGGACAATGCATTTCTTCATTCTTCTTGTGGCGACAGCGTGCTGCCCCAAGCTCCTGTGTATATGACCGCCCCGGAGGAATTCGTTCATGCACGCACGACTTGCCAGCTTCTTTCTCGTCCTGGTGATGACCGCCTGCGCGACCACCACCGATCCCTACACCGGCGAGAAACGCCGCACCCGTACCAGCAGCGGCGCCACGATCGGCGCGATCGCCGGCGCCATCGCCGGCATCGCCTCCGGCGACGACGCCAAGGAAAGGCGCAAGCGCGCGCTGATCGGCGCGGCCGGCGGTGCGCTGGCGGGCGGCTCGGTGGGCTACTACATGGATCGCCAGGAACGCGAGCTGCGGGACCAGCTGCAGGGTACCGGCGTAAGCGTCAGCCGCGAGGGCGAGAACATCGTGCTCAACATGCCCGGCAACATCACCTTCGAGACCGGCAGCGCGGCGCTCAATGCCTCGTTCTTCGACGTGCTGGACGCAGTCGGCACGGTGCTGCAGAAGTACGACAAGACCCTCGTGGAGATCACCGGCCACACCGACAGCACCGGCGCGGATGACTTCAACCAGAAGCTCTCGGAACAACGTGCGGCGGCGGTAGGCAGCTATCTCGAACGCCGCGGCGTATCGGTGGAGCGAATGGTGATCATCGGCTACGGCGAGACCCGGCCGATCGCCTCCAACGGCACGCCCGCGGGCCGCGCGGAGAACCGCCGGGTGGAGATCACGCTGGAGCCGCTGACCCGCGACTAGCGAGAAGCTACTTGAAAAGAAAAACCTAAATTTCTGATAGCATTGAAAACATGAAATCGGAGATCCATTACGAGGGCACCCTGGCGCTGGTGGGCGGCTACCGCGTGATCGCGCTGCGCGTGGACAACGCGAACCGCTGCTTCGCCATCGGGCCGCACGGCCATCCGCTGTTCCGGACGGGCTTCGCCTCCATCGACGAGGCCCGCCGGCACGCGGCCGAGGTGCAGGCCTCGGGGGAACTCAATGATCCCGAGCGCCTGCCGCCCTCCGCCCCGCCGCCGCAGCCGCGGCTGCGGCTC
>Ga0207873_1000848_pt1 | contig 31985 bp, 24 predicted proteins | sample BGWIniCompost_FD_187373 | JGI IMG/M metagenome (GOLD analysis project Ga0207873, IMG submission 187373) | Cellulose adapted compost microbial communities from Newby Island Compost Facility, Milpitas, CA, USA - BGW Initial Compost (SPAdes)... ... | reverse complement strand
GGGAGCGGCTCGGCACGGCGATCGCGGCCGGCATCCGCTACGTCGCGATGTCGCCGATCATCAGCGCGACGCTGCTGCGCGGCTTCGTGTTCGGCTTCGGCGCCAGCTCGATCGCCGCGCTGATGCCGCTCGTCGCGCGCGATCTCGTCGCGGGCGGTCCGATCACGTACGGCTTGCTGCTCGGCGCGTTCGGCGTCGGCGCGGTCGGCGGCGCATTCGCGTCGCCGTGGCTGCGCAGAAGCCTGCGCAACGAATGGATCGTGCGCGCCGCGCTGATCGTCTTCGGCGGCGCCACCGTGCTGACGGCGGTGAGCACGTGGCTCATCGTCACCCTGATCGCGATGATGCTCTGCGGCGCGTCGTGGGTGCTGGCGCTCGCGACGTTCAACTCCACGGTGCAGACATCCGCGCCCCGCTGGGTCGTCGGACGCGCGCTGTCGCAATATCAGGTGGTGACGTTCGGCGGCATCGCCTTGGGGAGCTGGATCTGGGGTATCGCGACCGAGCGTTACGGCTTGTCCGCGGCGCTCGCGATGTCGGCGGTGATCACGCTCGCGAACGTCGTGCTCGGGCGCCGCTTCGCGGTGCAGCAGACCGAGACGCTGAACCTCGATCCGCTCGCACGCTGGAAAGAGCCCGAGGTCGCGCTCGAGATTCAGCCTCGCAGCGGCCCGATCGTCGTGAACGTGGAGTACCGGATCCGCGAGAGCGACATCTTGAAATTCCTGACGCTGATGGCGGAGCGCCGGCGCATTCGTCTGCGCGACGGCGCGCGGCGCTGGCAGCTGCTGCGGGATCTCGCCGAGCCCGAGGTTTGGATCGAGCGTTACCAATCGCCGACGTGGCTCGATTACGTGCGGCAGAATCAACGCGTGACCCACGACGACGCCGCGATCGTCGAGCAGCTGCGCGCGCTCCACATCGGTCCGGAGCCGCCGCGCGTGCGCCGCATGATCGAGCGGCAGATCACCGCGGCGACGACGCACGCCCGCGAGCCGCAAGAGGCGATCACGGGGCCGCCCGACGTCTGAGTCGCAGCGCCGGGCGTTTTTCTCAATCTTGCTAACGACGCAGTCGCCGCGCGCGCTTTGGCACGCCGCTTGCGTCTCGAAGTCGTCACGTCGAGGCGAGGAGTGTTGCGTCATGACGACGAGAGCGATGCGCGCCCTGATGATCGCCGTGGTCTCGGCGTTCGGCCTGAGCACGGCCGCGGCTCAGACCACGGATCGTGACGACGAGACCGCCGTCGAGCGCGGAGACCGCGACGCGCGGACACGCTCGCGCTCGAAGCGTGACGACCCGGATCTCGTCGAGCGGCGCGCGGAGCTGATCGACATGGCGGACGATGCGCTCAGGCGGCTGCGCCGAGACAGCGCCAATGCGGCGGAGCTCATGGAGCAGGCCTACGGTCACGCGGTGTTCGCGACGACGAAGGGTGGGATGCTCCTGACGGGCGCCGGCGGCACCGGCGTCGCGCGCTCGCACGACGGCGACGACGTGACCTTCATGCGGCTCGGCTCCGGAGGCATCGGGCTCGGCGCCGGCTTCGAAAGCTATCGACTCGTGCTGCTCTTCCGCGACCGAGACACGTACGAGAGCTTCGTCTCCGGTGAGTGGGACGGCCTGCTCGCCGCGCAGGCCGCGGCGGGAACGGGCGGCGTCGCCGCCGAGGAGCCGTTCCTCGGCGGCATTCGCGCCTTTCGCGTAGCAGGGGGCGGCTTGATGGCGCAAGTCGACGTCACCGGCGCGCGCTTCTGGCCCGCGAAGAACCTGAATCGCGCCGCGGAGGTCGAGGCGCGGGTCGCCGAGGCCGCGCGCACCGGGGTTCCGGCCGGCCCCGAGGCCGGCGAAGAGGCGCGCGTCGCCGAGGCCGGCGAGCCCGCGCCCGCCGACGAGACGTTGGACGAGCCTACGGAGCCCGAAGCGCGTGCGGCCGCGACGTTCGACGACGAGCCCCCCGCTCCCGGGCGACCGGAACGCCTCGACGAGATCGCGGCGGAACGCGACGACCTCTCGATATTCGTCGACGCGCTGAAAGCCGTCGGCCTCGACGACGCGCTGACCGGCGAAACGCCGTACACGGTCTTCGCGCCCACCGACGAGGCCTTCGACGCGACCGGCGTGTCGCGCGACGAGCTGCTCGCGCCCGAGAACCGCGAGGCGCTGATCCGGATGCTTCGCGCGCATATCGTCGCGGACGATCTCGACCGCACGATGGCGGGCAACATCGGCGAGGCGCTGACGGTCGACGGCGATACCGTGAGCGTCGACGTCGAAGGCGATCGCTTCACGGTCGGCGACGCGTCGGTCGTCGAGCCCGATCTCGTCGCCGGTAACCTCCGCGTCCACGTCATCGACGCGCTGCTCGCGCGACCGCAAGAGACCGCCGTCGCCGAGGCCGAAGAGGTCGAAGCCGAAGAAGAGTCGCAGGAGCCACGCGCGCAGGATCGGCCCGCGCGGCAAGAGCAGAGCGCGGAGCCATCGCGTCAAGCGCCGACGCAAGATACGGGCGACACGGAGTAGCCGTTCCGTCCGAGCCCGCGGCTGCGAAGCCCATCGCACGTGCGCAGTAGTCGTGCGTATACTGCGCCGCGGATATTCTTGGCTTGAATTTCGCCACGTCCCGCTTCGCTTCGGAGTGAACGCCGGCAAGCAAAATTCGACGATGATCTCGAAGCGCGTCGGTGCGGTGTGCCTTGCTCTCGCCCTCGCGTTATCGGCTGCGCATGTTGCCGCCGACGAGGTCAGAATCGCCGTCGCGACGAATTTCGCCGCGACGATGGACGCGCTGATCGAAAGATTCCAGCAGCTCTCGGAGCACAGGGTAGTGGCCAGCTTCGGATCGACCGGCAGCCAGTACGCGCAGATCCGAAGCGGCGCGCCGTACGACGCCTTCTTCGCGGCCGACGACGAGCGTCCCCGGCTGCTGGAGGAACAGGGCCTGATCGTGCCCGGCTCGCGATTTCGCTACGCGATGGGACGGCTCGCGCTGTGGAGCCCGCTGCCGGGTTACGTCGACGAGGACGGCCGAGTTCTCGAAGCCGGAACTTTCCGCTTTCTCGCCATTGCGAACCCGGATCTCGCGCCATACGGCGCGGCGGCGCGCGATGTTCTCGTTGCGCGCGGCCTATGGAACGACTTGCAGTCGCGAATCGTGCGCGGCCAGGACATTGGACAGGCGTACCAGTTCGTAGCGACCGGCAACGCCGAGCTCGGCTTCGTCGCCTGGGCCCAGCTCGCACGGCAGGAGCCCAAGATTCCCGGCTCTTACTGGCTCGTGCCGGACTCGCTGCACGAGCCGATCGCGCAGGAAGCGGTGCTGCTCAAGGACACACCCGGCGTGCGCGCATTCGCCGCGTTCGTGCAAGGCCCGGAAGCGCGCGAGATCATCCGCAGCCACGGGTACGGCCCCTGACGGCACGGCTCGCGCAGCGCTTCGCGACCGCCGGGAGAGGTGTCCGCGGCTCGCGCACGGAACGCGACCGAATCGGCGCCCTACGCCGCCGGCGCCTCGCGTTCCTTGAACGGAATGCCGAGCACGTCGTGAATGAAATAGCGCGCGACCGGCACGCCGAGCAGCATGCCCCACAGGCCGAACAGGTGGTAGCCGACGTACAGGATGATCAGCGTCAGCACCGGGTTCAGCCGCAGATGCCGCCCGTAGATCAGCGGGTTCAGCAAATAAGCTTCCAACGCGTGGATCGCGACGACCATGCCGATCGCGGCGAGCGAGAGCGCCGGACCGCCGGCGTTCAGCGCGACGAGCACGATCGGGGTCGTCGACAGGAAAACGCCGAGCACCGGGATGAAGCTGCAGACGAAGACGATCATGGACAGCATCGCGACGAGCGGGATATCGAGCAGAAGTAGCCCGATGAGCGTCAGCGTCGTGTTCAGCACCGCGATCCACGCCTGGGCCTCGATCGCGCGGCCGACGAGGATGCCGAACCGCGCGATCGGCTGCGCGGCCTCGTCGTAGAAATCTCCGATCCGCGACGTCTTGAGCTGCGTGATGCCCCGCTTGATGCGGTTCGAGTCGACGAGAATCAGAAAGCTGAAGAGAAGCGCGATCAGCGTCGTCGCCGTCGCGCGGTACAGCATGTTGATCACCGCGGGCGCGTATTCGCGGACCCGCTGGAACTGCTCCGTGACGAGCGCATTCAGGTAGAGCTGGTCGCGCCGATTCCAGTACTCGGCGAGCGTGTCCGGAACCTCGCCGCCCTCCTCCAGCACCTCGTCGATATCGGCATCCGAAATGCCGAGACGGGCACGCTCGTTCGCGAGGCGGCGGTCGATCGTCGCGACGACGTCGTCCGTCAGCGCGCTCCGCATGAACCCGGCGAGCGGCTCGCGGAACGACGGATAGCGCTCGACGAGCCGGTTCTTCATCTCGATCAGACGGGTCTCGGTCGTCGGGAGGTTTTCGATCATGCGGTTCACCTCCGACGCGACGCTCGGCACGACGAAGCGGATGAACGAGACCAGCACGACGAGGAACAGCACGTATACGAGCGTCAACGCGAGCCAATGCGGCAGCCTCAGCTTGCGAACGCCGAACGCGGCCATCGGCGCGGCGATGATCGCGAGCACGAAGGTCAGGAAGACGACGCCGAAGAAATCCCGCAGCAGCCAGAGCAATCCGAAAAGGATCGCCCAGATGACGACGCGGCGATTGCGCTGATAGAACTCGTTGAGGCTGAACGCGGTCATGCGGGACGCTAGTCTAACGCGACATCCGCCGCGCTCCGTAATCTCGATCGGTAATCCCTACCGTCGGTCGAAGTCGAACGGACCTCGTCGGCTCCCTTCCGTCGACTCGGCCGCCCGACGAGTTTCGACGCCTCGAGCGCGGACGCGCTCTTCCTCGCCCCGCAAAACGATTCTCCTTCGCACAAGCGTTGCGCTCGTTCCTTGCATTCGCTAACGTTACTTCCGTTATCGGAAGTATGTTGTCTTCTTACAACAACACGGTTCGGAGGGCGTCTAGACGTGTCGTCGATTCGCGACACCGGCCCGGTTCCTCCCCGGGCAACGCGCCTCCATGCGGTCCTCTGGACGAACACAGGAAAGGGAAATCGATGTCGAAGCTTGTCGCTCCGTTGACTCTACTCACAGGCGCACTCGCGGCGAATCTCGCCACGGCACAGGACGACTCGGTCAGTGAATCCGAGACGCGCACCGAGTCGAAAGGCTATCTGTCCGTGCTGCCGTACTACCTGTCGGTCGATCGCGATCGCGATGTCGGCCGGGACGGCAGGGGCCTCGCGATCGCGTACGGGCGTCAGTGGACGGATCGCTGGTTCTGGGAAGCGCAGACTTTCGTGAACCAGATCGATGCCGGCCAAGCGGGCGTGACCGATCACTATCAGTACGGCGCGAGCCTCGACGTCGGCTACAAGTTCCTCGGCGGCGACAGAACGACGCCGTTCGTGATCTTCGGCGCCGGCCTGGTGCGCAACGACGCGTTGCTCGAGGCGAACGACGATACCGACGCGATCGGTAACGTCGGGCTCGGTTTCATGACGAAAGGGCTCGGCAGCGGCGGCGTCCGCGTGCGCGGCGAGGCGCGCTACGTCCGGGACGAGTACGAGACGCCCGCCAATGAAGGCATGAACGAGTGGCGTATCGGTCTCGGCGTCACCGTTCCGCTCGGCCGCCGGGTCGTCGAGCGCGAGGTCGTCCGCGAGCGCGTCGTGCGGGAGACGGTCAACGTTCCGGCCGAGATCACCGACAGCGACGGCGACGGCGTTCCCGATCAGATCGATCAGTGCCCGAATACGCTCGCCGGGCTCGCGACGGACAATCGCGGCTGCGTCGTCCAGACCACGCAGCAGACCCTCCGTCTCGAAGGCGTGAACTTCGAGTTCAACTCGGCGACGCTGACGACGGAGGCGCGCGAGATTCTGCTCGGGGTCGCCGAGGCGCTACGCGGCGAGCCGAACCTGCGCGCCGAGATCGCCGGCCACACCGACAGCAGCGGCAGCGATCAGTACAACCTCGAGCTTTCGCAGCGGCGCGCGGAAGCGGTTCGCGATTTCCTCGTAAGCCAGGGCATCGCCGCTTCGCGCCTCATCGCGCGCGGATACGGCGAATCGCAGCCGATCGCGGACAACTCCACCGAGTCGGGCCGCGCGCTGAACCGCCGCGTCGAGTTCCGCGTGCTGAACTGATCTCTGCGCAGTGACGCGGCCGGCCGGCCGCAGTCCAGTCGAGAGCGCGGGCGGCTGGCCCTTTCCGCCGCCCGCGCGTTTCGTTTCCGGTCTCGCAGCCTTCCCGTGCGGGCAGCCGCCTAGGCTTCTGGACTGACCCGGACGGTTCCTCCTATCCTCTCGCTATGAAGCGTTCTTACGGCCTGCTCGCGGCGGGCACCGTTGCCGCGGCCGCCGCCGTCGGCATTCATTTGGCGCGCGCTCCGGGAGCCAAGACCGGAGACGCTTGGGCGGTCATCGAGCGTTATTGCGTCGAGTGTCATAACGCGCTCGATTACACCGCCGGTGTGAGCTTCGAAGGGCTCGGGCCGGACGCGATCCCCGAGCACGCGGCGACGTTCGAGGCCGCGATCCGCAAGCTCCGCGGCCGCCTGATGCCGCCGCCCGGCAGCCCGCATCCCGGCGAGGAACGGCTCGACGACCTCATCGCGTTCCTCGAGACGTCGATCGATTCCGCGCCGCCGACGCGTCGCGCGGGCCACGTCCCGATCCATCGACTGAATCGCAGCGAGTACGCGGCCGCCGTCGAGGATCTCTTGGGCGTCGAGATCGACGCGGAGGAAATGCTGCCCGCGGACATCGAGGTCGACGGCTTCACGAATATCGCCGCCGCGCTCAGCGTGTCGCCGACCTTCCTCGAGCAGTACGTTTCCGCGGCACGCACGATCGCGCGGCTCGCGGTCGGCACGCCGAACCCGAAGATGTCGAGCGCGTACTACCCTCCCCCGTCGGACGATCAGGACGAATACGTCGATGGCCTGCCGCTCGGCACGCGCGGCGGCATGCGCTTCACGCACCGCTTCCCGGCCGACGGCACGTACCGCATCACGCTGACCGATCTCGACGTCGGGCTCTATCCGCGCTCCATCGAGACCGAGCACACGGTCGTCGTGCTGATCGACCGCCGCGAGGTCTTCCGGGAGCGCCTGGGCGGCCCCGAGGATCTCCGCCTCGTCGATCGCGGCGGCGCGGCCGCGCGGGCGGCGATCATGGCGCGCTTCACGGACATTCCCGTCGAGGTCGAGGCCGGCACGCACGAGGTCGTCGTGACGTTCATCGAGCGCGCACGTGCCGCGACCGACGAGCTGATCTACGGCTTCACGCCGTACGGCGGCTTCAACTACACCGGCGAGCAACGCGTGCCGCGGATCATCGGCGGCGTCAAGATCGACGGGCCGTTCGCCGTGACGGGCCTCTCGCGCACGCCGAGCCGCGAGAAGATCTTCGTCTGCGAGCCCGAGTCGATCGAGGAAGAGCGCGCCTGCGCCGAGCGGATCGTCGCGCATCTCGCGCGCCGCGCGTTCCGCCGTCCGGTCGAGCAGAGCGATATCGATCGCCTGATGCCGTTCTTCGAGCTCGGGCGCGAAGGGCCCGGCGGCTTCGACGAAGGCATCGAGCACGTCGTCGCAGCCGTGCTTGCGAGCCCCGATTTCCTGTATCGCACGATCGTGCCGCAGCAGGACGCGACGTCGGAGTTCGCGCTGAGCGACATCGAGCTCGCATCGCGGCTTTCGTTCTTCCTGTGGAGCCGCGGACCGGACGACGAGCTGCTTCGGCTCGCCGAAGCGGGCGACCTCGGCAAACCCGGCGTGCTCGACGCGCAGGTCGAGCGGATGCTCGCCGATCCGAAGGCGCGCAGCCTCGTCACGAATTTCGCGTTGAGGTGGCTCGACCTCGACGACCTCGACGCGGTCGAGCCGGATCGAAACCTGTTTCCGGTGTTCGATCCAGCGTTGAGACGCGCTTTCGAGACCGAGATCGAGCTGTTCCTCGAGAGCGTGCTCCTCGAGGATCGCAGCGTGCTCGAGCTGCTGACCGCGAAGCACACGTTCCTGAACGAGCGACTCGCGCGGCATTACGGCGTCGACGGCGTGCTCGGTCCGCAGTTCCGCCGCGTCGAGCTCGACGATCCGCGCCGCTTCGGCCTGCTCGGCAAGGGCGCCGTGCTGCTCCGCACGTCGTACGGCGATCGCACCTCGCCGGTGCTGCGCGGCGCGTGGGTGCTCTCGAAGCTGATGGGCACTCCCCCCGCCCCGCCGCCGCCGAACGTCGAGACCGATCTGACGACGCCCGCGGGCGAGAAGCCGACGACGATCCGCGCGCGGCTCGAGCGCCATCGCGAGAGCGCATCGTGCAACAGCTGCCACGGCGTGATCGATCCGTACGGCCTCGCGCTCGAGAATTTCAGCGTGATCGGCGAGTGGCGCGATATCGATCGCGAGGCGAACGCGCCGATCGACGCGAGCACGGTGCTGCCCGGCGGCGCCGAGATCGACGGCCCCGTGGAGCTCCGCGAGGCGCTGCTCGAGCGGCCGGATCAGCTCGTGCAGGCGCTCACGGAGCGGCTCATGATGTACGCGCTCGGGCGCGAGCTCGAGCACTTCGACATGCCGCAGGTGCGCGAGATCGTCCGTCGCGCCGAGGCGCAGGATTATCGGTTCTCGGCGATCATCGCCGGGATCGTGAGCAGCGCGGTGTTCCGGATGCAGGCGCCGGCCCACGGTGAGCTCACCGAAGCCGAGCTCGCCGCGGCCGCTCGTCCGGTATCGCGCGGCGACTAGCAGGGTGCAGCGATGTATCTGACGAAGAAACATCTATCGCGCCGCACGGTGCTGCGCGGCGCCGGCGTCGCGATCGGCCTGCCGCTTCTCGATGCGATGATCCCGGCGGCGACGGCACTTGCGAAGACCGAGGCTCGGCCCAACTTACGCGTCGGATTCTTCTACCTGCCGCACGGCGCGATCATGGCGAATACCCCGCACGGCGCGGCGATGGATCACTGGACGCCGAGCGGCGCCGGGGACGATTTCAAGCTGAGCCACATCTTGGAGCCGCTCGAGCCCTTCAAGCGTCAGCTCGTCTCGTTCGCGAATCTCGACAACGAAGCCGCGGCGAACTCGGTGCATACGCTCGTGCCTGCGACGTGGCTCTCCGGCGTGCGCCCGGACACGAGCGCGACCGGCGCGAAGATGGCGGCGACGGTCGACCAGATCATCGCGAGCCGCATCGGTCAGGAAACGCCCCTGCCCTCGCTCGAGGTCGCGGCGGAGACGCCGGTGCAAGCCGCGGCGTGCGCGGCCGGCAGCGGCGGCTGCTACTACAGCTCGACGCTCTCGTTCCGCAACGAGACGTCGCCGCTGCCGATGGAGTTCAATCCGCGCAAGGTCTTCATGCGTCTGTTCGGCGAGGGCGATACGCCCGAGGAGCGCGTGGCGGTCTCGCGGCAGACTCGCAGCCTCCTCGATCTCGTCGCCGAGCGGACGAACGAGCTCAAGCGCGTGCTCGGCCACGGCGACCGCGTGATCCTCGACCAGTATCTCGACACGGTCCGTGAGGTCGAGCGGCGCGTCGAGCGGGCGGAGCAGCGTGACCTATCCGGCATCGAGCTGCCCGAGGCGCCGGTCGGCGAGCTCGATTCGTTCGACGAGCAGGTCAAACTGATGTTCGACCTGATCGCGCTCGCGTATCAGGCGAATCTCACGCGCGTCGTGTCGTACATCATGGTCGCCGAAGGCACGAACCGCACGTACAACTTCATCGGCGTGCCGGACGCGTTCCATCCGCTGTCGCACCACGCGAACGACCTCGAGCGCCTCCGCAAGCTCGTGCGCATCCAGCGCTATCACATGGAGCGCTTCGCGGAATTCGTCGCGAAGCTCGCCGCGACGCCGGACGGCGAAGGCAGCCTGCTCGATCACTCGATGCTGATGTACGGCTCGAACATGAGCAACAGCGACCGGCACAACAACTATCCGCTGCCGATCATTCTCGTCGGCGGCGGCGCCGGCACGCTGAACGGCGGAAGGCACATCGAGCTTCCCGAGCGCACGCCGCTCGCGAATCTGCATCTGACCGTGCTGAACAAGGTCGGCTTCGAGCTCGACCGTTTCGCGAACAGCACCGGCGAGGTCGCCGGCTTCTGATGACGTCCAACGACTCGAAACCGGCACACGTGAGCGAAGCAGCGACCCTTCGCGCGCCGCGCACGAAACGCAGAGCCGTGCTGCTAGCGGGCTTCGGCGCGTTGCTCGCGGGCCTCCTGCCCGGCTGGCCGCGCCGAGCGCTTTCGGCCGAGCGCGCCGTGACGGGCCTGCGCGGCCCGTTCTCGCTCGTCTCGGGTCTAGGCGGCAACGTGCTCGTCCGCGCGACTGCGGAAGGCCAGACGCTCGTCGACAGCGGAGCCCCCGGCGAGACCCGAGCGCTCGTCGAAGCGCTCGAATCGCTGCCGGGCGGCGGACGCGTCGATACCGTGATCAATACCCATTGGCACCTCGACCAGATCGGCGGCAACGAGACGTTCGGCGCGCGCGGCGCGACGATCGTCGCGCACGAGAAGACGCGTTTCCGGTTGACGCACGGCTATTACCTGCGCGACGAGGACCGTTACCGCGAGCCGGTTCCCACCGCGGCGCGGCCGACCGAGACGCTGCGCGACCGCCGCACGCTCGAGCTCGGCGGCGAGAACGTCGAGATCGGCTACCTGATCGAGGCGCACACCGACGGCGACGTCTACGTCCATTTCACGGACGCGGACATCATCGCGGTGGGCGACGCGGTGTCGCCGCTCGTCGATCCCGAGCTCGACTGGTTCGGCGGCGGCTGGCTCGGCGGGCGCGTCGATTCGCTCGCCCGGCTGCTCGAGATCGGCGACGACGCGACGCTCTACGTGCCGAGCTACGGCCCAGCCGTGCGCCGCAAGGACGTCGCGGTCGAGCACGAGATGATGCTCACGCTGTTCGAGCGCACGACCGAGCTGCTGCGGCAGGGATACAGCGCCGCCGAGATGCTCGACGCCGGCGTCATGGACGATCTCGCGCGCCGCTTCGACGATCCCGGCAAATTCCTCTACGACGTCCATCAGAGCCTGTGGGCGCATCACAACAAGATCTCGCACGACATCGTTTGAAGCGATGAAGAAGCACGTCGTGACCGCGCTCGCCATGCTCCTCGCCGCGACCGCGTGGGCGAAGGACTCGGCGTCGCCGCTCGCCGATCGCATCCAGGCCGGAGACATTCGCGGCGCGCTCGAGCTCATCGAAGCGGGCGCCGACGTCAACGCCGCGCAGGGCGACGGCACGACGCCGCTCCACTGGGCCGTGTATCGGCTCGACGCCGAGCTCGTCGACGCGCTGCTCGCGCGGGGTGCTGCCGCGGACGTCGTGAACCTCTACGGCGCGACGCCGCTCGCCGAGGCCGTGAAGGCCGGCCGCGCCGATCTCGTCGAGAAGCTGCTCGCGGCCGGCGCCGACGTCGAGTCGCCGAATCAGGACGGCCAGACCGCGCTGATGCTCGCGGCCCGCGCCGGCGCCACCGACGCGGCGCGCGTGCTGATCGCGCACGGCGCGGACGTGAACGCGCGCGAACGCTGGCGCGAGCAGACGGCGTTGATGTGGGCCGCGGACAGCCGCGCCGCGGAGATCGTGCGGCTCCTGATCGAGCACGGCGCCGAGGTCGAGGCGCGCGGCGACATCAACGAGTGGCCAACGCAGATCACGTCCGAGCCGCGCGCGCAGTACCGGCCGACCGGCGGGCTCACGCCGCTGCTCTACGCGGCGCGCTCGGGCTGCACCGACTGCGTCGAAGCGTTGCTCGATGCCGGCGCAAGCATCGACCGCCCGACGCCGGACGGCGTCACGCCGCTGATGATCGCGATCGACAATTTCCGGTTCGATACGGCGAAGCGGCTCCTCGAGCGCGGCGCGAATCCGCACTACGCGGACTGGTGGGGGCGTACCGCGCTCTATATCGCGGTCGACATGAATTCGTATCCGCGCCGCATGCCGGACGAGCCCGAGACGACGACCGGAATGGACATCATTCGGATGCTGCTCGCAGCCGGCGTCGACCCGAACGTGCAGCTCAACTTCCATCGGCCGGGACGCGGCGGCAACAGCGGCCGCTTCGTCGACGATCTGCTGACGACCGGCGCGACGCCGCTGCTTCGCGCCGCGATCGGGCACGACGTCGAAGCGATTCGTGCGCTGCTCGAGCACGGCGCGCTCGTCGACTTGCCGAACGTCATGGGCGTGACGCCGCTGATGGCCGCGGCCGGCATGGGCGTTTCCGTGCGCGACCGCCGCTTCGTAGTCGACGGCGACGTCGAAAGCCGCGTGATCGCGACGCTCGAGGTGCTGCTCGCCGCGGGTGCCGACGTGAACGCCCGCGTCACCGACATCCATAGCCGCACGGCGCGGATCGCGCGCCCGAGCACGATGACGGACCGTCTCGGCCAGACCGCGCTCTACGGCGCGATCAAGTTCGGCTGGACGCGCGTCGTCGAATATCTGCTCGAGCACGGCGCCGCGGTCGATATCGTCGACGCGCTCGGCAAGTCGCCGCTCGATCAGGCGCTCGGACGCACCGGCGGACGCGACAACATCGTCTCCGAGGAGATCGCGCGTATTCTCACGGAAGGCTGAGCGAGAAGCGTCAGGCGCCCGTCTCGCCCTGCCCGCCCGCGACGAGCACGGGCTCGAGCACGCGCCAAACGGTCTCCGCGATGATGCGATGACCCTCGGCGTTCGGATGAATGCCGTCTTCCTGGTTCAGCGAACGCTCACCGCCGACGCCCTCGAGCAGGAACGGCACGAACGGCAATCCGTTGCGCTCGGCGAGACGCGGATAGATCGCTTCGAACTCGCGCGCATAAGCTTCACCCATATTCGGCAGCGCGAGCATGCCGGCGAGCACGATCACGACGTCGGGCTTCGCCCGCCGCAGCCGGTCGATGATCTCTTGAATGTTCCGCTCGGTCGCTTGCGGCTCGATGCCGCGCAACATGTCGTTCGCGCCGGTCTCGAGGACGACGACGTCGAACGGCTGACGCGTCAGCCAATCGATCCTGCGCAGCGCGCCGGCGGACGTCTCGCCGCTGACGCCTGCGTTGACGACGCGAAACGGCAGTCCCGCCTCCTCGATGCGTCGCTCGATCAGAAGCGGGAACGACTGCGACTGCGGCAGGCCGAGCCCCGCGGTCAGGCTCGTGCCGACGAACAGAACGGTTCGTTTGTCGGCCGTCTCCGGTGCGCTCTCCGCGGGCGCGTGCCGCGACTCCTCGGCGAGCCCGACGCTGTCGGATCCGGCATCCCCGCCGGCCGGCTGGTTGCTTTCCGTGCTGCCGCACCCGATCATCGTCGCGGCGAGCAGCATCGCCGCGATGCGAGCGGGAGAGCGCGTCTTCATGCTCATAGCCAGGGGCCTCGAAAAAACCTATCGCAGCGGAGAACGCACGCTGACGGTGCTCCGCGACGTCGACCTCGAAATCGACGAAGGCGACTTCGTTGCAATTCTAGGCCCTTCGGGCAGCGGCAAGACAACGCTGCTCGGGCTCCTCGCGGGTCTCGACACGCCGAGCCGCGGCTCGGTCGCGATCGACGGCACCGATCTCGCGCCGCTGACCGAGGACGAGCGGGCACGTTTCAGGCGCGATAACGTCGGCTTCGTCTTTCAATCGTTCCAGCTCTTGCCGTCGTTGACCGCGCTCGAGAACGTGCAGGTGCCGCTCGAGCTGCGCGGCGACCGAAACGTCTCCGCGAGGGCCGCCGCGCTGCTCGAGCGCGTGGGCTTGAGCGGTCGGCTCGATCATTATCCGACGCAGCTCTCGGGCGGCGAGCAGCAGCGCGTCGCGCTCGCGCGCGCGTTCGTCCATGAGCCGAGGATCCTGTTCGCCGACGAGCCGACGGGCAATCTCGACGCCGCGACCGGCGAAGGCATCATCGCCCTGATGGAGGAACTGAACCGCGAGCGCGGCACGACGCTCGTGCTCGTCACCCACGATCCCCTCCTCGCTGGACGCGCGCGGCGCACGATTCGCCTCGCGGACGGCAAGATCGTCGCCGACAGCGCGGCCGCATGACCACACGCCAGCTCCTCTCTCTCGCGTTCCGCGAGAGCCGCTTCGCGCGACGGCGGCTGTTCCTGTTCCTCTCGGCGATCTCGCTCGGCGTCGCCGCGCTCGTCGCGGTGCAAGGCTTCGCGTCGACGATGAAGCGGGAGATGAGCGCGCAAGCGCGCGCGATGCTCGGCGCCGACGTCCAGCTGCAAAGCCGCGATCCGTTCGGTCCGCGCACGACCGAGGTCCTCGAGTCGCTCGCGCGAGGCGGTATCGATGTCGCGCGCGTCACGTCGTTCGCGTCGATGGCGCGGCATGCGGAGAACGGCGCGACGCGGCTCGTGCAGGTGCGGGCGGCGGAGCCCGGCTTCCCGTTCTACGGCACCATCGAGACCTCGCCCGCGGGACAGTGGGCCTCGCTGCAAGACGACCGGAACGCCGTCGTCGAGCCGGCGCTCGTCGTCGCGCTCGGCGCCGAAATCGGGGACGTGATCGAGATCGGCAAGGCGCGCTTCCGGATCATCGGCGAGCTGCACCGTATGCCCGGCGATATCGAGATCGCCTCGTCGTTCGCGCCGCGCGTCTTCATCCCCGCGCGATACGTCGACGAGACGGAGCTGCTCGGCTACGGCGCACGCGTGACGTACGAAGCCTTCCTGCGCGTGCCGGATCCCGAGCTCGCGGAGACGATCGACGAAGGCTACCGGCCGATCTGGCGCGCCGAGCGCGTGCGCTCGCGCACGCTGCAAGAGCAGCAGGAGCAGATCGACGAGGCGCTCGGCATGCTCGGCCGCTATCTCGGGCTCGTCGGCGTATTCGCGCTCCTGCTCGGCGGCATCGGCGTCGCGAGCGCGATGAGCGCGTACATGAGCCGCAAGGTCGACAGCATCGCGGTGCTGCGCTGTCTCGGCGCGACGTCGCGCGAGGTGCTCGCGCTCTATCTACTGCAAGCGGGCGCGATGGGCCTGCTCGGCGCGCTCGTCGGCGTGCTGGCCGGCGCCGTCGTGCAATGGGTGCTACCGCAAATGCTCACCGGGCTGTTACCCGTCGACGTGCCGATTCGGGTGGACGGCCCGGCGGCCCTGACGGGGCTCGTCGCGGGTATGGCGACCGCGCTCGCCTTCGCGCTCCTGCCCTTGCTCGAGATCCGCACCGTATCGCCGCTCAGAGCGCTCCGTCGCCGCGTCGAGCCGCTCATCGCTCGAGGCCACGACAAGCTCCGGCTCGGCATGGCGATCGCGCTCGTCGTCGGCGTCGTCGCGTTGATCGTCTACCAGGCGCACGACGTCTTCGCCGGCCTCGGCGTCTCGTTAGGCATCGGCATCACGCTGCTCGCGCTGTGGCTCGCGGCCCGAGCGTGCACGAAGCTCCTGCGGCGCGCGCCGCACGCCGGGTTCCCGTTCATGTTTCGGCAGAGCATCGCGAATCTCTATCGGCCGGGCAATCAGACGATGACGGTCGTCGTCGCGCTCGGCTTCGGCGCGTTCCTGCTCGCGACGCTCGTCCTCACGCAGGCGAATCTGCTTCGGCCGCTCACGGCCAATAGTGAAACGCGGTTCAACCTCGTGCTGCTCGACGTGCAGGTCGATCAGATCGAGCCGGTGCGCGACGTGCTGGCCATGCACGACATCGAGATCCTCGACAGCGTGCCGCTCGTATCGATGCGCATCGCCGCCGTCAAGGGCGAGCCCGTGCGCCGCTTCCTCGAGGACGAGCTCGTGCTCGACGGCGACGGCTCGTTGCCCGAGCCCACGCAGGACCTCGAGCCCGACGAAGGCAGGCCGCGACGCTGGGCGTTGCGCCGCGAATACCGCTCGACGTTCCGCGAGACGTTGACGGAATCCGAGCGGCTCGTCGCGGGCCGCTGGTGGAACGAGCGCAACGCGACGGACGGCGAAGCGCCGTTCGCGGTCTCGCTCGAGCAGGATATCGCTCGAGATCTCGGCGTGACGCTCGGCGACCGCATCGACTGGGACATTCAAGGCGTGACGGTCCCGACCGTGGTGACGTCGATTCGCGCGGTCGACTGGGCGCGGCTCGAGCCGAATTTCTTCGCCGTCTTCGAGCCCGACGCGTTGCGGGATGCGCCGCAGATGTGGGTGCTGCTCGCGCGCGCCGAGACCGCGGAAGCGCGCACGGCCGCGCAGCGAGACGTCGTGGCGCAGCATCCGAACGTCTCCGTCATCGACCTCACGCTCGTGCAGGCCGCGCTCGACGAGGTCATCGGCCGCGTCTCGCTCGTGATCCGCTTCCTCGCCGCGTTCTCCGTCGCAACCGGTTTCGTCGTGCTGCTGGGTTCCGTCGCGACCGGACGACTCGAGCGCATCCGCGAGAGCGTGCTCTTGAAGACCCTCGGCGCGACGCGCCGCCAGATCGGCGCGATCCTGCTCGGCGAATACGCGCTGCTCGGGCTGCTTGCCGTGCTCGTCGGCGCCGGCCTCTCGCTCGCCGCGAGCTGGGCGCTCGCCCGCTTCTTGTTCGACGTGCCGTTCGAGGCCGCGCTCGGGCCGATGCTCGCGATCGCCGCCGTGATCGTCGCGCTATCCGCCGCGATCGGCCTTTCGGCGAGCCGCGAGGTCTTTCGCACGACGCCGATGGAAGCGCTCCGCGAAGAGTAAGGCGCGCCGAGCTCGACTTCGCCGCGCCGTTGGCGGATCGCCCCGGACTGCGGATAAACTTGCCGGCGGGAGAAGCTTGTGTCGCCGGCGGGTCCGATACGACCGACCCTTCCGGACGCGTTCGGCGACGACGAGGAGACGGATGCGAATCGGCTTCACACGCGCTCTGCTGCTCTGTGCGTCCTTCGCGGCACTCTTCGCGATCGACGACGACGCGATTGCGCAGCGCGAGTTTCGTGTCTACCAGAGCTTCGAAGGGTATGACGGGTATGCGTCGCTCCCGCCCGATTACGACGTGCCCGCGGAATTCGTCGTCGGCCGCCTGATGTATCCGAGCCGCGGCTTCGGTTCCAGGTTCGGGCGCATATGGGAGCGAGGCGGCACGCATTGGGCGGTCGACTACCCGAAGGGAGACCGTACGCTCGCCGAGCTCTTGCGCCGCTTCACGCGCGCCGACGTGCGCTCCGTCGAGCAGCCGGTGAACCTCGACGACGGAGACGATCCTTACTATTGGCCGTTCATGCTCGTCGGGCTCGCCGGTAACTGGGATTTGACCGACGCGCAAGCCGCGAAGCTGCGCGAGTATCTGCTGCGCGGCGGTTTTCTTTACTTCGACAGTTTCTTCGGCTCTGACCAGTGGTGGGGCTTCGAGGAAGGCATGCGGCGCGTCTTCCCGGACCGGCCGATCGTGGATCTCGACGACGATCATCCGGTCTTCCACATCGTCTACGACATCCCAAACGGAACGAAAATCCAGATTCCGCACATGGGCTCGCTGCTCTGGGGTGGTCCGGGGTATCTCGGAGACGGCGCGGTTCCGCGCTGGCGCGGCATCTTCGACGACGACGGCCGACTGATGGTGCTGATCGGTTTCAACAACGACACGCCCGACAGCTGGCAGTGGGCCGACGATCCGCGCTATCCCGCGGAAGCCGCGAATCTGGGTCTTCGCCTCGGCGTGAACTTCGTCGTCTACGCGCTCACGCACTGAAGCGGTCGAAGCCGCGGGACGCGCCCCTATTGCTCCTCGCGGAGCGCGGCTCCCACACTGAGATCGATCGTCTCGTGAAGTAGCCGTCGACGGCGAAGGAGCGAGCATGGCGCAGGGAACGCTGTCATTCGCGCGCGGCGCGTGGCCGCACGCCGTGCTCGGCATCGCGGCGGGCTTCGTCGGTGCCGTGAACGCGCAAGATCAGGGCGACGAGCGAGTCGCCGTCATCGAGCCGTCGAGAAGCACGGAGTGCACGCCGCTCGAGACGCGTCCCCCGAACGTGCCGGAGCAGCGGCCCGCGTTCCCCGAGCAAACGCGCGCGTGCGCGATCGAGTCCGATATCGAGCTCGACGTGACCGTCGTCGCGACGGGTCTCGAGCATCCGTGGGCCGTCGAGCCGCTTCCGGACGGCCGCCTGCTCGTGACCGAGCGCCTCGGCAGAATGCGCATCGTCTCGGCCGACGGCGACGTCGGCGAGCCGATCGACGGCGTGCCCGAGGTCGTCACCGGCGATCAGGCGGGCCTGCTCGACGTCGCGCTCGGTCCCAATTTCGATGCGGATCGCACGATCTATTTCAGCTTCTCGGAGCCGCGCGACGGCGGCAACGCGACGAGCGTGGCGCGGGCACGACTCTCCGGCGACGAGACGACTCTCGAGAACGTCGAGGTGATCTTTCGCGCGATGCCCGCGTACGACGGCCTCAAGCATTTCGGCTCGCGGCTCGCATTCGATCCGTCCGACGGCACGTTGCTCGTGACGCTCGGCGAGCGGTCGGATCTCGTGATGCGGCCCCAGGCGCAAGACCTCGGCAGTCACATGGGCAAGATCGTCCGCATCCATCCGGACGGCTCGGTGCCCGACGACAATCCGTTCGTCGGCGAGCCCGGCGCGCTGCCGGAGATCTGGACGTTAGGCCATCGGAACGTGCAGGCGGCCGCGCTCGACGAGCAAGGACGCTTGTGGATCGTCGATCACGGCCCGCAAGGTGGCGACGAGCTGAACCTGATCGAGCGCGGCAAGAACTACGGCTGGCCGGTCGTCACGTACGGCGAAGAGTATACCGGCGAGGCGATCGACGGCGCCGTGACCGCGCGCGAAGGCTACGAGCAGCCCGTCTACTACTGGGACCCGGTCATCGCGCCGTCGGGCGCGGAGTTCTACGCCGGCGATGCGTTCCCGGAGTGGCGGGGCAACCTTTTCGTGGGGAGCCTGAAGGACGCGCGGCTCGTTCGCCTGACGCTCGAGAACGACCGCGTCACGGGCGAGGAACACTTACTCGCCGATCGAGGCCGACGCATTCGGGACGTTCGCGAAGGTCCGGACGGCGCACTCTACGTCGTCACCGACGAGACACAAGGCGAGCTGCTGCGAATCGCTCCCGCCCGTTGAGCTCGACCGGACGCCGCGCCGTTTTTCCTCTCGCTCTCGCGCCGTTCCCAGAATCGCTACCGCTTCGGGTCGCCCGCGAGCTCGACCTCCCTCGACGGCTATCGGCGAAATAGCGCGCATTGATGGCTCGTGCACGACGCGATGCGTAAGCTGCACGACATCGAGGGAGAAGCGATCATGGAGATCGTCGCGGGCCGCATTGTCGCATCGATGGCGCTCGCCGCGTGTCTGGCATTCACGGGACCGGCGACGTCGCAGGAACGCGTTTCGCCGCAAGGGGCGAATGTGCCGAATCTCTCCGGGACATGGATGCCCGAGGCGTGGTCGACGGACGAGTGGCCGCTCGAGCCGCCCTACTCCGAGGCCGGACGAGCGGCTCAAGCGCATTGGGCCGCACATCCGGAGCAAGATCCGTCGTACGCGTGCATCGTCCCGCTCGGCCGCATCCTCTCCGCGCCGCTGCCGTTCGAGATCATTCAACAGCCCGATCGCGTCACGCTGCTCTACGAGTACGACCATCAGGTGCGGCGCGTCTATCTCGACGGACGCGGGCATCCGGATTCGTATCCCACGCTGATGGGCCATTCGATCGGCCGATGGGAGGGCGACACGCTCGTCATCGAGACCGCGAACCTCGAGCCCGGCTACCTGCGACCGCAAGGGATGCCCTACTCGCGCGAGACGCGGCTGACCGAGCGGCTGACGCTCGTCGACGGCGGCGAGCGGCTGCGCGCCGAGATCGTCATCGACGATCCGGTGTACTACGCGAAGACCTGGGGCGTCACGAAGTACTACAGGCGGACCGACGAGGAGATCAAAGACTACGAATGCATCGTGCGCGAGCACGTCCCGGCCGACGGCGGCTCACAAGGAGAAGGCTCATGATGCGTAAGCTCTGCGTGATCTCTGCGCTCGGGGTCGCCGGTATCGCCGCGACCGCGCAGGCTCATCACTCGTTCGTGCGCGAATACGATCCCCAGAACGTCGTGACTGTGGAGGGCACGGTGACGGAGGTCTGGTATCAGAATCCGCACAGCCGCGTCTACTTCGAGGATGCGGACAAAGTCCTCTGGGAAGCGGAAACGTACCCGAGAAATATCCTCGACCGCCGCGGTTGGAAGCACGACGATCTGAAGCCTGGCGACGTCGTCGTCGTCACGGGCCGCCGCGCGCGCAACGGCAGCCCTCGCCTGCAGATCCTCTCTATCGTTCGTCCGTCCGACGGCTGGGAGGGCGTCGGCTTCGAGGCCGACTCGATAGACTGAGCGCGCAGCGCTCTCATCCCCACAGAAGCTACTCGTGCGCGCAACGCGCGCTCCCGGCGGGCCGTTCTCCGCGCGTCCGCCGGCGCGTGCATCGATTCGATTCCGAATAACGCAACCCGCCGCGCGTTCCTGCGGCCCCTGGCCGAGAAACCGTCCTCGCGAAAGGTTAGTATCAGCGCGCTAACGACTTCACAGGGAGGAGGTCATGCCGTTACGCGATACTCGCGGCCGGATGCTTTTCGCGGCCGTGATCCTCGCCGCGCCGACGATGGCGTCGGCGCAGTTCGGCGACGGCTACGGCCCGCCGCTCGTGCCCGAGCCGCCGCCGATGGAGTTCGAGAGCTCCGAAGCCCACTACCGTTATCTCCTCGAGAAGGCGAACGGCGGCACGAAGCACACGATCGAGACCGTGCCGCGATGGGACGGCCTGTGGCAGACGGCCGGCAATACCGTGATGAGCAATTTCGTCGACGCGCCGGGATTCACCGGAAAGGTGCGCGAAGGCGTGCTCACGCCGGAATACGAGGCCGCGTACAAGGAACGCTGGCGCGAGCAGACCGAGCTCGGCCAGGTGCAATACGACCGGCTGTCGCACTGCGAGCCGCAGGGCTATCCGCGCTTCCTGCTCGAGCCCTATACGCACGAGTTCATCAACCTGCCGCACCAGGTCTATCAGATCAACGATTTCGCGAATTCGATCCGCCGCATCTACATCGACCAGGAGCACAAGAACATCTTCGGCACCCATTCCTGGTACGGCGACACGATCGGCTTCTGGGACGGCGACAAGCTGATCACGCATACCGTCGATCTTCTGCCGGCGGACTTCACGCGCTGGGCGCCGATGACGAGCAATCAGTTCGAGTCCGTGGAGATCTGGGAGCTCAAGAAGTATCCGGGCGGCATCGAGCGGCTCGAGGTGCAAGTCACGTTCTACGACAAGTACGCGTTCGTGAAGCCGATCCACGCGGTGTACGCGTTTCGGCGCGCGACGGCGCTCGAGGAGGCCGGATACCGCGTGCAGCATTGGGAGTGCGAGCTCACGAGCAACGTGTATCTCGAAGCCGACGGCTCGACGAACATGAGGTTGCCGGGCGAGGAAGGGTTCAAGGACGCTCGGGGCACGACGATGTTCCCGCATCTTCCGGGCCAATCGCGCGACCCCATCTACAACACGACGCTGCCGACGGATCGGAGGGATAACGATGAGTAAACGCCGCCTTCTTCATGCGGCCGCCGTCTGCGCGCTGCTCGCGGCCGCGCAAGCTTCCGCGCATCACTCGTTCACGCATTTCGACCGCGACACCGAGCTCGTGAAGACCGGGACGGTCGTGCGCTGGGCGTTCAACAACCCGCACGCGTATCTCTACGTCAACGTCGAGGAGAACGGCGAGGTCACGCTCTGGAGCCTCGAGGCGTCGTCACCGACGACGCTGATCGAGCGCGGGATCACGGGCAGCACGTTCGAACCGGGCGACACGGTGACGTTCATGTTCTGCCCGTTGCGCGACGGACGGCCCGGCGGCGCGATCGGCTGGGCGAGGCTCGAAGACGGCACGTTCGTGAATCCGAGCGAGGCCGGGTGCTGGCTTCGCGAAGAGACGCTCGAGCGCTGGAAAGTCTGGCTCGAGCGCGGCTTCAAGTCGAACCTCGAAGCGCAAGCGGCGGAATAGCCCCGCGGTGGGCGGCGGATGCGCCGGCGCCGGCGGCCGGCCGCCGGCGCATCGCGCTCATTCGAAGCTGAAAATGTCCGCGTCGTCGTCCGGCCGCTGCATCCCCTGCTCCCAGTACTTCTCCCAGAGGTGCGCCCACGGTCGGCCGTACATGTCGAGCACCTCGAGATTGATGGTCTGACCCGGCGAGACCGGCGTCGCCGTGCCCTCGATCGGGAAGATCGTCTGGATGCATTCGATGAACACGTACGGCGGCACGTTCGGATCGGCGTAATCGCCGATCTTCTCGAAGTTGCGCACGATCCTCACGGGCTCGACCAGCGCCTCGGGGTCGTACAGGATCGCCTCGTGGTTCAGCCCGACGAACTTGCCGTTCTCGTCGCGATTCGGCGTGTAGATCTCGATCGTCTGCATCAGGTTCGAGTGCTCGAACGCGGCGTGCGTCTTCCAGCCCTGGATGTTCGACGTCCACGTGATCAGCACGTCGCCGTCCCAGAAGCCGATCGTCTCGCCGTACCAGCGCGGCACCTGCTCGCTCAAGTACGGCACGACGCCGTCCATCTTGAACTCGCGCCCGATGTGGATATTCGTGATGAAGTTACGCGCGACGCCGGCGAGGATCTGCACGAGCTGCGGCGTGACGGTGATGTAATGCTCCCACACCGCGGCCTCGTGCCAACGGCGCAGAAAACCTTCCGGCCAGCAATATTGCGACGGCCAGTGCGGCTTGTTCGTGTTCGCGTGGTGGAACGCCTCCTGCACCATCCGCGTCTGGTACTCGGGCGTGAGCAGCGACAGGATCGTCGGCACCTGCACGTGCCGCATCCTGAACCAGTACTGGTTCCGCGGCGTGCGCGCCGGATGTCGATAGACGCCCGTCCATTCGCCGGGAACGGTGGCATACGTGTGCTGGGTCGGGCCGCCACGCGCTTTCGCCTCCTCGAGCAGCGCCTCGTAGTGCTCCTGCGCCGTCTTGAACGGATAGGGGCTGACGATCGCTTCGCGGGGATAGTCGCGATCGCAGTAACCCCACGGCGCGGTCTGCGGCGGATCGTCGCCCATGATGCCTCTACGATTGCCGCCCCAGAGATCCTCGAGCGCCGCCGAGCTGTTGCAGCGGTAGTAGCGCGGGTCCATCCACAGATGACGATCCTTGTAGAAATCCTTCGTCGTGAAGATGTCGACCTCGAGCGGCTCGATGCCTTCGGGGACCGCCCCGTTCCGCGCTCCGCCGATGAAGCCGTCCTCCTCGCGGCGCGGATCCTCGGGGATGTTCCTGAGCTGCATCGCCGGATCGCCGATGCTGCGGCGCACCGTCGCGCCGGTCATGTGGTACTCGTTCAGATCCGCGAGAAGGGGCGCTCCGCGCCCGACGCTTTTGAACCCCGGATCGGGAATGTATTGAGCCTCGACGGTCGTACCGAGCAGCGAGGCCACAGCCAGAGCGCATGCGCCGAGTGCGCCGTTCCTCATACGTCTCCCCCTCGTTGTTTGTCGACGCCCGCCCCCGCTCTGCCCCTCGGGGCGAGGTGTTTCGATACTAGATGGAAACGCGGCGAGACGCGAGGGCGAGCGCGTCGCGGCATCGACTATCCTTGGGGCCCGACGAGGTCCGAAAGGAGTCGCAACGACATGAAGCCCTGGCTGGCCCTATCCGCGGCAATCGTCTCCGAGGTCATCGCGACGTCCGCCCTCAAGGCGAGCGACGGCTTCACGAAACCCGGGCCCGTCGTGCTCGTCGTTCTAGGGTATGCGGCGGCGTTCTATTTTCTCGCGCTGACGCTGCGCGCGATCCCCGTCGGGGTCGCCTACGCCGTGTGGTCCGGCGTAGGCATCGTCCTGATCTGCTTGATCGGGTGGCTGCTGTTCGGCCAGCGGCTCGACGCGCCCGCGCTGATCGGCATCGGACTGATCATCGCGGGCGTCGTCGTGCTGAACGCGTTCTCCAAGACGGTGACGGTTTGAGCGGAGCGCGACGTCGGCGCACCGGGCGGCGGCGGCCCGGCGCGCGACCGACGATCCGCCGAGCCGCGGCCGTCACGCGCTCAGTCGAAGCGAGCACGGAAGCCGACGTACGCGGAGCGCGGCTCGCCCGGATTCAGGATTGCATCGTTCGGCGACGCCGCGGCGCGAACGGAATGTGTCGCGACGTACGTGCGGTCGGCGAGGTTGCGCAGCTCGCCGAAAACCTCCCAGCGCTGCCCGGTCCAGCCGCCGCGAAGCCCGGTAAGCACGTGCGACTCGATTCGGTAACGGTTCGCGAAGTCGGCCCATCGCTCGCCCACGAGGTCGAGCGTCGGACCGAGATACCATCCGGCCGGGCTACGATAGAGCAGCTCGCCGCGCGCGAAATACTCGGGCGCCGCGGGCAGCTCGTTGCGACCGTAGATCGGGTCTCGATCGAAGCGAAACTCGTTGATCGTCACGCTCAACGTCGGCTCGATCCGCGCGCCGGAGCCGACGGACCAGGACGCGCCCACGACCGCTTCGAGACCCGCGTGAACCGTCCGGTCGACGTTCGTCACGAGGCTCGTGCCCGGCGCGGCCGGATCCTCGACGGCGAGGATCTCGTCGTCGATCTCCGCGTAATAGAGCGAAACGTCCCATAGCAGAACCGTGTCCGCGCGCGCGGCGCGCCTCGCGCCGATCTCGACGACCGTGCCCGTCATCGCATCGAGCGTCGCGTCGCCGCCCGCGACGTTGTCCTCGAGCTCGTAGTTCGTCGGCGGCTCGAACAGACGGCTCAAGTTGCCGTAGAGCGTCGCGCCGTCGCCGAGCGCCTTCAGCACGCCGATGCGCGGACTGATTCTTTCGTAGCGGGCGCGCGGGCGGCGCGTGTCGCCCGTGCCGGCATCGATCACTTGCACGTCGCGCTCGGCCCAAGCGGCCTGTGCGCCGAGCACGAGGGTGAGCTCGTCTCCGAGCCGCACGCGATCGACGGCGAACGCCTCGGTGGTCTCCGCGAACTGATCGACGTGCTCCCTGAGGCCGTTCGGCCGGCCGGCCAGATTGCGGAAGTTCCCGCCCGCGACGTCGCTTCGCGCGTGATTGACGCCGAGGAGCAGCGAGTGACGCCCGACGTCCTGCGTGAAGCGGACGGTCGCGCCGAGATTCCGATGATCCGTGTCGATCAGGAGACTGAACATCTCGACGCCGCCGACCTCGACCCACACGATCGGGTGATAGAGCGACTGCTCCTCGTACGACACGCCGAGCTCGAGACTACGGCGCGCGTCGATCGTCCAGTGCGTCTTGTTGGCGAAGCGGCGCGCATCGACGTTGCGCTGATAATGCCCGGCAACGGCCGCCGCGTTCGCGCGCTGCGGATCCGCGTCGAGCTCCGCGCGCGTCAGCGCACCCGGCAGCTCCTGGTCGACGTCGAGCGCGGCGACATAGAAACGAGTCGATAGACGGTCCGAGACGCGTACGCCGGCATTCGCATGAATCCCCGCGCGGTCTTCGCTGCCGTGCCGGCGATAACCGTCGTTCGTCTTCGCTTCGACCGTGACGAACGCATCGACGCGATCATTCACGTCGATGCCGTAGCTGAATCGGCCGAGCGCGAAGCCGTGACTGCCGGCGTTCGCCGCGACATCGATGCCGGGATGATCGCGGCCGGTCGGCGTGACGAGATCGATCGCGCCGCCGAGCGTGCTCGCGCCGTACTCGAGCGCGTTCGCGCCGCGTGCGACGGTCATGTAATGCGCCGCGAGCGGATCGACGACGCGATTGTGGTTGTTGCCGTCGGCTGTCGTGACCGGCAGTCCGTCCTGAAGGAGCTTGATGCCGTTCATGTCCCAGTCCGTCGCGTCGAGATTCGAGCCGCGGCTCGAGAAAAAGATGCCGTCGTTGCCGGCGTGGCTCGCGGACCAGACGCCCGGCACGTAGCGGAGCGCATCCGCGAGATTCGAAGGCGTGCGGCCGCCGATCGCGTCGAGATCGACCACGCTCGCGCCGCCAGGTATTCGCGAGACTCTTGCGAGCTCGGCGGCGAGCCCCGACTCGTGTCCCGTCACGACGACGGTTTCGATCTGCGCATGCGAATGCTCGGTCTGGGCGTCGACCGCGGCCGAGCCGAAGGCTCCGAGGGCGGCGAGCGTCCACGGAGAGATGAAATGCCTCATGTCGTCCATCCTCGAGAAAAGCTTCGGAAACGGCACGCACGGCCCGCGTCGCGAAAACGCGGGCCGAAGCGGCCGAGCTGGAATCGAGAGAGATGGGCTAGACGCGAGGCGGAGCGCGCGCGAGATATCCTTCGGCGAGCTCGCGGACGACGAGCGTTGCGGTCTCGTCGACGGCGACGGGTTCGGCCTGCACCGGCTCCGCGAGCGGCACATCCGCGACGATGAAGGCGAACGCGAAGGCGGCGCCTACGGGGCAGCGATCCCAGCCGTCGTGCGCGGCGCGCTCGCCCTCTGCCGCCGCGTCGCGTTCGCCGCTCGCGTGCGAAGCGTGGTGGGCGTCGTGACCGACACCGGCCGCCGCGTGCTGCTCGTGCGCACCCGCTTCGGCGGCACGCTCGTTCTCGAGCAGCGCGAACGGCGCGCCGGCCAGCCCGCCGTGACAGAGCCGGATCGGGCCGCCGTCGGACAGCGGCGCCGGCATGAAACCGGCCGGCACGAGCGCCCGGCCTAGAAAGCCGATCAGAGCGAGCCGGAAAAGAATGCGCCGCATGCCTGGAACGCCGCTATTGCTTGGCCCGAACCGCAAGCCGAGACCATTGTAGCGGCGACGCCCCGTCGCCGCATCCGCAGCGACCGAAAGGCGTTTCGGCAACGGCCGTCAAGGGCGAGCGGGGACCCTCTTCTATGCGGCGGGACGGCTCACGCCGCCGCCTCGGCGGCGACGCGAGCCTTGCGGAAGAAGATATAGTTCTGCCGCTTCAGCAAATTTCGATAAACGGGGAGCATCAGGTTCCTCGCGATCTGCCGCGAGCCGCCCCAGTTCGTCGCGAACCGGTACTGGAGCCGCGCGGGAATGCGCACCTCCTCGAGCCCGGCCGCCGCGCCCATCGCGAGCAGCGCGGAGCGGCGGAACAAATTGATGTGCTCGAGCGGCGCGACGGGATTCAGCGAGTTCCTCGAGCCTTTCGGCGCCTTCCAATCCATGCGCTTCAGCCGGCGATGAATGTCGTCGGCTTTCGGCACGCTGATCTTGATGAGGCCGTCATCCGTGAGCGCGCGGCGCAGGTAGCGCAGCGTGTCGAGCGGCCGGGCGAGATGCTCGAAGACCTGCTCGGTATTGATCAGGTCGAAGCTGCGGCTCGGAATCTCGTTCCAGTCGACGGTGTCGAGCCCGATCGATTCCGCGTGGCGAATGCGCTCGAGAGAGAGGTCCGTGCCGTACGACTCGCAGCCGAACGCCTTGGCCATCAGCGCCCACTGCCCCCAGCCCATGCCGAAATCGAGAAACGACAGCGACGACGGCGGACGCTCGAAGTACGCGATGATCTGCATGATCTCCTGCGCGTATCGCGCGCTGACCGCGAGACCGTCCCGCTTCTCGCGCTTCACTGGCACGATCCAATGCTCGTAGAGGCGCTCCATCAGCTCGTCGCCGGGGATGTCGCGCTGGAAGACGAGCCCGCAGCTTCCGCATTCGCAAAGGATGTAGTCGGCACCTTCGAGGTACTCGAACTCGACCTTACCCTGCGGCTCGTAGAAGTCGACGAGATATTGGCGGATCGGAGACTCGCAATAAGGAGATCGAAAGAGCTCGGTGAATCGCGTCGAGCCGCAGGCGGGACAGTGACTTCGCCTCTCGAACCAAGGGTTGCCGTCTGCCATGTGTTCGAACTCCCGGTTGCGAACGAGACGACGTGCGCTCGCTCGCGTTGTTCTCGTCGCTACGTCTCGGCGGGCCCGGCCACGCCCCGAATCTCGGCGGCGCGGAGAACGGCCGGTCAGCCGCGACGAGCCGCCACGGCCGACCGGTGCTTCGCGCCGAAAAAATCCTTACGGTCGCGCGATTCCTCCTCCTAGCGCACGATTCCCGTGAGCGAGCGCGGCGACTTCGGTCGGCGCTGCGTCGGCGCAGCCCCGAGCCTCACCTCGTATGCGCCGATATCCGGCGCTTTCCCGTGATACTCGAGCGTCACCGGCGCGCCCTTCTCCCACTGGATCTCGCTCGCGAGCGTCACGGTATTCGCTCCGTAATCGACCTTGACGATGCGGACGGGCGCGCTGCCGCCGATCTGAATCCGATCGCCTTCCCAGATCTCGAAGCCGTCGGTGAAGTAGCTCGCGTCCTCGAGCGCGACGACCTTACCCGAGCCCGCGTTGGCCGTGTACGTGAGCGGCGCCGCCTCGTCGATGCCCGGGCTTCCGTCCGCCAGGGCGAAGTCCTCGGGGCTCGACGGATTCGGGCTCACGAAGATCGGCACCGCCTCGATGTTGCCGCGGAAGTTCTCGGGGAAATCCTTCTCCGCACGCGCGACGCTGACGTTTCCGCCGCCGCCGCGGATCTCGATGATCGCGTCCCCGGGGGATTTCGTCGCGATGAGGTTACGCTCGACGAGCGAGTTTCCCATCAGCCCGGAGGGATTGCCTTCGAGCCTGAAGTGCAGGTCCGCGCCCCCGATCCGGCGATTGCCGTAGACGATATTGTTCTTGAAGACGTTTCCGCGAATGAGCTCGCCGCTCGGATAGAGCCAGACGCCCCACGCCGGTCCGCCGTTGTCGTAGAACGTATTGTGGTAGATGCGGTTGTTCTCGATACGCAGCATGCCGCCGTACGCTTCGGACGTGATGCCCTCGTGCCGGTTCGAGAAGATGAAGTTGCGACGCACGATATTCGACGCGCCTTCGGTCTTCATACCGGCGTTGTCGGGCTCGTCGATCGCCTCCGACGATTTCCTCACGACGTTGTTCTCGAAGAGATTGCGCGTGCCGCCGAGCGTGAGGTTCCGTCCGCCCTTCCCTGCCCCGAGCACGTCGCTCCAGTCGTTGTCGAACACGTTGTCGCGAACGACGTTGTAGTTGGCCCTGATCTGCATCAGGTTGTGGGCGCCCCGGCGGAAAACGTTTCCTGCGACGAGATTGTGATGAGCACCGCCCTTGATCTGGAACACGTCGCCGCTGTCCTGTCCCGTGCCGTCGTCCCAAGTGCCGACGTAATCGACGTAGTTGTTCAGGAAGCGGTTGTGGTGCGAGCCCTCGACCATCCTCACGCCGTGCCAGCCGTTCGCGTACTGGAAATGGCTGTTCTGGATGACGCTGTAGCTCGTGTTCGAGAACTCCGCGAAATGCTTGACTCGCGCGTTCGGCCAGGCCCGCTGACCGTCGACGTGCACGCCGTCGATGACGATGTAGGAGCGGCCCGTGAGATCGATCGCGGGCGCGAGCCCGTCCTTCTTCCCGGAAGTGAGCACCGGCCGCTCGCCTTGATAGGCCACGTAACGGATCGGCGCCGAGCTCGTGCCCGAGCGGCTCGGCCTGATCGGGTCGTCGTTGTACGTGCCGCCGCGTAGATAGACGGTATCGCCGGGCTGAAGCGTCGCGTTCGCCTTCGCGATGGTCTTCCACGGCCGAGACGCCGACGTGCCCGCGTTGCCGTCGTTGCCGTCGGGCGAGACGAAATATTCCGCCGAGTACGCGAGCACGGCGGCGAGGTAAGCGCACAGGAAGAGCAAGAGAGAAAACTTTGAACGAGCCGGAAACACTGGCCACACTCCTATGTGAAGACAACTGACGGACGCCAGCCAGCCCATCACCAGGATGCTTCCGGACGAGAACGTGCGAGAGCGCGCGTCCGAGCCCGCCGCTCGAACGGCCGCCGCTTCGATTCGCCTGGCAACCCGGCTGCCTTCGTCATCGACCCCCAGACGTAGGCCCGTGGCTTTGCGTCTTCGCCTTTCGACGAATTTGCCCCTGCAGGCGAATCGGAACTTAGCATGCACATCGAAGAGCGGCGAAGTGTCGGCGTTTGTCCACAGCCAAAGGCGCTTTTCGCCTTCCCGGACGTTCTTGGTCGGCGAGGATCGCGAGCTGCGGGAAGATCCGCGTCCCGGCGAATGCCTGCTCCGAAACCCATTCGCGTCGTTATCCTTTCTTCGCCGCCGTCAGCGGCTTCGGAGACGCACCCGGCGCTGCAAGATTCGGACCACGCGGAAGGTCTCTCCGCAACGGGCGGCAGGCTCGCGCTCGACCACGTCCGTGTGACGCCGCGTCACGGCGCGCCGTCGATGGCGCGGACGCTCCCGCGATCACGTGCCTATCGTGCTTTCCAGGACGCTCGCGCGCATGGATGCGCGCGCGCGAGCCTACAGGGACGTACTCGCGGCGGTCCTGGAAAGCACGATAGGCACGTGATCGCGGGAGCCCGGGAGGCCGCGGTGCCGTTGCGACGCGAGGCCGCGGCTCATCGGCCGGACGTCACGGCGCCGAAGAACGCCTGCAGCTCGCGGGCGACGAGCTCCGGCACCTCCCACTCGAGGAAGTGACCGCCGACGTCCGTCTCGACCCAGCGCTGCACCTTGAAGAAGCGTTCGCCCCACTCGCGCGGCGCGGCGGGAAACAGGTCCTTCTTCGACATGAGCAGGCCTACCGGACGCTCGATCCGGCCGGTCGTCGCCGGCTCGCGGACGAAATCGAAATACATGCGAACGGACGAAGGCACCGTGCCGCTGACCCAGTAGATCATGAGATTCGTGAGCAGCTTGTCCTTCGTGAAACGGCTTTCGACGTCTCCGTTGCAATCGCTCCACGCTCGGAACTTCTCGACGATCCAAGCGGCGAGGCCCGCGGGGGAATCGTTGAGCGCGTGCGCGAGCGTCTGCGGCTTCGACATTTGGAGACGCGCATAGGCTCTCTCCGGCAGCGTCGCCGCGTCCGCGTCGATGAACGCCTGCTCCGCGGGCGTGAACGGCGGCTCGGCGCCCGCCGTGCCGATCATGCCGGTCAGATGCACGCCGATCACCTGCTCCGGATGACGCAGTGCCATCTGGCGCACGATGTCTCCGCCGAGGTCGCTGCCCCTGAGGCCGTAGCGAGAATAATGCAGCACGTCGTGCATGAGCTCGGCCATGAGATCCGCGCTCGTCGCGAACCCGCCCCCCGGCCGAGGCGTGATGTCGGAGAAGCCGAAACCCGGTAACGACGCGGCGACGACGTGAAAGCTCGGCACCGGAGACAGGCCGTGCTTCGCCGGATCGACCAATAGCGGAAGGACGTCGAGCATCTGCACGAAAGAGCTCGGCCAACCGTGCAGCATCAGCAACGGAATCGCATCGCGTTCCTTGCTGCGAGCATGCACGAAATGGATATGCATCCCGCCGACCCACGCTCGGTAGTGCTCGAGCTCGTTCAATTTCGCTTCCTGCGCGCGCCAGTCGAAATCGTGGTGCCAGTACGACACGAGCTCACGGACGTACGCGGTATCCGCTCCATACGTCCAACCGGTTCCGGGCAGGTGGTGAGGCCATCGTGTGCGCCCGAGGCGCACCTTCAGATCGTCGAGGACGGAGTTCGGAACGTCTATCGCGAATCGCTCGATCCTGCGTTGTGTGCCCATCTCATATCCTCTTGTGACGACGTATTGTCTCATGTTCGGGGATTCTAGGCTTGAACGACAGGTCGGGAAGGAGTAGCGTCGCCGTTATCCGGCACGAGACGAACGACGGGCCTCCGCCGCCGCCTGCCGGGTAACGGTCCTGGGAGGCACTCGAGATGAAACGTCGCACATTCTGCGCTGCCGGTGTGTCGGCGGCCGCCCTTTCGTTCCTGCCCCTCCGCCGCGCATTCGCCGCAGACCTTCCGGCATTGACCAAGGACGGCGGAGAGACCGTGCTCCGCGCGAGCGACGTCGAGGATTTTCGCGCCGCGCTCCGGGGTCAGCTGCTCTTTCCCGGACAGGACGGCTACGACGAGGCGCGCCGGATCTGGAACGGCGCCTTCGACCGCCGGCCGGCGCTGATCGCGCGCTGCGCCGGCGCCGCAGACGTCATCCGCGCGGTCGACTTCGCGAGAGCACACGACCTGCTCGTTGCGGTCCGGGGCGGCGGGCATAGCC
>Ga0207873_1000847_pt1 | contig 32005 bp, 30 predicted proteins | sample BGWIniCompost_FD_187373 | JGI IMG/M metagenome (GOLD analysis project Ga0207873, IMG submission 187373) | Cellulose adapted compost microbial communities from Newby Island Compost Facility, Milpitas, CA, USA - BGW Initial Compost (SPAdes)... ... | reverse complement strand
GACCCCTCTCCCACCAGGGGAGAGGGGAGAAAGACGAAACACGGAACACGCATCACGCATCACGCATCACGGATGACGCATGACGTATGACGCATGACGCACGACGCATCCGCTTGACGGACCCCGCCGAGAGCCGCATTATCGATGTCGCCGGGGTCGTTGTGCGGCCGGAGGGAGCGGCCCGCGCCCCGGCCGCCGCAGCAGGGAGGAACCACCGATGAGCCTGGCGGATCAAATCGCAGCCTGGATCAAGGAGCAGGTAGCGCAAGCTGGGGTTCAAGGCGGGGTCGTCGGCCTCTCGGGCGGCATCGATTCCGCGGTGGTCGCCGGGCTCGCCACCCGTGCGCTCGGCCCCGAGCGGGTCACGGCCGCCATCCTGCCCGCCCATAGCAACCCGCAGGACGTGGAGCATGCGAAGCTCGCGGCCGCGGCGTTCGGGTTGGAGCCCCTCGTCATCGACCTCAGCCGGGCCTACGACGTGCTCCGCGAGACATTGCCCCCTGGCAGCGAGATGGCCGACGCCAACATCAAGCCGCGGCTACGCATGATCGCCCTCTATCACCTCGCCAACACCCGCAACGCGCTGGTCATCGGCACCGGAAACAAGTCGGAGGAGATGGTTGGCTACTTCACCAAGTATGGTGACGGCGGGGTGGATATCCTCCCCATCGGCGGGCTGTACAAGCATCAGGTCGTGACGCTGGCGCGCGAGATCGGCGTGCCGGAGCCGATCATCACCAAGCCGCCGAGCGCCGGTCTCTGGGCAGGGCAGACCGACGAACAGGAAATGGGGATCACTTACGACGAGTTGGACGCGATCCTGGCCGCGATCGAGCGGGGCGACACGACTGGCTTCCCACCGGATCGCGTGGCGCGGGTCGAGCGGATGATCGCGACCTCGGAGCACAAGCGGCGCCTACCACCCATCTTCGAGCCGGCCAGCGCCGAGGCCCGGCGCTGACATGCGCCGGCCCGAGCGTCCGGAGCCGGTGCCGATCGCGCGCGCCATCGCCGGGAGCCTCGCTGCCGGCGCGGCCTACCTCCTCGCCCAGGCCGCGGACATCCGCGCCCTGGGTGTACCGACCAACGATCTGCGGCTCCTGGCGGGAATGGTCCCCGGCGGAGAGGTCCGATGGCGCACCTTGGGCACGCTGATGCACTTCGCCAACAGCATCGCGCTCGGCCTGGCCTTCACCCGCGTACGCGACCGCGTGCCCGGCACCGGCTGGCGCCAGGGGCTCCTGTTCGCCCTGGCCGAGAACACCGTCCTGGGGCCGATCCTCTTCCTGACCGACCGCTTCCACCCGGCAATCCGCGCCGGTCGCCTCCCCCGCTACATCACACCGCGCGGGCTGCTCCAGCAGGTCATCCGCCACATCGCCTACGGCATCGTCCTCGGCGCCACACTCGGCCGACGGGAGTAGGGCGCGGGTCGCTAGCCGCGAATCCAGCGGTGTAGAATCGACACGAGCCAGTTGCCCGGCCGGGGCACGGCCGGGCTGCGTGGTGCTGAGGAGAGGGCGCGCGATGGTCACCCAGGGCCGCCGGCCGTTGCCGCCGGGCGATGACGATCTGGCACAAGAGCTGAAACTCCACTTGCAGACGCTGCACGATTTGGGGCCGAGTTACAGCGACGAGGTCGCGGAGGCGTTCATCCGCCATATCGATCAGCGGATCGACCAGCGGCTTGAGCGGCGGCTCGCCCAGATGTCTGCCCAGCGTGGGCACGACACCGGGGCGATCGTCTGGACCCTCGTGCTGGCAATCCCCATTACCGCCATTGTTGGCGGGATTGCCGGGCTCCCGGGCATTGTGGTGGTCTGGGCCGCGATCCTCATGCTGGTCTGGCGGATGACCAAGTAGCGGCCGGCTACCGCTCCCGCCGGCGCCAGGATCCCCAGAAGCGGCGCAACCGGCTTGCCGGCGGCGGGAGCGACGCAAGAAAGTCCTGCGCCTCGCGGTCGAACTCACTGACCTCCATCGTGAGCGCGGTGCCCTGGCCCGTGCCTCGGACAGTGACGGTGACCCAGCCGCCCCCGCCGACGAAGCGGATATGCAACCGGCTCTCGTCGCTGAGGTCCAGTCCCACCTCACCCTGGAAGTAGTCCCGCGCCCGGGCCAGCACCTCGCGGGGTCGCAGCCGGGTCGTCCCGCCGTAGCGCATCATGACCGCCCACGCGGCCGGGCCCGCTCTCGCTGGGCCAGCGCCAGCGCGCCGAGCAGGTCCCCCGTCGCACCGCCGAGGAGGCCGATCTGCTCCGGGTCGTGTCCAGCGTCGAGCAGCGGCCCAACCACGTCATGCGCCAGGTCCGCGATCCAACCGGCGAGGACGGTCGCCTCACCCGTCAGCGTCGCGCCGCTCAGGCACGCGGGGAGGAGCACCGTCTGCCCGGCGGCCAGCGGCACCGTCTCCCCGCCCGCACGCACCGCGCACTCGCCCGCGATGGTGCTCAGCAGCCAGAAGGAGGCACCCCCGGTGTCCGGGACCGGCAAGTCCCCCTGCACTGACCAGCGCTCCAGCGTGAAGTAGCGGCAGGCGGCCAGCACCGACCGCCGTTCGTCGCGGGCTAGCGGAACGGTCTTCACCGCGCGACGCCCGGGGACCATCGCCCGCAGAGCGTCGTCGACATGCACCTCACGCGGGCGGCCCTGGCTATCCACCCGGCCCCAGTCATAGAGCCGGTAGGTGATGTCGCTGTTCTCCTGGATCTCGTAGAGCAGGATGCCGGCGTCGATCGCGTGCACCGTGCCCGCCGGGACGATCAGGGTGTCGCCCGACCGCACCGGCTCGCGCAGGATCAGGTCCTCGAAGGTCCCCTGTGCAATGGCCTCCCGCACTTGCTGCGCGGTCACCCCGGCGTGGAGGCCCGTGATGAGCGTCGCGCCCGGGTCGGCGTGGATGATGTGCCATGCCTCGGTCTTGCCCCGCTTGCCCAGCGGCGCAGCCGCGTCGTCGTCGGGGTGCACCTGCAGCGACAGGATGTCGGTCGCATCGATGAACTTGACTAGCAGCGGGAAGTCGTGGAACGGCTCGCTGGCACGCTCACCGCGCTGACCGAGGAGCGCCGCCGGATACCGGGCAGCGAGTTCCCCCAGGGTCTGCCCCGCCAACGGCCCGTTGGCCACGGTGGCGCTATCGCCGCTCTCCAGCGACTCCCCGACAGGCGCGTCGGTCGGCAGCGTCTTGCCCAGCACCGTCTCCAGACGACGCCCGCCCCAGAGTTTCTCGTCGTACCGCGGCTGGAGCAGCAGCGGGTAGCCGATGTCGTCCATGGGCCTTCCCTTCCGGCATGGCGCGAGCACGGATGCGGTGGCGATGTCGCCACGGACTCCGCACGAGCGCGGCCACGGCGGGCGTGTGCAGCTCTATTCCTCCAGCATTGTCAGGGCCGACAACGGGATGGCACGGGCCGGCGGCCGAGCCGTCATCGGGACGATCTCCTCAGCCGGCACCCCCGCCTCATCCCGCAGCAGCGCAGCAACTGCGGGAAGGCAATAGATCCCCTGGCAGATGCCCATACCCGCGCGCGTGCGCCGCTTGACGTCGTCCAGCGTCGTCGCGCCCTCGGCGATCGCCTGGCGCACCGCCGCGAGCGTGACCTCCTCGCAGCGGCACAGGCAGACGGGGACATCCGTGGTGATAACCGGCAGCGCTCGGTCCCCTGGCGTGGCCGTGCGGAGGCCTTCCAGGGCCTCCCGCGCCGCGGCGATATCGCCCGCGGGTGCACCGGCAGCCGCCAACCCGGCGAGTCGTCCCTCCGCCATAGCCTCCGCGACGGATACGATTCCTGCCGCCTCGCCCACGACGTAGAGCCCTGGCTGCGACGTGGTCAGATGCTCGTCGCGCCGCGGCACATGCGCACCCGCGGCCTCATCGAAGACCGTCTCGACCCGCGCCTGAAGCGCCAGCTCCGGGTCGGGAAGCCGGCCGAGGGCGAGCACGATGGTGTCGGCCGCGTACACCTGCCCGTCGACCTCCACCGCCTCGACCTCGCGGTCGCCACCCGCTTCGAGCCCGGCGGCGCCCGGCACGCGGGCTACGACCTCCGCGCCCGCTACGGCGATGTCGTTCGCCACCTCATCCGCTTCCGGGCCGTCGCCCACGACGACGACGCGTCGGCCCGGCAGCACACGGTGGACGTGGAGGAAAAGCTGCGCCGCCCGCGCGGTCATCACCCCGGGCAGCGTCCAACCCGGGAAGGGCAACACGCGGTCGGTTGAGCCGGTGGCAACGATGACGCTCGCGGCGTGCAGGGTATACGCGTTCTCCCCCTCGACGACGCCGACGACGTTGTCCTCGAACAACCCCCAGGCGACGGACCCGCGCGCGACCTCGACCCCGGCGGCAGCCACCCGCCCGGCGAGCGCCGCGGCCACGCGCACCCCCGGCAGCCCGTCGAGGTCCGCTTCCAGCCCGTGGATTGGGGCAACTCGCCAACGGAGGTGCCCACCGAGGTCCGGCTGCTCGTCGACCAGCACCACCCGGGCGCCGCCTCCGGCAGCCGCGAGCGCTGCGGCACAGCCCGCCGGCCCGCCACCGACCACGACGACGTCGGCCTGCTTCATGCCGTGCCCTCCTCCCAGGCACCAAGTCCCCGCTGCGTCACGATCCGCTGGCCGTCCCGCACCGGCGTGACGCAGGTGCGCACGCTCGGCTCGCCATCCACGGTCATGAGGCAGTCGGTGCAGCGGCCGACGCCACAGAACGGCCCACGCGGCCTGCCCCGGTTCGGCATCGTGCGGCAGACCCGGATCCCGGCTGCCAGCAACGCCGCCGCAATGGGCTCACCCGCCCGTGCTGGAATCGGGCGATCGTCCACGAAGATGGTGACCTCCGCCGCAGGCGGCAGGTCCCCCAGCACCGGGTGCTGTCGCACCCGGAGGTCTCCCGGGACCGACTCGACGGCTCCCTCATCGGCTGGCATCTTGGCTCCTCCCAGTTCCCGGCGCGCTCGCGAGCCGCGCCGCTCACCAGGGGTGATGATCGCAGCCGGGCGCCGCTCGCGTCAACGCAGCGAGCGACCGGGCAGGGCGACACCACCCGCTCCGGCGCGGTCGCGCCCCCACGCGGGCTAGTCCGGGCTCGCCTCCAGCCGCGCGATGACGTCGCGCAGCCAGTCACGGTCGGCCCGCAGCAACACCAGCTTGTGCTCGACGGCGAGATCGACGCCGATCCCATGCTCGTGCCGGGGAACCTGCCCCAGTTCGGCGATCTGCGTCTCCACGCGATCCAGCCGCTTGCGGAGCCCCTCAATGACCTCCTGCCGCGGCAGTTGATCGAGGAACATCAAGCCGATGTCGCCTGGAATCGTCGCTTCCCCGGGGTCGGCCAGGCTACGCCGCAGCAGTGCCCGGAAGCGCTCCTCGCCCCGTGGGGTGAGCGCATACACCTTGCGTGGCGGCCGGTTCCCCGCCTGCTCGGTGTGGACGCTCGCATAGCCGTCGCGGGCCAGCCGATCCAGGATGGCGTAGGCAGTCGCCTTCTTCATCGAGGTGACGCGCGACAGGTTTCGCTCGATGAACTCGTTGATCTGGTAGCCGTGCTGGCTCTGGAAGCTGAGTAGCCCCAATAGCAGCAGTTCACGCTCGTCCATGACATCCCACGCCCCCCAAAGCGGTACCAGTGCCTGTTCCCATTTTTCCCGGTTGAATCCGCTCTGAAGGGCGGCTATACTCCGAGCCGTGAATAGTCAGGTTTGACTATCCACGCCTGACTATAGGCCGCCGGACGCGATGCGTCAATGAAAGGGACGCGCCCGTGTTTCTCGCCGTGCGAGAGTTCCGCCACGCCCGCCTGCGTTACATCCTGATCGGCGCGATTATCGCGCTGATCGCGTGGCTCGTCTTCCTCCTCTCCGGGTTGGCCACCGGCCTTGCGACCGACAACGGCGCCAGCCTGATGAACATGGAAGCCGACCACCTCGTCTTCCAGGCTGACGTGCGCTTCTTCCTCCACCGCTCGATCCTACCCGAAGAGGCGGTGGAGGCGGTGCGCGCTGTGCCAGGCGTCACCGCCGCCGCGCCTCTTGGCCACCTCACGGTCACCGTGACGCGCGGCGAGGAGGACGAGAAGATCGACGCCACCATCCTGGCAATCGATCCCAACAGCTTCCTCGCGCCGCGGATCGTCGAGGGCCAGACGTTCGCCGGCCAGCCGGCAGCGAGCGTCGTGGTGAACGACAGTTTCAAGCGCCATGGGGTGCGGCTGGGCGACCGGTTGATGGTCAGCCCGTCAGGCACGGTGCTGACCGTGGTTGGCTTCACCACCGGCCAGACGTACAACCACCTGCCGGTGATCTTCATGGACATCCCGACCTGGCGCGAACTCAAGTTTGCCGCGCCCGGCTCGGCCGGGTCGGTGGTCGATCCGATCAGCGCCGTGGCCGTGCAGATGGATGAGTCCGCCGCTGCGCGAGTCGAGCAGGACGTGCCTGGCGTCGAGGTCGCCACCCGTCAGGTGGCGCTGGAGAACCTCCCCGGATACCGCGAGGAGATGGGCACCATCACCCTGATGCTCGCCTTCCTCTTCGTGATCGCCGCCTTCGTGCTGGCTGTCTTCTTCTACATCCTGACCCTGCAGAAGACGAACCAGTTCGGCGTGCTCAAGGCACTCGGCGCCACCACCAGCTTCCTGGCCCGCGACCTGATCGCCCAGGTCATACTCTTGACTTTGCTCGGAGTGGCTGCCGCTGCCGGGTTGACCTACGTCGTGGCGGCGATGATCCCGCCCGAGATCCCCTTCTCCCTGGACTCTCGGCTCATCCTGACCTACGCCGTGGTCCTGGTGGGAGTCGGCCTCCTCGGGACGCTCCTCTCGCTCCGTCGGATCGCCAAGATCGACCCGCTCATCGCCATCGGGAGAGTGGACTGACAATGACCACCTTGTTGCTGGACAACGTCACCAAGATCTACGGGCAAGGGGAGTACGCCGTCACCGCCCTGGATGGCGTCTCGCTCAGCGTCTCCGCCGGGGAGCTGGTGGCGGTCGTGGGGCCGTCCGGCTCGGGCAAGACGACGCTCCTGGCGATCGCCGGCGCGCTGCTGCAACCGACACGAGGCCGGGTTGTGCTCAAAGGGCAGGAACTCACCGGCCTCAACGCAGCCGCGCTCGCCCGCATCCGGTTGGAGCACATCGGCTTCGTGCTCCAGACATCAAACCTCGTCCCCTACCTCACGGCACGCGATCAGTTGCTGCTGGTCGCGCGCCTGGCCGGGCGGATCGACGCGGCTGCGCGAAAGCGCGCCGATGATCTCCTGCGGGAACTCGGGCTGGGTCACCGCCTCGATCACTACCCGGAAGCCCTCTCCGGCGGCGAACGCCAGCGGGTGGCAATCGCCCGCGCGCTGATGAACGACCCCGACGTCCTGCTGGCCGACGAGCCGACTTCGAGTCTCGACTCCGTTCGCGGGCGCGAGGTCGTGGAGATGCTCGCCCGGGAGGTGAAGGAGCGGAACAAGGCCGCGGTGATGGTCACCCACGACGAGCGCATGCTCGACCTGGTGGACCGCGTCATCCGCATCGCCGACGGTCGGCTCTCCCACGCCAACGCGGCAGCAGCGAGTCGCGCCGCGGCCGGGTGATGTCCCGCCGCTTCGGGCGCGAGCCGAGCGGTGCAAGGAACTCAACGGTGTGAACCGGGCCCGGGGGGTTTACCCCCGGGCACTCATTTGGATGGCGGACACCGTATCACCCGAGCGTGAGCCTCGCCACGCCTCAGCCCGCTATAGCGGGCTTTCCTTGTGAGCCCGGCGGCTTCAGCCCCGGGCATCCGCACCGTGGCGCGGGAGCCATCACGCCACCGAGGTAGCCCGCTCACGCCAGCCGCGCGTTACTCCAGCGGCCAGGTCTTGAGCTGGTTGATGACGTGGTCGCGGATCTCGCTCGGCGTCGGCAGTGGGGCGACCAGCGTGCCCTCGCGCAGCAGCGGCTTGAGCGCCCGCTCGGGCTGGACGCCGTCGGGACAGAGATCGGCCGGAGGCGGGTCGCCAAGGCGCGTGACGCGGCCCGCGCCAGTGGCCGGGCAGCGCCAGACCTCTTTCGCGCCGCTCATCTTGCCCCGCTTGGCGATCGGCTCGCCTTCGATCTCGACGATGTCCATGCTGAAGTCGATCGTCTTGGCGCCGCTGATGCTCGTGCCGACGCCGAAGGCATCGACTATGTGGCGCAGGCGCACCACCTCGTCCTCGTCCAGTCCGCCGCTGACGATCAGCTTGACATGCTGGAAGCCGCGCAGGTCCAACTCCCAGCGCACCTCCTCCAGGATGCGCAGGAAGTTGCCCCGTCGCGAGCCCGGGGTGTCCAACCGCACACCCCAGAGGCGATCGCCGAGCGCCTCGGCGACGCGGATCGCCTCGAATTTCTCGTCCTGGAAGGTGTCGATCAGCGCGATGCGCGGGATCTCCGGAGGCAGGATGCGGTCGTAGGCGAGCATAGCGTCCACCGTGTCGCCCATGATGAGGATAAGCGCGTGGGGCGTCGTGCCGGTCGGGTCCTGGCCGAGCAGTTCCGCCGCCTCGACGACGCTGACACCGTCGCAGCCGCCGATGTAGGCGGCGCGCTCCACGGCCAGGCTCACCGCGGGGTGGATACGCCGGGCGCCGAAGCTGACGACCGTCTTGTCACCGGCGAGCCGCCGGATCCGGGCGGCCTTGGTCGCTACCCCGGACGACTGGCAGATCAGCCCCAGGATCGCCGTCTCCAGCACCGCGAAGGAGAGGTACGGGCCGGAAATCTCCATCACCGGCTCGTAGGGGTAGAAGATGCTCCCCTCGGGCATGGCCCGCACGTCCACTGGGATGCCGTCGAGCAGCCCCACCACCTCGTCGAGCCCGGCCAGGACGGCCCACGACATGCCGCCGGGCAGCGACTTGGCGACGAACTCGGCGCGGACATGTGGGTTCCGCCCCTCGGCTTTCAAGATCTCGACGGTGCGCAGGAAATAGACGTCCGTCGTGCGCCCAGCCTTGATCTCCTCCTGTGTCGCGTAGTGGAGCCAGCGTCCCTCTACCATCGCCAGTCCCTCTCCGTCCCCCCGTCGCAGCGCGCGTATTCGGTGAGGGAGAATAGCACACTGGGCGCCAGAGCCGCCTACGCCTTGACGACGGCCTGGTGCACAGGTAGTGTACGTACATATGTCGGGTCGCACGGAGGAGTTTGCCGATGCCCCACAACCTCAGCGCCGGGGTCCTGAGCCGGGAACAACTGCTGGAACTACTCGACGGTGAGCCGCCACTGGTCACGGGCCTGCGCGACCGTGAGGCGCAGGTCCAGCCGAACGGGATCGACCTGACGCTCGACTCGGTCGCCAATTTCACCGGACCGGGGACGCTGACCGTGGACAATGCCGGGCGGCGACTGGCCGACAGCACAGACCTGACCTTCGGCCCCGATGGCCAGCTCTACCTCTCACCCGGCGCCTACCTGGTGCGTTTCACCGAGACGGTCAATCTCCCGGCCGACCTCATGGCCTACCTCCGTCCCCGCTCCACCCTGCTGCGCTCGGGCGTGGCGCTGCACACCGCCGTGTGGGACGCCGGCTACGCCGGACGCGGTCAATCACTCCTGGTCGTCTACAACCCGCACGGCTTCCGGGTGCAGCACGGCGCCCGCATCGGCCAACTGGTGTTCCACCGGCTGGCAGCGGCCACGGCCGAGGGGTACGACGGCATCTACCAGGGCGAAGCCACGGACCGGCGCTGAGGCATACCGGCACCCAGCCCACGGCGGGGACGGTTTGGACGCGGTCGGAGCCGGGATCGTGCTGCCGGCCGCGTATCCGCCTCATCCGCCATGGATTCTCCTACCGACCCGGATCGCGAGCGCGCCGCACGAATCCTGACCCGGCACGGTAGCCTCACCCAGGTCGCTTCGCATCGACTATGCTCCGCTCTGTCCGACGCGGTGAGGCAGAGGCGATCTGCGTCATAGCGGTGCCTCCCCTCCCCGGCACAGGGCTTGCACCCCTCCGGAGAAGGTTAACCCCCGGCGCGACGAGAGCAGCGCCGGTACTCGGCGACGGAGAGGTGGCGCCCATGACCGTAGCGAAGCACATGGTTGACACACTGCAGGCGCACGACTGGCACCCAGTCGCGATTGTTGAAGGGTTGGAGCGCCTGGAACTCGTCCCGCTCACCTCACAGCTCGGCGCCGGGTTCACCCTCTGGCGCCAGGAGCCGGGTGGCCAGTGGTCGGTCGTCCTGAGCGGGCATACGGCAGACGGCGAACTCCGCGGCTCGGAGGATGAGCCGTTGCAACTGCCACGTGAAGCGGAACAGCGGCTGGAAGCGATGCTCGCGGGGGCATAGCGCGGTGCGCGAGGCCCAGACACAGGAAAGAGCCGGCTAACCGGCTCCTCCCGTCCCTGCAACGGGGTTCGGTGCGGGCGACAGCGGCCACAACCCCCCGAAACGCCCACTGTCGCCAACGAGTGCGCCCGGCCGCCTGGCGCCACGGCCGCGCGACTCACGCACTACGAGTGTAACAGGTTCCCGCCTTATGGCAAGGCCAGACGCGCAGCGGTTCGCGCGAACCTTGCGTGAGTTTCCCCCGTTTTGCGTATCGGTGGTCGTCTTGGTGGGTGTTCTCGGCTTCGTTTCGCCGTATCTCGCGCCGGAACCGAATCAATAGCCATGCGAAACCGCCGATTCCGGCTGTTACTGTGACCCATCAGTCGACCGTGTCGGGCGACGGCGACCCTTTGATCCGCAGCCACGCCAAGATGCGCCGCTTGATGTCGTCCACCGTCTCCATTTCGGACAACTGCTTGCGCACCGTGGACCACCCGCCGCGATCGGTCTCGTAGATCGCCTGCCCCGCGTGCACGCGCATGAAAGCCGCCCGATCGCCCATCTGCACCAGCCACCAGTCGTAGACCATCTTCGGCTTGAGCGCGACGCCGTGCAGGTAGAGGGGGTGATAGGCGCCATCGACCGGCTGGTCGTCCACGAAGATCTCACGAGCCGCCACCAGCCCGGGGTACTCCAGGATCAACTCGGTCACGGCCTGGTACAGGCGCGGGTAGTGCTTCTGCTTCTGCGGCCACGAGTAGCCCAGATTGCCCGGCAACCCCATCCGGGGGAAGAGCGCGATGATCTCTTCCTGCGCCCGCTCCGGGTCCTCGCGCAGCAAGGTACCGAGAGCCAGGCGCAGGTCGCCGCTACCATGCGTGATGCGCGGCGCATCCTCGCCGCTGAGGAGAATCATCCCGAAGGAGTCCGCTGGCTCGTTGGCGAAGGGCGGAGCACTCACCCGCCGCGTGAGGAGGAAGCGATCCCAGCCATTCTCCGGGTGGTAGATCGGCAGCGCATCGATCGCCGAGTCGGCGAAGCGCGCCCCGACGATCACGTTGGCCACCACCCAGCCGAGCGCGAAACCCAGCCGATCGGGCGTCGCCAGGTGCTGCTCCGCCTCCGGCAAGTCCGCGCTCAGCGGCAGCGGCGGCAGATTCTCGTAGTTTCGAATCGCTAGCTCCACCTGCTCACGAAGATCCATTGCGTCGTCGCCACCCCTTCGCCAGTTACGGGTCTGCCTTGTCGGGTCAGACCCGAGACCACTCCTCCATGCCCGGATGTCCGCGGCATGTGCCGGATATCCCCGCGGATCATGAGGATTGTACCGTGCTGCTGCTCGTCCAGCCCACGCGCCCCTGATCGCGCACCGAACAGGACAAAAGTCACTCCTTTTCGACCGACTCCTCGTCGTAACTATAGGGTCTATAGTAGACTCAAGTGCGCCATCTTGCGCCACTGCAGGCGTGGATGTGCGACCAGGAGGCACGGTATCAGGGAGCACCCACACATGCGCGACTTGACATTTATCGAGATCCTCGGACTCATCCGGCGCTGGTGGTGGGTGTTCATCGTCTGCCCACTTCTCGCCGCCGCTGCCGCATATGGCGTCAGCCGCGCGCTGACCCCGATCTATCGCGCTGAGGCGACCCTGTTCATCGATCAGCGCGAGACGACCGGCAGCCTCAACGTGGGCGACATCCAGGCCGCGCAGGAGCTCGCGGCCACCTACAGTCGCCTCGTCACGGCCCGCCCCGTTTTGGAGCAGACCATCAACCGTCTCTCGCTCGACACCACGCCGGAAGATCTGGTTGAGAACATCAGCGTCACCCGCATCGGGAGCACCCAACTCGTCGAGATTGCCGTCGAAGATCCCGATCCGAGGCAGGCCGCCCAGATCGCCAATACGCTGGCTCAGGTCTTCATCGAGGAGACGCACGCGCAGGAGGATGCCGCGACCTGGAGCGGCCGGGATGAGCTGCGGCGCCAGATTGAGGAGGTGCAGCAGCGCATCGAGGACACCAGCTCTCGGATCGCGGAGCTGCAGCAGTCTGGTGCCAGCGGCACCGCCGTCCAGACCGAGCTGCGGACGCTGCAGACGCAACTGAGCCAGGACCAGGCGCTCTACGCGAGCCTGCTGGAAGCCCAGCAGCGGATGGAGCTTGCCGCTGCGCAGAGCGCGACCCAGATCCGGGTCGTCGAGCAGGCCGTGCCGCCGACGAAGTTCGTCAAGCCGCGTATCCTCGTGAACACCGCCCTGGCGGGCGCGCTCGGGATCGTGCTCGCGGCCGGGCTCGTGCTGGTGGCGGGCTACCTCGACGACACGGTCAAGACCAGCGAGGACGTGCAGCGGCTCACCGGGCGCGGTGCGTTGGGGCTCATCCCCGAGCTCCGCTCGCCCGAGAGCATCGAAGCCATCGCCCACCCGGACTCGGTCGGGAGCGAAGCCTACCGCACCGCGCGAACCAACCTCCAGTTCGTTGCCGTGGGCCAGAGCCTGCGCTCGTTCGTGGTGACGAGCCCACGCCCCGGCGACGGCAAGACGACCACGGCGGTGAACCTGGCGGCAGTCCTGGCCCAGGGCGGCCAGCGCGTTATCCTCGTGGATGCCGACCTGCGCCGGCCGCAAGTCCACCGTTACTTTGCGGGGCTCAACACGCGCAGCGGTTTGTCCAACCTCTTGTTGAGCGAGTGGGACGTCAAGCTCACTCCAACGCTGCGGCAGACAACCATCGCCGGCCTCACCGTCCTTCCGGCCGGCCCTCTGCCGCCGAACCCGCTGGACCTCCTCAGTTCGCCCCGGATGCGCGAGGTATTGGACTGGCTGGCCGAGCAGGCCGATGTCGTCATCTTCGACGCCCCACCATTGGCGGTGTCTGACGCGCTCGTGCTGAGCCGGTTGACCAATGGCGTCATCCTCGTCTCCGAAACCGGGCGGGTCCGCACGGCCGAGATCGCCGACGCCGTGCAGCAGATCCAGCAGTCGGGCTCGACGCTGCTCGGGATCATCCTGAACCGCTTCCCGCTGGAGAAATCCGGCGGCTACTACACGTACTATCGCAGCCAGGAGGACGACGCGGGAGGCGCCCGCCGTGGGGAATCCCCCTCGGTCATCCCGCACTGGGCGGACGGTGCCGGCGACCGTGTGGTCATCCGGCGGTCGCTCCGGCCCACGATCTCCAAGCCGGCCGACTCCGAGACCTAGGCGCTGATGCACGACGTGGACGACCCGACCGGCCGCCAGGCAGCGACTCCGATCTTCGTCGCCTTACGCCCACCCACTCCGACCACCACCGCCAGGCGTCGCCGCTGGCCTTTCGTCGTCAGCGGCGTGCTCCTCATCATCCTCCTCTTGGGCGGGCTGGCCGGCCTGCGGGCGCGCGCGGCGCTGGCCGCCTACCGGGACGTTCGCGCCGGCGTGGAAGCGTTAGAGGCGCTGCAGGCCACCGATCTGTCCAGCATGCGGGAGGACGACCTCCTCACGATTGAGGGCAGCCTGGCACAGCTCCGGCACGACCTCAACCGGTTGGACACGGCCGTCACCCCGCCCGTCGGCGCCGGGCTGGTCGAACGCCTCCCGGTGATCGGGCCACGCTACGCCGCTGGCAAGGACCTGATCCGTATCGTCGACAACCTGACCAGCGCGGGGATCACCGCCGCCGCTATCGGCCGGGAGACACTTGCCGCCTTCCATGCCACCGGGATCAGCCGTTCGCCAGACGAGACCGGCCCGACCTGGCTCGACATGCTGATGAGCCACCAGGGGGACCTGGAGGTCATCATCACCCAGGTCGAGGAGGCGCGCCGCATCCGAGCCAACATCGACGAAGAGGCGCTACCGGCGTCGGCTCGCGCACGCCTGCCTGCACTCGACCGCGCGTTCGACGCGATCGACCCGCTGCGGCTCGTGAACGACGACCTGCCGGTGTTCGCGGCAGCGCTGGGGGCCGAGGAACCAGCACACTACCTGTTCCTCTTCCAGAACACGAATGAGCTGCGATTGAGCGGCGGATTCCCGGGCACGGTCGCGTTGGTCACGTTCGACCGTGGCCAGCTCGCGTCATACGAGTTCCACGATGTCTACGAACTCCAGCGCGCGTATGAGGCCGGGCGGACCGAGCCGGTCACGCCGCCCTTGCCGGTCGCGCGCCACTTCGGCCATGAAGAACTGCCGATCCAGGATGCGACCTGGGTGACCGATTTCGCCGAAGGCGCAGCGCAGATGGTCGAGATGTACCGCGCCACCGGCTGGCCCGCGATCAAGGGCGTCGTGGCGGTCACCCCCGACGTCGTCAGCGACATCCTGGCACTCACGGGCCCGGTGACCGTGGAGGTCGACGGTGAGCCACGCCGGATCGACGCCGACAACGTTCATGACGAAATCGAGCGGCAGCGGTACGTGCACGGTGGTGATGAGACCGCCCCGTCGCACAAGGCGGTTCTGGCCCTCGTCGGCCGGGTGCTCATCGAGCGGCTGTCCACGGCTGACCGCGCGCTTCTGCTCGACCTGATCCGGACGATGCGCACCGCCGCCGACGAGCGCGACCTCCAGGTCTACGCCGTCGACCCCCGGCTGCAAGCCATCGCGGACGAGCATCGCTGGAGCGGGCGGCTGCTCCCACAGCCGGGAGTGCCCACCCTGGCGCTGAATGCGGCCAGCCTCGTCACCACCAAGGCCAGCCGCGCCGTGCACCCGCGCGTGACCCTGACGATCGAGCCGCCCGTCAATGGGCAACGCGTCGTGACCCTCGCCGCCGACTTCGTCCACACCGGCGACCCGACGGCCGATCTCTACTACGCGGGATATCAGCGCTGGTGGGTCGAAGTGACGCTGCCCGAGGGGAGTTCCCGGCTCGACAGCAGTCATGAGCCGCAGCCGGACCCCGACGCCCCCAACGGCGGTAGCTACGATCTGGAAATCCTTGCCGGCGAGACCACCCAGTTCGCCATGCGCTTCACTATGCCCGACTCGCCCCAGCTCCTCATCCGTCGCCAGCCGGGGATCATCCCGGTCGAGCTCACCGTCGCAACGCCGGGTTGCCAGGCGCCGTTCACTACCACGCTCACCGCCGACCTGACACTCGACCTCACCACTCTCTGCCGCTGACGCACACTCCGTCGCCGGTCCAGGAGAACACGCGTCGCGCGGCGTTCTCGCTGGCCCGGAACCGGGTATGCTGGGTCCGCACCGCCGAACGCCACAACGGCGATGCGATCGGTTGGCGAGGAGGATGCGATCGCTGCCGCACGGTGGTTGGATGAGAAAGGATGACATGATGACCCAGACGGTCGTCGTACCCCTGCTTCCGCCAGACGTCGACGAAGACCGCCTCTCCGAGCGAGCGCTGCCGGTCGCGACGGCGCTGGCGGAACGGGTGGGAGCGAACATGCTCCTCCTCTCGCTCGTCGAGGTCTCTCCGGATCTCAAGGCCCGACCCGAGACGCCAGCGGTCGCGCGCGAGGTTGAGCAAGTCGTCGAGGAACGGCAGGTGTACCTGGAGCAGGTCGCAGCGACGATCACGCGCGTGCCGGTGGACACGGCGGTCGGCGTCGGTGATCCGTCCGACGAATTGCTCAGCCTGCTCGATCGGCTGCCGGACCCGCTGCTCGTCATGGCAACCGAACGCCGTCCGGCACTGCTCCGGATTCTCCACGGCGGCCCAACGCGCGCCGTGCTCCAGTCCGCGCCATGTCCCGTCTTACTGGTGCGCGAGCCGGTCCCGGACGACTGGACGCCGTCGTCCGTCGTCGTCCCCCTGGACGGATCGGCCTTCGGCGAAATGGCACTCGACGCGGTGCGGGCGGTCCTCGGTGACGAGGATCTCACCATCCACCTGGTGCACGTGCTCGACTACATCACGGGGGCCGACCACGCCACGAGCACTCGCGTCCTGAACCAGTATCTGCAGCAGGTTGCCAGCCGGTTGCCATCTGAGACGGCGACCGTGGATTGGGAGGTCCGCTTCGGGTCCGTCGCGAGCGAGATCATCGAGGCGGCCCAGGAGCGCGGTGCCCGGCTCATTGCCATGGCCACGCACAGCCGCAGCGGCGCCGAGCGCCTGTTGCTCGGCTCGGATGCCGAGCGGGTGGTGAACCGGGCGCCCATGCCGGTGCTGCTGGTCCGACCGGAGTTGCACGACCTCGCCCGCCTGGAGGAGGAACGGGTGGCCGAGCAGGCCCGTCGCCGTGCCATAGCCCGGGCGATCCGGCAGGTGCCCATCCGCGACATCCTGACCAGCCCGGTGGTGACGGTCCGCGAAGATGACACGCTCGACGCGGTAGCGAAGACGATGCTGGAGCACCAGATTGGCTGCGCGCCGGTGGTCGACCAGAACGGCCACCTGGTCGGGATCATCACCGAGTCCGATTTCCTGCGCGGCTCGATCCCGTTCTGGATCTACGAAGCGTCGGAAATCCTCTCCCGCGCCATACCTGCGCCGGAGGTGGAGCACCTCTTCGAAACCGGACGGAAGCTAACCGCCAGTGCCGTCATGACGCAGCCGGTGGTCACGGCTGCGCCGGAGGACTCGGTCGGAAGTATCGCGGACCAGATGCGCCGGCACGGTATCCATCGCATCCCGGTGGTACAGGATGGGGTTCCAGTCGGCATCGTGACCCGGCGTGATCTGCTGAAGTTGCTTCTTCTGGAGGAATCCCCGGTAGACCCGGATTGAGGCCGCAAACCGGGGTCGGTAGCGGCGCGGGCGATCGGGCCACTGGGTAAGAACGGGGGCGTGGCCGAGGTATCGCGTGCAGGTGGTTGCGCTTCTACGCGCTCGGGTCGTCGTCCGGTGGGTGCTCAGCGCGCGGCTCCTGCCAGTTCGCGGCGTCGCGGAGCAGGTCGCGCACTTCGTCGTCGGACGTCGGCGTGAAGTCCTCGTACCAGAGACCCACGGCGTGGAACACGTCGGGGGTAGCGTAGCAGACGATCTCGTCTACGTGTGGCTCGAGGGCACGGCAGGTCTCCGGCGAGGCAACCGGCACCGCGACGACGATTCGAGCCGGCTCCCGCTGGCGGAGCGCCGCGACCGCGGCACGCATCGTCGCCCCCGTCGCCAGCCCGTCGTCGACCAGGATCACCGTGCGCCCACGCACGTCGGCCGGGGGCCGATCGCCGCGGTAGGCACGCTCCCGCTGCCGCAGCACGGCGTGCTCCCGCGCGGCAACAACGTCGATGACGCTCTGGGAGATGGCGAGGTCGGCGATCACCTGGCGATTGAGCACCCGCGTCCCGCCGCTGGCGATCGCGCCCATCGCCAACTCCTCGTGCCCCGGCACACCCAGCTTGCGCACGACCAGGACGTCCAGGGGCACACCGAGCGCGCGAGCCACCTCGTATCCGACCGGAACACCCCCGCGCGGCAGCGCCAGCACCAGGACATCCGGCCGGCCGGCATAGTGCTCCAGCCGCGTCGCCAGCCTCCGGCCCGCGTCGGTGCGGTTCTCAAAGCGCGTGTCCATCGGCTCCTCCAAGACCCGCTGCTGTGGGGTGTGCCACCGGGCGCGACCATGCCCGTCCACACCAGATGGGTCGCAAGTGCCCGGCCACTCCCCTCACCTCGCGGCTACCGGAAGAGCCAGCGGAACCGGCGACGACGTCGCGGAGGCTCGGGCTGGGGCGGGGTAACCGGCGCGCCACGCAGCACATCCACCGCCGCCTGCGCCATCCAGGTCGCGTATTCCTCCCCGGCGACAGCCGCCGCGCGTTCCAGCGCCGCCCGCACGCGTGGGGGGCGTGAATCCGACCGGTGCGCATCGCTGGCGATCAGGTGCGCCGCGCGTGAGCGGATCAACTCCTCTGCCGCCCACTGCGCCTTCCGCCCGTTGCGCCCGAACAGCGAGTCGGCGTTCACCTGCACCAGCACTCCGCGCTCGACGAGCGGGAGCACTCGGCCCGGATCTCGCTGCACCGCCGGGTAGCGCTCCGCATGCGCCAGGATCGGCCAGAGCCCGACCACCTGGCAGGAGTAGATCGCCTCCAGCAGGAAGGGCGGCCAGTCGCCCCAGAGCGACAGCTCCAGCAACAGGTACGGGGTGTCCGCGAGCGTCACCAGCCGCCCATCCGCCGCCCGAGCGGGCAGGTCGGCCGCTATCCGCACCTCACTCCCCGGAACGACGCGGATACGCAGTCCGGCGTCGGCTGCCAGCCGGTTCAACTCCGCCACGCCGTCCAGGATCTGCTGCGGGGTCACGGAGTCGGCGTGAGGCGTGGCGGCGATGGTCGCGATGCCGTCCTCCTCCGCCACGCGCAGCATCCGCAGCGCCTCATCCACATCACGGGCCCCGTCGTCCACCCCCGGCAGCACGTGGCTGTGGAGATCGACCAGCCTGGCGTGCGCCGTCGGCTCTTCGGATGTCGTCACGTGTACCCCCACTCCCGCTCCACTCCATGATCGCACCGCCCACCTGGCGCCCCCACTAACCATGGTACCGGCGCGGCCAGGGCCAAAAGAACCGCGGAGCCTAGCCAGATCGGAAGTCCGCGTTGGCCCCATTGGGTCCTGCCCTCGATTCTACCTACCGCCTAACCTGAGCACAGCTGAAAAGGGCTAACCCGTCGCGAGGCGGGGGCGCAAAGCCATGGACCTCCACCCGGAGGCCGCCAGGCTGCCGGCACTCAAGACAGGAGCGGGTCCGAGTGCGGTATTCCGCCCCCTCCTCCCGGGACGCCAAATCGGTGGCACAGGGATTGGGAGTGGAGCGGAAATATGAAGGACTACAGAAACGGACCCGAGCGGTCTACGCGGCGCGATTTCCTAAAATTGGTGGTCGGCGGCGCAGTGAGCCTGCCGGCCGTGGCCTGGGCGGTCTTACCGGACTCCGTGGGCGCCAACGAGCGCCTGAGCATCAGCAAACCGAAATTGACCACGCAGCCCCACAAGACTCCAACGCCGACGAAGGTGATGAAGCCCACTCCTACCCCGAAGCCATCCAAGACGAAGGCAACGCCGACTCCGACTCCAACCCCGACACCGACGCCGGCACCGGAATCAGCACCCCCGCCAGCAGCGGCGCAGGATGGCCCGGTGGTGAACGTTCGAGACTACGGTGCCAAGGGCGACGGCGTCGCCGATGACTCGCGCGCGATCCAGCGGGCGATCGAGGCAGCGGCCGCGATCCCCGATGCGGTCGTTTCGATCCCAGCGGGTACCTACTTCATCTCACGAGGACTCTACATCAGCCGCCCCGTCCGGATCGTCGGGGCGGGAATGGATCAGGCGATCCTGCTCGCCCGATCCGAGATCCGCATGGTCGGCATTGAGAACACCTCCGGCGTGGAGATTGCCGGGCTGACCCTGCAGGGCATGGGCACCCACGGCAAGTACGGACCAGCGATCGAACTGGTCGACGCGGGTGGTGTGACGATCCGGGAGTGCCGGCTGCGCGACATCCCCGAGACAGCCGTCAGCCTCTGGCATGTGAGCGACGTGACGATCAGCGGCTGCCATTTCATCGGAACCCGCTACTCAGGCGTCCGCCTGCAGCACCCGGGGGCGGGGAACGTCAACCGGAACGTGACCATCCGGGCGTGCACCTTCGAGCAGATCAACACCTCCATGACCAGCGGCAACGCGCCCGTGCAGTGCCACGGCGGGGAGCCTGACGCTCGGCATGAGTACGTGACGGTGGAGGGGAACCTCATCACGACGAGCGGCGTCGGCATCGGCCTGGATGACGTCGACTACGGGGTGGTGCTCAACAACCGCATCACCGGCGCCGGCCTGGGCTATGAGGGCATCGCCTTCTGCGGCTCACACAACGTCGTTAGCGGCAACCAGATCAACAACTACGGCGCAGCGGGCATCCTCCTCTGGGGCGTGGCTTACCGCCCGATCGCAAACAACACCATCAGCGGCAATACCTGCTGGGACAACTCCCAGGGAATCGCGATCGTGTGCGGTCAAGACGGCACGGTGATCGACGGGTTGCAGGTCGTTGAGAATCGCTGCTTCGCCTCGTCGCCCGCGAGCCGCCAGCAATACGGCGTGCAGAACTACATCGACGGGACGACCAACTTCACCTGGCGGAATGTGGTGATCGCCAACAACGACCTGCGCGGGAACACGCGCGGCCCCATCAGTCTGGTACCACCGGCCCAGGCGACGATCTACGGCAACCTGGGCTAGGATCACAACGCATAGCGTGGCCAGCGGCGACCGGCCGCTGGCCTACGCATGTGAGCGGCGGGACTCCTCCAGCGCCGCCTGGTAGATCGCCATCAACTGGTCGTGGTTCCGAGCGCCGGTGTATTTCGCCTCGTAGGTGCAGCGCGCCGCCCGCCCCATCTCCGCAGTGGCCTCCGTGTGCTGGGATACCCAGTCCACTTTCGCCGCGAGATCGTCAGCGCTGCCCGCCGTGAAGTGCAACCCGGTCACCCCATCCTCGATGATCTCAGCGGCGGCCCCCAGCCGGCTCGCAATCACCGGAAGACCGGACGCAAGAGCCTCGACCAGAATCATCGGGAAGCCCTCGTACCACACCGACGGGAAGATCAAAGCCCGCGCGTGGCGCATCTGCTCGAGGACCGCCGCCCGATCCAACCGCCCCAGGTAGCGAATGCTGGGCGACGCCTGCGCTGTCGCTCCGACCTGCGGCGCCAGCGGGCCGTCGCCGACGATGTGGAGCGGCTCACGCCGCCCGTGCTCCGTCCAGGCGCGCAGGAGCGTCTCCACGCCCTTTTCGGCCGCGAGCCGACCGGCATAGAGGTAATACTCTCCCGGGGAGGACCGTTCCCCCAAGTCCAACTCCACGAAGTTCGGCTTGATCACGATCCGGTCCTCGGGCAAGCCGCCGGCAACGAACTGGTCCCGCGCGACCCGGCTGAGCACGATGTAGCGATCGACGAGGTTCCGCCAGGTGCCACCCAGCCGATGGGCACCGACCATCGCTGCGACGGGGGCCGTCTGCGCCCGTGACCCGCGATAGCATCCGTGGAGCACACCGGGCCACGGCACCACTCGCCCGACGCAGTCCTGGCAGACACGGCCGTCACGGTAGAGCAGCGAGCCCGGGCAGATCAGCCGGTAGTTGTGGAGCGTCTGCACCACTGCGACCCCCTCGGCACGCGCCGCGTAGTAGGCCGCCGGTGACACCAGCGGGAACGTGTTGTGAAAGTGGACCACCTCCGGCCGGTGCTCCCGGATCATCGCGCGGACCCGCGCGGCCCCCTTCCGGGACCAGACGGTGCCGAGCGCGAGGCGAGCGGCATCGAGCGGCGCGGGCCGCTCGGGGATTTCCCGGTTGTCGAAGATGAGCTCGGTGACGGTGTGGCCGTAGCTCCGCAGCAGCTCGACCTCCGCGGCGAACACCACATCCTCGCCGCCAGCCTGCTGATAGCGGTTGTGGACCGCTAGGACGCGCACGATTCCCTCGTCACCAGCGAAGGCGGGGCTGCCCCAGGGGCAACTCCGGAGGCGGGACCATCCTCAAGACCGGGCGGACCCAGCGTCGATCCGGTGGGAGCAGGGTCCTTGTGCTGATCGCGCTCCATTACGCCGAACGAGGCACCGACGAGGATACCGGCCGGAGCCATGACGAAGACATAGACCATCGTGTTGTCCGTGACCATCGCCGCCGCCACCGCCGCGAGCGCCAGGAACGCGGCCAGATGAACGCCGGCAGCCGCGTCCCGCTGCGGGTCGGACCGGCTCCACGCCGACGAGGTTACCCAGAGGAGCACAAGGTATCCCACGAGCCAGATGGCCAGGCCGATCAGGCCGTAGTCGTGCAGGATACGCAGGTAGTCGTTGTGCGGATGCCCCAACCCCGGGAAGTACGCCTCGATCAGCGGCTGCGCCGATCCCGACCCATTGCCAATCAGAGGCGACTTCCGCCATGACGCCAGGGTGATCTCCCAGAAGGCAGTGCGCCCCATCGCGTTGATGGCAATCCCGCCCACCTTCAGCGACAGATCGCCTTCGAAGAAGCGCGCGCGAAGCGGTTCGACGCGCGACACGATGGTGTACAGCAGCCCGACCGCTCCGACGCCGAGCACGCCAGCCTGGAACCAGCCACGGACGGATTGCAGGCGCATGTGGGACGCAGGGAAGAGCAAGACCCCAACGACGAATGCCGTGCGCGACAGGCTGATACCGATCAGGCCCACTATCGCCAAAGCGGCCCAGAAGGCGCGGCGATCTCCCGAACGCCAGCGGCCGAGTTGCCAGGCGAGGGCGACGAGTGCGAAGAGGGCGAAACTCCGCGCCTGGATTCCGAAGCCGGCCGGCATTACACCCAGGTGGTAGCTCAGCACCTGAAGGACGACGGCAATCACCGTCGCCGCCGTCATCACTCTACCCAGCGTGTCGATGAACTCCGGGGAGCGCCGCGTCTCGTTGGCCGTCAGGACGATCAACCCGAGGAACGCCACGATCACCAGGAGGTTCTGGACACCCTCCACCGACGGCCGGTACCAGAGCACCATCGAGACACCCGCCCAGAACAGGAACAGCGCGAATGGAAGGAGAGCGCGCCGCAGGCGGGCAGGCAACTCCGCGCGGAGCAGCCAGACAAACCAGCTCCCGATGGCATACAGGATGGTCGTGACTCCCATGGCCGAGAGGGGGCCGATGCGAAACGGGGTGAGCAGATCCACCAGCCCGCTCATCAGGAGGATCGCCAGGACCAGCGACCGCGAGAGCATCAACAGCACCGCGAGCGAAGCGGCTGCAAGGGCCATGACGGCCAGGAGCGGCACAGCCGCCGCCACGAGCGCCGCGACGAGGCTCAGCACAGCAGCGGCCGCCAGGATGATCGGCGCTACCCAGCGGTGGATCGCGTCACTGGCCCTCATGTGACCCAACTCTGTATCCCTCTCTATGAACCGAGGGCCACGTCATGATGTTGCCGCAGTCCGCGGCACAAGCTGCGTTCCAAACCGCCGGAAGACCCGGCGCGTCCACCAATTCGGAAAGGCGAAAGCGAGCATGATCGCTGCCCCCTGGCGTGCGGCAAGCCGCGGGTGCGGACGGAGTAGATCGACCACAGATCGGATGCCGTCCGCCAGCAACCGCCACCGTTCCCCGCTCCAGATCGAATGGCCCGTCAATGCCGTTGCCACGAGCCGGTGTTTGTAGACGGTCGAAGAGTAGAATCTCCGACCGGTGCGCTGCGTCCAGATCTCCGCGAGCGCTTCCGAGATGGTCGCATCCCGCTCGATCCGCCGGGCGATCGCGTCAGGCTGCGCGAACTCCTGCCCTGCGTGTTGCCGGTACAGACCGAGGGACTCGTCCAGCGTATAGCCCCAGATCCCCTCGATCGCGAACATCGACATGAGATAGAGGTCCGCGCACGTCCGCCAGATCCCATCCTCGTGGGGAATCGGGAAGGCGCGCTCGCCCGCGCTCCGGCGGAACGATAACCCGCACACGCCCACCTTGACCATCCGCTCCAGGTGGAGGTGCGGATCGGGGGGAACCAGCCCTGTCTCCAACCGGTCGGGGAACGTGTACCCCAGCGGCTTCAGTACCTCGTCGGTGATCGTAAGCTTATGCCCGACCCATCCCACCTCAGGGTGCCGCTGGAAAATGTCGACCACGCGCGCGACCTTGTCCCGGTCCCACACGTCGTCTGAGTCCAGCAGCGTGATGATGTCGCCCCGGCAGGCGGCGAAGCCCGCGTTGAACGCGGAGCACTGCCCGCCGTTCTCCTTGAACACCGGTACGACCCGGTCCCCGTACCGCGCGATGACGTCCCGCGAGTTGTCGGTCGAGCCGTCGTCGACCACAACCACCTCGATGTTCGGGTACGTCTGCGCCAGGGCACTGTCGATCGCTTCGGTGATCAGGTGGCCATAGTTGTAGTTGTCGATGATGATCGACACCAACGGCGCGACCACCTCCGGATCCGTGCGCGCTGCCGCGTTCTGCTCTCCTTTCTGATTCGGACGCGGGACGGAAGACCGGTGATCGACTGCCATCGTCATCGCGCCGCTCCCCATATGCTCCACAATGTCGCGATCGGCAATGTACCGAACCGTACGGACTTGCTGTCGAGGAGCCCTAAGTCACCAATCCAGCATGCGACATGCCGTGGTGCCACCAGGATGGCCAGAACCCATCCAAGATATCGTGCGTCGTTGTAGTTGTTGTTGACGATACGGACGAGCGGAAGCAGCATCACGTCAGTCTCCAGGTGCGGACGTACCCCAGGTACTGCGCGATCATCTGGCGCTGGTGCGGCAGCAGAGCTACCACGATCAGGGGCAACCAGAACAGCAGGCGCGCACCTGGCTCGAAGTGCAGGGCAAACAGCGGAGGTATCATCGCGACCAGCCACGGCATAACTTCCCGATAGGAGAACGCGAAAAGGCGCGAGATACGGAAGTGCAAGACAGCATAGCCGCCCAACGCCAGCACCTCACTCAGTCCATACCCGATGAACCCCACGCGTGGCACCATGATCCAGGCCCCGAGTACGAAAAGGACCACGTGGACGAGATAACAAAGCGTCACGTCCCCATTTCGTCCCAGCGCGTAGAGTGCGGATGCCTGCACGTTGAACACCGTGTTGACGAGCATGCCCAGCGCGATGAACGGGTAGACTTCCAGGGCTGGCTCCCACCGCGCACCAAAGAGGAGTGGGACCAACGGAATGGCGACAAGTGAAAACCCGCAGAGGAAGGGCCCGACCGCCAGCACCTGCAAAGTCATTGCCTCTTCCACCCCGCGGCGAAGGCGGGAGTAGTCGTCCTGAACCTTTGCCAGAACGGCAATTGATACCCGCCCGGAAACCTCTCGGAAAAACGAGAGAACTTCGCCGAATCGGATCGCGAGGGCGACGTACCCGACGCCCTCGGGTCCGAAGAAGTGTCCAACGACGAGCGGATTGATCAGGTCCCGGAGTCTCCGCACCCCTACCGACGTCGTTTGCCCCACCCCGAAACGGAGCATCTCGGCGACAAGGACTCTCGACCAGGTAGGACGTGGGCGCAGCCCCGACGCGCGATAGACCCATACCAAGAGGAGAACCTGCCATGTCACGTGGCCTGCCACCGGGCTCCACACGCCAGCGCCGAGTGCTGCCAGGGGCAAGGACACGGTGTAGTGCGCGATCTGCCCCGCAAGCTCGATGAGCGCCACGGCGCGATAATTAAGGTCACGCTCAAGCTTGGCCAGTGCAGGCATAGTCACGAGAGCGATCGGAGAAACCGCCGCCATGACCTGCAATGGCGGCACAAAGTCGGGACTCAGCAAGCGTCCCGCGAAAAGCGGTGGGAGGGCTACGCCCCCGAGAGCCAGGGCCAACCCGGAGAGCAGCAACAGGGTGGTGGCCTGGTTATACATGTGCTGATCAGGCGGTTCCGGACAACGAATCAGGAATACGTTGATACCGAGGCGTCCGATCAGGGTCAGGACCGACACAATCCCGAGGGAGCCCGCATAGAGACCGTAGCTCGCAGGACCGATGAGTCGAGTGAGCAGGAGGACCCCACCCAGGCTGATGAACAGGCTGATCCCTTGCCGCACGGCAAGATACGCCCCACCTCGTAGTGCTTGTTCGCGTAGGCTAGTCATCCTGCCGTTGCACCTCACCTAATGTCGAGAGCCAGGACCGGCTTATAGCGAGGTGGCCATCGCAAGCTCGCGAGCAATCTGCGTCACCCACGTCACCTCGGGATCGCTGAAGCTACGCCCCAGATCAATGCTGCGAAAGATGTTCGCGAGCAGAGCCAAGACCGCGAGCGCTCGGATCACGTCGCGGCTCAACCCATTCGGTTCACCGTGGCCGCGCATGACCGAGTCGATCAGCCGTACCGATACTTCTGCCGGCGTGTCACGGTTCCGAGGAATGGAAGCAAGGCGATAGGTAACCGCATCCACCATCGGCAGACCGTCGAGTACGGCGTTCTCCCAATCGAATGCCGAGATTGACCCGTCTACCCACCGCACGTTACACGGCGCGAAGTCACCGTGCGTGATCGTGACAGGCAAGGACACTCCAGCGAGCGTCGCCATAGCCGAATCAAAGATCGATGCGAGGGGCGGTAGATCGGCGACGCGCTCGGCCAAGGTACGGACGAGCGCTGTCTCGCTAACCGGTTTGCGATTGTGGTCTTGGAGGCTCGCCAAGAAGCGCCAGTGCGCCGGGGACAACTCAGAACCCACCAGAGCCCCCTCCACCGGCGTCTCGAAGAGAGCGAAGGTGCCATCGACCTCACCTGCGCTCAGCAACCGCGGCCCGGACCATCGCTCGCCGAAGCGCGCGGTCAGCGTCTTCAACGCCGCCGCTTCATTCTCCAGCCACTGCTGCGTGATACGCGAGGAAGCGAGCTTCCCGAAAGCCAGCACCTCCCCGGCAAGGTTCACCGCCATCACGCGTAGGCCGCGGGCTGTATCCGGCCATGCAAGATCCCCGGTCGAGAGCGTGAGCCGCAGGGCCGACTCTGGAAACAGGGATTGGATCACTTGCTCAATCGGAGGAACGGCCCGCTGAGCAATGGTGATCGTGTCGCGGTACCACCCGGGAAGACCAAGCCGAGCGGCGGCACGGACCGCGTTGAACTTAACGTGTCCCACCCGATTGGTCGGGGTATGGATACGAAAGCCTGCCGACGCCGCTGCCCGTGAATCGAGCGGGACAAACCAACGCGGTTTCGCGAGGCTCGGAACGACCGCGAGGCGTCTCACATAGGTGAATCCAGCCTCTTGCAAGTCGCGCGCGGAGATCCCCCGGCAGTTAACCGCGACGAGTCCGTACCGGTCCTCCAGGCGCGGAAGCCGACCGCTGGACGAGCCCCAGACAATCTGGACATCGCGCCCGTTTGGTTCTCGCTGCTCTAGGAGCGAACGAAACACCGGAGTCAAGCGATCGTCGTCGCTATGGAACGACGCATCGGCTGGAAATAGGTAAGCCCACGTGAGCGCAGCGGCATACGCTCTCATGCGAGTAGCACTTTCACTCCAGGCCGTCATCACGAGACTCGCCCGGTTCGGTACGAGTCATCGGTCCGCTGCGCCCGAGCTGCGCTGGCCCGTGGCGGAGCGTAATCCCCTGCACGGGCCAGCAGTTCGCCAACCGAACAGACCTCCATACCCGCCGATTTCGCTGTCTCCAAGATGCGCGGCAGCGCCGCGAGGGTCCGTCGCCACGAGCCTGGGGCACTGTATCGATCGTCGTCGTGGAGCAAGATGATGTCTCCCGGATCGGGCACCCCAACCCCCGCCGCGATCGACTCAGGAGTCGCGCTGGCTTCCCAGTCCCACCCCTGGCGCTGCCAGTACACACGGTGCCAGCCGCGACGCCCGGATTCGATGAATGTCGCGAGGTTGAACATGCCGTGCGGCGGGCGATAGAGCGTGATGGGTCGCCCCGTGGCGTCCTCGATCGTCGCCTGCGCGCGATCCAGGTCCTGGACGACCTCCCACGGTGGACGGTGGAGGTAGTTGCGGTGGTGGTAACAGTGCAGGCCCACCTCATGCCCCGCGTCGATGATGTCCCGGACGCGGCCTGGTGCCGCCTTCACCTGTTCACCGACGACAAAGAACGTCGCCCGAGCGTTGTACCGATCCAAGGTTGTGAGAAAGTCATCCAGCGCTTCGCCTGGTCCGTCGTCGAACGTAAGCGCCACCGCCCCCTGGATGGGGATCCGCCGAATGAGCGGGAACAGGCGGCGACCGTACCACTTGCGACCCAGATTGGGGGCGGCGTGAGCCCCCGCCAGGACCAAGCCGCTCAACGCCAATGCCCCACCAGTGACGAACAGTCGTCGTACGATCACCGCCGTGTCCCTCCTACACCGCCACCAGCCGGCGCTGGCCGTGCCGCGCCGGGGCGACCTGCCGGGCGATCCACTGGTAGGTAACCGCCAGGCCCTCCTCTAGCGAGATCTGCGGCTCCCAGCCGAGCACCTGGCGCAGCCGGGTGTTGTCGCTGTTGCGCCCGCGGACACCCTGCGGCTTCGTGAGGTCGTGCCGCTTCACGATCCGCTTCCCGGCGATATCGGCGATGATGTCAACCAGTTCGTTGATCGTCACTAGCCGGTCAGTCCCAAGATTCAGCGGGTGCCGGTAGTCCGACCGCATCAGCCGGTAGATCCCCTCGACGCAGTCGTCGACGTACATGAAGGAGCGGGTCTGCTCACCATCGCCCCAGATCTCGATCTCGTCGCCGTCCTCGGCCAGGGCGATCTTGCGGCAGAGCGCCGCCGGGGCCTTCTCCTTGCCCCCCTCGTAGGTGCCGAGCGGACCGTAGACGTTGTGGAACCGCACCACGCGGGTCTCCATGCCGTAGTCCTCGGCGTAGTACTGGCAGAGCTTCTCGGTGAAGAGCTTCTCCCAGCCGTAGCCCTCCTCCGGCGCCGCCGGGTAGGCGTCCTCCTCACGCAGCGGCGTGACGTCGGGATCGTCCTGCCGGTAGTCCGGGTAGACGCAGGCCGAGGACGAGAAGAGGAACCGCTGCACCCCGTTGATCCGGCTCGCCTCCAGCATGTGGGTGTTGATCAGGATGTCGTTGTGCGCGATACTGGCGTGGTTCCCGGTGATATAGCCGATGCCACCCATGTCGGCCGCCAGGTGGTAGACCTCGTCCACGCCGCTGGTGGCGATCAGGCAGTTGTCGAACCGGCGCAGGTCGAGCAGTTGGAAGTCGTGCGCCAGCGACGACTCGAACTCGGGGTACTTGATGTCGACACCGCGAACCCAATACCCCTTGGCGACCAGGTAACGGACCAGATGATGACCGATGAAACCACCAGCGCCGGTGACCAGAACACGCGTTGCCATTAGTGAGCCTCCCATTGAGTCCGGCCCTTGAGTACCTGGGCCGCGAACAAGACCACAAACCGCGGATTGTTGTAGAGGTAGCGTCGCCAGAGTCGCCGGGGCTCGGTCGCCAGCCGGAAGAGCCACTCCAGCCCCAGCGACTGGATCAGGTCCGGCGCCTGCCGCTTGGCGCCGGCGAGGAAGTCGAAGGCGGCTCCGACACCCAGCATGACCGCGTCGATCCGGCCCCGCCGCGCCGCCATCCACTGCTCCTGCTTGGGGCACCCCAGGCCGACGAAGAGGATGCGCGCGCCGGAGGCACGAATCTCCTCGATCTCCCGCGCCTCCTCCTCGGCCGTCAGGGGACGGAACGGCGGGCTATGGCGGTAGACGACCTGCAGGCCCGGGTAGCGCGCCGTGAGGTTGGCGATCATGCGGTCCAGCACCTCCGGCGTGCCGCCGTAAAAGCCGACCGGCACCCCCTCACGCGCCGCATGCTCGCACACCACCGGCGTCAGGTCCGGGCCGTACACCCGGGTGGCCGAGGGGATTCCCAGCAGCTTGAGCCCCCACACCAGCGGCATGCCGTCCGGCGTGACCAGATCGGCCGCATTGACGATCCGCTGGAACTCGGCGCGGTCGTGCCCCTCCATGACCATGTGCACGGTGGAGACACAGACGTAGCGCGACTCCCCAGCCTTGGCCCAGGTGATGACCTGCTCGGCCGCAGCGTCGTACGACGTGGCATCGACGCGCATCCCGAGGATGCGGCGGCTGCGGTTGGCCGGGAGCGGGAGAGGCGCCCCCGCAACGGCCTCCGAGCCGGTCCCGACCTTGACTGCGGTCGCTTCGTGACGAACCTGTTGCATCAGAACGCTCCTTCCCGGCGCAGAACGGCGACGACAGTCTTGGCCAGGATCAGCAGGTCAAAGCGGAAAGAAGCGTTCTCGATGTAGTAGAGGTCGTCCTCGGTGTGCTCGTACATCAGCTTCTTCCCGCGCCCGGTCACCTGCCACCAGCCAGTGATGCCCTGCGGCACCAGGAAGCGGCGGTACTGCCACGGCTCGTAGTGGGCGTCGACGATCTCCGGCAGCTCCGGCCGTGGCCCGACTAGGCTCATCTCGCCGCGCAGCACGTTGATGAGCTGCGGCAGCTCGTCCAGGCTGGTGCGGCGCAGCAGCCGGCCCACCCGCGTGACCCGCGCGTCGTCGGGGCGCTTGTGCGGCCCATCGCGCAGCAGGTCACAGCCGTTGACCATCGTGCGGAACTTCAGGATCTGGAACCGCCGGCCACCCTGCCCAACACGCTCCTGGCGAAAGATCGCCGGACCCGGGGAGTCCAGCCGGATCATCGCGGCGATCACCAGCATCAGCGGCGCGAGCAGCACCAGACCGAGGCTGGCAACCACGATGTCGAGCACCCGCTTAGCGATCCGGTAGCTCCGCGGGAATGCCTCCCACTCGGCCGACGGCGCGATGAGGGCGACCGTTTCCTCGATGTCGGAGGGCTGGTCGACCAGCGTATCCCAGGCAGCGGTCCCAGCCACCGCCAGGCGTAGCCGGTCCAGCCCGCGTGTACCACGCGCACGAACCTGCTCCACAATCACCCTCCCTGCCGGGCGCCCACGGGACCCACCGTTCCAGCCACCAGGTCCCGCTCGGGATCGCCCTCCTCGACGTGTCGCTCTCACCGCGGGTAGGTTGCGATATCAACCAAATGGGGTAGATAACAGAAACTGACATACGCGCGACCAAACAAAAACCGGCCAGGGTCTTAGCCGGCCGGTTGCACCCCAGGCTCGGCGCGGGCGAGGTGCCCAAATTACAGCCCGCGCGTCATCGCCTCCGCGCTCACGCTCGTTTTCTGTTGTCTACACCCGCTTCTGGACGCCCGCGGTGAAGTCCCTCCCTGAACGCAAAAAACCGGCTCGACACCCAAAGGGTCGGCCGGTTGCACCTCAGACTCGGCGCAGGCGAGGTGCCCAGATTACAGCCTGCGCGTCAACGTCTCCGACGTTTCGTTTTCCCTCGCGAGCGTGGTACTAGGCTCTCATCGCTCGCGTACTTAATTCCTACCATACGCACCCACGACTTATCTAGATCCAAATGGCTATTGCGCCAAGTACGATCGTACTTCCGACACCAACCAGTCCCAAAGCTACCAGAGTGAGCGGATCATCCCGCCGTCCACCTGGAGCGTGGCCCCGGTGATGTAGCTGGCCCGCTCCGACGCCAGGAAGGCGACGGCATCGGCGAACTCCTCAGGCGTGCCGTAGCGGCCCATGGGGATCCGCGACGTCTCCCGCTGCTCGATCACTGCAACGTCGACCCCCTGCCGCTCGGCGTTGACCCGATCGAGTTGCGCCACCCGCGGGGTGGCGATGCGCCCCGGCACGATGGTGTTGACCCGGATGCCGTCCGGCGCCAACTCGTCCGCCAGGGTCTTGGCCAGCCCCGCGACTCCAGCCCGCATCACGTTCGACAGCAGCAGGTTCGGGATCGGCTGCTTGATCGAAGACGAGGTCATGGCGATGATCACACCGCCGCCCCGCGCCCGCATCGACGGGAGCGCCAGCCGGATCAGCCGCACCGCGCTCATCAGCGTCAGCTCAAATGCCGCCTGCCAGTCAGCATCGTTGAACTTGTCAAACGTCCCCGCCGGCGGCCCGCCGGCGTTGGTGATCAGCACATCGATCCCGCCGTAGCGATCGATCGCCGCCTGGACCAGTCGCTCCAGATCGGCCGGCCTGGTGACGTCGGCCGCCACCGCCAGCGCATCTCCGCCCGCCGCGCGGATCGCCTCCGCCACCTCATCGACCGCCGCTTGATTGCGGCTGCTGACGACGACCTGCGCCCCCTCGCGCGCGAGCGCCAGCGCCACCGCCCGGCCCAATCCCGAGCTCGCCGCCGGCACCAGCGCAACCTTCCCGGTCAGCCCTAGATCCATCTCGTGCCCCCTCTCCTGCAATGAGTCCGCGCCATGTCGCTGCCCAGGCGCGTAGCCATTATGACCGATCC
>Ga0207873_1000845_pt1 | contig 32018 bp, 25 predicted proteins | sample BGWIniCompost_FD_187373 | JGI IMG/M metagenome (GOLD analysis project Ga0207873, IMG submission 187373) | Cellulose adapted compost microbial communities from Newby Island Compost Facility, Milpitas, CA, USA - BGW Initial Compost (SPAdes)... ... | reverse complement strand
CGCCAGATGCTCGCGATCTCGAGCGTCGCGATCAGCACGCCCTCCTGGTCACGAAGCGCGATCGTCTCGCCCTCCTTCACCGACGACGCGAACTCCTCGGTCACGTCCAGCGTGACCGGCATCGGCCACAGGACGCCGTTCGCCAAGCGCATCTCGTCGACGACGCGGTCGTAGTCTTCCTTGACCATGAAGCCCTCGAGCGGGGAGAACGCGCCGTTCAGCAGCAGCTCGATATCGCAGAGCTGACGCATGGTCATGTCCCACGAGCGCATGTCGCGCGCCCTGCGCTTCTCCTCGTCGCGCTGCGCGGCCGGCAGGTACAGATCCTTGAGCTCGCCTCCGTGGGCTTCCTTGAACGCTCCCATGACCCTGTTGCTCCTCGAGATATTCCTTGCGTTTAGAACGATATGCGGCGACGGGGTGCCGAGCGCGCCGCCCGTCGCGCCAGTACGTGAGAAAACGGAGGCTTGGAGAGTCGCCTACGCTTCCGCCAGCTGCTGACCCGCCGTGCGAATGCCGGCGGAGTTGATGGCCGGCAGATATTGCGGCGCGTCCTGGCGCGATTTCAAGGACTTTTTGACGATTCCCTCGAGATTCGGCCGTTTCTCCGCCGGCCCTTCGCCCTTGCCGATACCCCCGCCGATCTCGACGATCGTATCGATGCCCTGATCGAGCGCGGTCATCAGACACTCGTACCAAAGCACGGGATTGAAGAGCTGCAGGAACAGTCGCGAGCGAATCGACGAAGCGTCCGCGTCGTGCAGCTTGCCGGTATAGTTCGACAGCACGCCGATGCGCGGCTCCGCGAACGGCGTCTGCTCGAGCGCGGGTCGAAACTCGAGCGCGGCGCTCACCATCAGATACGTGTGAAATGCACCTTCGGTATTCAGCCGAATCGCTCGTTTACCGGGAAAGCGTTGCCCGAGATCCTCGACGAGCGCATCGAGATCCGCGTCGTCGCCCGCGACGACCGTCTGGTCGGGCAGATTGCAGCCGGCGATGCCGCAGAAATGCCGCCCCGCGAGCGCAGCGGCCGAGTCCACGTCGAGCGTCGTCGCGAGCATGCCGCCGCGGCCGAGCGAGCTCATCAGCTCACCGCGCTTCGCGACGAGCCTGAGCGCGTCCTCGAAGCTCAAGGCTCCGGCCGCGACCAGCGCCGTGTATTCGCCGAGACTATGCCCGGCCGCGAGCACGGGCTCGAACGCATCGCCTGCGACCGTCTTGAGCGCTTCGAAGCATGCGATCTCGTGCGTCAGCAGCGCGGGCTGCGTATAGCGTGTCAAGTTCAGCTCGCCGCGCGGATCGCGGAAGCTCGTCTCGCACATGTCGTAGCCGAGGACTTCGCTCGCGCGCTCATATACTTCTCGAGCAGTAGGAAATTCCTCGACGATATCCGAGCCCATCCCGACGTACTGCGAGCCCTGGCCGGGAAAGACGACGAGAATTTTCCGAGCAGTCACGGCGCAAGCGGTCCTTGGGGCTTACGAAACGGGCGCACAGAATACGCCCGGAGACGCGGGCGCCTCAAGCGGCGCCGTCACCGGCAAGCGCTTCCGCGAGCTGCACCCAGTACGACGCGCCGATCGGCAGGATCTCGTCGTTGAAGTCGTACGACGGGCTGTGAATCGTGCAGCTCCCCTCCCCGTCGCCGTTGCCGATGAAGACGAACGCCCCGGGACGGCGCTCGAGCATCAGCGCGAAGTCTTCCGAAGCGAGAACGGGCTCGGCGCTCGTCTCGACGCGCTCCGCTCCGACGACTCGCGATGCGGCCGATGCGGCGAGCTCGACCGCGCCCGCATCGTTCATCACGGGCGGCACTTCGTGCACGTATTCGAGCTCGGCATGCGCGCCGAGAGATTCGGCGACGCCGCACAAGATCTCGGCGAGCCGAGCCTTGAGCTTCGCGCGTGTATCGGGGTCGAGGGCTCTGAGGGCACCTCCCAGCTCGACCGTATCGGGAATGACGTTGCGCGCGTCGCCGCCTCGGATCTTCGTCACGCTGACGACCGCCGCGTGCCTGGGATCGACGTTCCTGCCGACGATGCTCTGCAGCGCGACGATCGCGTGTGAAGCGGCGACGATCGGATCGACGCCGTGATGCGGCAGCGCGCCGTGCGTGCCACGGCCTACGATCCGAGCGTCGAAGGCATCGATCGACGCCATGATCGGCCCTGGACGCATCGCGAACGTTCCCGCGGGCAATCCCGGCCAATTGTGCATGCCGAACACGCGATCCACCGGGAAGCGCTCGAGGAGCCCCTCGCGGATCATCGCGTCGGCGCCGCCCGCGGCCTCCTCGGCCGGCTGAAAGATGAACCGCACGGTGCCGCGCACGCGGCCTCGCGCGACGAGCGCGCGCGCCGCGGCGAGCAACATCACGGTGTGGCCGTCGTGCCCGCACGCGTGCATCCGCCCGTCGAAGCGCGAGCGATGCGCGAAACGGTTCGCCTCGTGTATCGGCAGCGCGTCCATGTCGGCGCGCAGCCCCACGCTCGGGCCGTCGCCGGCAGCGAGCGTCGCGACGACGCCGGTGCGCGCGAGCCCGACGTCGACGTCGAGACCGAGCTTGCGCAGCTCCGACGCGACGAAGGACGACGTGCGTTTCTCCTCGTACGCGAGCTCCGGATGCGCGTGCAGGTCGCGGCGCCATGCGGTGAGCTCGTCCCGCCAGGCGTCGAGCTCGGGAACGATGCGCGCGATGCCTTCCATGAGCCGGATTCTAGCCCGCGGCGCAGGCGATCGCCGCGATCGGCATCGGGATCACGCGCGAGCCGGCTCGAGCCCGGTGCGAGCGCGCGCGCCCTCCTCCTCGTCGACCGCGAGGAGCAGCGCGAGACCGACGACGAAGAGCACGAGCACGACCGAGACGCCGACGCGCTGCGAGCCCGACCAATCGGTGAGCACGCCGAGCAGGAACGGACCGACGAAGGCCGTGAGCTTGCCGGAGAACGCGAAGAAGCCGAAGAACTCGTTCTCGACCGATTTCGGCACGAAGCGGCCCATCAACGAGCGGCTCGCGGACTGGTTCGGACCGGTGAAGATACCGATGAGGATACCCGCCACCCAGAGCCACGCCTCGCTCGTCGCCGTCATCGCGAGCGTCGTCGCGCCGATCAGGCCGATCAGCGAGACGATGATCGTCCGCTTGCCGCCGATCGCGTCGTCGAGATAGCCCATGAGGATCGCGGCCGCGCCCGCCGCGATATTGATCACGATGCCGAAGATCAGCACCTTCTCGATCGTGAAGCCGAACGTGCCGGCCGCGTAGATGCCGCCGAACGCGAAGATCGTCACGAGGCCGTCGTTGTAGATCAGCCGCGCGATCAGGAAGCGCACCGTCTGCCGGTATCGGCTCACCTCGCGAAACGTCCGCACGATTTGCCTCATGCCGTCCGCGACGACCCGTCCCGCCGGCGAAGCGCGCGAGCGATCTTCCCGCACCCAGAAAAAGAGCGGAAGGCTGAACACGAGGAACCAAACGGCCACGAGCAGATTCGTCGCGCGCACGTTCTCGCCGGCCTCGCGCGAGAAGCCGAACCACGGGTTCTCCGCTTGCACGAAGCCGACGAGCGCGACCGCGAGCGCGAGCAGGCCGCCGAAATAGCCGACGCCCCAGCCGAGCCCCGAGACGCGGCCGATACGCCCCGCCGGCGCGATATCCGGCAGGAACGCGTTGTAGAACACCGTGCCGAACTCGTAGGCGATATTCGCGACGACGAACAGCACGAGCGCGGCGACGACCTGCCCCGGCATCACGCGATAGAGCAGCGCCGTCGCGACGACGCAGACGAGCGTCGAGAGCAGCACGAAGCGCTTGCGGTAGCCGCCGCGGTCGGCGATCGCGCCCAGCACGGGCGACGCGAGCGCGACGACGAGCGCCGTGATCGTGACGCCCCGCGACCACAGCGCGGTGCCGTGAATCGGGTCGTCCGCGATCGCCTGCGTGAAATACGTCGCGTAGACGAAGGTCACGACGAGCGTCGTGAACGGCGAGTTCGCGAAGTCGTAGAGCGCCCACGACCAGATCTCGCGGCGGCGGGCGGTGTCGGCTGATGCCATCGGCGCTTCCCAGCGAGTACGGCCGCGCGACGGTAACACTCGACCGAAACCCCGTTCAAGCCGCCGACCCGGGGCCGTCGACTCCGGGCTGGACGCGTCGCGAGCCTTCTCGTAGCGTCACCCTATGCGCATCGGCGTTCCGAAGGAGACCAAGACGGCCGAGTACCGCGTCGGGCTCACGCCCGCGGCGGTCCGCGAGCTCGCGGCCGCGGGGCATCACGTGCTCGCCGAGACCGACGCGGGCTCGGGCGCGGGCTTCGCGGATTCCGACTATCGCGCCGCCGGTGCCGAGATCGTCGCGTCGGCCGACGCGGTGTTCGCCGAGGCCGAGCTGATCGTCAAGGTCAAGGAGCCGCAGCCCGAGGAGGTCGCACGGCTCGCGCCGCATCACGTGCTGTTCTGCTACCTGCACCTCGCGGCCAATCCGAGCCTCGCGCGCGGGCTCCTCGAGGCCGGATGCGCCGCGATCGCGTACGAGACCGTGGCGTCGCCGGCGGGCGGCCTTCCGCTGCTCGCGCCGATGAGCCGCATCGCGGGGCGGCTCGCAGTGCAAGCGGGCGCGCGCTTTCTCGAGCGCGGCGCAGGCGGCATGGGCGTGCTGCTCGGCGGCGTTCCGGGCGTCGCTCCGGAACGCGTCACGATCGTCGGCGCGGGCGTCGCCGGCACCGGCGCCGTCGAAGCCGCCGTCGGTCTCGGCGCCGACGTCACGGTGCTCGATACCGATATCGACAAGCTCGATCGGCTCGCCGCGCGCTTCGAGCATCGGCTCCGCACCGAGTACTCGACGGCCGACTCGATTGCACGCAACGTCGAGCGCGCGGCGCTCGCGGTCGGCACGGTGCTGATCCCGGGACGCAGCGCGCCGAAGCTCGTCACGGCCGACATGGTGCGCGCGATGCGCCGAGGCTCGGTCGTCGTGGACGTCGCGATCGACCAGGGGGGATGCTTCGCGACGAGCCGACCGACGACGCACGCGGATCCGGTCTACGAGGCATGCGGCGTGCTGCACTACTGCGTCACGAATATCCCCGCCGCGGTGCCGCGCACGGCGACACTCGCGCTCGTGAACGCGACGCTGCCCTATGTTCGAGCGCTCGCCGACCACGGCTTCGAGGAGGCCGTGCGACGCGATCCCGGGCTCGCGAAAGGGCTCAACGTCGCGGCCGGGGTGCTCCGCAACGACGCGGTCGCGGCGGATCTTGCCGGGCTGCTCGGGCCGTAGCGCTACCGTTGCGCCGCCAGCGCGTCCTCTCGGCGCGCCTCAAATCGCGGAAGGAAGCAGCGGCCGATGGCCGAAACGGCGGCGCCACCGCTCTAGCGCTTCCGGATTGCACACGTTCTCCGGAACCTCGGATCGCAGCGCCGCGAGAACCGCGTCGGTCGCCCACGGAATCGCGGCCTTGAGCGTCCCGCCCTGGTTCGCCGCGACCATGTGCGGGCTCAGGATCACCTTGTCGCCGAGCGCGAGGATCCGCGCGCCGGGCGGAGGCGGCTCCTCGGAGAAGACGTCGAGCGCCGCACCGGCGAGGCGGCCGCCCTCGAGCGCGTCGCAAAGCGCGTCGAGGTCGACGATCGCGCCGCGCGCCGTATTGATCAGGAGCGCGTGCGGCTTCATCGACGCGAGCGCGTTCGCGTCGATCATGCCGCGCGTCTCGGCCGTCAGGCTCGCGTGGATCGTCACGACGTCGGATTCCCGTAGCAGCGTGTGCAGATCCGTGCGCGTGACGCCGAGCTCGACGAACCGCGCTTCGTCGACGTAGGGGTCGGTCGCGAGGAGCCGCACGCCCCAGGGACCGAGCAGCCGCGCGACACGCGAGCCGGCGCGTCCCAGGCCGATGATGCCGATCGTGAGCCCCGGATAGCCGTCCGCACGCCTGCCGACATAGACCCCCTCGAGCCCCTTGTCGCGCCAGCCCCCGGCCTTAACGTGCCGGTCGCGCGGTCCCACCCGTTTCAAGAACGCGAGCATCAGCGCGATCGTGCCCTCGGCGACGCCGCCCCAGTTGGCCTCGGTGGGGCAATGCGTCACGAGGATGCCGAGCGCGGTCGCGGCGTCGAGATCGACGTCGTCGATGCCGATCGTGTACTTCGCGACGATGCGAAGCTCCGGAAACGACTCGAGGATCTCGCGATCGATGAGGCCGCCGCGGAACGTCGCGCCGACGAGCGCCGCGGCATCCGGCGCGGCGGCGAGCAATCGCGCACGATCGAGATCGAGCTCCTCGGCGACGACCGTGCAGCCCGCGTCGGCGAGCCGGCGATGCGACTCGCCGCTCTCGTCGACGGGCCGGTAGATCAGGACCTTCGGGCGGCCGTGCGGAGTCATCTCGTTCGTTCGACCGTTCTCGTCGCGCAAGGGCGCCGTGCGAAACCTCACGCGCTTCCGTTCGCGACCTCGTAAATCTCGACGGCGCCGTCGAAGATCATCCTGAGCGCCACGTAGAGGATCAACGCGAGACCGACGTAGCCGATCCAATGATGACGGTTGAGCAGCCGCGCCACGAGCACCGCCGCGAACGCCATCAGCGCGACGGACAGCGCGAGCCCGAAGACGAGCACCCACGCGTGCTCGCGCGCGACGCCCGCGACGGCGAGCACGTTGTCGAGCGACATCGAGACGTCGGCGACGATGATCTGCGTCGCGGCCTGCCGCATCGTCTTCGCCGGCGGGCGCGCGGCCAATGCCTCGTCCATCGACGCGGGATCCGACGCGTGACCGCGAAGCTTGCGCTCGTGGCGCGCCGCCTGCAGCTCGCGCCAAAGCTTCCAGGACACCCACAGCAGCAACAGCCCGCCGGCGAGCAACAATCCGATCACCTGCAGAAGCTGCACGGTGATCGACGCGAAAAGGATGCGCAGCAGCGTCGCCGCCGCGATGCCGATGACCATCGCGCGTGCCCGCTGCTCCCGCGGCAGCCCGGCGACGGCCATGCCGATGACCACGGCGTTGTCGCCGGCCAAGACCAGATCGATGAGGATGACCTGCACGAAGGCGGTCAGCTCGGACAGCGAGATCCAATCCATCGGTGCTCCGGGACGCAACGGGCGGAGGGGGCCGGCCGACGCCGGCGTCGGCAAGTCTAACGTGCCGACGGGCGGCGCGCAGCGAAAAAGCGACAGCGCGCCGTACGATTTGCGTGGCCTTCCATGGATCGGCCATGATAGCTTGTTCGTTCGTTAGTCGGCGTAATGCAACGGACTCGAAAGTTCATGAGCAAGATCTCGCCTCGTTACGCACTGCCGGCCGCGATATGCGCGGCGCTGTCGTTGACCGCCCAAGCCCAGGAGCGCAACGGGATCGGACTGCCCCGACCCGCGCTGCCGCCGCTCGAGGAGATCATCGTCCGGTCGACGCGTCTCGAGACGACCCTCGATCAGGTCCCCGCGGCCGTCAGCGTCGTGTCGAAAGACGACATCCAGCTCGCCCGTCAGCAGCTCGGGCTCGACGAGTCGCTGTCGCGCGTGCCGGGTCTCTTCATGCAAAACCGGTTCAATTTCGCGCAGGACCTGCGCGTGTCGATCCGCGGCTTCGGGGCCCGCGCGAATTTCGGCATCCGCGGCGTGAAGATCCTCGTCGACGGCATCCCGGAGACCTTGCCGGACGGCCAGGGCTCGGTCGACAGCCTCGATCTCGGCGCGACGGAGCAGATCGAGGTCATCCGCGGCCCGAGCTCCTCGCTGTACGGCAACGCGTCGGGCGGCGTGATCAGCCTGACGACCGAGCCGCCGCCGAGCGAGCCGTTCGCGGAAGTTCACGCGTCGGCCGGCGGATACGGCTATCAGCGCTTGCAGCTCAAGGCGGGCGGCGCTGGGGAGCGCGTCGGCTACCTCTTGAACGCATCGAACACGCAATACGACGGTTATCGCGAGCTCAGCCGCTTCGAGAACCGGCAGCTCACGGGCCGTTTCACGATCGATCTCGACAACGATCGCGAGCTGCTCGCGGTCGTGAACCTCACGGATCAGCCCGTCTCGGACGACCCGGGCGGTTTGACCGCGGAGCTCGCGGCGACGAATCCGCGTGCGGCGTGGCCGTCGCACGTGACGTTCCGCGCAGGGGAAGCGCTCGATCAGCAGCGCATCGGCTTCGTGTACTCGATGCCGCTCGGCACGAATCAGACGCTGTCCGTGCGCAACTACTACGTCTGGCGCGACTTCGAGAACAGCTTGCCGTTCACGAATGGCGGCATCGTGACCTTCGAGCGGTTCTACGCGGGCGGCGGCGTGAGCTATACGTACGACGGTTTCTGGCTCGATCGGCCGAACCGCCTCGTGGTCGGCATCGATTACGACAATCAGGACGACGACCGTCGCAGGTTCAACAACGTCGCCGGCACGCGCGGCGCGATGACGTTCGATCAGAACGAGAACGTCAGCAGCATCGGGCTGTTCATCCAGAACGAGCTCTCGATCACCGAGAAGCTGCTGCTGACGATGGGGCTTCGCGTCGACGAGGTCGAGTTCGACGTGACCGACCGCTTCCTGTCGGACGGCGACGATTCGGGAAGCCGGAAGCTCGACGGCACGAGCCCGATGGTCGGGCTGACCTACATCGTCTCGCCCAACCTGAGCACGTACGCGACGTTCTCGACCGCGTTCGAGACGCCGTCGACGACGGAGTTCGCGAACCCGACGGGCGGCGGCGGATTCAATCCGCTGCTCGATCCGCAGGAGGCCGAGAACTTCGAGGTGGGCATCCGCGGCCTCTTGGCCGGCCGGCACCGCTACGACCTCGCGCTGTTCTCGATCGACGTCGACGACGAGCTCATGCCGTTCACGCTGCCCGAGACGCCGGGGCGCGTGTACTACCAGAACGCGGGGCGCTCGAGCCGCCGCGGGCTCGAGCTCTCGTTCGTGACGCAGCCGCTCGACGGCCTGCAGGCGACGTTCGCCTACACGTACTCGGATTTCGAGTTCGACCGCTTCGCGGATCAGAACGGCGTCTACGACGGCAACGTGATCCCGGGCACGGCCGAGCACCTGCTATTCGGCGAGCTCAGCTGGTGGCATCCGCGCGGCTGGTTCGCCTCCTTCGACGCGATCTACGTCGACGATCAGTTCGCGAACAACGCGAACACCGTCGTCAACGATTCGTACACGGTGGCGAACCTGAGGCTCGGCTACGAGAAAAGGACCGGCTCGTTGATCGTGATGCCGTATGTCGGCGTGCAAAACCTGTTCGACGAGTCGTACAACGCGAACCTGAGGATCAACGACGCGAACCTGAGGTTCTTCGAGCCCGGCCCGCGGCGAAGCGCGTACGCGGGCGTCTCCGTGAACTGGCGGTATTGAGCGCGTCCCGCGGAGAGCCCGCTCGCGCGGGCTCTCCGCGCCGCCGCACGCGACGCTCAGTAGCGAATGACCGTGCGGATGCTCTTCCCTTCGTGCATGAGATCGAAGGCCTTGTTGATGTCCTCGAGGCCCATCTCGTGCGTGATGAAGGGATCGATCTTGATCTCGCCGCGCATGTACTGCTCGACCATGCCCGGCAACTGGGTGCGTCCCTTCACGCCGCCGAACGCGCTGCCGCGCCACACGCGTCCCGTGACGAGCTGGAACGGCCGCGTGCAGATCTCCTGACCCGCGCCGGCGACGCCGATGATCGTCGACTCGCCCCATCCCTTGTGGCAGCACTCGAGCGCGGCGCGCATCAGCTTGACGTTGCCGACCGCCTCGAACGAGTAATCGACGCCGCCGTCGGTCATGTCGATGATGACCTCCTGGATCGGCCGGTCGTAGTCCTTCGGGTTCACGAAATCGGTCGCGCCCATCTGCCGCGCGATCTCTTCCTTCTCGGGATTGATGTCGATCGCGATAATGCGCGACGCCTTCGCCATCACCGCGCCCTGGATCACCGAAAGCCCCACGCCGCCGAGGCCGAACACCGCGACGGTCGAGCCGGGCTGCACCTTGGCGGTGTTCAGCACCGCGCCGATGCCGGTCGTGATGCCGCAGCCGAGCAGACACACCTTCTCGAGCGGCGCCTCCTTGTTGATCTTCGCGACCGAGATCTCCGGCAGCACCGTGTATTCCGAGAACGTCGACGTTCCCATGAAGTGATGCACGCGCTTACCCTTGACGGAGAAGCGCGTCGTGCCGTCCGGCATCAGACCCTGCCCCTGCGTGACGCGGATCTTCTGGCAGAGATTCGTCTTGCCCGATTTGCAGAACTTGCACTCGCGGCACTCGGGCGTGTAGAGAGGAATCACGTGATCGCCGGGCCTCACGCTCGTCACGCCCTCGCCGACCTCCTCGACGACGCCGCCGCCCTCGTGGCCGAGAATCGCCGGGAACACGCCTTCCGGATCGTCGCCCGACAGCGTGAAGGCATCGGTGTGGCAGACGCCCGTCGCGACGATCCGCACGAGCACCTCGCCGGCTTTCGGCCCCTCGACGTCCACCTCTTCGATGGACAACGGCTTCCCCGCTTCCCATGCAACCGCCGCTTTCGCTTTCATCGATCGCTTCCTCTCGGTTGACGTTGTAATTGTGGGTTAGCCATTGTATGAAAGTGCCCGCTTCGCTGTCGCCCCCGCCGAATACCCCATGACGCTTTATCTCGGAGTCGGTTCGAATCTCGGTGATCGCCGCGCGCATATCGCTCGCGCGCTCGAAGCCTTGCCCGCCGCGGGGATCGACGTCGTCGCGGTCTCGCCGCTGGTCGAGACGCCGGCGCTCCTGCCCGAAGGCGCCCCGCCCGAATGGAATCGGCCGTTCCTGAACGCCGCGATCCGCTGTCGCACGTCGCTCGGTCCGGAAGCGGCGCTCGACCGACTGAAAGCGATCGAGGCCGAAGCCGGCCGCGACGCGAGCGCGCGTTGGGCGCCGCGCCCGATCGATCTCGACATCCTGCTTTGGGGCGACGAGCGGGTCCGCACCGAGCGGCTGACCGTGCCGCACCCTGGAATCGCGGAACGAAGCTTCGTGCTGACGCCGCTCGTCGCGCTCGACCCGACCCTCGTCGTGCCCGGGCTCGGCAAGACGGTGCTCGAGCTCTCGAGGGCGCTGGCCCGCCCGATCCCGCTGTGGATGGGCATCGTGAACGTCACCCCGGACTCGTTCTCGGACGGCGGCGAGGCGACGACGTGGGACGCCGTCGAGCGCAAGGTCGACGCAATGATCGAAGCCGGCGTGCAGATCCTCGACATCGGCGCGGAGTCGACCCGTCCCGGAGCGACGCCGCTATCGTCTGACGAGGAATGGGCGAGGCTCGCGCCGATCCTCGAGCGGCTCGTGGACAAGCTCGCGAAGGTGCCGCTCGCGCCGAGGATCAGTATCGATACCTATCACGCCGACGTGGCGCGCCGAGCGCTCGATCTCGGCGCCGCGATCATCAACGACGTCGGAGGATTGACGTCGCCCGCGATGCTCGAGGTCGCGGCGGCATCGGACGCGGACTTCGTCGCGATGCACAGCCTCACGATCCCGGCGGATCGCGCGGTCACGCTGCCTCCGGACCGCGATCCGGTCGACGAGCTCTTGCGCTGGCTCGACGAGCGGCGCGAGACCTGGCGAGCCGCGGGGATAGAAGAGAAGCGCATCGTCTTCGACCCGGGCATCGGCTTCGGAAAGAACCCGCTGCAATCGCTCGAGATCCTGCGCAACGTTCGCCGCTTCCACGGCACGGGCTTCCGCGTCCTCATCGGGCACTCACGCAAGTCGTTCATGAGCGGGCTCACGCGGCAAGACGTCGCCGAGCGCGATCTGTTCACGCTCGGCGCGTCGCTGCAGCTCTGCGCGCAGGGCGTCGAGGTGATTCGCGTGCACGATCCCGTGGCGCACATCGGCGCGTATCGCGGCTGGGCGCATCTCTTGCCGATGCGCTGAAGAGCCTCCGCGTTCAGGTGAACGACGGCGCGCCGAGCACCGCGAGCAGCGCGGTGGCCTTGTCGAGCCCTTCCTGGTATTCGGCTTCCGCGACGGAATCCCACACGACGCCGCCGCCGGCCCATGCGAAGAGCCGATCTGCGCGCCGGACCAGCGTGCGGATCGCGATGTTCAGGTCCATGTCGCCGTCGAAGCCGACGTAGCCGATGCACCCGCAATAGACGCCGCGCCGCTCCGGCTCGAGCGCCTCGATGATCTCCATCGCGCGAACCTTCGGCGCGCCCGTGATCGAGCCGCCGGGAAACGCGGCGCGCACGAGGTCGAGCGGGTGCCGGTCCGCGCGCAGGCGGCCGACGACCGTGCTCACGAGATGATGCACGTTCGCGAAGCTTTCGACATCGAACAGCTTCTCGACGGCCACGCTGCCCGCCTCGCAAACCCTGCCGAGATCGTTGCGCAGGAGATCCACGATCATCACGTTTTCCGCACGATCCTTCGCGCTCGCGCGGAGCTCGGCCGCGAGCGCGGCGTCGCGCTCGGGATCCGCCGAGCGCGGCCGCGTGCCCTTGATCGGCTTCGTCTCGACGCGCCGGCCCGTGACCTTGAGGAACCGCTCCGGCGACGACGACAGCACGTCGAGCTCCGGCAGGCCGAGATACGCCGAGAACGGCGCGGGACTCAGCCGCCGAAGCTGCAAGTACGCGGGCCACGACGGCCCCGTGACATCGGCGTCGAAGCGGCGCGTGAGATTCACCTGATAGCAGTCGCCGGCGCGGATATGCGCCTTGACCCGCTCGAACGCCGCGCGGTAACTCTCGGCGTCGAAGCTCGAGCGGACGCTCGAGGTCACGGCGAAACCGCCGATGGCGCGCTCCGGCGCCTCCGCCGGCGAAAGCCGCTCGACGAGGCGATCCCATTCGTAGAACGTCCGCTCGTCGCGTCCGGCGCCGACGAGCCACGCGCGCCGCTCGGCGTGGTCGACGATCACCGCCCAGTCGTAGAGGCCTATCGCGGCGTCCGGAACGCCGACGTCGTCCCGAGCGATCACCGGCAGGCGTTCGAAGCGGCGTCCGAGATCGTACGCGAAATAGCCGATCGCGCCGCCGGCGAAGGGCAGATGTCGAGGCAGCTCGACGGGGCGCGGCGACGGCGCTCCGAGCAGCCGCGCGAGCAGCGCGAGCGGATCGTCCTGCGAGCGTTCGACGCCGCGGCGCGTCCGGATCTCGGTCTCGTCGCCGCGCGTCGTGAGCGTCGCGTACGGCTCGGCCGCGAGGATATCGAACCGCCCTATCTCGCCGCCGAACCGGCCGCTGTCGAGGAAGACGTGCCACGGGCTGTCGAGCAGCGCGGCGAAGCGGCGCGAGGAATCCTCGTGGTATTCGATCTCGGTGATGCGTGGCAAGACGGCCTCCAGGCGCGTCCGGCGGCCGCGAGCGGGCGCGCCGTCAGAGCACTCGTTCCGGACGCGAATAGATGTTGAATCTATCTCGCTTCAGGAAGCCGACGAGCGTGATACCGAACTCTTTCGCGAGCTCGACCGCGAGCGACGACGGCGCGCCGACTGCCGCGAGCAGCGGGCAGCCGGCCATCATCGCTTTCTGCATCAGCTCGAAGCTCGCGCGGCCGCTGACGACGATGCCGTGCTCGGCGAGCGGCAGCGCTCCGGCCATGAATCGATTCCCGATGAGCTTGTCGAGCGCGTTGTGGCGGCCGACGTCCTCGCGCACGAGCACGATGCGCCCGTTGCGGTCGAACAGCCCGGACGCGTGCAGGCCTCCGGTCCGATCGAAGACAGCCTGCTCTCTGCGCAGCGCCTCGGGCAAGCCGGCCAACGCGTCGCGCCCGATCGTGAACGGCACGCTCGCGATGTCGTAGCGGCTCTGCACCTTCACCGCTTCGAGCGACGACTTCCCGCAGACGCCGCAGCTCGACGACGTGTAGAAGTGACGCTCGAGCCGATCGAGATCGACCGGAACCCCTTGCGCGATCTCGACGCGCACGACGTTGACCAGCCCGTCGGCCGCCGGCGGACCGCAAGGGCCGACCGACGCGATGTCGCTCGGCGTGCGAACGATGCCCTCGGTATACAGGAACCCGACGGCGAGCTCGAGGTCCTTGCCGGGCGTGCGCATCGTAACGGAGATGCTGCGCTCCCGGTGCTCGTCGCCGACGAAGTAGCCGAGCCGGATCTCGAGCGGCTCCTCGGTCGCGACGACGTCGTCGTCGACGCGCGCGTCCGCGTCGGCCTGCGTGTCGACGCGCCGAATCTCGAACTGCCGCATGCTGTGGCGGCGCAGGGCGTCGTCCAGATTGGCCGCCATGTGATCCGTCTCGTGCGCGTTCCGCGGTCAGGCCGTGGCTTGCTGCTGCTCCTCAGCGAGCCGCGCTACGGCTTGCGCCGCGATGAACGACAGCTCGATGACCTCCTCGCCGTTGCTGCCCTGCCGATAGTGCTCGACGATCTGCCGACGCATCGCGGGCGTCCAGAAGCGTTTGAGATGGTCGACCGTGCCGTCGATCGCCCTCTGCGGGTTCTTGCCGTCGTCGAGATTCGCTGCGATCTGGTTCGCCATTCTCACCAGCTTGTTCACGTCCATAGCCGATGCAACGTCTCCGTCAGCCGACCGCTTCCTCCGAACCCGCGCGCGCCTTGCGCAGAAACTCGAGCTGCTGCTCGGTGAACGACTGGAAGCGCTGCTGCCAGTCGGAAAGCTTCTCCACCTTGTACGCCTGCACGGCGGTGACCTTGTACTCGGGGCAGTTCGTCGCCCAGTCCGAGTTGTCCGTCGTCACGACGTTCGCGCCGGACTCCGGATGGTGGAACGTCGTGTAGACGACGCCCGGCATGACGCGCTCGGTGACCAGCGCGCGCAGCACGGTCTCGCCGGCGCGGCTCTTAAGGCCGACCCAGTCGCCGGTCTGGATGCCGCGCTGCTCCGCGTCGTGCGGATGAATCTCGAGCACGTCCTCGCTGTGCCACGCGACGTTCGCGGTGCGCCGCGTCTGCGCGCCGACGTTGTACTGGCTCAAGATTCGGCCCGTCGTCAGCAGCAGCGGGTACTTCGAGTTCGTACGCTCGTCCGTCGGCACGTACGGCGTCACGCGGAACAGGCCCTTGCCGCGCACGAACTCCTCGACGTGCATCGTCGGCGTGCCTTGCGGCGCCTTCTCGTTGCACGGCCACTGGATGCTGCCGAGCTCATCGAGCTTCTCGTAGCTCACGCCGGCGAAGGTCGGCGTGAGCCGCGCGATCTCTTCCATGATCTCGCGCGGGTGCGAGTAGCTCATCGGGTAGCCCATCGCGTTCGCCAAGAGCTGCGTGACTTCCCAGTCCTCGTAGCCCGCGAGCGGCTTCATGACCTTGCGCACGCGCGAGATGCGCCGTTCGGCGTTCGTGAACGTGCCGTTCTTCTCCAGGAACGACGAGCCCGGCAGGAAGACGTGGGCGAATTTCGCCGTCTCGTTCAGGAAAAGATCCTGCACGACCATGCACTCGAGCGACGACAACGCCTTCGCGACGTGGTTCAAGTCCGGATCCGACTGCGCGACGTCCTCGCCTTGCACGTACAAGCCCTTGAACGTGCCCGCGATCGCCGCGTCGAACATGTTGGGGATGCGGAGCCCCGGCTCGGGATCGATCGTCACGTTCCAATCCTGCTCGAAGAGCTTGCGCACGTTCGGATCGGAGACGTGCCGGTAACCCGGCAGCTCGTGCGGGAACGAGCCCATGTCGCACGAGCCCTGCACGTTGTTCTGCCCCCGGAGCGGGTTCACGCCGACGCCCTCGCGGCCGAGATTGCCGGTGCACATCGCGAGGTTCGCGATCGCCATGACCGCGGTCGAGCCCTGGCTGTGCTCCGACACGCCGAGGCCGTAGTAGATCGCCGCGTTCGGCGCCGACGCGTAGAGCCGCGCGGCGCCGCGAATCGTCTCCGCGGGAACGCCGGACTCCTTCTCGACGGCCTCCGGCGAGTTCCGCTCCTCGAGGATGAACGCGCGCCAATCCTCGTACGCGTCGCGCTCGCAGCGGGCCGCGATGAACTCCTTGTCCTCGAGCCCTTCGGAGATGATCACGTGCGCCATCGCGTTCAGCACGGCGACGTTCGTGCCGGGACGAAGCGCGAGGTGGTAATCGGCCTCGATGTGCGGCGAGCGCACGAGATCCGTCGCGCGCGGATCGACGACGATCAGCTTCGCGCCCTGACGCACGCGCCGCTTCAGCTGGCTCGCGAAGACAGGGTGCGCGTCCGGCGGGTTCGCGCCGATCACCATGATCACGTCGGCCTTCATCACCGAGTCGAACGCCTGCGTGCCGGCCGACTCGCCGAGCGTCGTCTTGAGCCCGTAGCCGGTCGGCGAATGGCAGACGCGCGCGCAGGTATCGACGTTGTTGTTGCCGAACGCCGCGCGCACGAGCTTCTGCACGAGATAGGTCTCCTCGTTCGTGCAGCGCGACGACGTGATGCCGCCGATCGCGTGCCGCCCGTACTTCGCCTGGATCTCCTTGAACTTCTTCGCGGTGAACGAGATCGCCTCCTCCCACGACACCTCTTTCCACGGCTCGTGGATGGAGTTGCGGATCATCGGCTTCGTGATGCGGTCCTTGTGCGTCGCGTAGCCGAACGCGAAGCGGCCCTTCACGCACGAGTGGCCGTGGTTCGCGTGACCGTCCTTGTTCGGGACCATCTTCACGACCTGCTCGCCTTTCATCTCGGCGCGGAACGAGCAGCCGACGCCGCAGTAAGCGCAGGTCGTGACCACGTAATGCTCGGGCTGGCCGAGCTCGATCAGCGACTTCTCGGTCAGCGTCGCGGTCGGGCACGCCTGGACGCAGGCGCCGCACGACACGCATTCGGAATCGAGGAACGGCTGGTTCTGGCTCGCGGCGACCTTCGACGCGAAGCCGCGGCCGTCGATCGTGAGCGCGAACGTGCCCTGGATCTCCTCGCACGCGCGAACGCAGCGCGAGCACACGATGCACTTCGTCGGATCGAACGTGAAGTACGGATTGCTTTCGTCCTTCTTCGCGCCGAAATGATTCGCGCCGTCGTAGCCGTAGCGCACCTCGCGCAAGCCGACCGCGCCCGCCATGTCCTGCAGCTCGCAGTCGCCGTTCGTCGGGCACGTGAGACAGTCGAGCGGATGATCGGAGATGTAGAGCTCCATCACGTTGCGGCGCACGTCCGCGAGTCGCTTCGACTGCGTCGTGACGACCATGCCCTCGCGGACCTCGGTCGTGCACGAGGCCGGCAGGCCCTTCGCGCCCTGGATCTCGACGAGACACAGACGGCACGAGCCGAACGGCTCGAGGCTGTCGGTCGCGCAGAGCTTCGGGATATTGATGCCGGCCTCGGCCGCGGCGCGCAGCACCGTCGTGCCTTCGGGCACGGTCACGGTTACGCCGTCGATCGTCAACGTGACTTGACGCTGCGATTCACGCTTGGGCGTGCCGAAATCTCGGGCCCGCCGGTACGGCTGGAATGCTGCACTCATGCTACCTCTCCCACGGCGCGCTGCTTGGGACCGCGCGCACTCAATGCCTCGGGGAAGTGGTCCAGGATGCTCATCACGGGATACGGCGCCATGCCGCCGAGGGCACACAGCGAGCCCGCGACCATCGTGTCGCATAGCTCACGCAGCAGCGTGAGATTCGCCTCTTCGTTGACGCCGGCGAGAATGCGATCGATGACCTCGACGCCGCGCACTGCGCCGATGCGGCACGGCGTGCACTTACCGCACGACTCGATCGCGCAGAACTCCATCGCGAAGCGCGCCTGCTGCCCGAGATCGACCGTATCGTCGAAGACGACGACGCCGCCGTGGCCGATCATCGCGCCGAACGCGGCGAAAGCCTCGTAATCGAGCGGCGTGTCGAACTTCGACGGATGGATGTACGCGCCGAGCGGGCCGCCGACTTGGACCGTGCGGATCGGCCTGCCCGTCGCCGTGCCGCCGCCGAACTCCTCGAGCAGCTCGCGCAGAGTGTGACCGAACGCGATCTCCACGAGGCCGCCGCGCTTCACGTTTCCGGCGAGCTGCACGGTGAGCGTGCCTCGCGAGCGCCCGACGCCGAAGTCCTTGTAGAACTCCGCACCCTTGTCGAGGATGATCGGCACGGTCGCGAGCGAGATCACGTTGTTGACGACCGTCGGCTTGCCGAACAGGCCCTTGATCGCCGGCAGCGGCGGACGGAAGCGCACCATGCCGCGCTTGCCTTCGAGGCTCTCGAGCAGCGCCGTCTCCTCGCCGCAGATGTACGCCCCGGCCGCCTCGCGCACCTCGAGGTGGAACGCGCGCCCGCTGCCCAGGACATTCGCGCCGAGACAACCCGCGGCCTCGGCACGCGCGATCGCCTCGCGCATCGTGCGGATCGCCTGCGGGTATTCCGCGCGAATGTAGACGTAGCCCATCGTCGCGCCGACCGCGAGCCCGGCGATCGTCATGCCTTCGATCAGCACGTACGGATCGCATTCCATGATCATGCGATCGGCGAACGTGCCGGAATCGCCCTCGTCCGCGTTGCAGACGACGTACTTCTGGTCGGCCTGCGTATCGAGGACCGTCTTCCACTTGATGCCGGTCGGGAACGCCGCGCCGCCGCGCCCGCGCAGACCCGACTCCGTCACGATCTCGACGATCTTCGCGCCGTCGAGCTTCACGGCGTTCTCGAGCCCGCGGAAACCGCCGTGCGCACGATAATCGTCGATCGACAACGGATCGATCAGGCCGACGCGAGCGAAAGTCAGCCGGTTCTGCTTCGCGAGATACGGGATCGCGTCCGTCTCGCCGAGCGCGAGCGGATGCGCGCCGCCTTCGTGGAAATTCTCGTCGAAGAGCCCCGCCACGTCGGCCGCGCTCACCGGCCCGTAGGCGAGCCGGCGCCCGCCGACCTCGACCTCCACGAGCGGCTCGAGCCAATGGAGCCCGCGCGAGCCGTTCCTCACGATCTCGATCTCGACGCCGCGGCGCGCGGCCTCGTCGGCGATGGCCGCCGCGACCCGATCCGCGCCGACGGAGCGCGCCGTCGTATCGGACGGGACGTAGATTCTGGTGCGCTTGCTCGCCATGACCTTATCGAACCTCGGCCAACAGCTGATCCAGCCGCTCCGGCGTCACGCGTCCGTGCACGTCCTCGTCGAGCATCACGGCCGGCGAGCACGCGCAATTGCCGAGGCAATACACCGGCTCGAGCGTGAGGCGCCCATCGGACGTGGTCTCGTGGAAATCGACCTTCAGCGTCTCTTTCACGTGGCGCTCGAGCTCGCGCGCGCCCATCGACTGACACGCTTCGGCGCGGCAAAGGTAGAGCGTGTGCTTGCCCGGCGGACGCGTGCGGAAGAAGTGGTAGAACGTCACGACGCCGTGCACCTCGGCACGGGAGAGATTCAGCACGTTCGCGACGATCGGCACGGCCGATTCGGGCACGTAGCCGAGCTCATCCTGGATCGCGTGCAGAATGGGCAGCAATGCGCCGGGACGGCCGGCATTCGCCTCGGCCAGGGCCCGGATCGTCGCCTCGATCGTTGCGGATCGCGGTTCCACCTTCGCCATTACCTCGGTCGTTGCTCGATCGCTTCCCCCATGGTACCACCGAGGTCTCGGGCGAGCCTGGAAGTCAGGCTAACAGGTTCCCTGCGCGGGATTCGGGAACAAGTCCGACTGATCCTCTCCTTCGCGCGGCGTCAGGCACTCGAAATCCTTCTCGACGAGGATCTTGAGCGTCTCTCCGTCGCCGATCGGCTGCTCGCCCCGAATCGAGACCTCGTCCGGCCGGGTCCAGCGCTCGACGGCCGCCTTCGGCAGCGTCACCGTGAGCACGCCGTCCTCGAGCTCCGCGGAAATTCGCCCGTCGGCGGCGACGCGCACCCGGTAGACGAGCCCTACGTCCGGCGCGAAGCGGACCGCATCCTCGGCAAGCCCTTCCTCGGCGATCCGCTTGAGCTCGCTCTGCGAGACACGAATCCGCACGGAATTACCGCGAATTCGAAGCTTCATGACATCCCTGCAAAAGTACTCGTCGTTATTCTAGCCCACCGGCCCGTGAAAAGCCGGAAAGTCAGGTTTTCGATCTAACTAGGTGATTCTAAAGCGGCTGCCCTATAATCGGCCGCGTGGGACCACTTTAGCCGCATTTGAGAATCACCTTCATCGCTCGCCGCGGCTTCGAGCATCGGGGTAATTTGATGAAAATCCAAGTCGGGATCAGTGGTTTTGCGGTCTACGTGCCGCCTTATCGGGTCGATCTGGAGGAGTGGTGCCGCTGGACGGGCTCCTCGTGGGACAAGACCCGCGCGGTCGTCGGCCGCAGCTTCAGGATGCGCGGTCCCGAGCAAAGCGTTTACACGATGGCCGCGACGGCCGTGATGCGCCTGATCGACCAGTACGACATCGATCCCGAGCGCATCGGCTTTCTCGGCCTCGGAACCGAATCGAGCACGGACAACTCCGCGGGCGCGGTGATCGTCAAGGGAATGCTCGACGACGGCCTGCGCCAGACCGGCCGGCCGCCCGTGAACCGTTATTGTGAAGTTCCCGAGGTCAAGCACGCGTGCCTCGGCGGCGTCTACGCGCTGAAGCACGCCCTTCGCTACCTCGCGCTCGAGAGCAAGGACCGCTGCGCGATCGTCGTCAGCGCCGATATCGCCGAGTACGCGCGGGGAAGCTCCGGGGAGCCGACGCAGGGCGCCGGCGCGGTCGCGATGCTGCTCGAGCGCAATCCGAGAATTTTCGAGGTCGACCTCGCGCATATCGGCAGCGCGTCGTCGTATCGCGCGGTCGATTTCCGTAAGCCGGTGCTGCGCAACATCATCCGCGGCAAGCTGAACTGCCACTTCCAGGACCTGCCGGTTTTCAACGGCAAGTACTCGACCACGTGCTATATCGACGAGACGCTGCACGCGCTGAACGACATGATGCGGCGCCTGGAGTGCGAGCCGGCCCGCTACTACCGCGAGCTCGACGCCGTGTTCATGCACCGGCCGTATCACCGCATGCCGGAGACGTCGTTCGCGATGAGCTATCTCTTCGGGCTCGCGAGCGACGGCGCCGAAGGGCACGCCGAGCTCGAGCGCTACTGCGAGCGCGCCGGAATGCGCCTCGAGGACGTGCTCGCCGAGATGCGCTCGCAGCCCGACATCCTCGATCTCGTCCGCCGCGGCGATATCGACGCGGATGCCTATCCGCTCAGCATCCAGCTTTCGCGCGAGTTCCGCGGCAGCGCCGAGTTCGGCGAGCTCGTCTCCGCGAAGATGTCGCTCGGCTCGGAGATCATGAAGGATATCGGCAACGTCTACTGCGCCGCGCTGCCGGCGTGGATGGCCGCCGGCATGGAGGACGCGTACTTCCGGGGCTTCGAGTTCGAGACCGGCAAGGTGCTCGCGGTCGGCTACGGCAGCGGCGACGCGGCGGAAGCGATCCCGATGCGCGTCGTCGACGGCTGGCAGGAGGCCGCAGCGAAGATCGGCTTCGAGGCCGCGCTCGAGCCGTATCAGAACCTGACGCGCGCGCAGTACGAGAGCCTGCACGATACCGGCACCGCCGAAGGCCTCGAGGCGCCGGGCGCGGGCTTCGTGATCCAGTCGATCGGCACGAGCTCGAACCCGAAGTTCAGCGACGAAGGGATCGAGTACTACCGCTACGTGCAGTAGCGATTCCGAAGCCGAAGGATCGGCCGAGCAGCGTTCGCCGTTACGCGCCGTCGAGCTGCTCGGCCGCCTGCCGCTCCAGCTCCGCGATCACGTCGTCGATCGAGCCGGCGTCGAGAATGCGCCGGTACTCGGCGCGCTTCAGCGCGAGGTCGCTGACGTTGTCGGCGAGAATGTTCACGATCTTCCAGCCGGCATCGGTCTCGTGCAGCACGTACTCGAACGGGATCGTCCTGCCTTCGCGCGTCCGCAGCGTCGCGCCGACCTGCACGCGGCCGCCGGGCAAGGGCTCCGCTCCGTCGAGCGAGAACATGCCCGGCCCGAGCTGACCGAATCGGCTCGCGTAAGTCGCGACGCTCAATCGGACGAACGCGTCGACGAATCGCTCGCGCTCGTCGTCGCCGAGATCCCGCCACTCGCGCCGGAGCGTGACCTCCGCGATGTAGGGCAAGTCGTGCGTCTCCGTCACGACCGGCAGCAGCGCGTCGTAGCGCACGGCGACCGGCTCGTCGCCGTGCTCGGCGGCGACGCGCACGAGAGCCTCGTGAAAGCGCTCGACCGTTCGCTCCGCGCTCGAGAGCTGCTCGGCTCCGACCTCCGATTCCGGGGCTTCACTCGACGGACGCTCGTCCTGCGCGAGCGCCGCCGCGCCGACGGCGAGGAGCGCGGCGAGCCAAGCCGAGAAGAGATACCTTGCGATCATGCGAACAGGATAGCCGATGCTCGCTGAGCGTCCGCTGAACGCGTTGCGGCCGGCTCGAGCACGGCCGAGACGCGCCGCACGTCGTCGATCGGCGAGGTCAGTCGCCCTTCGTGCGCCGCCCGATCTGATCGACCGGAATCGCGACGCCGGGCACCTGCCCGCCGTGCAGCACCGGCAGCTCCGGCGCCATCTCGCCGTCGACGCGCGGTCCGAACAGGAAGACTGCCAACGCCTTCAACGGGTTCGCGAACGTGTCCTCGACCGCCGTGCCCTCGTAGCCGCAATGCGCCATGCAGTTGTCGCACTTCGGATTGCGGCCCGTGCCGTACTTCTCCCAGTCCGTCGTCTCCATCAGCTCCTTGAACGACGACGCGTACCCTTCGTCGACGAGGAGATAGCAGGGCTTCTGCCAGCCGAAGATGTTGTACGTGGGATTCGCCCACGGCGTGCACTGATAGCTCTGATTCCCGGCGAGGAAATCGAGGAACAGGCTCGACTGATTGAAGCGCCACTTGCTCGAGCGGGCCCGTCCGCGCTTGAAGATCTCGCGGAAGAGCTGCTTCGACTGCCGTCGCCCGAGGAACACGTCCTGGCGCGGCGCATGATCGTAGCTGTAGCCCGGCGAGACCATCACGCCTTCGACGCCGAGGCTCATCACGTAGTCGAAGAAATCGGCGACGTCGTCCGGATCCTCGCCCGCGTACAGCGTGCAGTTCACCGTCACGCGGAAGCCGCGCTCGCGCGCGAGCTTGATCGCGCTGACCGCCTTGTCGAACGTGCCTTCCCGGCACACCGACGCGTCGTGGCGCTCGCGGTTGCCGTCGAGATGGATCGACCAGGTGAAATACGGCGAAGGCTCGTATTCGTCGATCTTCTTCTCGAGCAGCAGCGCGTTCGTGCAGAGATAGACGAACTTCTTGCGCGCGATGATGCCGCGTACGATCTCGGGCATCTCCTTGTGAATCAGCGGCTCGCCGCCCGGGATCGAGACGACCGGTGCGCCGCACTCGTCGACGGCGCGCAGCGCGTCCTCGACGCTCATGCGCTTTCTCAGGATCTCGTCCGGATAGTCGATCTTTCCGCAGCCGGCACAAGCCAGATTGCACTGGAACAGCGGCTCAAGCATCAGCACGAGCGGATACCGTTTGTTGCCCTTGAGCTTCTGCTCGATGATGTAGCGCGCTATCCGATACTTCTGTATGAGCGGAATGCCCATGGGTTCTCCTTAATCTCGTGCCCGTCCGGTGTCCGGCGGCGGGCCTCCTCCGTCGTCCTCGCTCATCCGACGATCGCCGCCCGCGTCATCCGTCCGTGCCGGTGCGCGCGAGCAGCGAGTCGAGGAAATTGCGCCGGATATGCGCCCACTCCATCTTGAACCACGGCGTGAACCGCTCGGGCGCCTCGGCGAGCTCGCGCTCGAGCGCGTCGACGCCGATCCAGCGCCAATCCGCGATCTCGCTGACGTTGACGTCGACCGGTCCGTCATAGCGCCCGTGGTAGACCCAGCAATACTCGTGCTCCGCGCCGATCGAGCCGTACTGCGCGTGATACTTGAACTTGTACAGAAACTCGAGCGGACACGTGAACCCGAGCTCCTGCTCGAGCCGCCGGATCACGGCCTGCTCCATCGATTCGCCGTAGCGCGGATGCGAGCAGCACGTGTTCGACCAGTAGTTCGGCCAGAGCGGCTTCGTCGCGGCGCGCTTCTGCAGCAGCAGCTCGTCGTTGCCGTTGAACACGAAGATCGAGAACGCGCGATGCAGCACGCCGTTGCCGACGTGACATTCGGCCTTCGACTTGCTGCCGATTTCCCTATCGAGCTCGTCGACGAGGATCAGCGCCTCCCCGTCGTGAGATACGATTTCGTCACGAGCCATCCGTTTGAGCTCCCAGATTCACGGCCACGGCCTGATAACCCGCCGATTTCATCGCGGCGACCACCGGCTCGGTATCGCGCTGCGACGCGCAGATCGCGATGATCGAGCCGCCGCCTCCGCCGCCGGTCAGCTTCGCGCCGAGCGCGCCGTTCTCGCGCGCGATCGTCACGAGCTCCTCGAGCTCGGGCGTCGACACCTGCAGCGCGTTCAGCATGCCGTGGCAGATGTTCATCAGCTCGCCGAGCAACGACAGGTCATTGTCGGCAATCGCCTGCACGCCGCGCAATGTCAGCGCGTCGATCTGATCGAAAATTCGCTCGTAGAGGCGTCGATCCTGCTCCCAAGCCTCGCGCACGCGCCCGACCGTCTTCGCGGTCAGCCCCTCGTAGCCGCTCATGCCGATCACGGCCGGGATCGGCTCGACGATCGCGAGCGGCTCGACGAGCGGCGGATCGCCGGCGCGGAACACGATCGCACGGTTGTACGTCGCGACCGTGTTGTCGATGCCGCTCGGGCTGCCGTGCGCGACCTTCTCGGACTCGAACGCGAGGCGATTCACCTCGTCGTCCGAAAGCCCTAGCTTGAAGTGCTTGTCGAGCGCCCGGACGATCGCGACCGCCATCGCGGCCGACCCGCCGAGGCCCATGCCGCGCGGCACCTCCGGAAAGACCTCGATGCGCATGCCGCGGTTCGACAGGCCGAGCTTGTCGAGGATCACGCCGGCCGATCGCTCGAACGAGCGGCGCTCCGCGGGATTCTTCGCGAGCTGATACTCGACGCCCCACCGCGGGATCATGATGTGGATCCCTTCGTCGCAGTCCTCCACGAGCGCCTTGATCGCGAGCGGCACGGGTGCCGCGATCGCGTGGCGTCCGTACACGACCGCGTGCTCGCCGAGCAGCACGACCTTGCCGTAGCCGACGCCCATCGCCTCGGACTGCGCGCGCCTCGGCGCCCGGCCGGCCGAGGCGTTCTGCCGCTCGGCCTCGATCTCGGCGATGATCTCCTGCGCCTTCCACACCTTGATCACGCCGCTCTGGATGACGCGGTCCAGCACCTCGTCGAAGATCTCCTTCGACGCGCCCGCGGCGGTCACGACGCTGCGCGCGTGCAGCGTCATGTGGCCCTTCTGGATGCCTTCGGTCGCGAGCGCGCGGATCGCGGCGAAATTCTGCGCGAGCCCCACGGCGGCCATGACCTCGGCGAGCTCGGTCGCGGACTTCACGCCGAGCAGACGCAGGTTCAGAGCGACCGTCGGATTCGATTCGAGCGGCGCGCCGACGATGCCGACCTTGATCGGCAGCTCGATACGGCCGCAGAGATAGCCTTCGTCGTCCGCCCGCCATTCGGTCAGCGACGTGTAGCGGCCGCTGCGCGCCGCGTACGCATGCGCGCCGGCCTCGATCGCCCGCCAGTCGTTGCCCGTCGCGATCGCGAGCGGATCGATGCCGTTCATGATCCCCTTGTTGTGCGTCGCCGCCCGATACGGATCGATCGCGGCGAAATCCGCGGCAACGATGATGCCGTCGCGCGCCTGCTCGCCCGTGTAGCCGCGGCCGGCGAGCTTCTCGACCGGTATGCGGCACGTCGCGACCACGACCGAGCGGTCGGCGAGATTCGACAGAATGCGCAGGAACACGCGCCCGCCGGTGATCGATTCGACGAGCGGCGCGACCCCCTCGCACATGCCGTTCACGAGGTTCGCGCCCATCGCGTCGCGCGTGTCGACGAGCAGGTGAACGACGAGCATCGGCTTGCCGCTCGTCGGCAGCGTGTGCTGGTAAAGCTCGATGTCCCGCGCACCGCCGCCGCGGGCCACCATATTCGGGTGGAAGCTATTGGCGAGGTTCAGAATCTCCTTCTTCCGCTCGAGCAGCCTCGAGCGCGCTTTCGCCATGTCCGGCACGTCGACGACCTGGATCTGCCCGATGAGGATCGGGTCGGATGCCTTCGCCGTGAATCCGCCGCACGAGCCGACGAGCTTGCACGCGGAGGAAAGCGCCGCGACGACCGACGGCTCCTCGACGACCATCGGCACGATGTACTGCTTGCCGTTGACGACGAGATTCATGCCGAGCCCGAGCGGCAAGCCCATGACGCCGACGACGTTCTCGATCATCTTGTCGGCGGCGGCGATGTCGAGCGTGTGGCGGCCGGTCGAGAGCGCGCGAAAATCGGCGGCGGACAGCAGGCCGCGCTCGTGCACGGCGCGCACCCGTTCCTCGATGCTGAGCTTGTAGAACTCGGGAATTCTGGATCGATCCGGGTTCACTGGGCTCGCTCCTCGATGATCAACCCGCAGCGGTCGAGACCGAGATCCACGACCGGAAAGCCCTGCTCCGCGGCAGCCGTCTTGAACGCCGCGAGGGCCTCGGAATCCGTTGCAAGCCCGAGGCCGAGGTCGCCGCCCCCGGCGCCGCTGACCTTATAAATGACGCCGAACCGCCGGGCGGTCTCGGCGAGCGCGCGATGCTCCGCGGTCACGATGTCGGCGCCGATCGCCCGTCCCAGCGCGTCGAGCTCGCGGCCGTATTGATCGATTGCGCGCAAGAAGTCCTCGCTTTCCCCCCGCTCGGCCGCCGCGCAGCCGAGCTGGGAAATTTGCCGAAGCGCCCGCTGCCGGGCCGCCGCCTCCTCCGGTTTCTCGGCCCGCCAACTGTAGTAACGAGCCAACAAGTCGGGCGTCGACGCGGACCGGCCGGCAAAAACTCCCGCGAATCCTACACCGTTCGGAAGTTGGACTGAACTGACATGGGGCACATCGGCGCCATCCAGCCGGTACACGATCGCACCGCCGGCGAGCGATGCCGCGATATCGAGTCCGCTGCCGCTGCCCCCTTGAAAACGGCGATGGAGCGCGATCAGCGCCTCGCGAGACGGTCGCGGAGCTTGCGTCCACGCGGCCCACGCGCACGCGAAGGCGGTCAGCACGGCCGCGCTCGAGCCGAGGCCGAGCTTGCGAGCGCCCTGGAAAAACGCCGTCGAGTCGAGCGTCGCGTGCCACGGCTCACGGTCCCGGGGACGCTCGCCGACGACCAGGTCGACGAGCGCGACGCCCGTTTCGCGCCCCGGCGAGGCCTCGAAGACGCGAACCTCCGACGCACGCGTCTCGACGACGTTCACGGGCTTGCCGCTCGGCGCGATCGTGACCGTCGCACGGCGGTCGACGGCGACGACGAGCGCGGGCGCGCCGTGGAGCACCGCGTACTCGCCGAGCACGACGGCCTTGCCCGGCGCGCGGGCCGTGACGACGCGCGCGGTCATCGGCCGCCCGTCTCGACCTCGAGCCCCGGGCCGAGCCCCGTCGTGAGCACGTCGAGCACGCCGGGCACGGCGCCGAGCTCGGCGGCGACTCGCTCGCGAGCCTCGGGCAGGCAGACGGCCTTGAGCTGAGGTCCGGCGTCGATCGTGAAGAAGACCGGCACGCCTTCGCGGCGGAGCGCGCGGACCGCGTGTAACGCTTCGACCGTGACGCCTTTCCAGTAAAGCAGCGGCGGGCTCGCGGCCATCGCCGCCGCGTGCATCTTGAGGCAGCTCCGCTCGGCGACGTCGGCGAGCGCGTCGAAGTCGCGGGCCGCGATCGCCTTACGCGCCGCGGCCAGATCGTCGGGATGCGACGCGACCCACGCCGGATAGTACGGCGACGACGTCTCGGAGCGGGCCATGCCTTCGCCGGAGCCGACGTCTTTCTCTCCGCGCGCCGCGATCGCGACGACGACCTCGAGCGGCCACTCGCTTGCCGCGAGGATCGGCTCGGCGAAGCTGTCGCTGCCGTCCGGGGCTTTGCCCGCGTGCATCTCGACGAAACCGCCGAAGATCGAGCGCGCCGCGGAGCCGGAGCCGCGCCTTGCGAGGCGGCTCAATTCCGTAGGCGAAAGCGTAAGACCGAGCGCGGCCGCGCCGGCGCCCACGAGCGCGGCGAATCCCGACGCCGAGGACGCGAGCCCCGCGCCGGTCGGGAAGTTGTTGCGGCTGACGACTCGCGCGCGTGCGGACGTGCCCGCGAGCTCGCGCAAGAGGTCGAGCGTCGCGCTCACGCGCGTGAGCCGGTCGGGGCGCGGCACGCCGTCGAGCTCGAGCGTATCCGTGTCGAGCCCGGAGTCGAAGCGGACGGTCGTCTCCGTCCACAGCTTGTCGAGCGTGATCGAGATCGAGCCGACCGCGGGAATCTTGAGGCGCGAATCCGCCTTGCCCCAGTATTTGACGAGCGCGATGTTCGCGCGCGCCCGCGCTTTCGCTTCCATCACAGGTACCCGTTCCTCGCGAACCAGTCGATCGCGTCCGCGACCGCTTCGGCCGGATCGCGCCACGTGTAGCCGAGCTCGCGCTCGGCCTTCGCGCTCGAGAAATACATGTGCTTCGTCGACATCCGCACGCCGTCGAGCGTCACGCGCGGCTCGCGGCCCGTGATCCGTGCCGCGAGCTCGGAGCCCGCGGCGATCGGATAGACGAGCCAGTGCGGCAGCTTCACCTTCGGCCGCGGCCGGCCGCAACGCTCCGCGACGATCGCGAGGATCCGCTCGAGGCTCATGTCGCGGCCGCCGAGAATATACCGCTCGCCCCTGCGCCCCTTCTCGAGCGCGAGCAGATGGCCGCGCGCGACGTCGTCGACGTGCACGAGATTCAGGCCCGTATCGACGAATGCAGGGATCCTGCCGAGCGCCGCATCGAGGATGATCCTGCCGGTCGGCGTCGGCTTGATGTCGCCGGGACCGATCGGCGTCGACGGATTCACCGTGACGACGTCGAGTCCGAGCTCGCGTGCACGCCGCGCGACCGCCTGCTCGGCGAGATACTTCGAGCGCTTGTAAGTGCCGATCATATCGTCGAGCGTCACCGGCGTCTCCTCGTCCGCCGGGCCGCGATCCTTGCGCAGCCCGAGCGTCGCGACGCTCGACGTGTACACGACCCGCGCAACGCCCGCGGCCGCCGCCGCGTCGAGCACGTTGATCGAGCCCTGCACGTTCGTCGCGAGCATCGCGTCCGCGTTCGGCACCCACAGCCGATAATCCGCGGCAACGTGGAAAACGGCCCTGCATCCTTGCATCGCCGCGGCGAGCGTCGCCGGCTCGCGGATGTCGCCGACCGCGATCTCGACGTCGAGGCCGTCGAGATTGCGGCGGTCGCTCGACGCGCGGACGAACGCACGCACGCGCTCGCCCGACGCGAGCAGCGCGCGCACGACGGCCGCGCCGACGAATCCGTTCGCTCCCGTCACGAGCATCGTCATCGCTTACCTCCGAGCTTGAGCAGCGCAGGCAGGAACACGAGCGTCGAGACGAGCACGAGCGTCATGCCGAGCGTCAGCAGCTGCCCCATGCTCGCGATGCCCCGGTGCGCCGCGAAACCGAGATTGCCGAAGCTTGCGATCGTCGTCAGCGCGCACGCGAGCACCGCAACCGAAGTGCTCGTGCCGAACGGGTTACCGTCCGCCGGAGGATCCGAACGCATGCGATGCACGACGTGGATGCCGTTGTCGACGCCGATGCCGAAGATCAGCGGCAGCGTGATGAGGTTCGCGAAGTTGAACGGCAGGTCGAGCAGCACCGTCACGCCGACCGTGACGACGCACGCGAAGCCGAGCGGCACGACGACGAGCAGCACGTCGCGCACGCCCTTCATGAAGACGAACAGCATCGCCGTGATCAGCACGAGCGCGAGCGCGAACGCGATGCGAAACGCGCCGACGACGGTGTTCGATGCTTCCTGATAGACGACGGGCAGCCCGGTGACGTCGGGCACGACGCTGCGCACCGCGGCGACGAAGCGCGCTGCCGCGTCGTTGTCGTTGACGTTCTCGCTCGGCGAGATCTCGACGAGCGTCCGCCCGTCCGGCGCGATCCAGCGCTCGGCGAGCGGCATCGGCAAAGACTCGAGCGTCACGGGCTCGGCGGTCAGGGCACGCTCGAGCCGCGCGAGCTCGTCGGGCAACGCCGCCGAAAGGTCGGCATCGAGCGCCGCGAGCACGGTCCGGCGGTCATGCGCGTCGAGACGCTCGAGCCGGGCGAGGAACGCGTCGATGGCGTCGGCGAGCTCCGCCGACGCCCCCGTCGCCGCGAGGTCGGCGCGAAGCGACGCGAGCGCGCGCTCGAGCCGCTCCGGCTCGAGCTCTCCGCGCTCGACGTCCGCGAAACCGGGTCCCATCACGAGCGCGAGATCCTCGAGCAGATAGAGCTTCTGTTCCTGATCCTTCGGCACGAGCGCGTCGACGGTGGTCACGGCGCGCACCTCGGGCAGCGCGCGGAGCGCCTCGGCCCATCGCGCGGCCGTCGCGCGGTCGGGCGCGACCGCGACGAGATCGTAGACCGGCGCCTGGCCGTCCTCGGCGAGCTCGAGCAGCGCGCGCACCGATTCGGTGCTCGGGTCACGGAGATGAATCGGATTGCTGTTGAACTCCGCGCTCGGCGCGAGCCACGCGCAGCCCGCCGCGATCGCGGCGGCGAGCGCGACGACGATCCGCGGATGCGCCGCGACGGGCACGAGCGCGCGCGTCGGAACCCACGGCGGGACGCGGTGCCGGCCCCGCGCGATCGAGGGCGATCCGAGCAGGGCCGGCAGCAACGTGAAGCTCACGGCGAAGCTCACGAGCATGCCGGTGCCCGAGATCAGGCCGAGCTCCGAAACGCCGTCGAAATCCGTCGGGATGAACGCATAGAACGCGACGGCCGTCGTGAGCGTGCAGACGACGAGCGACGCGCCGACGCCGCGCGCGGTTTCCACGATCGCGTCGTCGAGGCTTCGTCCGGCCGCGAGCAGCTCTTTGAGGCGCAGGCAGAAGTGGAAGATGAAATCGACGCCGAGGCCGACGTACAGCACGGCGAATGCGACCGAAAGCAGGTTCAGGTGGCCGACCGCGGCCGCGGCGAAGGCGGCCGTCGCGGCAAGGCCGGCGACGAGCGTGACGAGCGCGATCAGCACGAGCCTGAGCGAGCGGAGCGCCGCGTACAGCACGGCGAGCACCATCGCGAGCGACGCGAGCGCGGCGAGCCCCGCCCCGCTCTTCACGCTCAGCATCTCCTCGTGCTCCATCGCGACCGTGCCGGTGAGCCGCGCGCTCACGCTCGCGAAGCCTTCGTCGGCTTTGAGCTCGTCGATGATCGCGCGCAGCGCCTCGATCGCCGGCGCGGCCGGCTGCACGCGGTCGTAGTCGAGCTCCGGGCGAAGCACGACGATGCGCCGTCCGGCCGCGCCCGCGAGCCGCGACAGCTCGTCGGCGGCGCTGCCCAGCATCAGTCGGCGCCATTCGACCGGATCGCGCTCGCCGACGGAGGCCGCGCGGATCGCGCCCGCGAGCTCGCGATAGAGCGCGTCCGCCTCGCCGCCCGCGTCGAGCGCGCGCGCCGCCGCTTCGACGATGGCCGCGCCGTCGGCCTCGGGCTTCAGCAGCCCGATCAGCGGCTGCGCCTCGGCGAGCCGGTCTGCCAGATCCTCGAGCTGCTCGAGCGAAAAATAGAGGAGCGCGTTCCGCTCGAAGAACTCGCCGACGCCGGCGGCGAACACCGACGAGAAGAATCGGGGCTCCGCCTCGAGCCGCTCGACGAGCGCGGACGCGAACGCGTCGGAGAGCGAAGGCTCTGGCGCCGTGATGACGACGACGAGATTACGGTCGCGCGCGGGAAAGCTTTCGCGGAACTCGATGAAGTCGCGGCGCCACGGCAGCTCGGGCGAGATCATGTCCGCGGTGTCGGTATTGATGCCGAGCCGCGGCACGGCGTAGTACACCGCGAGCGCGACCGCGACGAGCGATACGACGGCTACGGCGATGCGAAACCGCAGCACGAAAGCCACCCAGCGCGCGAGCGCGGTGCCGATCGATTCGGTGACGGGCGTCATTCGAGCAGAAAGCGGCGTTCCGCGAGTATCGAGGCCGCGCGCTCGAGCGTGCGGCGCGCCGAGCCGTAACGGCTC